>Ga0126379_10000387_pt1 | contig 24094 bp, 16 predicted proteins | sample PanSoiMetPlot_24_FD_92640 | JGI IMG/M metagenome (GOLD analysis project Ga0126379, IMG submission 92640) | Tropical forest soil microbial communities from Panama - MetaG Plot_24 | ecosystem: Environmental > Terrestrial > Soil > Tropical forest > Bulk soil | place: Panama | collected 2016-02-17
GTCGCTTCGTTGGATAGGCTTGTCTTCAGCCTGGCAGTAGAGGACTTGTTTTACGCGCGAGTGGTCGGTCTTATGCAACTGGTTGAAACTGACGCTCTCACTGCGCGCTGCGCTGTACAATTTTACGGGAAGTGACAGCAACCCGAAGGTGAGGTGTCCCTTCCATACGGTACTGGCCATTGAATTTTCTCCGACTTCTGGGCGAGACTACGTGTTTAGCATAAAAAACTGTGCATTTCAATTCTCGCTAGGACAGCGGAATCACTCATGTCATTAGAGGAATATCGGCGCAAACGGGTTTTCACACGCACCCCGGAACCCCCCGCAGAGGTCAAGGCTGGGGAAGGGAACCGCTTTTTTATTCAACGACATAGCGCACGACGTCTCCACTACGACTTGAGGTTGGAAATGGACGGCGTACTCAAGTCCTGGGCGCTGCCCCAAGGCCCAACACTCGATCCCGATCAAAAGCGTTTGGCCGTCCTGGTAGAGGACCACCCTCTGGACTATGGAAGTTTTGAGGGGACGATTCCCGCCGGCAATTACGGCGCCGGCAAAGTCATTCTCTGGGACCGCGGCACGTACGAGATCCTAGGCGAGAAGAGCCGGGCGGACCAATGGAAGGCTGGTGACTTGAAGCTCCGCTTTCACGGGCAGAAGCTGCTCGGCGACTTTGCTCTGGTGCGCACCAAGCGCGCCGGCGGAAAAGACTGGCTGTTGATCAAGAAAAAAGATTTCGCGGTGCGTCCCGGCTGGAACCCCGAAGACGATATCCGCAGCGTGCTGCAAGCGCCGGCTGATTTGTCGGCGATCGAAGGCGCGGTCAAGGCCGAGATGCCGTCCAAAATCGAGCCCATGCTGGCCACGCTGGCCCCGCTGACCGCAATTCCTTCCGGCAGCGACTGGCTCTTTGAAGTCAAGTGGGATGGATACCGCGCCATCTGCTTCATCAAATATGGCACGGTGCGCATGGTGTCGCGCCGCGGCAACGTCATGGACAAACAGTTTCCCGAGGTCGCCGAAGCACTGGAGAAGAGTATCCGTGCGGATTCGGCTGTCCTGGACGGTGAGGTCGTGGCCCTGGACGAGAATGGCGTGCCCAGTTTCCAGCTTCTCCAGAACCGGACTGGAATCCACAAATCGGCCAAGGGTGGAAAGCCCCACGCGCTCAGTTTCTTCGCGTTCGATCTTCTCTATCTTGATGGCTACGACTTGCGCGGCGCTGCACTCATTGATCGCAGGCACCTGCTCAAATCCATCGTCCTGCCTGACCCCATCGTGCGTCACCCCGATTACTTTGCCGACAAGGGAAGAGAGTTGCTCGCGGTTGTCCACGAGAAGGGAATGGAAGGAATCCTGGCCAAGCGCGCCAGCAGCCGGTACGAATCGAGGCGCGGCCCGGAATGGATGAAGTTCAAGGTCACCAGCCAGCAAGACTTCGTGATCTGCGGTTACATCCTGGGTGAGCGCGAGCCTTTTGGCTCGCTGGTTCTCGGTTATTACAAGGACAAGAAGTTGGTCTATGCCGGGAACGTAGGTTCGGGGTTCACGCAGGCGTCGTTGAAGTCAGTATTTGAGTCCATCAAACCGCTGATCACGAAAAAGCCTGTGCTCAGGGATGTCCCGAAAGAAATCGGGCAAGTCACTTGGGTCGAACCCAAGCTGGTATGCGTGGTCAAATTCACCGCCTGGACTGACGATGAGCGCCTGCGCGCGCCGGTCTTTCAAGGCTTGCGTACCGATGCATCACCCGAAGACACCGTGCGCGAGACTGCAGTGGTTCCGGCTGAAAACGCCGCCGGCGTAAAGCACTCGCCGGATAAAAAACCAAGGGCGGGCGACACTCCTCTGCTGCCGGCTGACGCGACCGAACTCACGCTGACCATCCAAAGCCGCAGCTTGAAGTTCACCAATCTGAAGAAAGTCTTTTATCCTGCCGACGGCTACACCAAACGCGACGTCGTCAACTTCTACGCCGCAGTAGCCGACCTTTTGGTTCCGCATCTCCAGGGCCGGCCGCTCTCGCTCAAACGCTATCCGGACGGCATTGAGAAAGAGTTCTTCTTCCAGAAGGCCGTCGCGGCGAGTTTCCCGGAATGGCTGCACACCGAGGAAATCCCCACGGGGGAGAAGACCTCTACGCGGATGGTCATCGCCGACGACAAGGCCGCGTTACTGTACCTCGCCAACCTGGGGTGCATTGACCAGAATCCGTGGATGAGCCGCCTGGGATCGCTGGAGAGTCCTGATTTCGTGCTCATTGATCTTGATCCGCACCACTGCGGCTATGACCGCATCGTGGAGGCTGCACAGTTAGTCCGGGAGAAGCTCGATCTCATCGGGCTGAAGGGGTATCCCAAGACCACCGGCGGCGACGGCATGCACATCTACGTGCCCCTGGAGACGCTCTACACCTACGAACACACGCGCACTTTCGCGCAGGTGCTGGCCAGCTGGGTAGCCGCCGAACGTCCTGATCTGTTCACCACGCCGCGCAGCGTGGCCTCGCGTGAAAAAGGCAAAGTCTATTTTGACTGGATGCAGAATAGGGAAGGCAGTACCATCTCCGCTCCTTACGTGCTCCGCGCGTATCCCGGGGCGCCGGTAGCCACACCGCTGGCCTGGGATGAAGTCCGCCCCGGGCTGAAGCCGCAGCAGTTTCACATCGGTAACGTGCTGCGCCGCTTCGAGCGCACCGGCGACCTGTTTGCAGGCGTGCTCAGTAAGCCGCAGCGGATAGAGAAGGCGCTGGAAAAACTGAGCAGACTGATGGCCGCACGCGGATAGTCCTTTAGCAACATTCACTCCGCCCGCATCGCTCTAACATGCCTAGGGTGCTAAGGCTTCGGGCAGTTTCAGGGGTTTGCCAAATTTCCTAAAATGCCTCTCACATGCAATGCCCTAACTGCAAGAATCAGATGGAAGCGCAAGTTCGCTGTCCATACTGCGGGATTACAACTGTCAATCCGGTGAGGCCACAATCTTTAGGCCGCCGGAAACCGGCTTTATTGATCTCCGTGAGCATAGGTTGCTTCCTGGCGCTCTTCTTCTTTGGGTTTAGCTTCTACCGAGTTCTTCGGGAAAGCGGTTTCTTTCAGAAGACTCAAAACCAAAACACTCAAAACCAAAACACTCAAAACACAAGCGACGGCCCTGCACGGTTGCCTACCACGGAGATTGCGGTAGAACACGGCAACGTGGCGCGGCCCGACGAGTTTCACGCCCACGGCCAGCTCTATTTTGTGCCCGTTGGACGGCAGGTGATTGCGACGGAATCTTTGGCCTCGTATTATCGCGAGAAATTCGGCATTGAGATCACTGTTCTGCCCCAGATCGAGGTCAAATCGTCTGATTGCATTCCGGCCCGGCGCCAGTGTGTGGCGGAAGAGATCATGTGGGAAATGCGCGACGCGTACCCCAAGATCGCGCAAGCACCCGACTCTGTGATGATCGCGCTAACCGACGAAGATATTTTCCCGCGGGCTTTGGGATGGGAGTTTACCTATAGTCTCCACTCCGACCGATTCGCAGTTGTTTCCACGCGTCGCATGAATCCTGCTTTCTGGGGTGATCCGCCCGATGTCGATCTCCGGTTAGCCAGTACCAAACAGATGCTCACCAAGTATGTGGCCATCCTGTTTCTTGACGTGCCGGAGAGCTTCGATCCCACGAGCGTGCTGTATTCGCCACTTACGCCCGATGGGGGCGCAGACAACATCTATGAGTCTGACCTGCATCCGGAAGAGTCGGCGAACGGGCGCCGGGGTGAGGGTTGGCCTTGCCTCTTTTTCAAGTACTCATATCACACGCACGAAATCGCACCGGAGAAGCCGGTCCTATCGGACTGCAGGCCTGGCCATCCCGTGGTTTCTACGGATGAGGAGACCTTTCACACCAGCCTGGTTCTGGGCGTGCTCATGCAGCGAAGTATGGATTTCCGGATAGACTCGACCCCCGGCATCGAGTTCCGGCGGGCTTATATTTCCAACTATCCGGCAATGTCTTTGGGTATGGGAACCAGTCACAGCTACGACACTTTTCTGTCGTCGGACGGCCCCGGCGCGCTGACTTATATCCGAATCAACCATGAAGATGGTGACCAAGAGAACCTGGACCGCGTTAGCCCGGGCCGGGGATTCAACCCGGGCGTCGTGTTCGAAGGCCATGACGATTCGGACGATACTTACGGCGCTCGCATGACCTGGGATTCCGGCCACTTCCGCTTGCAATATCGCGATGGAGCGCAGTCCACATATCTCCCTTGCAGCGACACTAGTTGCTATTGGACTGGGTATCAAGATGCCGGCGGAAATACCCTGCACTTCGAGCGTTCACCGGACCGGGTGCTGCGCGCCCTTATGGCCAGTGATCGTCAAGGGGTTACCTTTCAGTCCGATGACCGGAAGCGAATTACCGAAGCCACGACAACCAATGGCGGGCACGTTTCTTACGCGTACGACGCAGCAGGTTGTCTGGCGCGTGTGCGGCGCGCTGACGGACAGGTGACTCTCTATCAATACGATTCCGGCAACCACATGACATCTGTTTCCGTGATGCGCAAGCCAGGAACCGAGCCGGAAACCATTCTGACCAACGAATACGATTCTCAGGGCAGAGTAGTAAAGCAGACCTTGGCCGGTGTTGGCTCGTATAAGTTGGAATATATTGCGAGTAACCGGGGGGCCTCCTCAGAGGTAAAGCTCACCGATCCGTCAGGCCGAATCGTAACGATCGCCGTCGGGCAGAACGTTTGGATCGCCCGCACCACGCCCGTCAGGTATCACGCCGTGCTGCGACGCACTAGCCAAGCGCGTTAACCCACTCAGACAAAAACGCTCCGCACAGTTTGGCGGAGCGTTTCTGCAATTGCACGCGGAAGAGCGTTTTACGCGTTGCGCCGGCGGTGACGCTGATGCCGGTCCTGGCGTAGGTCTTTTCTGTCTTTGTGAAGGTCGGCTTTGATAGTCTTCAGCCGGGCCCGGTCCTGCCGAAGTTGTGCCTTGTCGGCCTGGATCTGGGCCTTGCTGGCATGGTTGGCCCGGTCGGCAGCCAGTTTCGTCTTGTCCTGCTGGACCACCTGTTGCGCCTGGCTCCGTTCCTGCTTGTCTGCCTGGATATCCTGTTTGTCGTTCTTGATATCGGTGCTGGAACTGTTGGGAGTGGTTGTCGGACTGGGATTGGTGGTCTGTGCAAAAGCGACGGCGCTGAAAGCGATGCCGGCCGCCACGATCCAATGGAACTTACGCATCTTGCCCCTCCAAGAGTAAGTTGACTTCGCAGGCTACAACCCAAGTTCCTGGAAAAGTTGTGGTTCTTTTATTTTGCTTCGGGTTGCGGAGCACGAGAGAGCAATCCGCTCATCGCCCAAATCCCGAGCAGGGGGCCGATGGCCATGCTGGCCAGGGCTATGCGCCATCCCTTATGCGAACCGATGAATTCCGTGGAACGTATGGCAAAGGCCGTCAGCAGGAACCCCAGGGCAGTCTGCAAGGTGAGAGCCGTGCCCACGTAGCTTTTGTCGGAGACTTCGCTGATGATGGCGGAAAACTGTGCCGAATCGGCGATCACGGCGATCCCCCAGACCAGCGAGACCAGAAGCAAAAGCCAGGGGTGAGGAAAGACAGCGGCAGCCAGAACACAGCAAGCCGCGCTTGCGGCCATGGCGATGATGGTAACTCTTGATCTCTGTCCGACCCGTTCCGCCTCGGCCCGGTCCTGCAGGCGATCGCTGGCGGCACCTGCCCAGACGCAGCCGGCCAGGCCGATGGCAATCGCCAGCGCCGCGCCGCTTTCGTACTTCATTCGCGACCATCCGGCGGAAGCGCGCAGGATAACTGCGATCCATCCCCACATGCTGTACAACTCCCACATATGGCCGAGGTAGCCTAGGTTGGCCAGGCGCAAGCGCCGGTTATGGACGATGGCGGTGACTTGCGACAGGTCGAGCCGGGATTGCGGCATGGCGAACGGTCCTTCGCGCACGGCGAAGGCGACGATCAGCGCTCCCACCATAGCCTGCACGCTGCCCAGCAGGACCACGGTGCGCCATTGGATCCCGCCCACGGAATTCACTGCGTGCGGCACCGCGGAGCCAACGGTGAGAGCGCCGATCATGATGCCCAGCGCCAGCCCGCGCCCGCGTTGGAACCATCCGGCAATGATCTTCATGCCTACGGGGTAGACTCCGGCGAGAAAGAATCCCGTTGCGCCGCGCAAGAGCAAAGCAGCTAAGGGAAACGGCACCGCAAAAGCAAATGCGGCGTTGGCTGCGGCCGCGGCCAGCGCAGACACCAGAAATACGGTAATCGGGCTGAAAATGTCAGGCAGATTGAAAAGAGCAAAGGTGATGGCGCCGAGCGAGAAGCCGATCTGCACGGAAATGGTCAACCAGGATCCCAGAGCCAGATCGGAGTGCCACATTGGCATGGCAGTGACTTGCGGTAGAACGGCCGTGCCGGTAAACCACAGCGACATAGCCAGCAGTTCAGCGAACGAAAGCAAGAAAAGAGCCCGCCGCGATGAAGAATCACGGCGGGCGCTAGGTTCGGCGGTGGCCGCCATTTAGCTCTTGAGCTTCCTGCGCTCGCAGGAGGCAACGATGGCGGTGGGATCAACGGCCTCCCTGTCCATTTTGATCTCGACGATCTTTCCGTCCTTATCAATCAGGAAAGTGGTACGCCGCGCAGCTTTGTACTGTGGATTGTAGATGCCGTACTCTTTCGTCACGTCCCCACCCCAGTCGCTGAGGATCGGGAACGTGGAACCCATCTCCTTGGCCCAGGCTGCGTTGCTGAATGGGCTATCCATGCTTACACCCAAAACTTGGGTGTCTGAGCCTTCCAGTTTCTGCAGGTTCTCCTGGAAGGCTTTCATTTCCTGGGTTCAACCACCCGTGAAAGCGAAGACCACAAAAGCCAAAGCAACATTCTTCTTGCCACGGAAGCTGCTCAATTGAACTTTTTGGCGGTTCTGGTCAATCATGGTGAAGTCTGGAGCCATGTCTCCGACTTTGAATTTCGGTTCCGGGGGCGCCGGCTGGGCGTCTTTCTTTTCCCCTTGGGCCTGAGCCTTGGCCCAGTTGCCGGTTTGCGCTCCCGCCAGCGCGAGTACCCATAACAGCAGCACAGCGGTCTTTCTCAGCATCTTGGCTTTTCCTCCGCAGCCGTCTGACTGCGACTTTAGCCTATATTCGGAGGGTGCGAAGGTCAACGCTAATCGAGAACTGCTAATATTTTCGGAAAAGGAGTTGATATGAGAGTCACTCTTTGCTCGCTTGTGGCCGTTCTGTTGACGGCCTGCCCGGCAACTGGGCAAACCCCGACGCCTGTGGTCCAAGCCAACACCATCTTTGCCGGTGCCGACGGAAAATTTGAAGCCGCGCCGGACACAGCTGTGCTACGCCTGGACATTGCCGCGCAGCAAGACACATCTCGGGCGGCTTACGACCACGCCGCGGCCGCTGCCGATCGCGTTCGCCAGGTGATCAAGAGCAACGGTCTCGATGCCAAGGATCTGCAAATCGGCTTTTATTCCGTGCAGCCGATGTACGACTGGAAGAATCCGAAACACAAAGTTGTTGGCTACCGCGTCTCAACAAACCTGACCCTGAAGCTGAGGGATTTCGCCAAGATCGGCGGAATCATCGAGCAGACCGCCGACATTGACGATATGCAGAACCAGGCTCTCAGCTACACGCTGGAAAGCGTGGACGCGGCCAAAGCTAAAGCCGCGGAGGACGCTCTCCACAAAGCCCGCAACCAGGCCGCCGCTGTCGCTGCCGCCGGCGGACGCACGTTGGGTGAGCTGCTCTACGCCTCAGTCGATGTGACCCAACCCGTCATCTTGGCGCAACCTATGGTGCAACGCGCCGCCATGGCAGGTAACGTAGCCGCGCCGGCTCCGACCGCGGAGTTCACGCCGCAAAGCGTGACCATCAACGCGCACGTGAATGCCATGTTCGCGCTGAAATAGCTGATTTATTGGCCCATCACCAGTGGCAATCCAGTCTTGGTGTTGCCGATGACGACGATTTTCGTGTTCGCACTCTTGGCCAGCGTCTCCGTGGCCTCAATTCCTTTCCACTGGAGCAACTGTGGACTGATGCCTTGAGCCACGATCTGCTGGAAGTCGTGAATGCCCTGAGCTTCGATTCTCTTTCTGTCCGCCTCCTGCCGCTCTTTCTGCAAACGGAAATTCATGGCCAGCGATTCCTGCTCCGCTTGCTGCTTGGTTTCGATGGAGGCGCGCAGCGCGTGGGGAAGCTGGATGTCGCGCAGCAGCACGCCTTCAATCACAATCCCCCGCGGCTCCAATGCGGATTGCAGCCCCTTGCGGATCTCGTCTTCCACTTCCTTGCGCGAGCTGGAATAGAGTGTGTTGGCGGAGTGGCCGGCCGTGGTATCGCGAATGGTGGAACGCAGGTTCGGCTCAATGATCGTGGCGGAATACTGTGTGCCAATCGTCTGGAACACGGCCGCTGCTTTGTCCGGACTCAGGTGATAGATCAGGGAAGTGTCGATCTCCAGGTTCAAGCCTTCGCTGGACGGCGTGGACGTATGTTCCTCCTGGGTCTGAGTGCGCACCGAAAGCACATGATTGATTTTGAACGGCGACACGAAATGCGTGCCCTCGGGCAATACCTCTCCGGTGACGCGGCCAAACGAAGTAAGTACTCCGACGTGGCCCGGCGGGACATAGGCGACGGCGGCGTACAGCATGATGAACACCAGAAAGACCATTGCTCCTATCACCACGAAGCGGAAGATGGGAGCTGGATTTACGTCAATGACTCGCGAGGTTCCAAAATTGGCCATACGATCTCTCCTCCTGAAGTTGAATCAAATGAAAGCTCTTGCCTTTTTGCGTGTTGCGGAAATCTTCTGACTCTTTGGGCAAGGAATTGCGTAAGCGTCCAATTCTCTCTGAGAGCTGAAGCTTACATGGAAAATTTTTCAAGGCCGGGGAATTCCTACCCGCCGCCACGAGGAAAGTAGCTGCTAAGTGCTTTGTTTTCAACCTGAGCCAAATGGCATAGGGGATGCACTACCCCATGCCAGACGAAGTGGCGCGCATCGGGGCGCTTTCGAGGGTCGAACGGCCAGAGACCCATTCGAAAGTGCCTCGTTGCTTTTTGGGCCAAACCGTAAGCACCGCCACAGATCATCCCAACGAGACCACCATCCCGAACGCCGATCCCGCAGAGCGGGAAGAGCAGGGTCCCCCGGCAAAGCCAGGTTTTGGCTTGCTGGGGTAACAGTGGGACCTGCTCCGCTGCTGCCGAGCGTGAGCAGAAGATTGGTGTTTTTTTAGTTTGCGACGACTGTCAAATAGGATCCGACTGGGCTCGCGATGGAGAACCGGGCGAACAAGCCGCCCCGGTCCTGAAGTGAGTGGGGATCCTTTGTTCTGATTCTGGGGCGACTCTTACACCAATTGCACTTTCTCTCTCAGGTCGAGTCCCGCCCTCCGCAAGATGCCCGCGATCTCCTCGTCATTCAAGCGGGTGGCGTCGTATTCCACCCGAATGGTGTGGTCCTTTTCGCCGAACTTGATCTTGCGCACGCCGTAGACTTCCCAGGCGTTGTTGAGCGCCATCATCTCTTTCTCTCCGGGCGGCGTACCGTATTTGAAAACCACGTCGAGCAGCGTCATCTTTTTGGCTCCGTAAGAGTTTGGGCGGGCTGTTGGAGACGGACTGACAGGCTTATATCTCCGCTTATATCTCCTGAACGAATCTAACATAACCCGAACTTCACAAAACCAGTGAAGCAGCGGTTTTTAGCACATCTTGTTGAACTTTACTGCTTTTGTGGGCTCAGCAACCGCAGGGAATCGAGGATTCGACTCGTATCCGGAGGAAGTGGCCTTCCCCCTCCAGCATATGACACAATAGCAACAAGTTTGCTTTCGACAATGTAATAACGGGACCGCGCGCGGTAAGATTCAGTTCCCATTTCAAATTCGATCCCCGGGTTTGAGTCCAGAGAAATATCTCTTTCTGACAGAAGTTTTGCGCTTATCGATTGCACGGTCGCGTCCTTCGTGAGCTGAAGAGCGGCGGGCGAAAGCTTATTGTCCTTGCCGTAGTTCGTAACATTGATCATCACTCCTGAGCCGCTTGTTAGGTCGATGCTGTAAAGATGCATTTGAACTTGTCCCGCAGGAGTTGCCACTGGCTTGCTCTTTAGTACGGGCGCGTAAGGAGCAGAGATAGCAAAGCCGTCATCGGCAAATGCATATTCTTTCCAGGCCGGCATGAAACGGAGAGAGCCAAAAAAACGCTCAGCATCGGGAAAAAGCGGGAAGCCTACTTTAGCAACGGACATAAGCGTGACGGTCTTGCCGTTCGCGTAGTAAGAGTGGGCAAGCGAGTGATCATTAGCATTCTCGGTCTCATACTCAAGCCCCGGTGCACCGTTGAGAGAAATCACCTTCTCGGCAACAAGCTTGCTCTTGGTTTCAGTGAGAGCACCATTCTTGCTAGCTTGCAGCAGTTGTTGGGCTGGAAGATCGCCAAATTTCGTGAGATCGACTACGACGATCGCGAGGCTCCAGAGCGGGCCCGCGTCAACATTGTACAAATGCATTTCCAACTTGCCACCGTCTGTGTCAACGAGCTGCTTTTCCAACTTAGGTTTGAAAGGCGTGGTGATGGCGAAGCCATCGTCAGGGTACTCATAGTCCTTCCAGTCAGGTTTTTGGCCGAGCGCGGCAACCGCGCAAAATACAATAACAACGGCAGTTCCGATGAAGTGCCTCTTCATGGCTTCCCTCAAGTGCGAGATGCTATCTTACATTGAGTCCTTTCGTCCGGCAGAAGCATCTCTTTGCAACACTGTGGCACCGAAGTGTTGTGGTCACAGCACATCTGAGGGGCTCTCTTCCATGAGCACGCTTGTCAAAGACGTCGTTTGCAATATGGACGTTGATCCGGCGACAGCGCGTGGGTCGGCCAAATACCACGGCAAAGAATACTTTTTCTGCAGCCAACGTTGCGTTGAGCGGTTTACCGCCGATCCGGAAAAATTCCTTACTCCGCGACCTCCGTCCGGCCTGGTGCAGTTAGGCGGTTTATCCGCAGCCAAGAAGCCACAGGCGTTTTCATCAACTCCCGTGGTATCTGGGCAGGGAACTGCCGCGTACGTTTGCCCCATGGATCCGGAGGTTCAAGAGAACAAGCCTGGCCCGTGCCCGAAATGCGGCATGACGCTGGAACCTGCCCTTCCTGTCCTGCAAGAAAGAGTTGAGTACACCTGCCCCATGCATCCGGAGATCGTACGCTCTCAGCCTGGCAGCTGCCCCATCTGCGGAATGGCCCTTGAGCCGCGGACGGTCACGCTAGACACGCAAGAGAATCCCGAGCTTCGTGACATGCAGCGGCGCTTCTGGATCGGCGTGGTTCTGACCATACCCGTTCTGATCGCTGGAATGGGCGATCTTATCCCCGGCCGTCCTTTGGAAGGTTGGTTATCGCCGCGCGGATGGGCTTGGTTCGAAATGATCCTGGCAACGCCCGTTGTACTCTGGGCGGGTTGGCCTTTTTTCGTCCGCGCCTGGCGGTCGATTGTCTCCCGCAGCTTGAATATGTTCACGCTCATCGGCCTCGGCGTGGGCGTGGCGTATTTCTATAGCGTAATCGCAACCTTGTTCCCTACGATCTTCCCGCCATCGTTCCGCGGCGAGGGCGGAACGGTTGCGCCTTACTTCGAAGCCGCTTCGGTCATTACTGTGCTCGTGCTGTTAGGGCAGGTATTGGAGCTCAAGGCGCGTAGTGAGACGGGTGCGGCGATCCGGGCGCTGCTCGGTCTTGCTCCGAAGACAGCGCGCCGAATTGCCGACGACGGTTCTGAAGTCGATGTTGCACTCGACTCTGTCAGACCCGGCGACAGGCTGCGCGTGCGGCCGGGCGAAAGAATTCCTGTGGATGGCGCAGTTGTCGAGGGAGCCAGCAGCGTGGATGAATCCATGATCACGGGCGAACCCGTCCCTGTGGAAAAGCAGCCTGGCTCTCGCGTGACCGGAGCCACCATCAACGGCACGGGGGCGCTGGTGATGCGCGCCGAGCGCGTCGGCGCTGAGACGCTCCTGGCGCAGATCGTGCGCATGGTGAGCGAAGCGCAGCGCAGCCGGGCTCCAATCCAGAAACTTGCCGACGTGGTGGCCGGCTATTTTGTGCCGATCGTGGTGGGGATAGCGATCCTCACGTTTATTGTTTGGGGGCTTTGGGGGCCCAGCCCGCGGATGGCTCACGCCCTGGTGAACGCGGTTGCGGTCCTCATTATCGCGTGCCCTTGCGCGCTGGGCTTGGCCACGCCCATGTCGATCATGGTAGCCATGGGGAAGGGCGCGACCGTGGGCGTGCTCTTTAAGAATGCGGAGGCCATCGAGTTACTCCGCAAAGTTGACACGCTAGTGATCGATAAGACAGGGACACTGACCGAGGGCAAGCCCAAGCTGGTGACCGTCAAGTCTGCCGGTGAAATCAACGAGAATGAGCTGCTGCGTCTGGCAGCAACATTGGAAAAAGCCAGCGAGCACCCGCTGGCGGCAGCGATCGTCAGAGGCGCAAAGGACCGCGGAATTTCTCCCGTCGAGGTGGAGGCGTTTCAGTCCATCACGGGAAAAGGCGTCAAGGGGCGGATCGGGGGCAGGGAAGTCGTACTGGGCAATCGCCAACTCCTCGACGATCTCGGGGTCGACATTCATCCACTCCTTGAGTTGGCGGAAAGCCTGCGTGGAGACGCCCAGACCGTAATGTTTCTCGCTATCGCCGGAAAATTAGCCGGGCTGCTTGGTGTTGCCGACCCGATCAAGCCGACCACTCCTGAAGCGATTCGGCAGTTGCACGCCGAGAGCATTCGCATCGTTATGGTCACCGGAGACAGCAAAACAACGGCTGACGCTGTGGCTGCGAAACTTGGCCTCGACGAAGTCGTCGCGGAGGTCCTTGCGCAAGATAAGGTCGCAGTCGTCAAACGCCTGCAAGGCGAAGGGCGCGTCGTCGCCATGGCCGGTGATGGTATCAATGATGCTCCGGCCCTAGCCCAGGCCCATGTTGGAATCGCCATGGGAACCGGAACCGATGTCGCCATGCAGAGCGCCGGCGTAACACTGGTCAAGGGTGACCTGCGCGGCATTGTTCGGGCACGGCTCCTGAGCCGCAAGACCATCAAGAACATCAAAGAGAATCTCTTCTTTGCTTTCGTCTATAACTCGCTTGGCGTGCCGATCGCAGCCGGCATCCTGTACCCGTTCTTTGGAATCCTCCTAAGTCCGATTTTGGCTGCGGCCGCGATGAGCTTCAGCTCCGTCTCGGTCGTGGCCAACGCGCTGCGCCTGCGACAGGTGCGCGTGTAGCGCGTCGAGTCCCTTGCAGCTTGACCAAGGTTGGGAAGATCCCGCTCTCATCCCGCTTCTGTCTTGTAGCCATCCTGGGATCGTTCATCCCCGCATCGCCTCACGTGAACACGCTTACCTAAACGTAAAGCTTTGTTCCGCAACGTTAAGATTTGATGGCTCGCTGTTACCCTCTGGCATATCAAACGTCTGTTGACCTAGTTCCAGATAAGTGAAACTATTTGTAATTCAGCTACTCAGGTTTATGGATAAGCGGGCATTTTACTAACGCTAGGGGATAGCGGTTGGTTTTCATAGGTCATGGTTTGTCTGAAAGTTGAGGGTCACAACCTATGCTGTACCGTTCGCTGAGGCCATTGTCCGGGTTCCTTTTTTTAGCCGTTTCACTTTCATTGTCCGTGGTTTCAATTGTGCCGGGTTCTGTTCAGGGCCAGACCTTGAAGGTACGAAGTGACGTTCACCATGACGTATCTCCGCCGCTGCGGGATTTGGCCAAAACCGCTGGTCTGCCTGCCGCGGAACAGGAAGAAGGCGAGCCGGTGCGAGCCATCCCACTGCCTTCAGGCTTCAAGCCGGCCAACGAACCGGACCCCGTGCTGCAGACTGCCGGAGCAGCGGCGACGATCCCGGTTACGCCTCCCGTCTCTTTGTCCCCTACGCTCCTGCTTAATTTCGACGGTATTGGCCAAGGCACGCCGGCAGGTTTTTCTGATTGTTGCGCACCGCCCGACACCAACGGCGCCGTGGGCCTCACGCAATATGTGCAGTGGGTCAACCTCAGCCTCGCTGTTTTCAACAAGAGCGATGGCAGTCTGGTGGCCGGTTTTCCAGTGGCTGGCAATGCACTTTGGAAAGGCTTCGGGGGCGAGTGCGAAACGAGCGACGACGGCGATCCCATTGTTTTGTATGACAAGATAGCTGACCGCTGGGTCCTGAGCCAATTAGTTGTGCTCAACCCCACGCCGCCGCCTAGGTTCGGGCCGTTCTTCCAATGCGTCGCCGTTTCAACTACTCCCGATGCCACCGGCTCATACAATCGGTATCAATTCTCGTATACCAGCTTCGATGACTACCCTAAGATGAGTGTCTGGCCGGACGCATATTACATAACCTTCAACATGTTCGACGCGAGCGGCATAAGTTTTCTGGGTGCTGACGCCTGCGCTTATGACCGCGCCGCTATGCTCGCCGGCACCGCAGCAACACAGATCTGCTTCCAACAGGCGCCTACGGTTGGTGGAGTGCTGCCGGCGGACATGGATGGGCATACTCTCCCGCCGCCAGGCTCCCCCAATTACATGGTGGAGTTTGACGTCAATTCTCTGAACCTATACAAGTTCCACGTCGATTTCACGACGCCGGCCAACTCCACTTTCGGCCCGGCGATCAATATTCCCGTCGCCCCATTCACTCCATTTTGCCCGCAAGTTCGGGGCTGCGTTCCTCAGCAGGGCACGACCAATCTGGTGGATTCGCTGGGCGACCGATTGATGTATCGCTTGGCGTATCGCAACTTCGGCGACCACGAGTCCCTGGTGGTAAACCACTCCGTGGTTGCCGATCCGGTAAACCAAAATTCCGGAATACGCTGGTATGAGATCCAAAATCCCGGCGGTACGCCCACGGTCACGCAGCAATCGACGTTCGCTCCCGATGCCAACTTCCGCTGGATGGGCAGCATCGCCATGGACCAGGTCGGAGATATTGCCGTGGGGTACAGCGTCTCCAGCAGCAACATGTTTCCGTCGATCTCAATCGCAGCGCGGCGGGCCGCCGACCCGCCCAACACGCTACAACCGGAGATCTCCATCATGGCGGGCACGGGTTCGGAGATCAATGGACTGACGCGCTGGGGTGACTACAGCGCCATGCAAGTCGATCCGGTGGACGACTGCACTTTCTGGTACACCACGGAGTATTTGAAAGCCACGGGTTCCTTCAACTGGAACACGCGCATCAATAGCTTCAAATTTGACACTTGTGACAAGCCAGATATGACGATTGCCCTCACCCACAGCGGTAACTTTACCCAGGGTCAAACCGGTCAGACTTATACCATCACGGTCACGAACTCTGGAGGGCAGCCCACAGATGGCAGCACCGTGACCGTGACCGATACGCTGCCGCCAGCGGGGCTTACAGCAACGGGCATCAGCGGCACCGGTTGGACGTGCAGCCTGGGCCCGCTCACTTGCACACGCACGGACGTGCTGGCTCCGAAGGCTAGCTACCCTGACATCACGCTGACGGTTAACGTCTCCAGTAACGCACCGGGGTTCGTGACCAATACCGCAGCGGTCTCCGGCGGCGGCGAGAAGAACACCTCCAACGACACGGCCAACGATGGAACGACCATCATTCAGACTGGGCCCGACCCCGCGATTACAAAGACCCACAGCGGACTGTTTATCCAAGGCCAGACCGAGACTTACACCATCGCCGTTACAAACACCGGCCTCAGCCCGACAGATGGAACAACAGTAACCGTGACCGACGTTCTGCCCACGGGGCTCACGTTCAACGCTGTGAGCGGCACTGGCTGGAGCTGCAATGCAGCCTCCCCCGTGAGTTGTACCCGTGCTGACGCCTTAGCCTCCAACACCAGCTACCCGCCAATTACGCTGACGGTGAACGTTGCGAACAACGCGGCAGCAACGGTGACGAACACTGCCACGGTTGGCGGAGGCGGCGACGTGAATCCCCTGAACAACACCGCAAGTGATCCCACCACCATCATTCCTCCGCCGGCGGACCTCACAATTAGCAAAACCCATGCTGCCGGTAGTTTCGCTCAAGGGTTCGGCGCCATTTATAACTTGACAGTCAGCAATGTTGGGCTTGGCCCGACAAAGGGCGCTGTTACCGTTGTGGACACACTCCCTACGGGAATAACCATCATTGCGGCGTCTGGAAATGGCTGGACGTGCGTCGTTTCCACGAACCTCACAACCATGACGTGCACGCGCGGCGATATTCTCGCCGTTGGCGTCAGCTATCCAACGATCAACCTGAATGTGAACGTAGCGGGGAACGCGCCGCCTTCTGTCACCAACACCGCCACAGTTTCCGGCGGTGGGGAAATCAACACCTCCAATGACACGGCGAGCGATCCCACGACGATTAACCCGGCTCCCAGTCTCGGTGTCGTCAAGTCCCATACCGGCAACTTCACTGTGGGACAGACGGGGACTTACACGATCACGGTAACCGATATCGGCTCCCTCCCAACCGACGGGACCGCGGTAAGCGTGACTGACAGCCTTCCCGTCGGCATGACCGCAACTGCCGTCAATGCCACAGGCTGGTCGTGCTCGTCTCTGCCGACCACATTCATTACCTGTTCTCGGTCGGACGTACTGGCGTCAAACAGCAGCTATCCACCCATTATTCTGACCGTTAATGTGGACGGCAGTGTGTCCCCATCGACCACTAATTTCGCAATAGCTACCGGTGGAGGCGACGCCAATGGCCGCATCGCTTTCGATCCAACCACAATCAACGTGCCGGATCTCGCGATCACCAAGACCCATAATGGCAACTTCGTTGCCGGGGAGCAGGGAGCGGTCTACACCATAACCGTCACCAACGTCGGGAGCTTTGCAACGGGAGGCGGGACGGTAAGCGTCAACGACTTCTTGCCCTTCGTATTCAGCGCAACCGCGGCGAGCGGCAATGGTTGGACGTGCACCTTTTTTGGTACTACGCAGATTAACTGCACACAGCCGGCCGGTATCGTGGCCCCGGGCGGCAGCTATCCGCCTATAACGCTTACGGTAAACGTTTCCAGTACCGCGACACCGACTACGGTGACGAACGTGGCGAGGGTTTCCGGCATCGGCGATGCCAACCCCTCGAATAACACCGCGTTTGACAACACGCAAATCGTCATGCCAGTTTCAATAGCCTCGACTTCGCCGACAACGGTCATCGTGAGCGCAGGCACTACCGCCACGTTCAGCTTCACGGCGAATCTCTCCACCAATCCACCGGTCGGCAACGTCAACCTCAACGTTGCTCTCCTGCCTCCGAATGCCAAGGCAACTTTCAGCTCCAACACGATCACCCAGTCCGGCAACGTAACCTTGACCATCGATACGTCCGGCAACGGCCATGTGGCTTCCCTTGGACCATCTCGCTTTGGACCATCCCGATTTGGCAGATGGGCTGCCGTCTTTGCGGCAATGCTCGTTGGCTTAGTCGCATTGTTCTCTATAAAGAGAGGCAAACAGAGAAGCAGTAGACCATGGCTCCTGGCGGGGCTCGGGGCATCCGGTCTAGTTCTGGCCCTGGTCTTTGTGGGATGCGGTGGGCACAGTACGCCGCCACCACCTCCGCCGGTGATGACGCCGCCGGGAACCTACAGGATGACAATGACCGCAACCAGCTCGAACAGCGGTGTACCCGGCGCAGTCGTGTCGCTCACTGTGGTCGTGAGGTAATTCAGGGGCTAGATGATCAACTTCGGCGACCGGCGCAGGAAATTGGCGCTCCTGCGCCGCAGCCCAGGCCTCTCGCGACCAGACATGTCCGAAGGGTCATGGCCTGCCGGCACGTTTCTGTTGACCGAGCTAAGGCTTCAATGAAAAAATCCAGCTACTCTGGATTTCCAGAGAAGGCCATACGTGTACCCGGTTCGGGAGAGAGCAGATGCATTCTTTTTGCCCAACCATCCATCGTCTGGTTCTGAAAGTTGAGGTCTACCCAAATGTTGCGCAGTTGGATGTCAATCATATTCGCCGCTCTCTTGTTCTTAGCTGTAACAGCGTGCTTTTCGCAAAATGCGCCCTCGCAGGACTCGGTGCCTCACGCCTCGGCTGTGCCGGCATCAAGCCAGCCGGCAGCCTCCAGCGTTGCGGAGCCTGAGAACGATGATGACAGTCCGGACATTCCACCCTTTGCGCGGAGCCGCACCAGTGAGAAGGAGTACCTTCAGCTGCGCGACCGGCAATTGCGCCTGCAGCGCGGCTTAGATGACCTGGTACATGATCCCCAGGCGCGGACGCGTGCCATCCGCACGCTGCGAGTTCAAGAACAGTCCGTGGTCCGGATGCAAAGCAGGTCAGCGGTATCGTCTGGCGCGCCGCCTCTCGGTCCTAATGCCTGGACTCCGCTAGGACCGGACCCCATCCCCAACGGTCAGACGATCACGAATGTAGTCGCCGTCAGCGGGCGAGTAACGGCCATCGCGATTGACACCACCGACACCACGGGAAACACCGTGTACGTGGGGACGGCGCAAGGCGGGCTCTATCGCAGCATGGACGGCGGGTCGACCTGGACAGCGCTGATGGACGCCGCGAACTCGCTGGCCATCGGAGCCATCACCATTGACCCCAATAACCACAACACGCTGTTTGTAGGCACGGGGGAAGGGAACTTCTCACTGGACAGTTTCTTTGGCGTAGGCCTGTACATCATTCAGAACGCGACGACAACGGCAGATCTTTCCGGTCCTTTCACTACACCAACTGTGTCGCCCAACCCGGATGGCTTCACCGATGTTTTCACCGGGCGGTCCATCACCAAGATCCTGGTGAACCCCGCCAACTCGAATCAGATTCTGATCTCGACTTCATCCGGCTTCAGTGGCGCCAGTGGCGACATCTTCAGCGCAGTCCCCACACGCGGTGTCTATCTCTCTACGAATGCCCTGGGCGGATCGCCGACCTTCGCCCGGTTGAGTATCCAGTCAGCCGCGGACAAGAACCGGCCCGTCACGGACATGGTGATGGATCCGAACAATGCCAACACGGTGGTGGTGTATGTTTTCGGACAAACCGATACTGAGGGCGGAATTTGGGTAAGCAACAACGCCTGGGCCGCGACGCCGACTTGGACCCAGACTTTTCCGATCAGCATCAACGAAAACGGCAAGCTGGCTGCGAATCACGCGGGAAGCACAACCACGGTGCTGCTGGCTGTGGACCAAATTCCTTCCAGCGGCACGTGCCTCAACGAGGGGATGTTGTTCAAATCAACAGATGCGGGTGCCACATGGCCCACTGAGGTGACGGCGGCTCGCGGTTTCTGTGGCGGGCAGTGCTTCTATGACATGCCAGTAGCCCTCGATCCCACCAGCGCCAGTAACATCTTTATCGGTGGCGCAGCGGGAAGCGCGGTCGGCTCCTGCGGCAGCGGCACTTTGGGAAAATCGACGAATGGCGGCACAAGCTTCGCTGCCAGCCAAACCGACCTGCACGCCGACTCTCACGCTATCGCCATCTTGCCGAACAACACCAACATTATGTATGAGGGCAACGACGGCGGAATTTTCCGTTCCACGGACGGCGGCGCGACCTGGAGTAGCGTGAACACGACCGGCTTCAACGCCACGCAATTTGAGAGTATCGCCGTCCATCCCACCGACCCACATTTCACCATCGGCGGCACGCAAGACAACGGAACCCCATTCTTGCATCCCGACGGAGTGACCTGGTCTCGCGCCGACTTTGGCGACGGTGGCTTTTCCGCGATCGATCAAAATGCCGCCGACACCACCAACGTCACCATGTACCACACATATTTCAACGAGTCCAACAACCTGGTGGGCTTTGCGCAGGTAACGAGTGTGTCCAGCGCGAGCGACGGAAACTGGAACTTCTTCGGGTGTCAGAACCCGCCTACCTCGGGTAACGGCATCACCTGCGCTGACACAGTTCTGTTCTATGCGCCTCTCACCCTGGGTCCGGGAAATCCCAATACGGTGTACTACGGCACAGACCGCCTTTATCGCTCGATCGATAGAGGCAACACCAATGCCGTGGTCAGCCAGGCGCCGATTACCGCCAACTTTGCGATCAGCGCGATTGGCATCTCCCCGCAAGACGACAATGTGCGCATCGTCGGGTTGGAGAACGGCCAGGTCTGGGCAACGACCAGCGGTTCGACCACGCTGACCAACGTCACCGGCGCCATACCGGCAAAGTACATCGGCCGCGCGGTAATCGATCCCAACACCAAGTTCACGGCGTATGTCACGCTTGATGGCTACGGGACTCCAAGCCATGTGTGGAAGACGGCCAACCTCAATGCAGCGACGCCCACCTGGGCGCCGGCGTCCACAGGGTTGCCCGACGTTCCCGTCAATGCTCTGGCGGTTGATCCCGCGGACTCCAGCAACGTGTATGTGGGCACCGATATTGGCGTTTACAACTCCACCGACGGCGGAACAACTTGGAACCCCTACGGCTCCGGGCTGCCGCGCGTGGCGGTCTTCGATTTGAAAATAACTTCTATCGCTGCGGGCCACAAAGTTCGAATCGCAACACATGGGCGCGGGATGTGGGAGATCCCTGCTGTGGGAGCTTTGGTAACCACGTCCGGGCTCACTTTTAGCCCGTCCAACCCAGTGTTTCCGAACCCGATCACTTTCACCGCAACCGTCAATACAGGGGCCAGCGCGATTCCACCCACCGGCACTGTCGCGTTCATAGAGAATTCGGTGACGCTGGGAACTGGAACCGTGGCTGCAGGCTCAGCGAGTTCATCCTTTACCCTAGCGGGTGGCCAGCACAGCATCACGGCGCAATACTCGGGGGACAACAATTATCTGAGCAGCACCTCGTCAGCCGTGACGGTAACTGTGGCCAACGGACCTGGCGCAGATTACGGTATTAACTTCCCCAATAACAGCCAAACCGTCAAAGCCGGACAATTTGCGAGCTACACCGTCAACGTGACAACGACCAACGGCTTTGGCGGCACGATCAATTTCGCATGCCCCTCCGGCTTGCCCTCGCTGACGAATTGCTCGTTCAACCCACCTCAGGTGTCGGTGAGCGGCAACAGCGGAAGCACGATGCTCAGCATCTCTACTACCGCCGGCACTGCGGCTCCGCCGGCAGGGAACTTGAGCTCCAGACTGTTCACGAGCGGAGGCTTCCTCGCGTTGGGAGTGGTGCTGGTAGGCGCAGTCGCCGGGCGGCGGCGCCGGAAGTCCTTCTTCCTGCTGCTTGGCATTCTGGCGCTGGCTACACTGCTGGGATCGTGCGGTGGAGGTGGAGGAACCACGGTGGTCCATAATCCGGGAACGCCACCGGGCTCTTACACAGTGACTGTAAGCGCGACTTCGGGCAGCACTACACACCAGACCAACATCACCCTGGTGGTGCAGTAGCCGACGCGACTGACGGCAATAGGGAAATGAATTGTGGGACTAGATGTGTTGATCCCGCTATGCTTCCTCATCGTCAATAGCTGAGCATTCGCAAGGTCTCCTGCAACAGTGCGATCCTGCCGTCCCAGTCGGACCAAGGCTGCGGCAACCAACAGCAGCTTGTCATGCTCGATGGACGTTCGTTAAGGACATGTTACGGACCGGGACTCTCGTAATATCCCCGGCCAGGATGAAACCACCGATAATGTCGCTTCCCCCCAGTGAATGGCCGAAGACTTTCCGACTAAGTGAGCACGAATGGCTATCTTGAATGACAGCGATAGGATCGTAAGCATCCGCGAGATGCAAGAGGGACTGGAACGATTGGAGCGCCGCGAATGGTGGCGCTGGGGCGCAGCCCTCTTCATCATGTTGTTGCTAACCTTCGGGGTGTTCTCGTTGTCTCTTTCCGGCGTCAGGAAAGACATCCTCAGCGAGTTTCAGTTTTCAAGCGTCATTCCTGGTTTATTCGCGATGGTTCTGGTATTCGATTTCTTCGCCATTTACCAGCAGGTGCTGATCTCACGGCTTCGTCGCCAACTTTCCGCGCAAATTGGAATGATGGCGGCGCTGGAAGCGCTCAAGCCCTCGGTGAAAACCGACCGCAATCTGTCGAAAGACCGGAGGCGCAGCCCCCGCCATGCTTATGACCAGCGAGTGAAGGTCAAAGCCACGGTAAAAGGTAAAGAGACCATTTACTTGGGCCGCGTGATTGACATCAGCGAGTTGGGACTGGCAGCGGTGCTCCCGGCATCGCTGGAGCGAGGCGATCAGGTCATCGTCGAGTTCCGCGGGGCTCCGGACGATCCGCCGCTGATTCTTCCCGCCACCATCCGCTACGCCAACGGCTTCCGTCACGGCTGTGAATTCTCCGGTCTGAGCGAGTCCGAACTGGAGCAAGTCCGGCGGGCGTGTGACACCGCAGAAAGCACGCTCCTGGCGCTCAAAGCCTGATTCGCTCACGCTTGTTCAGAAAGATCCTGGTCTATAATCCTGAGCCGAGGAAAGCCAACCATGAAATCGTTGTTTGCTGCGCTGGCGCTGACAGTCGCAGTGTTCGCCCAAGCGCAGTCCGCGCCGCCGCGCGTGGTCCGTTATGAAGTCAAACCGAACGAACTCAAGTACACCTACGCCGCGTCGTACCAGCCCGTGGCGCGGTTGAAGCCGGGAGACATCCTGGAAACCAACACCGTGGACTGCTTCGGCAACGCCATTCAAAAGCCGGGCGACACGCTCAGCATGTCGAAGGGCGACAATCCTCTTACAGGACCGTTCTACATTGACGGCGCGGAACCAGGAGACACACTCGCCGTGAAAATCCTGGAGATCACAGTGGACAGCAATCAGGGTATTGGGGCGCTGGCTCCCGGTTTCGGAGCCATCAATTCCACCAATTACACGCCCATGATCAACCCGCCAATCCCGGAAAAGATCTGGTTCTATCCCATCGATCATGCCTCGAACACTGCCACGTTCCACGCTCTCGATTCAAAGTTCACAGTTGGTTTTCCGCTGCATCCGTTCTTCGGCTGTATCGGCGTGGCTCCGGCCGGCGGTGAAGCCCGCAGCTCCGTGGTGCCGGAGGCTTTCGGCGGCAACATGGATTCGCCGGAAGCCAGCGTTGGCAACACCGTTTACTTTCCTGTGAACGTTTCCGGCGCCATGCTGTTCCTGGGCGACGGCCATGCCGCCATGGGCGACGGCGAAATCGCCGGCACTGCGCTGGAAGTGCCGTTGCGCGCCCGCGTGCAGGTGCACGTGGTGAAAGGGCAGAAGATCAATTGGCCGCGCTTTGAAAACAACGAATACATCATGACCGTCGGCGCTTACCGCCCGCTCGACGATGCCTTGCGCATTGCTTTCACTGAGCTGGTGGCGTGGATCCACAACGATTACGGGCTTTCCGAGTTGGATGCGTACGAGCTTCTGTCGAAAGTCGGCGAGATCCATCTGAATGAGATGGTGGACCCCAATTATGTGATTGTGGCCAAGGTTAAGAAGAAGTTTCTGCCTGCAGCCAAGACGCGAACTACACAGTAGCTGCGCAGCGGAGCATCGACGATCCCCTCGCCCTGTCATCTCGACCGGAGCGCCACGAAAGAACTGTCCTATCACGAATTCTTTGGCGCGGAGTGGAGAGATCCCGAGGGAGCATCATCCACCATGCTGCATCAGGGAATTCTCACCAGAGTGCGGCATCGTCTCTTGAGGCTCCGCTGAAGGATTATTTGGCCGCCAAGAAAATCGATGTGGCCGAGCGCCAGCGCGACGGACCAACGAGAGAACTCCCTGCATCAGCACGGCTGGAGACGTTCTCTCGGGGTTCCTCGACTGCGCGCTTATGATCCTCTGTGGGCTGCAAGTTTACGTGGCGCTCCGCTCGGAATGACAGACGCAAAAGGGGCTCTCTGAACTGGCGATCGTAGCCGTGCTATCGCTCACAGATTTAATGTCGGAAACTCAAAGCTTGTTCAGGTACTCCACAATCTCCGGATTCGTCCAGTTTACCGCGACGACGAATTTGCGGCGGACCATGCCGTTACGATCGATGATCGTCGTCTCCGGATAACCCGTGGCGCCATA
>Ga0126379_10000388_pt1 | contig 24034 bp, 22 predicted proteins | sample PanSoiMetPlot_24_FD_92640 | JGI IMG/M metagenome (GOLD analysis project Ga0126379, IMG submission 92640) | Tropical forest soil microbial communities from Panama - MetaG Plot_24 | ecosystem: Environmental > Terrestrial > Soil > Tropical forest > Bulk soil | place: Panama | collected 2016-02-17
GGCTTGTCTCATCGCTTAGGGCGAAGTATAGCCCGCATCCCCCCTCGTCATCCTGAGCGAGGCCGAAGGCCGGCGAAGGATCTTGGTGGAGAGGCCGCAGGAAAAGTTTTTCGCGCGGCCAAATCGAGTAGATCCCTCGGTCGATGCGCTTACCTCGGGATGACATCGGCGGAGCATTCGCCCTGCCGCCGTCATTTGGCGGAAAGCCAGTCTCGGCCGGACCCGACTCGCACCGACATCCGCACCCGAAGCGCCGCGGCCCCCTCCATCACGCTCCGGATGAGCGTCTTGACGTCTTCGACCTCGCCCTCCGGCGCCTCGAGGACCAGCTCGTCGTGGACCTGCAGGAGGAGCTTCGTGCCGCCGCCTCGCCGGGCGAGCTCCTTGTCGAGCCGGACCATCGCGATCTTGATGATGTCGGCCGCCGAGCCCTGGAAGGGGGCGTTCAACGCCATCCGTTCGGCGTTTCCCCGGACGTTGGGGTTGGAGGCCGCGATGTCGGGGATGGGCCGCACCCTCCCGAAGAGCGTCGTGACGGCCCGGTCGCGACGGGCGCCCTCCACGATGCCGTCGAGGGTGGCCCGCACCTTCGGAAACTTGGCGAAGTAGGAATCCACGTAGCTCTTGGCCTCGGCAGTCGAGACGCCGAGCTCCTTGCCGAGCGTGAAGGCGGCCATGCCGTAGAGGAGCGCGAAGTTGATCCGCTTGGCCGCGTTACGCATTTCATGGGAGACCAGGTCCCCCGACACGCCGAAGAGCCGGGCCGCCGTCGCGAGGTGGATGTCCTCCTCCTTCTCGAAGGCGCCGATCAGGTTCTCGTCGCCGGAAAGGTGGGCGAGGACTCGCAGCTCGATCTGCGAGTAGTCGGCCACGACCAGCCGCCGGCCGGCCGGCGCGATGAATGCCTTGCGGATCTCGCGGCCCGCCGCCGTGCGGATCGGGATGTTCTGGAGGTTCGGATCAGAGGAGGAGAGCCTCCCCGTCGCGGCGACGGTCTGCCGGAACGAAGTGTGGACGCGTCCCTCGGGGTCGGCGAGCGCCGGCAGGGCGTCCACGTAGGTCCCCTTGAGCTTGGCGATCTCGCGGTACTCGAGGGTCAGCTTCGGCACCGGGTAGCCGCGCTCCGCCAGGTCCGTCAGGACCTCAACGCCGGTCGAGGAGGTCCTCGTCTTGGCCGTCTTCTTCAGGACGGGGTAGCCGAGCTTCTCGAAGAGGATCTGGCCAAGCTTGACGGGGGAGTTGATGTTGAACTCCTCGCCCGCTTCCTCCCAGATCTTCCGCTCGAGCGATCGAAGCTCCTTCTCCATCCGCTCGGACATGGACTGGAGCAGTGGGATGTCGATCGCGACACCGGCGATCTCCATCCTCGCGAGGACGGGTGTGAGCGGCCGCTCGATCTCGCGGTAGATCTTCTCGAGCTCCGGGTGCCTGGCGAGCTCCGGCTTCAGCCTCGCGGCGAGGTCCCTCGACCCGGCGGCCCTCTCGGCCAGCCAGCGGTCCGCTGTCTCGATCGCGTAGCCTTCCGGGAGGGAGCAGCCGACGACGCCGGCCTCCTTGTCCGCCGTGACCCTCTGGCCCAGCCGCTGGAAGGCCATCGTCTCGAACTCGGAGCTGCCGACGCCCGGCGACAGGACGTACTGGGCCAGGCAAACATCGAAGACCTCGCCCTGGACCGCCTTTCCGGCCCGCTCGAGCATCGCGTCGATCGGCTTCGCATCGGAGAGTGCGATCTCGCGCCGGGGCCGGTCGAGTGCGCGCCAGCGGTCGATGATCCGCTCCTCGGGCTCCTCGGCGACCTCGACGCCCCCCGGTCCCGCGACGGCCAGCAGGACATTCTCCCGGGCGCGCAACATCGCTGCCGCGAACGGCCCGTCGCCCGGCGCCATGAAAGCCGAGCCGGCGGCCAGCCGCGAAGTCGAGATCTCCGGCGGGGCCGCGGCTTCCGCGCCGAGCTCCTCGGCCAGCGAGTGGAATTCGAGCTTCACGAAGAGGTCGCGCAGCCTCCGCGCGTCGGGCGAGGTCCGCTCGAAGGCCGCCGGCTCGAACGGGATGGGCAGGTCCGTCGGGATCGTGACGAGGCTCTTCGACAGGATCGCGGCCTGCTTGTGCTCGCGCAGGCTCTCGCCGACCTTGCCCTTGATCTCCTCCGCCCTGGCCAGAAGCGTGTCCAGGTCTCCGTAGGTCGAGATCCACTTCTTCGCCGTGACCTGGCCGACGCCGGGTACGCCGGGTACGTTGTCCACGCTGTCGCCCATCAGCGCGAGGACGTCGATGACCTGGCTCGGCTTGACGCCGAAGAACTCTTCGACTCCCGGCTCGTCGATGAACTTCTCCCGCCCGGTGTGGTACACGCGGATGTCCGGCGACACCAGCTGCAGCATGTCCTTGTCGGCGGTGACGATGACGACGTCGTAGCCCTTGTCGGCAGCTTTCCGGGAGAGGGTCCCGATGACGTCGTCGGCCTCATAGCCGGGCAGCTCCAGCACCGGGATCTTGTAGGCGTCCATGACCTCCCGGACGTCGCCGATCTGGGATGCCAGGTCGGGGGCCATGGGGACGCGGTTGGCCTTGTACTCGCTGTAGACCTCGTGGCGGATGGTCTTCTGGGGCCCGTCCCAGGCGATCGCGAGCAGGTCCGGGGTGTGCTCGCGGAGCATCTTCCGCAGCATCGTGACGAAACCGTAGATCGCGTTGGTCGGTTTGCCGGCGGACGTGGAGAGCCGGGCGATCGCGTGATAGGCGCGATGGATATTCGACATCGCGTCCACCAGGTAGAGCTTTTTCCGGGCCTCCGGCATGGACCCGCGATTCTATTTGCCTGGCCCCGGGGGGTCCCGACTCCGGCCCCGGTCTGGACTCTCTCGGCCGCCGTTCGCGAAGCGAATGCCTGCGGCCGAAAGTCGGCCTGAAAAACGAAACGCGCGACCCGTTGCCGGTGTCGCGCGAATCAATAGAAAAAGAGTAACAAACGGGCACGGGGTTGTCAAGAAGAAAAAATCGAGCGAGGTGGAGCGTCTGAAGTCCTTGGAAGAGAGTGAGATGGAGAAGACGAAAAAGTCAGATTCGGCCGCGGGCGATCTCGAGGGCCCGGTCGCGCAGGCGTGAGGAGTCTACCTGTAGTGTCTCCGCTTCCTCGCGGATCTCCTCGGAGAGGTCGGAATCGGAAAGGCCGGCGAGGTTGATCGCGACGTTCAGCAGGGCTCCCTGAACGGCGGCTTCGAGGAGGAGGGCGGCCGATCCGGCGTCCGAGGCGGCGTTGGGGTTGCCCTTCTCGGCCAGCTCGGGGATGAGCTCGAGGAGGCCGGCCGCGGTCCGCGCGGTTTCGAGCGGGACCTGCGCCGCGCGGAGGTTGGCGGCGGCAATCTTCGCGTCCCGCGCCGCTTTTTCTTCGTCGGTCGTCTTCGGCAGGCGGCGGGCGGCGACGACATCGTCGAAGGCCTCGGAGTCCTGGCGGGAGAGGTCGAGAAGCGAGGTCCGCGCCGCGGCGGCGGCCTCCGCGATCGGGCGCATCGCCTCGTGGGAGGATGCGTACTTCTCGCGGCCCAGGGTCAGGGCGGCGACCATCTCGGCGAGCGCCGCTCCCATCGCGCCGGCCACGGCCGCGGCGGTGCCGCCGCCCGGCGTCGGGGCGGACGAGGCCAGGTCGTCGAGGAACCGGCGGAGGGCGGACCCGCCGAAATCGGTCATGCCGGCGTGCCCGGGGGACCGCCGCGGACCACACGTCCGCCGCGAATGACGGCGCCGGCGAGGTTCACGCCCCAATGATAGATGAGGTGCCGGTCGTCGGGCGCGTCGAGCAGGACAACGTCGGCGCGCTTGCCCGGCTCGAGCGAGCCAATCTCGCCGGCGAGACCGAGCGACGCGGCGGCGTTCAGGGTGATCGCGGTCAACGCCTCCTCGACGGTGAACTTCGAGTCGAGGCAGGCGTGCGTCGCCGCCGCGGGGAGCGACTCGCTGTTGCACGTCCCGGGATTCGCGTCGGTCGCCACCGCGACGGGGACTCCCGCCTCGATCATCGCCCGCGCCGGCGCGGGCTTCGACTGCATCCACCACGCGGTCCCCGGCAGGACCACCGCGACCGTGCCGGCGGCCGCGAGCGCCTCGATCTCTTTGGCCCCGACGTGGAGAAGGTGGTCGGCGGAATCCGCCCGCAGCTCCGCTGCCAGCTTCGCGCCGCCGGAGAGCGCGAGCTCGTCGGCGTGAATCCTCAGTCCGAGCCCGGCCCTGCGGGCGGCCTTGAGGATCAGCCACGATTCGTTCACCGTGAAGACGCCCGTCTCGCAGAAGACGTCGCAGAAGCGGGCGAGCTTCTCGCGAGCGCAGGGCGGAATGATCTGCTCGGTGATGACGCGCACCCACTCGCGGCGGTCGTCGCGGTACTCGGGCGGGATCTCGTGGGCGGCGAGGAGCGTCGGAACGACGCGGGGAAGGTCCGGCGACTCGATCCTCGCGAGAAGGCGGAGCGCCCGAATCTCCTCCTCGGCCGTCAGGCCGTAACCGGATTTCGCCTCGGCCGTCGTCGTCCCGCAGGAGAGCATGCGGCCGAGACGCTCGCGGACGAGCCGTTCGAGCTCCTCGTCCGAAGCGGCGCGGGTCGCCCGGACGGTCGCGAGGATCCCGCCGCCTTCCGCGGCGATCGCTGCGTAGGTCTCGCCGGCCAGGCGCCGGCCGATCTCGGCGCCGCGGTCGCCCGCCCAGACCGGGTGTGTGTGCGCGTCCACGAAACCGGGCAGGATCGTCTTGCCGGACGCGTCGAGTCTGGCGTCCGCGGCCTTGCCGCCGAACTCGCGCCGGTAGTCCGCCTCCGTGCCGGCGAACACGATTCGCCCGTCTTCCGCCCGCAGGGCGGCGTCGCGGATGCGGAGGATCTCTCCCTGCTCGCGGCCCCGCTTCGCCGAGGACCCCAGCGGAGTCGCGAGGCAGGCCGCATTGCGGATTTCGAGCGAATGCGCCGCCATTGTCATCCTGAGCGCAGCGAAGGACCTACTCCCATTCTGTCGACTTCATGATGAGGCGGGGATGCCGGCCGGAGCTGCTTCGCTCCTCAGGATGACGAGGGCTCGCTCTTTCGCGTCAGGTAGGAAAGCGGCCGGTCCTTTTCGTCCTCGTACTTGTCGATCTCCAGGGCCTGGCTGACGAGCTCGATCAGCTTTTCGACCTGGAGGCGGAAGTGCGCGCGCTGGAGCTTCAGGTCCTCGATCGCCTTCTCGATCTCGGCCGAGCGCTGGAGCGCGTGGTGCGTCAGGCGCTCACTCGAGTCCTCGGCCTGCTGAACGATCAGCTCGGCCTCTTTGCGCGCCGCGCCGCGGATGTCCTCGGAGGCGCGCTGGGCCGAGAGCAGCGTGTCGCGCAGCGTCTGTTCGCGCTGGCGGTGCTCGGAGTTCTCCGCCTCGAGCGAGCGCAGCCGGCTCTCCAGGTCCGAGCGGGACCGCGTGAGGTCCTCGATCTCCTCGGCGACGATCGCGAGGTACGCCTCGACCTCCACGGGGTCGACGCCCCTCCATTTCTTCGTGAAGCTCCGGCTGTGGATCTCGAGCGGGGTGACCTTGGCCATGTTCGCCTCCTAGAGAAAGCCCGCCGGGCGCATCAGAAGCCTCGACAGGAACGTCTTGATGAAAATGATCGCGAGGATCACGAGGATCGGCGAGAAGTCGATGCCCCCGGTCCGGCGGGGCGGAAGCAGCGCGCGGAACGGCCGCAGGATCGGGTCGGTCGTGCGGTAGAGGAACTGGACGATCGGGTTGCGCGGGTCCGGGTTCACCCAGGAAATGATGGCCGCGATGATGACCAGCCACTGGATGATCGAGAGGATCGTGAAGAAGACGTCGAGCACCGCCACGGAAAACGCGCTGCCGAGGTTCAAGCGGGCTCCCTCGTGCCGAACAGGGCGGTCCCGACGCGGACTTCGGTCGCTCCCTCCTCGACGGCGACCTCGAAGTCGTGGGTCATTCCCATGGAGAGCTCGGGGAAAGGCCTTCCGAACCGGCCGGCGAGCCGGTCGCGGATCTCTTTGAGCCGGCGAAAGTAGGGACGGCCATCCTCGGGGTCCTCGGCGAAGGGAGGAACCGCCATCAGGCCCCGGACGTCGAGGTGCGGGCAGTCGAGCACGCTTGCCGCGAGGGCTTCAACCTCGCCCGGGGCGGCGCCCGATTTTGTCTCTTCCCCGCCCAAATTGACCTCCAGGAGGACCGGAAATGTCCGGTTTTCGGCCGCGAGCAGGCCTTCCAGGCGCCTGGCCAGCCGCTCGCGATCCAGGCTTTCGATCACTGAAAACCATTGTAGCGCGGGCTTTGCCTTGTTCGTCTGGAGCGGCCCGATCAGCCGCCACTCCAGATTCGGAAACTCGGCCCGCAGAGCCTGGATTTTTTCCACGCCCTCGGCGACCCGGTTCTCGCCGAAGAAGCCGATTCCGATCTTCGCCGCGGTTCGGACGGTCTCGGCGGAATGGGTTTTCGTCACCGCGACGAGGCGAACCCCGGCGGGATCGCGGCGGGCGCGCTCGGCCGCCCTGGCGATGCGGCCCTGGATCTCCGAGAGCCGTCCCGCAATGTCATCCGCCGAGAGAGTCATCTTCCGAGCGCGGCCTCGCTCGCGTCCGCTCCGAGGTTGGCGAGCCGGTCGGCGAGCTTGTTCTCTTCCCGTCGAACGTGGCGGATCGAGAAGCGGCGAAACGACTTCGCGCGGCGGACTGCCTCGGACAGAAGCGGCATGAGATGCGGCGCCTTGATCTTGAAGACGCCGTTGACCTGCTGAACGAGAAGGAGGCTGTCGGACTGGATCTCGACGGATTGGGCTCCGAGCTCCTGCGCGCGCTTCAACGCGAGGAGCAGCGCTCGGTACTCGGCGACGTTATTGGTCGTCTCGCCCAGCGCCTCGAAGAGCTCTTCGGCCGGCCTTTCGTCCTCCGCCTGGACGAAGACGCCCGCTCCCGCGGGTCCGGGATTGCCGCGCGCCGCCCCGTCGATCGAGGCGCGGAACTTCATCGGCCGTAAGCCGTGAGCCGTGAGCGGTGAGCCGTGGCTCCGGGGACCCTTTTCACCGGCTTCGGCTTACGGCTAACGGTTCACGGCTCACGTCTAAGGGTTGGCGTGGTCGTAGTAGAGGATCCGGCGGCAACTGTCGCAGTAGATGATCTCGCCGCCGGCCTTCAGGCCCTGCATCGCGGCCGGGCGGACCTTGACGTGGCAGGCGGAGCACGATGCGTTGATGACACGCACGACCGCGAGCCCGCCCTTCTTCTCGAGGAGCCGCTGGAACTCGGAGAGGTCGCGCGGCCCGATCCTCGACTCGATGTCCTTGATCTCGGCGCGCGCCGTCTCCAGCTCCTCGTTGATCTGGCGCTGCACGGCGCGCCAGTCCTTCATCTTCTCCTCGTGCTCCTCGGTCTCCTTCGGGAGCGACTCTTCCCGCTTTTTCAGGTCCGCTCGCGAGGTCTCGAGCTCCTCCTCGAGCGTGAGCACCTTGTCCTCCGTGGTGCGGACCTGCTTCTCGACCCCGTCCATCTCATTCAGGACCGCGCTGTACTCGCGGCTGGACTGGACGTTTCGGAGCTGCGCCTGGTACTTCTTCTGCTTCTCCTGGTAGTCGGCGAGCTCGGCCGAGGCGCGGCGGTGCTCGAGCTCGGCTTCGATCAGGCGCTGCTTGAGCTTCGCGACCGCGTCGAGCTTCTCGCGGAAGGCGCTGTCGACCTCGGTCAGCTCCGCCGGGACGGTGTCGCGCTGCTTCTCCCGGGCCTGGACGAACCGGAGGCGCTCCTGGAGGCGGTAGAGCTCGTCCAGGAGGCCGCTCATCTCAGCAGCCCCTCGCGGCGCGTGAAGCTCGATTAGTTGGAGAACACCCCTGGAAGTTCTTGTCGGACTCTTCTCTTACGTTTCGGCTCCGCAGCCTCAAGCCCTCGTACCCCTCAATCGTCTCTCCGCTTCCTCGACCCGCGCGTGGTGGGTCCACTCGGATTCGAACCGAGGTCTAACCGGTTATGAGCCGGTGGCTCTGGACCGCTGAGCTATGGACCCCGGGCCGTTCCGCCGGGAATATATCCCAAGAATCCGCAGGACCCCTGCCGGCAGCCGCGGTGCGGGAGGGGCAAGCCCCTCCCCTACGACACCGAACCCGTTTCTCTCTTGAGGCCGGTTTACCGGATCGTCTCGAGGAAAGGCTTCAGTTTCTTGGCCCGGGATGGGTGGCGGAGCTTCCGGAGCGCCTTGGATTCGATCTGGCGGATCCGCTCGCGGGTCACGTTGAAGGAGCGGCCGACCTCTTCCAGAGTGTGCTCGGAGCCGTCGCCGACGCCGAACCGCATCTTGAGGACCTGTTCCTCCCGCGGGGTCAGGGACTTGAGCACCCGGCGGGTCTGGTCCTGAAGGTTGGAGACCAGGACCGCCTCGATCGGCGACAGCACCCCCCGGTCCTCGATGAAGTCCCCCAGGTGCGAATCCTCTTCCTCCCCGATGGGCGTCTCGAGCGAGATCGGCTCCTGGGCGATCTTCATGATCTTGCGGACCTTGGAGACCGGCATGTCCATGCGTTTGGCGATCTCCTCGGCGTTGGGCTCGCGGCCGAGCTCCTGGACGAGCGAGCGCGAGGTCCGAGTCAGCTTGTTGATCGTCTCGATCATGTGCACCGGGATGCGGATCGTCCGCGCCTGGTCGGCGATGGCGCGCGTGATGGCCTGCCGGATCCACCACGTGGCATAGGTCGAGAACTTGTAGCCGCGGCGGTGCTCGAACTTCTCGACCGCCTTCATCAGGCCGATGTTGCCCTCCTGGATGAGGTCGAGGAACTGCAGCCCTCGGTTGGTGTACTTCTTGGCGATGGAGACGACGAGCCGCAGGTTCGCCACGATCAGCTCGTGCTTGGCCTGGTCGGCCTCCTCTTCTCCCTCGCGCACCATCCGGAGCGTCTTCTTGACGTCCTCGTGCGAGACGCCGAACTTCGCCTCGAGCTCCTTCAGGGTCTTGCGGTACTTGGCGATCCGGCGCTTGTAGAAGTCCACCCGGGTCGGGTTCTTCTCTTTCTTAAGCGTGTTGGTGTCCTGGCGGATCGTGGACTCCGGCACCGACATCTGCCGGTCGATGTCCTTCAGGATCCCGATTGCGCGGTTCAGGACGGCCGGCGTGAAATCCGCGGCGCGGATCAGCTTGGCCATCGCGGCGATCTTCTTGTCGATCGAGGCCTCGATGCGGGCGAGCCCCTTGGTCCCGCGCTTGATCGTGCGGGACTTGAACTTCATCCGCTTGATGTCCTTGTCGAGCGCCCCGATCTTCCTGAAGGTCCCGAGGATTCCCTCGATGCGCTGCGCGGCGCGCTCGTCGAGGTCCTCGTCTTCGTCCTCGTCCTCGTTCACGTCGGGAGCGTTGACGATCTCATTGACCATTCGGGAGTCGCGGCCGGCGCTCTCTAAGAGCTTCAGGAGCTCCTCGAGGACGACCGGGTTGTTGGCGAGCGCCTGGTAGATCTTCGCCTCGCCCTGCTCGATCCTCTTGGCGATGCGGACCTCGCCCTCGCGGTCGAGCAGCTTGACCGTCCCCATCTCGCGCAGGTACATGCGCACCGGGTCGTTGGTCTTCTCGACCGCCTCGCGGGCTTCCTCGGCCGTCTCGGCGTCCAGCGCCGCGCGCTTTCGTGCCGCGCGGTCGGGATCCGTGACGATCTCGATGCCGAGGTCGAAGAACCGCGTGTAGACCTCCTCGAGGTCCCTGGGCTCCGAAGCGGCCTCGTCGGAGAGGACCGTCTGGATCTCCTCGTAGAGCAGGTAGCCCTTTTCCTTCCCCGCCTTGAAGAGGAGCGTGACCTCCGGATACTTTTCCTCAATCAACAAGAGCTTTTCCTTTCCGCGACGGCTTCAACTGCTGAATCCGCCTTCCGATTTCCTGCTTCTCGCGCGAAAGCCTCTCGACCTCCTCGCGGGGGCGTTTTTCCGTTTCGGCTCGCTGGATCTCGTCCTGCAGGGATTCGCCCCGCCGCCTCAAATACGCCTCCTCGAGGGCATGGAGTACCTGGGCGACCCTGGTTGGAGACGGTTCCGGCCCCTCCTCGGCCGCGGCCCGGGCGAGCACGCTGATGTCGTTATCTTCCCTAAGGTGAGCGATTTGCCGCTGAAAATCAATAGGTCCGGCCACCGATCCAGCCTGGCGGAAAGCCGCCGCCACCTTCCTCACCGTCTCGTGGGTGAGCCATTCGTCTTTCAAAGTCCCTAGAATCAAGGGGATAAGCTCTTCGCCCCGCACAAGGAGGGAGAGGAGAGCGTGCTCCGCTTGCGGAATCCCGTCGTCGGATAACACCGGAGGAGGCGATTGCGTTCCCGGCGGGAATCGCCCGGCCGCGGGACGGGCAGTCGGGGGCTTGATCCGGTCCCATAGAAGCTCCAGCGGGACTCCGCAGTGCCGGGCGACGCGGCGAGTCTCCTCATGCCGGAAGATCGCGTCCGGGATGTTGCCGATGAGACTGACGACGGAGGAGATCCGGGCGCTCTTCTCGGCGGAATCCAGCCCCTTTTCCAGGGGGTTGGCGTCCTCGAGGAGCCACGCCAGGTAGTCAGGCGCCTCTTCGATCCTCGCGGCGAGCCTCCTGGCGCCCTGCTCCCGAAGGACGTCGTGGGGATCGAGCCCCGCCGGGAGCCGCACGACTCGCGCCGCCAGCCCCTGCGCCAGGACGTGCTCGAGGGCCGCCCGCGTGGCCGCCCGGCCGGCTGAGTCGCCGTCGTAGCAGAGGACGACTTTCGGCGTCAGCCGCTTCAATTTCCCCGCCTGTTCCGGCGTCAGCGCGGTCCCCATCGAGGCAACGGTCTCCTCGATGCCGGCGGTGACGAGCGCGAGGTGATCGAAGTATCCCTCGACCAGGACCACCCGGTCGTTCTTGCGGATCGCATCGCGGCCTTCCGAGAGGCCGTAAAGCAGTCGCTTCTTCTGGAAGACCGGCGTTTCCGGCGAATTGAGGTACTTGGGCTCGGCGTCCTTGGCGAGAGCGCGCCCGCCGAAGCCGGCCGGCCGTCCGCGGTCGTCGCGCACGACGAAGATCAAACGGTCGCGGAAGCGGTCGTAGGAGCCGGTCTTGCCCTCCGGCCGCGGCGTCAGAAGACCGGCCTCGAGAAGGAGGCCCTCCGTGTGGGCCGGCGCCAGCGCCCTGGAAAGCGAATCCCAGGAGTCGGGCGCGTAGCCGAGGCCGAGGCGCTTGGACATCTCCGGCGAAACGTCCCGCTCTTTCAGATACGCGGCCGCCTTGTTGCCGGGCTTGCCCATCTCGGCCTGGAAGAACCGGTGCGCCGCCGAGACGGCCTCGAGGATCTTTTCGCGGCGGTCCTCCTGCGGGCGCCGGAAGGCGCGCCGCGGGATCGTGACCCCGAAGCGCGACGCCAGCGCCTCGACCGCCTCCGGGAAGTCGAGACGGTCCATCTGGCGGACGAAGTGGATGACATCGCCGCCCGCCCCGCAGCCGAAGCAGTGGTAGAGGCCCTTCTCGCGGTCCACGGTGAAGGAGGGGGTCCGTTCGTTGTGGAACGGGCAGAGCCCCTTCCAGGAGCGCCCGGCCTTTTTCAGCCGCGTGTGCTCGCCGATGACCTGGACGATGTCGGCCGCGCTGCGCAGCTCCGCCAGCACGCCGTCGGTGATGTCGAGGTCGCTCATCGAAGCTCGAGAATGGTCGCGCCGTTGCCGCCCTCGCGCTCCGGAGCGGCGCGGAGCGAGGAGACGGCGGGGTGGGCGCGGAAGTGGTCGCGGACCGCCTCGCGCAGGCGCCCCGTCCCGTGGCCGTGCACGATGCGAAGGTGGCCGACGCCTTCGAGGAGAGCGGAGTCGAGAAACTTCTCGATCTCGGGCAGAGCGTCCTCGACCCGCTGGCCGATGACGTTTACTTCGCGCGTGGCCGGCGAGACCGGCTCGGGCCGCGGCGCGGCCGCGGGCTTCGGTGCGACCTTCCTCGGCGGCTCGCCAGCGGCGGGTTCGAGCTGCGTGCGCGCGAAACGCATCCGCTTGCCGGAGACGTCGAGCCAGACGGACTCCGCGTCGAGCGACAGCACCGTTCCCTCGAGCTTCGACCCGTGGACGCGGGCCTTTCCTCCCACGGCGAACTCCCTCGTCTTCGCGTAGATCTCCTGCCGCGCGTCCTCGATGACGGGCTCGGCCGAGGCGGCTTCCCGGGCCCTCTCCACCACGCTCGCCGCGGAGGCCTCGGCGCGGCGCGAGGCGTTCCGGCGGATCGTCTCGATCTCGCGCTCGACCCGCTTCTCCAGGTCCACCCGGGCCTTCTCGAAGCCCGCCAGTCCTTCCTCGAGCATCTTCGCGCGCTCGGCGGTCTGCCGTTCGCGCTCGCGAGCCAGCTTCACGGCTTCCTTCCGCGCCGCTTCCCGCTCGCGCTCGAGTTCCTTCTCCGCTCGGCGCAGCCTTTCGAGCGCCGCCTCGGCTTCCGATTCCTGCTCCTCGCGGCGCCGCCATGCCTCGCCGAGGATCTCGCGGGCGCGGGCCAGGACCTTCTCGGGAACTCCCTGCTCGCGGGCGACCGAGAGCGCTCGGCTCCTGCCGGAGAGGCCGGGGTGGATCCGGTAGTTGGGGCGTCCGGTCTGCTCGTCGAACTCCATCGCGGCGGAGATCGAGTCCGGCCGTGACGCGGCGAAGTTCTTCAACGCCGAGAAGTGGGTCGTGACGATCGCGCGGCCCCCCCGCGAGAGGTACTCCTCGAGGAAGGCGATCGCGAGGGCGCTTCCCTCCTCGGGGTCGGTCGCGGCGCCGACCTCGTCGATTAAGACGAGCATGTCCGGCCCCGCCTTTTCGAGCACGGCTGCCAGCGTCTCCATCGAGGAGGAGAACGTCGAGCGCCCCGCGAGGATCTCCTGCGCGTCGCCGATCTCGGCGCGGACGTCGCCGAAGACGGGCAGGCGCGTGCCCGGGCCGCAGGGGAGGGGGAGGCCGGACTGGGCCATCAGCGAGAAGAGGCCGGCCGTCTTGAGCACGACGGTTTTTCCGCCGGCGTTGGGCCCCGAGATGACGAGCAGGCGCTTATCGGGTGTCAGCTCCAGGTCGAGCGGGACGACCGGTCTCTCCTTCCGGGTTTCGCCGAGCGCTCGGTTGCGCAGCCGCGAGAACCGCGGGTCGAGGAGCGGGTGCCGGGCCTGCGACAGGGCCCAGCCGCCGTCGCGCGAAATCTCGGGGATGCGGCCGCCGCCGGACTCGCCGAACTCGACCTTCGCCTCGAGGGCGTCTAGCTCGCCGATCTCGGAAATCGCCGCTTCCAGGTCTTCCGAAACGGCGAGGACCTCCCGTCCGAAAGACGCCAGCAGGTCTTCGACTTCGCGCCGCTCCTGCGCGGCGAGCAGCGCGATCTCGTTGTTGGACTCGATGACCTCCATCGGCTCGACGAAGACCGTCTGTCCCGAGCCGGAGCGGTCGTGGACGATGCCCGGCACGCGCGAGCGCGCGGTCGCGACGACCGGCAGGCAGTAGCGGTCGTTGCGGAGAACGACGACCGCGTCCCCGACGAAGTCCCGCCGCTCCTCCAGGAGCTTTCCCAGCCGCCGGGAAACTTCGCCCCGTCGCTTTCGAAGCGACGAGCGCACTTGCGCAAGCTCGGGCGAGGCGTCGTCCCGCACCGAGCCGTCGGAGTCGAAGAGCCGCCGCGCCCGGCCCAGGAGCTCCACGAACCCGGGCATCGCGTCCCGGCGCTCCGAGAGAAGCGGGGACTCCGCTTTCGCGAGCGCTCGCCGCACCGCTTCCGCCGCCCGCGCGGCCGAGAGCACCGGCCGGAAGTCTTCCGGGGCGGCGGCGCCGCCGGAAGCGCGAAGGGCCTCGAGGACTGGCGCGATCTCCTCGACTCCCGCCAGCGGCAGCCGCCCGTGGCGGGTCCGGAACTCCCAGAGCTCGCCGGTCTCGGCCAGGCGGCGGGAGACGGAGTCTTCGTCGTGAGCGGGAAGGAGTCCGAGGATGGCGCGCCGGCCGGGCGGGGTCCTCGCGAGGGAGGCAACCAACCGGAGGACGAGGGGGAGCTCGAGCGAGTCCCCCTCGCCTCCGGCAATCTCGTCTTCTAGAGCGTGGCTCGCTTCTCTTCCGAGAGCTTGCGAAGCATCTTCTTGCGCGCCTGGATCATCTTGCGCTTGCGCTTGGCGCTCGGCTTCTCGTAGTGCTGGCGCTTCTTCAGTTCCGAGAGGATTCCGGATTTCTCGCACTTTCTCTTAAAACGCCGCATGGCGTTCTCGAAGGACTCATCTTCTTTCACGTGGACCAGAGGCAACGAACACTCACCCCCTTCACCCGGGCGATAGACCGAACGGTTATGTTAACAGGCGCCGAGTCCCGGCGGAACGGTTCAGGCCGTCCGGCCCAAGTGACAGAGGGAAAGCGACTTAGAGGCGCCCCTCCAGGCGCGTCCGACCATATAATCCGCCCCGTGGCCGATCCCGAAGAGCGGCGGCGGTTGATCGAGGCGGAGATCGAGCGGCGCCTGGCCGAGCGTTTCGCGGCCCTCCGGGAGGAATTCGAGAGGCTGCGCCGGGAGTCCGACGGCCGCTGGAGCGGTTTCGCGTCCCGGTTCGAGCAGAAGATCTCCGGGATCGTCCCGGTGGAGTTGCTTTCCGCCGACGCCCCGGTCGAGCGCGGCGAGTCCGGGCGGCTCTCGATCGAAGCGGCGAGAGACCTGGACTCGGCGTCCAGCCAGGTCCAGATCCTGATGCGCCTGCTCGACCGCTGCCGCGACTTCGCTTCCCGCGCGGCCCTGCTGGTCCTGAAGGACGGCGCCTTCGGCGTCTGGCGGGCGATCGGTCTCGCGGGCGGCGCAGTGGCGGAGACCGCGGTTCGCCACGTCGTCCTTCCGGCGAATTCCATTCCGCTTTCGCGGGTGACCGCCGGCGCCCCCTGCCGCCTCTCGGAGGGCAACGAGGTCTCCGAGCGGCTGACGTGCGCGGACGCCGTGGCCGCGGTGCTGGTTCCGATCGCCATCGGCGACAAGATCTCCGGCGCTCTCTACGCGGACGCTTCTCCGGGAGGCGAGGACCGCTTCGATCCGGATTCGATCGCGCTGCTGGCGTTTCTCTCCGGGCTTCTCATCGAGCGCGTCGCCGCGCGCAAGCTCCGCCCGTCGCCCTCGCTGCGCGACCTCGAGCACCTGGCCGCCCGCACCGAGGGAGAGCCGGTCCGCGACGACTACGACACGCAGGTCGCGAGCCTCTGGAAGGAGCCGCCGCCGCCTGCCCCCGCGAAGGAAGAGCCGCCGCCCGAGGCCGCCGCCCCGGCGCCGCCGACCCATGCTCCGGAGGAGCGCCGCACCCTGAGCGGGCCCCTCGCGCCGCAGGACGACGAGGAAAAACGCGTGGAAGCGCGGCGGTTCGCCGAACTGCTCGTCTCGGAGATCAAGCTCTACAACGAGCGCGCGGTCGAGGAAGGGCGCGCCGAAGGCAACCTTTACAAGCGGCTGAAGCAGGAGATCGACCTGACCCGGCAGGTCTACGAGCAGCGGATCCCGGCGTCGGTGCGCGAAGGCAGCGACTACCTGCGCGAGGAGCTCGTGCGGATCCTGGCCGACGGCCGGCCCGAAGCCCTGGGATTCTGATCGCCCGCGTCTTTCTTTCCGCCGCGCTGCTTTTCGGCGCCTCTCTCCCCCTTGCCGGAGACCTCCCTTCGACGACGCCGGACTTCGACGCCGCGTTCGCGCGGGCGGCGGACCTGCTCGAAGCGGGAAAAAGGACCGAGGCGGAGGCGGTGCTCGACGCCATCCGGGAGAAGTCCGCTGAACGAGCGTGGGAGGCGAGGGCGGACCTCCTGCTCGCCTCCGACGACCTGCGCCGCAAGGATTTTCCGGCGGCGGTCCGGAGGCTGCGCCTCGCGCCAGCGGCTGCGATCGGGTTGGAGGCGCACCGGCACGCCCTCCTGGCGCGCGCGCTCGCTTCAGCCGGCCTGAATGCCGAGGCCGCGCGGGAGGCTCGCGCCGCTTTCGAAACGGAGGAGCCCTTTTCGGGGCGGGTCGCCGCGGGCCGGGCCCTGGCCACCGCGCTGGAGAAGGCCGGGGACCCGCTCGGGGCGGAGCAGGTGCTGAAGGCCGCGGCCGCCGCGTCGGCGACACGCGGCGAGGCCAACGCCATCGCCTCGGAGCGGGCCCGGATCGGGCTCGCGGCGCATGATCCGGCGGCGGCCCAGGCCGCGGTTTACGACCTGCTCTTCTCCGGCGCCTCGATCGAGTCGCTTCCGACGGGAGTGCGAGCGGCCGTGCTGAAGGAAGAGGCCCGGCTCTCGCCTCCCGATCGCGGCCGTGTGGGCGCGGCGCTGATCGCGGCGGGGAGCGTGGAGCGGGGTGTCCGGCTCCTCCGGAAGATTTCTCCGGCGCAGTGGCCGCCGGAGCAGAGGGCGGCCTGGCAGCTCGCGCTCGCGCGAGGGGAATCGCGCCTCGGCCGCGCGCCGGCGGCGGAGAAGGCGGCGGCGGCCGTGACGCACGACGGGTCGGCCGCGGATTTCGAGGCGCGGCTCCTTCTCGCGGACCTGAAGCTCGACCACGCCCGGGGAAAGAAGCCGAAGCTCGCTCCGACAGATCCGGCGGTCATCGCCGCGAGAAGCTCGTACACGTCGCTGGCCGCTCCGGCGGCTCCGGAATCGGTGCGGCTCGCCGCGTTCGAGCGCCTGGTTCGGCTGGAGTGCGACGCCGGGCACTTCGAGGCGGCGCTCGAGCGTGCGAAGACGATCGTGAAGGAAAGCCCGAGCTCGACGGCGGGATTCGAGCCTCTCTGGAAGCTCTGCTGGGAGCTCTACCGCGACGGTGATTACGCGGAGGCACGGACGCGCATGGAGGCGCTGGCGGACACCTACGACCTTCCGGTTCGCGAGCGGCGGCTGTCGTACTGGCTGGGGCGCTGTCTCGAGCGGCTCGGCAAGGGAGAGGAGGCCGCGGCGCTCTATCGCGAGCTCGCCGGCGCGGATCCGCCGGACCTCTACGCGATCTTCGCGCGGCGCCGCAGGCCGGAGTTCGGACCGGTCACGCCCGAGCCGATCGCCGATCCGTCGGCGGCGACGGCGACGTTCCGCCGCGCCGACGAGCTGCTGAGGCTGCGAATGTTCGAGGAGGCCGCGGCGGAAGCGCGGTCGCTTCCGGAGTCGCGCGGGCGCGACCGGAGGCTCGCGGAGGCGGAGTTTGCGCTGGGCCGCTTTCCCGCCGCGGCGGACGCAGCGAGGCGGGCCTTCCCGGACTTGGGGACGCCCTCGGAGGCGCGCGTCCCGGAAGGGTGGCGGCGCCTCTACTACCCGATCGAGGAGAAGGGGTTCCTTGCGGAGCGGGCGCAGGAGTTCGGAGTGGACGCTTCGGTGCTGCGCGGCCTCGTGAGGCAGGAAAGCGTCTTCGAGCCGCGGGCGAAGTCGAAGGCGGGCGCGCTCGGCCTCACACAGCTCATGCCGGCGACGGCGAAAAGCCTCTCGCGGTCGGTCCTCCGGACGCGGTACCGTCAGGCGTTTCTCTACGATCCGGGCGTCAACGCCCGTCTGGGCGCGGCGTACTTCAAGAGCCTTCTCGACCGGTTCTCGGGCAATACCATCTACGCGCTCGCGGCGTACAACGGAGGGCCCACGCGGATGGCCCGGGTCGTTCGGGAGAACTCCGGCCGCGACGAGGACGAGGTCTTCGAATCCCATCCCGCCTACGAGACCCGGGACTACGTCCGCCGGGTGATGCTCTACGCCGAGTCCTACCGCGAACTGTACAAGTGACGTGGGTGTGCCGAGAGCCATAATCCGAGGGGTGAGCTCTGCGATCGAATTCCAGGTCCGCACGAAGAAGAAGATCGAGCGGCACGACATCACCGGCGAGGTGACGAAGGCCGCGGCGAAGCTGAAAACCGAGGAAGGCGCGCTCCTCGTCTCCGTTCCCCACACCACCGCCGCGGTCACGGTCGGGGAGAACTGGGACGGTGACGTCACGCACGACGTCGAGCGCGCGCTCGCGGCCTGGGTCCCGGACGTGAAGTTCGACCACGGCGAGGGCAACTCACCCGCCCACTTCCTCTCCGAGGCCATCGGGACGTCCTGCCTCGTCCCGCTCTCCGGAGGCGAACCGCTGCTTGGCCGCTGGCAGGGGATCTTCTTAATCGAGCTCGACGGCCCCCGCGAGCGCACAGTGCGGGTCGCCGCTCTCACGAGTCCGTAGTCCATCCCGACTAAGGACCAAGGACTAAAGACTAGGGATCCTGGAAGAGCTCCCGCTCCTCGCGCGTGGTGTGCGCGTCCCATCTCCGGGCGAGATTGCCGGCGAGCGCCCTTGCTCCCTCGAGGTCTCCCCGTTCGCCCAGGAGCCGCACGATCATCGCCGAGACCTCGCGGACCTGCACGTGCTCGACGCGCAGCTCCCGGAAGAGTCGCTCCCGGCCGGCTTCCTCCTCCGGCGGAGCGAGCTTGTGGCCGGTGGGAACGGGAAGGACTCGTTCCTCCTCCAGGGCCGTGTGCCGGCGAAGCTCGCGATCGAAATCCTCGATCGACCGGCGCGACGACTCCAGGTCTCCCGATGTCACCGCGGAGAGGAACCTGCCGAAGAGCTCGTCGAGTTCCCGGTGCTCCCGGATCAGGGTCTCCCGCATCGCTTTGGATTGTTTCACGCGCCGCCGCGAGAGAATGGGCGCGCATGTCCCGTCTTCGGCGAAGTCTCCCGGCCGTCCTGGCTCTCTGCCTCGCCTGCCACCGGGAGGGAGGCGACCCCGTTCGCCAGACGCTGGACAAAATGGTCCAGGCCGCCGACAAACGCGACGCGGCGGCGGTGGTCGCCAACCTGTCGCAGACGTACCGGGACGCGGAAGGCCAGGCTCCGCCGGACGTCGCGGCGGTCCTTCGCCGCTATTTCGCGGCCTACGAGATCCTGAGCGTCAAGATCTCTTCCGTCGAGATCGAGCGGGCGCCCGAGGCGGCCCGGGCCCGATTCCGGGCGGAACTGTCCGGCCAGCCGGTCAAGCTGGGCGCCCTCGACCGGTTCCTGCCTTCCGCCTCGAAATACGACTTCGACGTCCGGATGGTCCCGGAAGGGGGGCGCTGGAAGGTCGCCTGGGCAAGCTGGCAGCCGGCCCAGTGACTTGCCGGGCCGGGGGGGCTGTGTTTAAGTAACCGGCCCCGCTTGCGCGGAAATCAGGCATGACCGAGGAGTCCACCGCCCGCGACCTTCTCGCCGCCCTCGAGGTGGCCGTCCTCGAGCAGGACGACGACGGGTCGTTGCGCGTGGCCGGGTCAATCCCGGAATGGTTCGCGCGGTTCCGTCCCGGGTCGATGTCCGTCCCTCCGAGGATCGAGGCTGCCCTGGGATCTGCCTTCCTCGAGAACTTCCTCGTCGAGGCGGAGGGCTTCTGGGATTCGGAGGACGCCGGGAGGCTGCGCTCGGGGATGTGGACGGAGGCCGGGCCCGACGGAGACGACTTCCACCTGGAGGCCTCGGCGGTCCGGATCGGCCGGCGGCGGTTCCTCGTCATCGAGGACCAGACGCCCGTGTACGACGAAAAGCAATCGGTCCTGCAGCGCGCGCGCTCCCAGAACCTCTCGCGGCGCGAGCGGCGGCGGGAAGAGGAAAACAAGGCGCGGTGAAAAAGCGAGGGCTTCCAAATCGGGGACGACCGATGAGAAAGGCGGGCAGGGCCATGGCGGTAACGGAGCAGCACAAGCGCGGCAACGACAAGGGCGATGGCCAGGCGGCGAAGGGCGCGGCCGCCATCCCGGTCGAAGCGGCCGGGGGGAACCTGGAGAAGATCCGGGACATCCTCTTCGGCGCGCAGGTTCAGGATTTCGACAAGCGGTTCCAGCGTCTGGAGGACCGGTTGCTGAAAGAGACCTCCGACGCGCGGGCGGAGACCAGGAAACGCTTCGAGGCCCTCGAGGCGTTCCTCAAGAAGGAAGTGGATTCCCTCTCCGAGCGCATCAAGACCGAGCAGGCGGAGCGCACCGAGTCGGGCAAAGAGATCTCCCGCGAGCTGCGCGAGGCCGCGCGCAACCTCGAGAAGAAGCTCGCCCAGCTCGACGATGTGACGTCCAAGGCCCAGCGGGAGCTTCGCCAGCAGATCCTCGACCAGTCCAAGGCGCTGACCGAGGAGATCCGCAGCCGGATCCGCGAAACCGCGACGGCGCTGACGAAGGAGATTCGGGAGCTGCGCGCGGAGAAGACCGACCGCTCGGCGCTGGCGACCCTCTTCACGGACGTCGCGATGCGCCTCTCCGGCGACTCCAAGCAGTCGGCGAAGGAGTGAGGCTCAAGCCCCGATGGGCGATGCCGTCAAGCCCGGCAACGGAGGCGAGGCGCCGCCCGTCCCGGCGGAGGACCCGCTCCTAGTCGAGCTCCGCGGCCTCCTGCTGGCCGCGGAGAAGAAGGACGTCACCCAGATCCAGGAGCGGCTCGACGATCCTCAGAGCCGCGCCGAGGACATCAGCCACGTTCTGCCCGAAGCGATCGCGATCCGTTCGCGGCGCGACCGCGACCTGACCGACTCGTTGCTGCCTGCCGTCGAGGAGGCGATCGGGATCTCCGTGCGCCGCCACCCCGACGTCCTGGTGGACGGGCTCTTCCCCGTCATGGGACCGGCGATCCGCAAGTCCATCACCAACACGTTGGCGGAGATGCTGGAGTCCCTGAACCAGACGCTGGCGATCGGGTTCTCGAAGCAGGGATTGAAGTGGAGGCTCGAGGCCTGGCGGACGGGCAAGCCGTTCGCCCAAGTCGTCCTGTTACGCACGCTGCTCTACCGCGTCGAGCAGGTCTTCCTGATCCATCGCGAGACCGGCCTTCTCCTGTGCCACGTCTCGGCGCCGGGCGCGGCCGTCCAGGACGCCTCGATGGTCTCGGGCATGCTCACGGCGATCCGCGATTTCGTAGGCGACTCCTTCGGCTCGGCGGGCGCGGGCGGGCTCGACGCGTTCCGAGTCGGGGAGCTGGACGTCTGGGTCGAGCAGGGTCCGCGCGCCGTCCTCGCCGCGGTCATCCGCGGGACGCCCCCGAAAGAGCTCCGAGCAGTCTTCACCGAGGCGATCGAGAAGATCCACCGCGATCACGCGGGCGACCTCGAAGAGTTCGCCGGCGACGCGGCGCCGTTCGAGAGATCGCGCGGCGTCCTGGAGGAGTGCCTGAAGTCCCAGAAGCAGCCGGCCGAGGAGAAGGCGGCGCGCCGAAGGGGCCTTCGCCGTTATGCCCCGGTGCTCGGCGTCTTCGCCGTCCTCGCCGCCGCGATCGGCTTCTGGGTGTTCACGACCGTGCGGCGCAACGAACGCTTCGAACGGTACGTGCGGAGCCTCGCGGCGCAGCCCGGGATCGTCGTGACCGCCTCCGGCCGCCGCGGGGGGAAGTTCTTCGTGGAAGGGCTGCGGGACCCGCTCGCGGCCGATCCGGCCCCGATGGCCGCCGCCGCGAAGCTCGACCCGAAGGAGGTCGTCGGAAGCTGGAAGCCTTACCGGGCGCTCGATCCTCCGATCGTCGTGGCCCGCGCGAGGACGTTCCTCTCAGCGCCGGAATCGGTTTCCCTGCGCGTGGACGGAGCGACCCTCGTCGCCGCGGGCTCCGCGCCGGCGCGGTGGATTCAGGAGTCGCGCCGGCTCTCCCGCTCGATTCCCGACGTCTCGAGCTACGACGACCGGGGCGTCTCCGACACCGATCACGCCGGCCTCGACAGGCTCCGCAAGGCCGTCGAATCCCGACGCGTGTTCTTCGCCCGCGGCTCCTCGGAGCTGGCGGCGGCCGAGTCGGAACGGATCGCGCAGGCTTCGCGCGAGATCGGCGAGCTCGGCCAGGCCGCTTCCGCGGCGGGGATGCCGGTTCGCGTCGAGGTCGTGGGTCGGGGCGACAGCGAGGGGACGACCGACGTCAACCTGTCGCTTTCCCGCAAGCGCGCGGAGAAGGTCCAGGCGGCGCTCGGCGTCCCGCCCGCCGGCGTGGCCCTGGCGGCGACCGGCGTGGGCGCCTCTCAGCCCCTGGTCGAGGAGAAGACCGACCAGGACCGACAGGTCAACCGGAGCGTCTCCTTTCGGGTGATACTTCCCGAGCCGAAATGATCCAGAAGAAGATCTGCATGCTCGGGGCCTTCGCGGTCGGAAAGACGAGCCTCGTCTCGCGTTACGTCAAGAGCATCTTCTCGGACAAGTACCACAGCACCGTCGGTGTGAAGGTGGACAAGAAGCTCGTCGTGGTCGGCGACGAGCAGATCGACCTGCTGCTCTGGGACCTCTACGGCGAGGACGAGTTCCAGAAGATCCGGGAGTCGTACCTGCGCGGGTCCTCGGGCTACGTGCTCGTCGCCGACGGGACCCGGCGCGAGACGCTGGACAAGGCCGTGGTTCTCCACAGCCGCGCCCAGGAGACGGTGGGGAAGGTCCCGTTCGTCCTGATGATCAACAAGGCCGACCTTGCCGACAAGTGGGAGATCCAGAGCGAGGCGGTCACGGACCTCGGAGGCGGCGGCTGGCCCGCGTTCAAGACGAGTGCGAAGACGGGGGAGGGCGTCGAGGAGGCGTTCCTGGCTCTCGCCCGGAAAATGGTCGGAGGTTGACACCCCGGTCCCCCTCCGTTACCCTCTCCGGTCCGCTCTTTTCCTCAGTAGCTCAATGGCAGAGCATCCGGCTGTTAACCGGAGGGTTGTAGGTTCAAATCCTACCTGAGGAGCCACTACCCACCGCTTACTACCGGCACACACCGCGGAGAAGTCGTCAGAACCGGGCGAGCCCGCCTGATGCGGTGAAGAACGTGATCCAGAAGGCGACGCCGTCGCTGCAGGCCCCGTAGGGAAGAACGCCCGTGCCGATGTTCGCGAAGCCGAGAGGGGAGAGGTCCGCCGCTTTGAAGATCGAGACGGCGTCGCCGTTGTAGTCGGTTACGAGGACGCGCTGGCCGTCGAAGGCGGCGCTTCGCGGGCCGGACAGGCCGTTGCCGGTGAGCGTCTGCAGCACTGCTCCGGTGGAGGCGCGAACCACCGTCACGGAGTCGTTGCCGAGGTTGGGGACCCAGATGTTCGCTCCGTCGTAGACCGGGTAATTGGGTTCTAACCCGACAGTCACCGTCTGCAGGATGGCTGCTGCCGCGTCAAGTTTCAGGAGGTGGCGGGGGACCGCCGAGGTCCCCGAGTCGGTGACCCAGACGTTGGTTCCGTCGAAGAGAGCTCCGACCGGCGAAACGAATCCGGGTACGGACGTGACGGTCCAGGGGATGGTAGCTCCCGGCGTGACGATCGATACACTGCCGGTGGCATTGGCGGTCCAGACGCGAGCGCCATCGAACGCGACGCTCTGCACGTTCGGTCCCAGCGTGCTCGCGACAACTGTCGCGGCGCCGGGCGGCTGCGACGGGTCGATCATATAGAGCAGGCCCGGTTGGGTAGCGGCCGTCACGATGACGCGGCCCATGGCGACAAGGACTCCGAACGCTCCGGTCGCGGTCCATGTCTCCAGGACTTTCCCGTCCGAGGCCCGCACTCGTGAAACCGTGCCGGAGCTGAAATTGCCCACCCAGACGTCGCCGCCGTCGCAGCGGCAGAGCGCCGGAAAAGAGCCGACCGTCGTGAGCTGGACGGCCGCGGCGTTCTGCGTGGCCCAGAACTGGTCGAGCGCCGCCCGGCGGCTGCCGCGTCGCAGCACGGAATCCACGGAGCGCGAGAGAAAAGCGGCCATCTGGAGGCGGGTGACGTTGGAGGTCGGATCGTAAGTCGTCGGCGTGGTCCCGGTCGTGATTCCAAGATAGAACACCTCCAGAACGAACGGGCAGAAGACGTCGTTGGCGGTATCGGTGAATGGGCCGCAGGTTCCCAACAGGGCGTTCGTCATGCCGGCCAGTAACGCGGCGGCAAGACCGAATGGGACCAGGAGCAGACGGACGCCTCTTCGAGACTGACTCATGTTTGCGCTTCCTTTCGTTGCCGAGACTGGTGGTTCTAGAGCGTGCGTGGGTTCAAATCCTACCTGAGGAGCCATTCCCCTCGGATTCAGAACCGGGCGAGCATCGTCGTCGACGCGGCCTCGGCAACTCTTGGTACGACGGCGTGACCTCAGGCTTCCAGACGCGAACCGGCGGACCCTTCGAGATGTCCGCCTTCTACACCTGGACCGACGCGCGGGACGAGACAAGAGGA
>Ga0126379_10000389_pt1 | contig 24014 bp, 19 predicted proteins | sample PanSoiMetPlot_24_FD_92640 | JGI IMG/M metagenome (GOLD analysis project Ga0126379, IMG submission 92640) | Tropical forest soil microbial communities from Panama - MetaG Plot_24 | ecosystem: Environmental > Terrestrial > Soil > Tropical forest > Bulk soil | place: Panama | collected 2016-02-17
CTCACCAGGTCCGCGGTGCGGTCTCCAGCCAGGATGAGCAGTTTGCCGAAGGGGTCGTGCGGATTATCGCGGATGGCAATCAGTGGACCGGCTCGTTGAGGCAGCGCAAGCCCTCTTGCCAAGTCCGAGTTGAGCAGCATGAAGACCACGGCGTTGCCGTCGGGGAGGTGGCCGATGCTGGTTGGAAATCGTACACCGCGTACATCGGAAAAAACGCCAAACCAGGACGCAACAACTGCCGCAGCTTCGAGCGTATTCACGTCGGGCGAATCCGCAAAGACCACCGGCAAGCTCCAGGGATGCCCTCCCACAGGATCAAAAAAAGGGACAGGCAGCAGAGACAGATCATTCGCGAGAGGCAGTCTCGTTCCACTAAAACTGAGAAGGCTTGTTGGGCTCAGGGTGACCCATGGCACGCGGGTGCGCCGGCAAGCATCGCACCGCCCCTCGAGCCGAAAGGAAAGCGTGTTGTCTGAGGCCAGAAGATCGGTCGGCAAGGTGACTTCCGCCAGGACGTCGTTCCCGGGCGTGAGCGTTACGGTTCCCGCGAGCGTCCCGTTGAGAGTCAGTTCCAGCCGTGCTTCGCCGGGCAGGAGCATCGGCGCCGCGTACTGAAGCTTGAATGTCGCGCTGCTGATCACTTTCATCACGGGGACGCGGAAGAAAACGTTATGTATCGCCCCCGAATCATGCAGTGCGATGTCTGCGTTCCCAATTTCATATTCATCGTGAAATGCAGCAGGGTGGGAGGGTGGCGCTTGCGGGTTCGCTCTCGCATCCGGCGCTTCCCATGCCCCCGCGCGGGCCGGCGTGAGGACCATCAAGCTGACCAGGGCAATGGAGGCGGCCACCGCCGGCTTTCTCTTCCCTTCTTTTAGCGCCGGGGGCTTGCGATCCCGTGTGGGAAGCACACCGAACAGACCTAGCGCCACAATCACAATTCCACGCAATGCAAGCCAAACGAGGTGCAATAGGCTGCGTAGTGGGCGGTCGGTTTGCGAGTTGCGCCAGGAGGTCCAAGCCTCGGGCCTCGAATAAACAAGGTTTACGAGGTATTGCTCCTGCCACGTGCTCAGGTCGGGGAACAAAAAATGTTGGCGGCGGCCCGCAGAGTGGGCGACCAGCGCCTGGATCTCGCAAGACGACCTTCGATCGCCTAGAGTAATCGTCACCGGCGTGCCTCTGGCCAGGCGTATCCGGCTGTCGAGCTTTCCAGAGGCTCCGCGAAGCGACAGTTGCCTCGTCATGCCGGTGATCGGCTTGCCGTTCGGCGCCGTGAGCATGAATGGCGCGCGCAAGTCCACGCGGACTTGAGACCGCCGTTGCCGTCTCTCCCACGCTACCGAAGCCGCGACCGAAAGAATTACAACGTTGTACACGGTCCACACCGAATTCATGATCACCGTGTCGCGGTGATTGGAATCGCTACGGTAGCGCTGTCTGGCCATGTAGAGTCCGGCGAGATTGAGCATCAGCAACAACAAAAACGGCAAAGCCATGCGCCGGTCGAAGTGAGAGCGACGGATGATCCCGCCCTTGGCTGTGACATTGAACTTGCCCAGCCGCGGGCTTATGAGCGCGAGCAAGGTCGGCAAGAGGATGTATGGCGCCAGGATCGCCTCGTACACTTCGCTCCAGAAAGAGAAACGGTAGCGCCCCTGGATACGCGAGCTCGTAAGGTTCGAGAGCGCAATATGAGGAAGCGCATAAGCAAACACCGCAAGAGAATAGCCATAGATGTTGACGAACCCGAAAAGCAGGTAGAGCAAGGGAACGGTCAGGAAAATGAGCCGGGGCACCGCGAAGAGGAAGTGGGTCGTCGCGTTGAAGTAGCATAGCCGCTGTGAAAACGTGAGACCGCTCACGAAAAGGGGGTTCTCGAGACGCAGGATCTGCACCATACCGCGCGCCCAACGGATGCGCTGGCCGATGTGCGCCGCAAGGCTTTCGGTCGCCAAACCTGCGGCTTGCGGGATATTGAGATAGGCTGTATTCCAGCCTCGCCGCTGCAGACGTAATGCGGTGTGCGCGTCTTCGGTGACTGTTTCGACTGCAATGCCTCCGATCTCGTTCAGCGCCTCCCTCCGCAACACGGCACAGGAACCGCAGAAGAAGCTCGCATTCCACAAATCGTTGCCATCTTGCACGAGACGATGAAACAACTCACCCTCGTTGGGAACTTTTCGAAACTGGTCGAGATTGCGTTCAAACGGATCGGGGGAGTAAAAGTGGTGCGGAGTCTGAACCAGGGCGAGCTGAGCGTCGCGCAAAAACCAGCCCAGCGTTGTCTGCAAGAAGGAACTCGTAGGAACGTGATCCGAGTCAAAGATGGCTACGTACTCGCCGCTGGTCTGCTTCAGAGCGAAATTGATGTTGCCCGCCTTAGCGTGCTGGTTATTGTCTCTTGCGATGTAGTTAACGCCGACTTCGGCCGCAAAATCACTGAACTCTTCGCGCCGCCCGTCATCCAGCACGAATACTCTCATCTTGTCCGCGGGATAATCCAAGGCCAGGCACGCAAGGACAGTCGCTCGCACTACGCTAAGCGGCTCGTTGTAAGTCGGAATAAAGACATCGACCGTGGGCCACTGCTGGGGATTACTTGGCATCGCGACCGGTGTGCGTCGCAACGGCCGCATGGTTTGGAAATATCCGAGGACCAGCGCAGCAAAGGCGTAGAACTCAGCAAAAAGAAGCAGCAAGACGAAAAATGTGTCCCAGTTGTGCAAATGGCCTGAGCTCGTGATTCCCTCCCAGGTCTGAGTTAACCGCCAGTACCCGTAGCGCAACGTACAAAACATTGAGAGCGTCACAAGCGCGAGAGTGACGGTGGCTGAGCGACAGGCCCCGTTGAGCAGGATAGCCACCACAGTAAGGGCAATTCCAAGCGCTCCCTGCTGCTGCCATCCCAACGGCAATACCAGCAGAAAACCCAGCGCGCACAGGCTAAGCAGAGCGAGCAGTCCTCTCAACAAACCATTGCTCCAGTCTGAGTGGCGGCGAGTATGATCGAATCAAATCGAAGGCGATGAAAAACTGCGGAAGTGGCTGTTGTCCGACGCGTTCAAGAAGAGCCTTCGATTCTTACACTGACTTGCTGTGACAAAGGGCGGTTAAGAATTCCAGTTGTGCGAGCGCATCGTCTATTTGCTATCGATGCTGAAATCGTGAGCTGGGCTGCCCTGAACGGCGGGTGTCGGAAATGGTTCGCGTGAACGCCTGCACTTAGTACGGATTAAGATCAGCAGGCAAGCGGTGTCGCGTATGCATCTTTACCTGTGCTTTGCTGCATCGTTACTATTAACGCCTCATGAGTTTCGTATTAACGTTTCGTTCTTGACAACGCGCGCCGCTCCGCAAAGACGAAGACACACCAATTGGCTGGATATGCGGAGAAAAACAATGAGGCTCACTCCTCTTTTAAGTTTGTTACTACTCATCCTGACCTCGGCGTCTGGCGTCGCTGAGGATTGGCCTCTCTGGCAGCGCTATGCCGCCGCTTTTATGGATGGCCAGGTGCGAGTCATTGATCACGATGCTGCTGACCGGACGACGTCGGAAGGCCAGGCGTATGCGATGTTCTTTGCCTTGGTCGCCGATGACCGCCCGCGCTTCGATGGGCTGCTTCGCTGGACCGAGAAGAATCTTGCGTCTGGAGATTTGAAGACACATACTCCAGCGTGGTTGTGGGGACGAGGGCCAGGTGATCGCTGGGGCGTGCTCGACGCTAACTCCGCCGCGGACGCTGACGTTTGGATGGCATACACTCTGCTGGAAGCAGGCAAAGCGTGGAAGGAGCCGCGCTACACGTTGCTGGGAAAGGAACTGGCTAAGAGAATTGCTGGTCAGGAAGTCGTGCAGATCTCGGGGTTCGGAACCGCGCTGCTTCCCGCGCCAAAGGGTTTTCAACACCACAACTCCTATCGTCTCAACGCCAGTTACGTGCCGTTGCAACTGTTGATCCGGCTAGCACACGAGATGCCCGATGGCCCCTGGCAGGAAATAGCTGCAAGCGTGCCTCTGTTGATCAAGGAGTCGGCGCCTCAAGGCTTTGCGATGGATTGGATTGAAGTCGCCGCGAACGGCCAGCCTACTCCCTCGCCTGTGGGTAGCTTTGAAGCGATCCGAGTCTACCTGTGGGCCGGATTGCTCGATCCCTCAACTCCACAAGCCGGCGCGATACTCAAAGACCTTTCCGGAATGGCGCATTACTTACATACCAATAGCCTTCCTCCCGCAAAGATCAGGCAGGATGGCGCTGTCGAAGACGCCAAGGGGCCCGTGGGCTTTTCCGCAGCCTTGCTGCCTTACCTTTCAGCCCTTGGAGAAAAGAATCTTGGAACCGAGCAGGCCTCGCGCATGCGCGGAGAGTTCAACTCGCAGACCGGCCTGTACGGCAAGCCGGCCAAATACTACGACCAGAATCTCGCCCTATTCGCGCTAGGGGCGGCTGAACGGCGCTATTGGTTTGATTCTCAAGGCGAGCTTAAGACCAGCTGGAATCATGATTAACGAATGACTGCGTTGGCCGTCATGTTCCTTCGGCAACCGGTTAACAGAGCGCCGTGTAAATATTGCCCGTCTTCGGTTAAGAATCGCTTAGGTGGTTTGTAGTAGAAGCTTCATCGTGCGATCCGCTTCCGATCGTGGCACATGTTTGCCAACTTAGGAAAGCCGATTACTCAGTGCAACTTACATCGACGCGAAGGAACGCTGTTAGCTTTTTGATCCACAGTTCAGAATGGCAAGAGAGTTGCTGAGAGCTAAGGTAGGAGGACCAAGTCATGTCATCAGGCGAAAAGAAGCTGGTAGCGAAGCTGAGCCACCAGATTAATAGTCCTCTGGCCGCAATACGTAACGCATTATTTCTAGCCGGCGCTCACTCAGGCAGCAGCAAAACCATCGTCAGCTATCTCAAGCTGGCGGATCAACAGGTTTCCCGCATCGCGGGAATCTTGAGGCAGTACGCGGACGATCAAGCCAGCTCCGCTCCGCTCTAAAATCAAACCGTACGATCGCTTTAGGAGACACTACTCTGTCGCTGATCTTTGAAGAGAAAGACAACTCACTCATTCCGAGGACCCCTATCTTGCTCCTCAAGCTATTCAGCACAGTGCAGCATTCACTTCTTGTGTTGTTCGCTAGAATGCAAACCAGAAGAAGAGAAGACTGGAAATCAACATTCCAACTGCAGCGCAGCCCAGCCAAAAATTCTCAAAGCGGCTGTTGGCGGTCCGCATGATGCGAGTGTTATTGGATACCAGCAGGATGTAGGCGAAGATCGGAACCAGAACGATTCCGGCCATCACCTGCGACCAATAGAGCACCCTTACCGTGTTCACGTGGAAGAAGTCAATCGACACGGCGAGAAAGACGGTGACGGAAATCATCACATAAAACAACCGCGCTTCCCAGGGTTCGCGGGTCAACCCTGACTTCCAGCCGAAAGCCTCGGCCACGCTGAAGCAAAGCGACGCCACCAGAATTGGCAGCGCAATCAGCCCGGACCCAACGATTCCGAGAGAAAACAGCACCGGCCCCACAACCCCGAACGTACCCAGCGCCTCGGACGCGGTCCGTGTGGTCATGCTTGCCGGATCGGGGACTTGAAGATGCGACGCTGCGACCATGGCCGACAAGGAAATCAGGCACGCAACCAGAGTTCCGGCTTGAGATTCGGTGACGTGGGCCTGGCTCAGGCCTTCCGGCAATCCACGCTTGGAACTTGTCTGCCAGACAATCACGTCGGGTGTCAGGAGCGAACCGAAGACCGCAACCACTCCCATCATGTACGCGGTGTTGGCGTGGATTCTGGGCAAGAGCACACCCCGCGCCAGCGCAGTAAACGAACCCGTGACGTGATACGCCGCCAGTACGTAAGCGATCAGGATCAACGTGATTACGCCCAGGACCTTGGTGGTCTTCTGATAATTGCCCACGATCAACACGTACCAGATCGTGAATCCGACGATTGCCAGGAAATATGACCTGGGAAAAACCGTGAGGAGAGAGAGACCGTCGCTAACGGCGACCAAGTCGCCTACAATCATGGCGAAGTTCACGCCAACGATCAGCAAGGCAATTGTCAGGGCGAGTCTTCTTCCATAGTTTTCGCGAACCAGTTCCACCAGGCCCTTCTGCGTCTCCTGACCGATCCGCGAAGAGACAGCAAAGACACTGAACAGGACCGGGACGCACAACAGGACTACCCATCCCAACGAATACCCGAAACTAGCCCCGGCTACCGTGGCAGTGAGTACCGCGGCCGGGTCCAAGTCAGCTGCGCCGGCAATGATACCGGGAAGCGCTTTGGCAGCGCGGCTGGTCAGCGAACTTGGAGCGTTGCCGCCGGGCGGATCGGCGGCATCGGCCAGATGAAGGATTCCCATGCCAAGTACAGACTCTTCATAGGCTTAGAAGCCGCTGCAGCTCTGGCGGTTGACCGCCTTCAAATTCAGGTGATCGGAGGCCACAGTCTGCATTCATCCGCTGTGAACGCACCTGCCCCAGGCAGCGTGTTTTTGACACGCACGATGCCGTCCGAGGTGGAACAGAAGGTCTTATATCCAGTATTTCCGTAAGCGCTCGGAGTAGCAAAAATCACGTAGTCTGAGCATGTTCCTTCGGGGCTGCAAACACCGATCATTAGGTAGCTGTATCCGTTCTTTAAGCACCACACTCCGATGCCGCAACGGGCAACCGGGATTCGGTCGAGCAGGCAGGCATGAGCTTCGCTGGCGCCCCATTCACAGACTCCAGATGGTCCAGGCCCCAGCGTTGAAAGAACAGGCGCATAGCCTTTGGCGGGATATGTGGTCGAATAAGTTGTCTGCGCGATGTTCACGGTGCGGACCGTGGAAGCAGCCCCTGATTCATTCGCAGCAATCTTGGCCCGCAAAAGGTTTGGAATCGCGATGGCGGCGATGATCAGGATCGCTGGTATGAAAGCGACGCTGATGTAGCCCATGATCAGACCAGCCGTGGCCATGCCATCGCCCTTGAGGCGTCCCATACTCTTCGCGATGTTGGACTTGGACAAGTGCCCGAGAATGACGGCAGGGATTCCAGCAATAAGGGACAAACAAAAAACAATCGACACAATGCCGAGGATCAGGCTAGCTACTGCTTTGCCGTCGGTCTGCTGCGCTCCGGTGTAAATCTGTGTCTGCAGCGGCACACCTTGCCAGCCCGGGGATGACGTCTGGGCAGCGGCTGGAGGTGACGGTGGCAGCGGAACACTGGGCGACGTAACGTTAGTGGTTGAAACTCCGCATTGAGGACAGGACGATGCTGTGTCAGGAATCGATGCACCACATTTAAAGCAATACATCTAGACGCTCCTTGTACGCCAATCATGTGGAAATGGTTCCCTTGCTTATAGCACTGAAACATTGCGTTCCATGGCTTGTAGTCGAATCGATGGTAACATCTGCTGCGGGGAGTCCGGCGTCCGACTCTAGATCGGAGTCCAGGACTGGCATTCGGCAGGTGTCGGCGGAGTTCTTAGCGATCCTCCGTTCTGCGAACGCAAGACTGCATCCGACGTTGAGCAGAACCGCGTATCCCCTCTGGCGGCGATCGGCGTTGCGACGATTACGTAATCCCGGCAGCCTTCTTGCGAAGCGCAATCAGCGCCGGTCAGGTTGTAGCTGTAACTGCCTTTATTGCACCAAGTCACGTCGCAGCCTAAGAGTGAATCAACGAGACAGGCGTGGGCCTCATTTCCCTCCCCGGAGCAAACTCCACCCGGTCCAGGTCCTAAGGCAGCTAAGTTGCGCGCATAGCCCGCGTTCGAATAGCGGGTGGCGTAAATCACCTGGGAAGTATTCAGCTTGCGCATGGTGCTTTTGGCCGCGCTTTCGCTCTCTTCCATTCTGGCGCGTTGCAGGTTAGGAACAACAAGGGCGAACCCAATCACCAAGCTGACGGCAATGCTGATGTAGCCCATGATCAGACCCGCCATGGCCATGCCATCTCCGCCGAGCTGTCCCATACTCCTGCGGATATTCGACTTGGCCATATGGCCGAAGATTACAGCGGGAACGCCGAAGACACCCCAGAAGCAGGTGAGGCTCAGAATCCCAAAGATCATGCTGGCTGTCGCCTGGCCATCCGTCGGCGGCCGGTAGGCCTGAGGTTGCATCGGGCCGGCGCTGTAGGGGGTCGTGGGCGGAGGCGCGGGTTGCCGCGCGGGCTGCGGCGCATCGGCCGTCGCCGCGCCGCATTGCGGACAAACTGCCGCGGAATCGGGCATGGATCCGCCGCACTTGTAGCAGAACATTGCTGCGTTTCTCCTGACCGTTGCTACGAATGAGGCAAACTACCCCATCCTTATTGAAATAGCAACGGCAAGCTCACGACCACCTAACACGGTGGCAACGTGATGTCCCATCTGTGCTTCAACGGCTGGAAGGAATCAAGCAGCTGCAGCTGGCGGAGTACCGGTCTGGCCGCCGGCGCGCCGCAATTGGGGCACGCGGCAGCATCGTCCGCTAGCTTTCCCGCATTTGTAACAAAACATTCGGTTTCTCGCGTTTTCTCTTTCTCACGGCTACTTGATTTGCACCTTCGTGGCAACCTCTCCGGGCGTTATAGGAGGCAAGCTTTACAGCCTGACGCGTCGCGTGTTACGCTGTTTAAGTCACTAAAAGGACAAGATTTAAGAGATAGGAGTGCAACCAGTTTCAGTGTTAGCGAGAGAGCAAAAAGCCAACGTCATCAGCCGTTTCCGCACTCACCAATCAGACACCGGAAGCCCGGAAGTTCAGATTGCAATCCTGAGCGAGCGGATCGGAGAGCTGACGGAGCACTTCAAGAACCATAAAAAGGACCATGCCTCCCGGCGCGGTCTCTTGATGATGGTCAGCAAGCGGCGTCGCCTGCTGGACTATCTGAAGAAGTACGATACCGAACGTTACAAAGACGTCATCCAGAAACTTGGAATCCGCAAATAACCGATTGGTCGGACGTTTTTCATGGAAGCCTCGCGCCTCTGGGCGAAGTGTAGCTTCTCGAAGTTCGTAACGTCGCTAAGACAAAAAGCTCTCTCTCGAAAATCACATCACTGCTGGTCCTCCTGGAAATGAGGAACTCATGAAGCAGACAGCCACTGTTGAACTTGCAGGCGGCAAAACTCTCCACTTGGAATCCGGGCATCTGGCCAAACAAGCGCAAGGCTCGGCCATCGTACGCAGCGGCGATAACGTTGTCATCGGCACCGCGTGCTGCAACCCGGAACCGCGCGAAGGCATAGACTTCTTCCCGCTTACCGTCGACTATCGCGAATACACCTACGCCGGCGGACGTATCCCCGGCGGTTTCATCAAGCGCGAAGGCCGCCCCAGCGAACGCGAAATCCTTACCTGCCGACAGATTGACCGGCCCATCCGCCCGCTGTTCCCCGAAGGCTTCCGCAATGAGACGCAGGTCATTTCCCTGGTGCTCTCCGCCGACACGGAAAACGATCCTGACGTTCTCGCCATCAACGCCGCCTCCTGCGCCCTCACCCTGTCTGACATTCCATTTCACGGCCCGGTAGGCGCTGTGCGCATCGGCATCGTCAACGACCAGTTGGTGGTGAACCCCACCTACGCCGAAATGGCTGAGAGCCTGCTCAATATCATGGTGGTCGGCACGGCCGAAGGCATCGTCATGGTGGAATCGGGCGCCAAGGAAATCCCCGAAGACCGCGTGCTTGAAGCCATTGAGTTTGCCCACGAACAGATCAAGAAGATCTGCGCTTCCATCAACGACTTGGCCACAAGAGCCGGCAAGAAAAAGATGGAAGTCCAGCCTCCCGAGTTCGACCAGGCCTATTACGATCAGTTGAAAGCCAAGGTAGGAGCCGAACTGACGGACGCGCTTGACACCAAGAAGCATCCCAAGCTTGAGAGCTACAACCTGGTCAAAGACATTAAGGACCGCCTGAAAGCTGAGTTGCCCGAAGACGATGAAGAAGCCGCGCACAAGCTCTCTCATTATTATGAAGCGTTGCGCGAGCGCATTTTCCGCGACCAGGTAACACACAAGCGCCGCCGTCCAGATGCCCGTGAGTTCGACCAGATCCGCGATATCTGGATCGAGGTCGGCGTTCTGCCGCGCACGCACGGTTCAGCTATCTTCACTCGCGGTGAGACCCAAGCATTGGTCACGACGACGCTAGGCACGCCCGACGACGCGCAACGCATCGAGCGTTTTGAAGGCGAAACCAAGAAGCGCTTCATGCTGCACTACAATTTCCCGCCCTTCTCAGTCGGCGAAGTGGGCCGCATGACCGGCGTTGGCCGCCGTGAAGTCGGTCATGGCGCTCTGGCCGAGCGCGCGATCTCCGCGGTCATGCCTGGCGAAGACAAGTGGCCCTACGCCATGCGCGTGGTTTCCGACATTTTGGAATCGAATGGGTCGTCATCCATGGCTTCCGTCTGCGGAGCATCGCTTTCGCTGATGGACGCCGGCGTTCCGCTGGCTTCGGCCGTGGCGGGTGTCGCCATGGGACTGGTGAAGGAAGAAGAATCGTATGCCATTCTCACCGACATCGCCGGCGCCGAAGACCACTACGGCGATATGGACTTCAAAGTCGCGGGTACGCGCAAGGGCATTACCGCTCTGCAGATGGACATTAAGGTGATGGGCATCACCTCTAAGATCATGCACGAGGCGCTGGAGCAGGCACGCCGCGGCCGTTTGTTCATTCTCGACAAGATGGAACAGGTGATCAGCAGCGGCCGACAGGATATCTCCACTTTCGCGCCGCGCATTTACACCTTGCAAATTCCTGTCGATAAGATCCGCGACCTCATCGGTCCGGGCGGCAAGATGATCCGCAGCATTATTGATCAGACGGGCGTGAAGATCGACGTAGACGATACCGGCAAAGTCAACGTGGCCTCCAGCGACGGACCATCGGCGCAGAAGGCCATCCAGATGATCAACGATCTCACGGCTGTGCCCGAGATTGGCAAGACCTATCTCGGCAAAGTCGTGCGCATCGCCGAGTTCGGGGCCTTTGTCGAGATCATTCCCGGCACTGACGGCTTGCTGCATATCAGCGAGATCGCCGAGCACCGCGTGCGCAGCGTGGAAGACGAACTCAAAGAAGGCGATCAGGTTTTGGTGAAAGTTCTGGCGATCGAAGGCAACCGCATCAAGCTTTCGCGCAAAGCCATCCTCAAGGAGCAGCGCGCCAAGATGACTCCGGCTCCGGCTCCGCGCCCTGACGGCGAAGGTGGAGGCGAACACATGGAGCACGGCGGCGGTGGAATCCCCTCTCCGGCCTCGACGCCAGCAGCGGGGTCAGAGGAAACCATCACTTTTGAAGGCGGAGGCGACTTCGACGAAACTGAGGCCGAACCCAACTTCAACCGTGAAGACGCCAACCGCGAAACCGTTGGCGCCGGCAGCGGCGGCGGCGGCGGACGTCATGATCGTCCGCGGCACGGCGGAGGTGGAGGCGGAGGGCGCAGGCACGGGCGCGGCGGACGTGGACGCGGCCCGCGTGGCGATCGGGGTCCTCGCGGCGGCGGTGGTGATCGCGGCGGCAATCGATAGGAAGCAAGCCGCAGATTTACGCAGAAGAACGCAGATTAGGACTATAGGGCCGCGAATTAACGCGAAGAAACACGAATCAGAAAATAAGATTCGAGTTCATTCGCGTAGATTCGCGGCCCGGAGCTTTTAGAGGAGCCGGCTTCACCAACAAATACAGCCGTCTTCATTGCTGGGAGGACTCTTTGCTGTTGCTGGGTGATTTTCCTCGGAGCGAATCACGGCGTCTTCCTGCGTAAAGTAATGGTGCTTTCCCAGGCCCTCCCCGATCGGATCGGCAACCATCAGGTATCGTTCGCTTTCGTGGCCTTTGCGCGACGGCCCTTTCAGAGAGTAGCGGAACAAATACCCTGCGTGATTGCCGGACGAAAGCTCGCGAGTGATATATCCCGCGGCCTGTGCGCTCAAAGGCTGGCCTGGAGGCGGTGGCCCGAGTGCGGCCAGGGTCGGAGGGTAAGCATGGTAGGAATCTCGGTAGGTTATGACCGCAGTAGTGAGCACTCGCATATTCGTCACTGCTTTGTCCTGAAGTGCACAGCCGTGTCCCTTGACCAAACTGCATCCTACGGTCAGCGACAGCAACACCAGAAAAGCAGAACCGATTCCAGTCGAGAATAGGCGAAATCGGGATTGTCTGGAAGCCATTGAGTTTCTCTTATGCCTTCTCCGACCAGCTCACGCCGTGGTTCCGTGGCACTTCTTGTATTTCTTTCCTGAGCCGCAGGGACACGGATCGTTGCGGCCGACTTTTGCCTGGCCGCGCACAACCTGTTGCGGCGCGCTGCTGCCATTGCCGCCGGCCATGCGGGCCTGTTCGAGCTCCCGTTTCTTGCGGCGCTGGAACTGGGCTTCAATATCGTCCACCGAAGTCGAAGCGCGCCGGCGAGGAGGCGGCTCGGGAGAGCTCTGTTGTTCGCCATCGGGCGCGACGGCGGCCGTCGCAGCCGGCGGACGAGAAGGTGCTTCCACGATCTGCATGTGGAACAGGTAACGCGCGGTGTCTTCCTGAAAACGCTGCATCATGCCTTCAAACATGTCAAACGATTCACGTTTGTATTCCACCAGCGGATCGTGCTGGCCGTAGCCACGCAACCCGATGCCTTCCTTCAGGTGGTCCATGTTGAGCAGGTGGTCTTTCCACTGCGTATCGAGCACGCTGAGCATGATCATGCGCTCGTGATAGCGCATGGCGTCAGCGCCGAGTTGCTTTTCTTTGACGTCGTAGGATTCGCGCAGCTTTTCGAAAACTGCGTCGCCAAGCTCCTGGCGGTTGAGCTGGTCGGGGTCAACGCCCTGCTTGGTCAGATCCAAGCCAAAGTTATCGAGCAGGTTCTTGCGCAGGGCATCGGTGTCCCACTGATCGGCGTGCACGTTGCGCGGAGCAAACCGGTCCATGGCTTCTGAGACCATGCCGGTAACATAATCATCGAGAATCAGCTCCTTTTGATCGACGCCGGAAAGCAGCTCGCGGCGCAGGCCGTACACCGCCTCGCGCTGCTTGTTCATGACGTCATCATATTCCAGCAGGTGTTTGCGTGACTCGAAGTTCTGCGCTTCCACCGCTTTCTGAGCAGCTTCAATGCGGCGCGTGATCATGCGCGACTCAATGGGAATACCTTCTTCCATCCCCAGCCTCTGCAGCAGGCCCGAGACCCAGGCGCGCGCGAAGATGCGCATCAGGTCGTCCTCGAGCGACAGATAGAATCGCGATGAGCCGGGATCACCCTGGCGTCCAGCGCGTCCGCGGAGCTGGTTGTCGATGCGCCGTGCTTCGTGCCGCTCCGTGCCAAGAATGTGCAGACCTCCGGTCTCAACCACCTTTTCGTGCTCGGCATCGGCATCGACCTTGTACCGGCCGTAGGCGTCGTTCCATTTGTCCGCCGGGCATTTGTACTCGATGCCGTTGTAATAGAAAACGGTGGACTGCGAAGTGTCCTGTTCCAGCGCGACTTCGCCGCCGGCAGTACGCAGTTGCTGCGCGATTCCCTTCTTTACCATCTCCTGACGGGCCATAAATTCGGCGTTGCCGCCCAGCAGGATGTCAGTACCGCGGCCGGCCATGTTGGTGGCGATGGTCACGGCGTTCAGGCGGCCGGCCTGGGCTACGATTTCGGCTTCTTTCTCGTGGAACTTGGCGTTCAACACCACGTGCTTTACGTTCTTGCGCTTCAGCAGGTCGGAGAGCCGTTCGGATTTTTCGACTGACGTGGTACCCACCAGGATCGGCCTGCCCTCGCTCGAGATCTTCTGGATTTCGTCAGCCACGGCGAAGTATTTCTCTTTCTCCGTCCGATAAACAATGTCGGGATTCTCCACGCGCAGTAGCGTGCGGTTGGTGGGAATCACCGTGACCTGCAGTTTGTAAATCTTGTCGAACTCAGCAGCTTCGGTTTCGGCCGTACCCGTCATGCCGGCGAGTTTCTTGAACATGCGGAAATAATTCTGAAACGTGATGGTGGCCAGGGTCTGGTTTTCGCGCTCGATCTTCACGCCTTCTTTGGCTTCAATGGCCTGGTGCAGGCCGTCAGACCAGCGGCGCCCGGGCATCATGCGGCCGGTGAACTCGTCCACGATGATGACTTCGCCTTCCTTGACCACGTACTCCACGTCTTTGCGGTAGAGCGCGTGGGCCTTCACCGCGGTCTCCACGTGGTGCTTGAGCGCCCAGTTTTCCGGATCGGCAATGTTGCCGATGCCCAGCAACTTCTCCACCTTTTCGAACCCCTCATCGGTCACGGTGATGGCTTTGTGTTTTTCGTCCACCGTGTAGTCGCCGGTGTAGATCTTGGGCTCACCGGGCGGAGTGTCAAGCTCCTCGCCCTTCGTCAGCTGCGGGATGATGCGGTTCACGCGCTCGTATTTGTCCGTGGATTCCTCGCTGGCGCCGGAGATGATCAGCGGCGTGCGGGCTTCGTCAATCAGGATGGAGTCCACTTCATCAACGATGGCGTAGTTATGGCCGCGCTGCACGCAGTCCTTGAGATCAAACTTCATGTTGTCGCGCAGGTAGTCGAAGCCGAACTCGTTGTTGGTACCGTAGGTCACGTCGGCGGCGTATGCTTCGCGGCGTTCGTCGTCATCCAGCTCATGCACGATCACGCCCACGCTCAGTCCCAGGAAGCGATAGATCTTACCCATCCATTCCGAGTCGCGCTTGGCCAGGTAATCGTTCACCGTGACGACATGCACGCCGTCGCCAGAAAGCGCGTTCAGATACACGGGCAGAGTGGCCACCAGCGTTTTGCCTTCACCGGTCTTCATTTCCGCGATTTTGCCCTGGTGCAGGACCATGCCGCCAATCAACTGGACGTCAAAGTGGCGCATGTTCAGGACGCGGCGGCCGGCTTCGCGCACCACAGCGAATGCCTGAGGCAGGATTTCATTCAGCGCCTCATTGCGGGCCTCCAGGCGGCGCTTGCTGAGCTCTTCCATCTCGCTTCGCAACTGGTCGTCCGGCGCGGACTGCATGGCCGCGGAGACGCGGGCCATCTCCGCTTCGGCCTCCTGGATTCGCGCTTTAATCTGGGCGCGGAATTCGTCCGTCTTGGCGCGTAGTTGCTCATCGCTGAGCTGCTGCATCGCGGGCTCGAGGGCGTTGATCTCCTCTACCAGAGGATGCATCCGCTTCAAATCACGTTCATTTTGGGTGCCAAAAACCTTGGCCAGCGCTTTTCCGATCAATTTCCTTGTTTCCTCTTCTCTGCTTCCTCGTTGAGTATGATGAACTCAGACTTTGGTACAGTGCGGGTGGAAGGCATCAAAATAAAGCCTAACATATTGGATGCAACGCTGTTAGGGCCGGCTTCTGGCCCTTGGCGGTGGCTCCCGGCCTTCCTGATGACGCGATCCCGCTCTACGGAATCACCCGAACTTGTTGATCTTCCACGCTATCTGACGCAACATGCCCAGCCAGACCTGGGCGTCGGACGAGGAAAGGTCCAGGCGGCGGACCATGCGCCGGACTCTTTCATCCGCGGAGGACGCGGGCCTGGCTGCCAGGTATCCGCTGCCACGCAAGGCTTCTAATAATAAGGTGGTGATCCGCTCCGTCTCGGCGACCGTTGCAGGGCTGCCTTTACCTGGTTTGGCGGCCGCACGCGCGCCGCCCTTCGCTTTTCCTGGTCGGCTGCTGATTCGCGCGATCTCGTACAGGCACACAGCCACGGCTTGTCCCAGGTTCATCGAGCCCTGTCCCTCGCGCGTGGGAATGCGCAGCAACCAGTGGCAATGGCTGAAGTCCTCGTTCGAAAGGCCGCGTTTCTCCGATCCGAAGAGCAGGGCTATGCGTCCGCGACTGAGCTTCCGTCGGATGAGGTTCGTGGTTTCGGCTTCTCCCAGACTACGCAGAGGATGTTGCAATTCCCTTCGCGCCGCGGCGGTGGTGCCGATCACCAAATTGCAATCACCTACGGCGTCCGCGACGCTCGGATACTCGCGGGCCCCGGCAAGCAGCTCTGTCGCTGAGGCCCCCACGGCGGAGCGGGCCTCGCGAAACGAAGGCTCAAACGGATTGACCAGACGCAGATCACGGAATCCAAAATTGCTCATAGCCCTTGCTGCCGCACCGATGTTGAGAGGATTGCGCGTGTTGACTAGAACAACAGAGAGACGGTCGAATTCAGCAAGAGGGCGCAAGTCGGTTTATTCTACGATACGGAAGGAAGGCATTATGCGAAGAGCTTCAATGCTGGTAGCCATGCTGTTGCTCGCAGGCTCTAGTCTGAAGTCCGGCGGCCAATCATGGCCAGCCGCCTCAGCGGACCAAGAAACCGTGACGCCAAAAGAACAAAAAGCTGCCAATCTCCCGTTGGCGCGCACATTCCGGCCCAAACTCCCAATGCAGGACGCGCTCAAGATCGCCGAGAACTACATTGACAAGCAACATATCGACATCTCCTCGTACTGGCTCTCCCAAGTAAGATACATTCTGTACGGAAGTGAAAACGCCGCCGATAAAGACAAGATCCCATGCTGGTATTTCTGGTGGATGAGCGATACGGGAGCGGCAGGCGATTACGTCGAGATTTTTGTCGACATGAAAGGAAGAGCCTGGCGCGTTCCTTCAATGTGACGTGTCTACGCTCCCCCCGCTCAGCGCGCTGCCGCAATAGGCGCAACGGCTCCATCCCGCCTCGACAGCGCGTTTGCATGAGGGACAAGATTTCGCGAGCCCTGCGCCGCACTGGGGGCAGAATGTGAAGGTCGCTCGTCCCTGTGCGCCGCATTTTGGGCACTGCGCGAGCAGCGGGTCCCTAAAAATGAAGTACAGAATGATTCCGATGCTGTTGGGAATGAAAATGGCCAGCAGCGTCCACATTACATACCGCATGCCGCGCCGCCGGGCATCAGCGTTGATGTAGCCGATCAGCAGAACCCAACCCGCAAGAAGCACTCCGATCGAGGAATATGCAATCTGCGCCGCGAAGGGCCAATGCTTCACATTGTGGCCATGGGGAATTGCGACAAAGAACAGCAAACAAAACATTCCCGCCCCGAATACCACAGCGATGATCCAGGCAATGGCTGGGATAATGCGAACGTCATCAGAAAAGCGGCTCATATCGTGCTTCCTTCGTGGTTCTGCCGGTAACGGTGGCCAAGTAAGCCAGCGACAATCGCAGTAACCGTCCATGTGACAACGATGTAGCCAATCCAAACTTGCGTGATGCCGGTTTCGCTAACAGAAATGTCCAGTATTCCGGCCAAGTTGCTGCCCCAGTGAAACAGCGGCCAGGTGAGGAAGGTTATAGTCCAGCCAACCACGATGAGCCACGCGAACAGCGTGCGCCTGGTGCGCTGTTCACCGCGGATAGCAATTTGGTTTTCTAATTGGCGACGGGTACGCTCGACCAATCCGACCGTCGCTTGCGGCGTGGGTAATGCTTCCAGAGCGCCGGTGAGCCGCTGCCAGGACTCGAGCTCAGCACGGCAGGCGGCACACTGGCGCAGGTGTTCTTCCACTTGCCGCTGCTCAGCGGCATCCAGCGCGCCGGCCGCCGCCAGACTCAAGAGATCGCGAATATCGTCGTGTTGGTTCATGCTCAATTCCGTACTCCCGATTTTTCTTCCACGGCATGCCGCAAATGCTTCAACGCGCGATGCAAACGTGTTTTCACCGTACCCAGCGGCAGGCCAAGGACCGTGGCAATTTCCTCCAGCCTCATCTCTTCTTCGAAGCGAAGCGTAAGGACTTCACGAAAGACCACCGGCAATTCCGCCACGCACTCGGCCATCCAGCCGGCGCGTTCGCGGGCGAGCAACTGCTCGAGAACTCCGGGACCGCTGCCCGCGATCATCTCCACCCGAGAGTCACCCGAGGGCAGCGGGTCGTCCAGGCTCTCCGGCTGGTGGCGTCTCAGAAAATCGATCGCCAGGTTATGGGCCAAGGCAAACAGCCAGCCTTCAAAGCTGTGCTGAGGGTTGTACTTCTGGATGCGCTCCATTACCCGCAACCAGGTTTGCTGAAACAGATCTTCGGCGGTTGCTGGTTGTCGCACCAGCCGTAGTAAGTATCTGTAGAGACGGTGCTGGTAACGCGCCATGAGCGCGGCTACGGCTTCAACATCGCCGCTGCGTAGCCGTGTCAGTTCGCATTCCAGACTCACCGCCACTCCCCAAACAGCATCGGCAACCCGGCTCATCATAAATCCCTGGGTGTTATACGGATGCCTGCCTAAAAAGGATTCATTCTCATTATCTATTTTGTTTTCAATTGCTTAAAGGAAGGTTCGTCACATGATCCGTGACCCACGGGAGCGGGCCGCATGGTTCGCCAGGCGATTGGCTTCAAGATTGTCTTCGCGTGGAATATGGGCGATCGCGAAGTCCAGGGAGCGCGCCAGCTTGCGGCACATCCAGTGCAGCGAATAGAGGCGCGGGCTGCGGCAAGCGTATTCGCCGGTCATCTGCTTCACCACGATTTCCGAATCGGTGTAAACCCGAAGGGCGGTGGCTTTCAGGCGGAGTGCGAATTGTAAGGCTTCAAGCAGGGCGGCATATTCAGCGACGTTGTTATCGTGATGGCCGATCCACTTGGCGATCCTCACCATTTCGCCATCAGGTTTCGTGATCACCACGCCGATGCCGGAAGGCCCCGGGCTGCCGTGAGAACCACCGTCGACGTGAGCGATGAGGCTGGCCAAGATTTCGTACTCCTGTGTTTTCCACAATGCGGCAATTGAGGCGCGGCGTCAAGATGAATTTCGTAGCACGTCCCGAAGAGCCAACGATTTAGGATATGTCGTTTTGTGGAAAAGGTTGTGGAGAACGCGTCAGCAATCTTCTAAGGTCCATGTAAACGCTGGAGTTTTTGAGCGTTGCGCGCTCACGAGCTTCGCGAAAATTTTCCTTGTTTGCACCAATCTTCGGCGTTGACTTTTACATGCTTTCCATTAGGATGGCGTGCGTCGACGGCCGAAAGGGTTGGCTTCAATCAAAGGTTGCTGGTCCGAAGTAGGCTGGGTGATCAGTTTGACGAAGCGATTCGTCAGATACCCGGACCCGAAAAAACCAACGAGCTCTGCGAGGAGTCGTTGGGGTAAGGGACTGCGAAAGCAGTGATCGCATCAAGGGCTGTGACGGTACATGCATCCACGCGGTTGGCTCCCTCGCAGGAGCCGGCAGCTAGAGCATAACCAACGTCACAGCCTTTTTACTTTTCTGGACCGCCTTGGCTTTCCCCACTCCTCGCATCCTTTGCCTGCCCGGCTCCAGTACCGACCACGCCATCGAGCCAGTCGATCAGGTCGCGGGTCACTTCATCGCGATTGATTTCGTTCAGAAGCTCGTGCCGCGCATCGGCGTAGATCCGGCACTCGACATTCTTGAGCCCTACGGCGCGAAAGGCTGCGAGCATCGGTTGGACTTGCCGCGCGCCGGCGCTCACAGGATCTCTCTTTCCTGCCATTACGTAGACAGGAAGGTCCTTCGGAATACGTTCATACGATGCGGGACGAGAGATCTCTGTCCAGGCTGCAAGCAATTCGACCCAGACCTGCAGGCCGGCAGGAAAACCGCACACCGGGTCGGCCACATACTTGTCCACCTCCGCGGGATCACGCGAGAGCCAGTCGAACTCGGTACGTGCCGGTGCAAATCGTTTGTTGAAAGCCCTGAAGGTAAGATTGCCGACCAAAGCGCTGTGCCCACGACGTCCCAGGCGCAGCCGCTCAACCCAGGTGATGAAGCGCCCAATCTTAGCTACTGCTGTGGGCTGTCCGCTGGGTCCGGAGAGCACCGCTCCGGCGATGGATTCGCCGTGCTCCATGATGAACTGGAGCGCCATGGTCGAGCCCATCGAGTGTCCCAGCAAGAAGATCGGCGCGCCCGGATGCTCGCCAGTGATGTGGCCGTTGAGCATCCACAGGTCGTCGAGACACTTGCGCCAGCCGTCGCGATCGGCAAACAATCCGAGATGCGCCGGCGTTTTAACAGTGTGTCCGTGGCCGCGATGATCGTTGGCATAGACCGCGTAAGCCACGCCGGTTAAGGCCTCGGCCAGCCGCGCGTAGCGCTCACTATGCTCGGCCAAGCCATGCGCGATCTGTACCACTGCCTTCGGCACTCCGGTGGGCAGCCAGCGACGGACAAAAAGATCAACTCCGTCAGAAGCCCTAAGAATAAAGGTTGATTGGTTCATTGCGTGCCGGGATTATACCGAGCCCGCAAGCCCCCCTTGCCATCCCTCTTAAAAGAGTGTCAAGACGCGGAAGAGCAACCCCGGGGCCACAAGCTACACGCGAGAGATGATCACCGGACTGTTCAGCCGTAATGTGGATGCCGTCGAGGCCGAGAGGGTTTTGACGCTGGATGCCCACTTGTAATACAACTTGAAGACACCCTAATTGACTGGCCTAGTGGGGGCGAGGAATCGAGACAACCCATGAGACTCGGGCGCCAAATCCGGTTGATTGTCTGCTGCCTTCTCCTGTCCAGCAGCCTCTTTGCGGCAAAAATCACCGGCAAAGTCACCAATGGGACGACCGGAAAGCCGTCTTCGGGCGACGAGGTCGTGTTGCTGTCGCTCGCCAGCGGCATGGATGAAATCGGCCGGACCAAGACGGACGCCAAGGGCGAATTCTCCTTCGACGTGCGTGACGAAGGGGTGCCCCACCTTGTTCAAGTAAGCCGTCAGGGAGCCAATTACTTTCAGCCGGCGCCGCCGGGCAAAACGACGGTTGCCGTTACTGTTTATGATGCGGCTAAGAAAGTGGACAACTTGACGACCGAAGGCCGCGTCATTCGCTTGCAGGCGGCGGACAAAGAGCTGCAGGTAAGCGACCTGTACATTCTACGCAATGAATCGCAACCTCCACGCACCTGGGTGAACGACCGCACCTTTGAGATTACGCTTCCAGACGGCGCCAAGGTGGAGGATGGCATCGCTGTGGGGCCCGGAGGCATGCCAATTTCCAGCTCTCCGGTCTCTACCGGAAAAAGCAATCGCTATGCTTTTGCCTATGCCATTCGTCCAGGACGTTCGCAATTACAAGTCACTTACAAAATGCCTTATGGCGGGGCCCAGGATTTCGTCATTAGCCCTGACATTTCGCTTGGTGAATTAGGGGTGATGCTGCCGAAGAGCATGCGGTTCAGCTCAAGTGGCAACAGTTTTGTCCAGACCCAAGATGAACAAGGCATGACAACCTACGTTGCCAAAAGCCTGGCTCCAGGGCAAAAAGTGACGTTCTCCATCTCCGGAGAAGGCATGGCCCCGCGCGAGGCACAAAGCGAAGGCGCGGAGGGCGGCCAGGCAGGAGCTCCCAGCGACCGGCCGGGCGGAGGTTTGGGCGCGCCGATCGGCGCTCCCGATCCTTTGACTGCGGTCAAGTGGCCCTTGCTGGGCGGACTGATTGTGGTGATGGCCGGATTGGGCATTTGGATGGTGCGCCGCAAACCTTCCCCGCAAGAGGGCTCCGCCGGCCCGGCGAGCAAGATCGCAAGCGCGGGCTCGGGCACTTACCGCCCCTCTCGTCCGGTTAAAGACCCGCGCGCGCAGCAGCAGGGCGCTCCCCAGAGTTCCTTACTGGACGCTCTTAAGGACGAACTGTTTCAGCTTGAAGCAGACCGGCTGCAAGGAAAGATTTCGCAGCAGGACTACGCGACCGCGAAAGCAGGCCTGGACATGCTCGTCCGCCGGCACATCAAACAGGCAGGCGAAAGCCAAACCACTTGAGGACACGGCACTTTGCCGACTCGCAGGCCTAGGGTTTTCGCTTGATGCTCCTTCCCGTTGTATGCTGTTAGGGTTACTTTTATGTTGCCCTGGAACTTTTTGAAGACCATCAAGTCGCCTCAGCAGCGCATGGCTTGGCTCGTGGCTATCGTAGCGGACGCCTTGCAGATTGTCGCGTTTCCCGCGTTTATCGAGGGCGGCGCATCGCCGGCTGATGCTGTTCTTGATGTTGCGGTGGCGGCGGTGCTGACTAAACTTCTTGGCTGGCATTGGGCCTTCCTGCCGTCGCTGATGGCAGAACTGGTGCCGGGCCTGGATATGTTCCCCACCTGGACGGCCGCTGTTTTCTTCGTGACGCGCCAGCACGTGGTTCGCTCTGCTGACCCTGAGGTTCTTCCTCCAGGACCGGCTCCCGCGCCACGCTCCTAGTCAGCAGATTGGGTCGAGGGCAATTCCCTTGGCGGTGACTGGTCCAGCACCGCCTCCCGACCTGGCCAGGCCGGTGTTCGCCGAAGTGAACAATGCTGTTGGCAGCGGCGTTCGACACGTAGACGGAACCCGGTATCTTCTTCGACATGATGCAGCCAGTGGCTAGGAGCACAATGCCAACCAAGAGAATTCGAGCTGTTCGATCCACTACTCCCTCCCTGTCCTCTTGACTGCAAGCCCGGCATTCATTTGAGCCGCGCAGTTCTCAGATTTCCGAGCTCGTCCTTCTGCAGGAGAAGACTGGGGCCTTCCACGCTGTCGTACCAGTATTCGTTGAAGCTGTGCCTATCCCAAGGGCCCAAGAGCTCCAACAACGGCCCGATAGGTTTCCCTACCTGTTGCGGGAGGTAAAACGAGTGCAAATCATTGAACGATTTAAGGGATTTTGTTTCCCTCCAGTTCGCAATTAGCTTGTCAATCTCGGACTGATCGATGACCCCGAGAGTCTTCAAAAACCGCTTAGCCTCCTCTCCCTGCTGCCCTTCCTGTCTCGAATACTCAACAATGCGATCCATGGCACGGCTAGACTTGACACGCCGCAGATCTGCCAAATGGAACTTGAAGTATGAGGCCGGAATCCTCGATGGATCGACGTCCTCCATCAGGAAGCTCTCAGCCAAGGGAAGCGCCAAGCGGCTCATCAAAACAAAAGCTCTCAAGCCGGGTTGGTCCGGATAGTTGGCCATGAGGGGTTTGAGCTTGGCAATCAACTCTTTGCGGTTGGATTCGCTGAACGGGATGTCCTCTTGCACTGCTGCCTGCAGCAAGGCAATTGCTGCTACCTTTTCTTCGATCGTTGCGCCTTCGAGGTAATCGATCAAAGAGGAGACGTCGTCAGAATCAAGCCTGGAGGCAAGCTCTCGATATCCCGGCGATGCGCTGTCAATCAGAGCCTTCCATTCCTGTGATTGCAGCAAAGGCAGATTCCCCGGCTTCATCTCTTGACCTGTTTTCCGCTCGTTATTGCGATTCTGCGACGGGAGACGAAGGCCATTCATGCAGCGAGCATTCAAAAGTTCCCCGCGTCGATGATGACTAACGTGTTCTGACCGAATTTCGCTCCGGCCGCAGCTTGGGCCACCGCATCCTGAAAAGGCCCAGGAGCTACGCTAGCAGTTGGCGATACAGCATAGAAGACTTGATTGACCTCGTTATCAATAATGGCTTGCGCGGCCTTGCCGGGGCCGTCAAGGTTGAAGTTGGCGTTCCTTGTGAATTTGAAATCGACGCAAATGAATGCCACCAAGACATCGCATTCAAGATCTCCCAGCTCAGTGAAGAACACCTTACCAAAAACCGGTCGCTGGCTTGCCGGCAAGACTCCGCCGTCTACGAGATTGCGGTAGCCTTTGATCTCAAACGCCTGCCCCAGGCCATTCGCATTACTAGCGGTTTCAAGCCAGGAGGTCGGTTGGAATTGCGTACCTGTCGATCCTGCAGCTCGGTTGAAGATTCCCTCCGGAATGACTCCGAATTGCTGGCGCATCGAGTAAATGCCTTCATATGCTTCCTGCATCGCTTGCAAGCTGCTGGCTGAGTCGGTGAAGTTGGCATAGTTCTCTGTCATTTGCAGCATCCTAGAGAGAGCGTCTGGAATCACTGCACCACCGCCAGCCACGTTACTCGCGACAATGTCACTAAGAAGGGTCCCAAACTTCTGCGATAGGGCTCCTGTTGGATCAACCCCCTGGAGTATGCCCGCGGCCTTGCGAAGGTCGGCTTGCAGGCCCTGCGCCTGGATTGCCTTTAGTGCGCTAGGGCTGCACGGAATCTGACCCCAAGCCGGAGGGGCGCCAACACCCGTCCA
>Ga0126379_10000390_pt1 | contig 23968 bp, 31 predicted proteins | sample PanSoiMetPlot_24_FD_92640 | JGI IMG/M metagenome (GOLD analysis project Ga0126379, IMG submission 92640) | Tropical forest soil microbial communities from Panama - MetaG Plot_24 | ecosystem: Environmental > Terrestrial > Soil > Tropical forest > Bulk soil | place: Panama | collected 2016-02-17
CCGGAGAATCTCCGAGGAAGCGCGCTCGGCGAGAAGCTCTCGACCGTCTGCGATATCGATATCCAAGGCGCGCTCGACGCGGTTAGCGAAGCGTCCGGCGCGGATCTGCCGCTCGGTTTCGGAAGGGATTAATCTTTTTATGAGTTACGAAGACCTAAATCTAGCGGCGGAAAGCCACTTCTATTGGTTTACGAAAGCGATCGAAGCTCTCGACGAGATGCGCGGAATCGCCTTCGATATGTCGGAGCAAGGATCGGAAAAATTTGCGGCCGCACAGAAGCGTTTTAACGACGCTCGCGCGCGCTGTAAGACCGAATTCGATATCTTCTTTAACGAGCTTAAAGCGGAGATCGTTAAGCCCGATCCGGTAAATACCGAGCCGATCGATCGCTTACTTCGCGGCGGCGGCGAAGGCGGTTCGACCGATTGTCTTTTCGAAGACGAGAACGACGAAGAATAAATTTTCAGACACCGTTAAAGAGCGCGCCGGATTCGTTCGGCGCGCGTCTTTGGTGTCGAGACCGGAGAGCGGTAACCGGAGAAAGCGCCGCAAAAAAGTAAACGAAAGGAAAAGTTAGTTATGATTAAAGGAATAAGTCTTCCCGCGCTCGCGGCGAAGATTAAGAAAGAAAAGACGGAGAAGAAGGATTATATCGCGCCGACCTCGATGTTACGGTTTCAACCGTGCGGGATTCGCGGCGGAATCGCGTTTAATCTGAACGGCGGAGCCGGAGTCTTAACGGAGCCGACCGAACATTGTCTCGCGCAAATCTGCCAGCGTAGCGGTATTCCAAAGCTCTACGCCGACAGGATGCGCGGAGAAAATCTTCCGTTACTCGCCACTAATATTAATTATTGGTGGGAAAACAAGTCCGAAAAACGGATGCTCCGAACGCTCCTTAACGGCGATAACGTCGCGCGAGCGTTCCTATCCGATCGGTATCGTCCGCTCGATAACTTCGACCTCGCGGAAGTCGTCCTTCCGCGTCTCGCGGATATCGGCTGCGAAGTCGTAAGCTGCCAGATAACCGAGACGCGGCTTTATATACAAGCCGCGACTCCGCGACTCGAATTAGACTTAAACGCACTCCGAAAGAGCGGCGTTAAACTAAGAGACGTCGATCCGGTTCAAGCCGGAGCCGTTATCTCTAATTCCGAGGTCGGTCTCGGCGCTCTTCGAATCGAAGAGATGCTCTTCCGGCTCGGCTGTTGGAACGGAATGATTACCGGTCATTCGGTCGGTCGCTACCACGTCGGGAAACGCCGGAGCGAATTCTCCGAGTTAGAAGAAGCCGCGCAGTATTTTACGGACGCGACTCGACAACTCGACGACCGCGCGTTTTGGTCGAAGGTTACCGACGTCGTTAATTCGATCTTTAATAAGGATCGGTTTACGACGCTCTGTCAGTCCTTCGCCGATACGTCGGCGATCGCTCTTCCGAGTCCGTCGGACGCGATCGAGACCGTTACCGAACGCTTCTCGCTCTCCGAGCGCGAGAGTAAAGGCGTCCTCGACCACCTCGTCGCGGGCGGCGATAACTCGCTCTTCGGTCTCGTTAACGCGGTAACGCGGACGGCGGAAGACGCCGAGAATTACGACCGCGCGATCGAGTTGGAGCGGATCGGCGGCGCGATAATCGAGCTACCTCAAAAAATATGGGTGGTTCCGACGAACGCAAAGATTAAAGTAGCTAACGGAAAGGTAGAGAAAAGTTTGCTAGACTGAGTTGTGTTCATCTAGCCGGTCGCGCGTTCGGAGTTATGAACCGGCGCGCGATCGAAATATGAACAGAGCAAAAATAACTAAGAAGGCTACGGCCAGAGAAAGGAAAAAAGTAAGTATATGAGTCTACAAATCCGCGTCGACGTAACCGAGCGTATGATAAATACGGCGAAGGTCTGCGACGGCGCTTACTGTATGATTAGCGAAGGAATTAAGACCGCCTTCGATAAGCTAAAAACTCCGATCGACGTCGTTTATACCGATCTCCAAACGATCCGGTATACGATTCCGAAAAAGAATAAACGTTACGTCCACCTAACGCCGCGAAGCGTCCAGCAAGCGCTCGTCGACTTCGATTCCGGCGATCCGGTAGAACCGTTTACGTTCGTTCTTTATACAGATCGCGCCGTCCAGATCCTACCGGCGAAGAAGCATCCCGGTAATCCGGAAGGCGGAAAGAAAGGTCGCGCGTCAATGGCGGCGAAACGAGCGGCGCTTAAGCTCGCCGTTAAAGGTCGATCCGACCGAATGGTAATCGAAGGCGGAAAGCCGCCACCGAAAGCATCTCCGCGCTATCCGGCGCGGCTCCGCCGCTTCGGTCTCCGCTTACTTAAACGCGGTCTCGCCGAGAAGTTAACCGCGAAAGGAGTCGTCGAAGTAGAATGAGGACTCTAACTTTAAGCGATATTCAGGCGCTCGCACACGGCGAATCGATTCCTCGGTTCGTCGGAAAAGTCCGTAAGGTTTGGGAACAGAAGAAAGGCGACGGAGAATACGGCGCTTGGTTCCTGCAGAACCTTATCGTCTCGATGGACGACGGCGAGGTCTCGATAACTTGGACAGGCGAGGATGCCTTCGATTCGAGTTGGGAAGGCGCGACCGTCGCCTTCGAGTGCGGCGAAAATAAGCAAGGAAAGCTCGTCGGAATCGTCCGCGACGTCCGAACCGGAAAAGACGGAAGAGTCTATAAAGGCGTTAAGGTAACGCCAGCCGGTAAGGTCGCGCGGATCGGCGCGCCGGAGAAGAAGTCGGAACCGGAGAACGGTTCGGCGGCGGCTCCGGAACCGTCGAGCGAAGAGAAGATCGATACTTACGCTACATACGCGGGAAAAATCTTCGCGCGAGCGTGGGACGAAGCCGGAAGCTCAATGTCGATAATCCTCTTCGCGAAGGAGAACGCCGAAGGGTTAACCGTCGCCGAAAAGCTCGATCTGCAACTCCGGATCGCGCAAGGAATCGCGATCGAGATTAATAAAATAATCCGGAAGGAGCGCTTCTAATGGCGATCCGTCGCGAGCCTACTTATCTCTCGACGGAAGTCTGGCGCGCCGTCTTCGTTCTCGCGCGAGCGAGGACGGCGTCGTCGACTAACGATCACGTTACGACCGCCGACGAAATGGCGGACTTACTTCTCCGCGCAGTTATCTCGGAGAAGTTTCCGCAAATCTTCGAGCATCAAAAACGGATCGACGATCTCGAAAAGAAACTAATCGGATCGATCGGAGAATTAACGAATGAGTAACGAGGCGACTAAATTACAGACGGTAATCGGTTGGTTAAACGAATACGTCCGCGAGAACGTCGCGCTCGCCGGTAACTTAGACGAAGCGCTCCGCCAGTTACGGGAAATGACGCGGCTCTGCGAAGAGTGGCGCGAGTGCTATAATAAAGAACGCGAACGGCGCTTAAAGATCGAGCGCCGCGATCGCCGAGAAAAAGAGCAGCCGAGCGTAACGCACCGCGAAGTCGTTCTCGGTCTTTTCCGTTATCTCGATCGGATGCGCGTCTTAGCTAATAAAGGAGAATGAAAATTCCGACCGTGAGCGATCTTCTCGGCGAAGTCCATCGCGGTCGGAATCTCCTTCTCGCGCGCGCGAAGCGGCGGCGCGAATTACGGATCGCGCTCGGAGCGATCCTTCTTATCGTCGTCTCGCTCCTTTTCCGCTCCTGTTTCCGTTAGCCTAACGAGTTACAAAAAACTCGATTGTTACGTTCCTGTAACATTTTTCTTATAGGTAAATCGCGGACTTGGCACGACTCGTTAGGCGATTCTCTCCTAACGCCTAACGAATAAAAGCGTGTCCAGTCACCTAAGAGAGCGCGCGAATTCCTCTCCGTAAAATAAAAAGCCGGAATTTCGGCATCGTATATTGAGGTATGAAAAACAACGAAACGCAGTCGTTAGGCAAAGTTAAGAACGCGCATAATCCGCGTAACGAGGATTGTCCGCATAACCTTAACGCGACTCTCGACTGTAACTGTAAACGGATCGTAAACCGGAAGCCGTATCGAGTTATCCGCGTTCACGATAGTAACGTTCCGCGCGGTTACCGACACGATATTATCGTCGAGGTCTGGCCGAACGGATTAATTAAACTGCGCGAGCGCGGACGTCGCGAGAAGAGCGCCCACGGAATCATGGCGGGCGACCTCTACTCGATGTTACTCCGACGCGCCGCACTCGCGCACGTAGCGGCTAAGCGTAAGGCGAGAGCGGAGAAGCGCAAGCTCCGCCGGAAAGGAGCGCGCGTATGAAGCTCCGAATATTTAACCGGACGGACGAGCGGCTCGATCCGCTTATTCACCTCGCGGCGAAGGTCGTTAAGGTTCCGCGCGCGCGGATCGACTTCTTCGTTAAGCGATCGCGAAACCGCTGGCGCGGTCGGTCGTGGTGGAATCAGCGCCGGATCGTAATCCATCTTCCGCCGCGCGATCTCGCTTGGACGCGCGACCACGATCGTTACGGCGTTACCGAGGTCTGCTCTTCTTTCGAAGAGCTTGTCGTCGGTCTCGCCGCGCACGAATTCGCGCATCAGATGCACCGAGGTTCGCGCTACCGGCTCGCCGTCCGCGAGCGCTTCTGCGCCTCGAAGTGGAACGAAGCGGTCGAGCTTTACCGGACTCCGGAAGGACGCGCCTTCGTCGACCACTTTTACGATAAGGCGATCGCGAAGTTTAAACGCCGCGCGGAGAAGAAGCGCGAGGTCGAGGCGTATCGAGCGAGCGACGACGGTAAGCTCGCGCGACTCGACGCGACCGCGAAGCGTTGGACGACGAAGTTAAAGCGCGCGACGAACGCGCTTAAGAAGCTGGCGCGGACTCGGAAGCGTCTTCTCGCGAAGATCGCGAAGACGAACGGAGCGACCGGATAGATTCGTTATGAAGGCGCGCGATCGTATTTATTCGCTCGATCTCGTCGGAGCCGACGGCGAGCAAAATACGATCGCCGCTCTTCAGAGCGAACGCGGTCGGCGAAAGATTCTCGACCGACCAAAGCTCGGCGTCTTCGCCGAGCATTACGCCGAGCATCGCGGCGAAAATCTCGCGGTAGATAATTCGGAGCGCCGGTTCCGGAAAGAGATCGAGCTTCGTCCGGAGCCGGTCGAGGATCGCGCGCTCGCGATCCGGCGCGATAAAGGAGAGCCGAACCTTCGAGAGCTTCTTTACTTCGCCGATATCGACCGCGATCCGCGCTCGCTTCTCTAAGAGAAGGACGATCGCGTTATCGACCTTATCGATCTCGCTCCGATATTGCGCCAGTAAGTCGTCGATCGAGTCTTCGATATTCATTCGCGCCCCTCCGCTTCGATTATCCAGCCGCCGAATTCTCCGAATTGGAAAAACTGCCGCGCCGTCGGAAAGAGAACCGTCGGATTAATCGGACGCTGATAACCGGCGAGCGATAATTCTTTCGCGATAATTTCGTCCGGCGGAATCTCGTTATTAATTTTCCACTGTATCGCGAGCCGCCGCAAGACCGTTCCGAAGTAGCCGTCCGGCGTATCGATCTTATCGACGACGAGGATCGCGCCGCCAGGTTTAAGGAGCGTGCCGAGCTTCCACATAAAATCGCCGCGCTTACCGATCGGAAGAAACATCAGGACGAGAAAGAGAACGGCGAAGTCGAACCGCTCGAAAGAGAAATCGAGCGCGTTCTTAATCTCTAAGGTCGCTGGCCCGCGGTAGCGCGCGGCCATTTCCGCGCTTTCTTCGATCGCGGTAAAGCGCGCGGCGCGCTGCTTTAGGATCGGTTCGATCGCGCGTCCGATATTTCCGGTCGAAGCTCCGATATCGTAGACGTTACCGCCGCTCGGAATGTAATGGCGCGCGAAGTGAACGACCGCGCTCGTCGCGATCTCATACCACGGAAGTTGTTCTCGAACGTGGCGCTCGAATTCGTCCGCGACCGCTTTCGATCGGAACGTCCATTCGTCCGGAATCCATTTCGCGCGGCGGCTTTTCAAGATAGAATCTTTTCGCGTATCGTCCGACCGATAGCAAGCATCATTAAAGGCGGAACGCTGCGGCCGCACCTCTCCCACTGTTGCGCGTAGGTTCCGGTTAAAACGAAGTCGTCCGGAAACGAGCAGAGGCGCTTTAATTCCGCGATCGAGAATTTTCGCTTCTCGAACGGGTGACATACGCTCGCGAGACCGGCGTTACCGCCGAGCGCGGTTACGGTCGGACAAGGCTCGCTCGGATCAGGTCGGACGAGTTGGAAATACCGCCGCGACTGATAACCGACCGAAACGCGATCGTATTCGCGACCGGTCGCTTTACCGTCCATCGACGCCTCGATCTCGTAGCGAGTTTGCTCCGGATCGGTAACGGTTATCGCGTTCATAGGTTCGTCCGGCTCGGTCGCGACGCGCCGGAAGCGCGGGCCAGTCCGACCGCTTATCCTCGCGCCGGAAAGCTCCGGTATCGCGTCCGCGATCGAGTATCTATATAGAAGAGGCTTCGGGAAAGCCGGAGCCGCCTTAAGGTCGTTCCGGACGCCGATAAAGATCGTCCGCTGCCGCGCTTGCGGAACGCCGAGCCACTGAGCGTCGAGAAGGCGACATTCCACGCGATAGCCGGACTTTCTAAGCTCGGCGAGGATCGATAAAAAGTAACCTTTCGCGACACCTTTAACGAGACCGGAGACGTTCTCGGCGACGAAGACGCGCGGCATTGTTCCACGTAGAACACGAATGTATTCGAAGAAGAGATCGTCCGTCCGCTGGCGCGTCTCGGAATATTGTTTTACTCGGTTCCAATTCTCCTGCCGTCGACCGGCGGTCGAGAAGGACGAGCAAGGCGGAGAACCTTCTAAGAGATCGATCTCGCCTTTGTTCTTTCCGATCCGCGCGAGGATCTGTTCCGGCTTAATCGAGCGGACGTCGCGCGGATCGAGCGGCGTCTTCGGATAATTCGCGGCGTAACAATCGCGCGCGGGTTTAACGAATTCGTTCGTCCAGAGGATTCGATAACCGTCCATCCGGAGACCGAGACACGATCCGCCGCAACCGCTAAAGGTCGAGATCGCGCTAAGTCCGTTCGGCTTAACGCGCGCGATCTCGCGCATCGTCGGAACGCGATACGGCGGCTTTATCGTTTTGACCAATCGCGGCATAAGTCGAGGACGCGCGTTCGTTTATACGGATTAAGCTCGGTCTTTAAAAGCGATTCGAACGCCGAATTAATTCCGGAAACGAGTTGAAGGTTCGCGTGTTTCCGCGCGCCGCAGCGCCGGTATTCGTCCGGATAAGCGCGGAGAACGATAATCTTTTGCTGCGGCTTATTAAGCTCGTCCCAACTAAACCGGCGAAAGAAAGCGATAATCTCGCGGTCGAGATAAGGCGCGATCTGCGCGAGACCGCGCTCTTCTAAAACCGCGACCTGTTGTTTCTGTCCTGCCGGACTCTCGCTCGCGAAATAGACTTCGCGGAACCGGTCGAATACCCACTTCGGATATCGGAAGTTAATCATCGCGCGCTTCGAAAGTCCGTAGTGACCGTCCGCCGCGATTCCGGATAAGACTTTCTTTTCCGTAACCTCGCGAGCGAGGTAGATAAACGGCCAAGTGCATTCGAATTGCGTCTTCTTCGCGCAAGCGTAACGGCGACCGAGTTGGACGAAGTCGAGCTTAAGGTTCCGAACCGGAACCTCGACGAGCGTAAAGCGCCAGCCCATTTCGCGCGCGCAACGCTCGGCGGCGATCGAGTCCGCGTTCGCGCGCGCGCCGAGCCGGAACGTATAAGCGTGGACTTTCCGTTTTAGCGCGGTTGCGGCGAAACCGAGCGAGAGCGAATCGACGCCGCCGGAAAGAAAAAGCGCGACCTCGGACTCGTCTCCGAGTCCGCGCGCGACGACGCGCTCTAAGATCGATCGGAATTCTACGGCGCTGCTTTTCCGCTCCATTTATATCCGCACTTCGGACACTCGAAGTTAACCGGAATATCGTCGCCGACACTCGGAAATTCTTCCGGCGGCGCGGCGGTCATTAACTCTTCGAGCGAGGTATTATCGAAGCCGGTTAAGTCCATATCGAAAGCGCCGGAGTCCAATTCCTCGAAGATATCGCGAAGCATCGAACGATTTAAGTCCGCTAACTCCGCGATCCGATTATCCGCGATTAAGTGAGCGAGTTCGTCTTCGTCGGTTTTAAACGTCTGAAAGTCGACCGGCGCGGACTTTAAATTAAGCTCGCGCGCCGCGAGTAATCGACCGTGACCGGAGACGACGAAGCCGCTCCGCTTCGAGACGACGATCGGATTCCGCCAGCCTTGCGCCCGCATAATCTTAGCGAGAAGCGAGATTTGCTCCGGCGGATGCTGGTTCGGATTCCGAGGATTCGGCTTAAGCTCTTCGAGCGCGACGACTTTATCGAACGCGCACTTAACCGCGATCTGCACCTAAACCTTCGCTATTCCCATCAGGACTACCGCGCCGAGTAAGATTACGGCAGCCGCGAGCGTATGCGGCCAGACGTAACTTAAGGCGGCGAGAATAATCGCGACGACTAAGAGAATAAGTTGCGGATTCATTATTACCTTTTTGGTTTCGGAATATGCGCTCCGGACGCGCGAGCTTTCGCGAGCGCTATCGCAACCGCTTGCTTCTGCGGTTTTCCCGCGTGAACCTCGGTCGAGACGTTCCGGCTGATTGTTTTCTGCGACGTGCCTTTCTTCAATGGCATTATTTCTTCGTTCCTTTCTTCTTCGTTTTTCTTTTCGTTTTTTCCAGCTTTGCTTACTCAAAACTTTTTTTATCCTCCCGCCGGTTCGAGCGCGTATTTTTTTCCTTCGACGTTCGCCGGAACGCCAGGCCAAAGCTCGAAGAAATAAAGCCGAGTCGAATCTCCGGCGTTATGCGAGACGTGCGGATTAATTTTCTTCGCCAAGCAGTAAGCGGCTTCGCCGGTTTTATCGTCTGGCCCGATATCGCCGGTAACCGCCGCGCTCGTTTCCATCGTAAGAAGATTCGTTAGGCGCGCGCGACTTCCCATTACGACCGGCGGAACCATCGAGCGGACTTGCGGCGGAATAACGATATAACGATCGACGTCCGCGTTTAAATATTTTCCGCCGTTATAATAAGCGGTCTGCGATTGGTAATCGTCGTCGCCGTGGCTTGGCCCGCTTCCGTCGTTACAGATATCGAGGTCGGAAACAAAGCAGACGTAGTTACCGCTCGCGTTCGTATAAATCCGGACGCCGTCGATCGTTAATAGAGTTTTCATTATTTTATTCCGTTCGCTTCATTTTTACCGACCGCGCGACCGCCGACGAATCCGACGAGAGCGCCGACAACGGTCGTTATTACGCCGAGGATCGCTTCGCCGCCTTTCGTCATATCTAAGTCCGGATGAAGTATCCGCGCGAGAATAATTCCGATCGTCGCGAGAAGAATAGTAATCGCGACCATTCCGGCGAGAAGAATTACGACGACGTCGACCGTTGATCGGTTTTTAAACATACCCATCTTATTGCGGTAAATGACCGCCTCGATCTCCGCCACCGTAGAGCTTCTCCTTTGTATTGTCGACTGTAACGTGCTGCGAATCTAATAAGCCGCTTTTCGCCGCCCAAAATTCGACGTCGTCGCCGAGCGCCATAGAAATCGGCGAGACGTAATTCTGTGTTCCGCCGCCGTTAAATTTATACTTAACGGTCGAGCCGGACGTAATCGGAGTAAGGGTTAAGTTTCCGGTCGTCGCTCCGAGCGTTCCGCTAAAACTCCAAGACGGAGCGCCGCACTGTCCTTGCGGCGGCGTTCCGGTCGCGAGCGTATACTGCGCGAGAAACTCGCTCGACGATCGACCGTCCGCCGCAACGAACCGGACGCGGAGAAGCGTCGAGGCGGTAAGAGTTAGCGTTCCGGTTCCGCTCGACGGCCATTCCTGCGAAGAAGCGACGACCGCCGTTCCGTCCGTCGTATAAAGCGTCCGGAAACCGCTCGGCGCGGCGCTTACCGAGATCGTTACGATCGAAACAAAGCCGCCCGGCGGCGGATCGAGAACCGGCGTAGGAATCGTCCCGAAGCCGACGACCGTATAAGACGAAGCGGAGATTTGCGTAAGGTCGTAGTCCGCGTCCGCCGTAAACGGCTGAAACTTGTAAAAGATCGTCGCGCCAGGCGTAAAGGCGACGTTATCGAGGAGCTTTAATCGGTCGCGGAAAATAAATCCCATAAACGTTCCGATCGAGAACGCTCCGGCAACCGTTCCGTATCGACCGCGTAAGACCGAGACGTCGTATAACCCGCTTCCGAGCGCGTTAACGGTTCCGACCGAAAGGACTTCCGATCCGATTAAAATTAGAAGCGTATCGTCCGCTTGTTGCGCCGCGTTCTGAGTAACGACGTCGTCGAGATCGATTCCGTAAAGGTTCGTTAAGATATGCGTATCGGTCGTAAGGACGGCGGTATTAACTAAGCCGAAGGAACCGAATTGGCTCGTCGAAGCCGCGTTCGGAAGGACTTGGTAGGTCGCGCCGCCGTCGAACGAAATCCAGATCCGGAAACCTTGGACTTCAACGTTACCGCGAACCGCGAACGGAACGAGTTGCGTTAAAAATTTATGATCGGCTAAGAGATACGGAACCTCGCTCATTTGCTTCTGCCAGATCGCGCGCGGGCCAGAGACGAAACCGCCGGAACCTTGGAATCCGAGCGGTAAGAAAATCGCAGGCCACTTCGAGCGTTCCCATTCGACGGTTAACGCGGCTTCCGCCGTATTATCCGCCGCGTATTCGATCTCGTTAAGCCGCATCAGGAACGAGAGACCGTAAAAGGCGCTCGAATAAGTAAAGACGACGCCAGGAAGGATAGAGTTATTCGTTAGCCACTCGCGCTTAACGGTAAGCGTTCCTTTCGAATACGGCATCGCGAGCGCCGCGCCGGTAAGCCGCGCGTAAGTCTTCGCGATATCGGAGTCGGTAATCCAAGGACGGCTTAACGTCGTCGCGCGTGGCCCGCCGGTAATCCGGAAATTATTCGGGTCGCGGTGCGTCTGGACGTAATCGTTATAATGATGGTCGCGATCCTTATAAACGACCGTTACCTCGTTAAAACTTCCGCTCCAACCTTGCGGCTCTAACTCCGGATCGCTAAGAAGATCGTCGTCGGTCAAGGTCGCGACCGAGACGATATCGGTTCCGCGCCGCCAGACTCCGGCTTCGATTCGCGTTCCGTTCCGGCGAATCCAGCCGTCATAATATTCGAGAAGGTTCGCGACCGCTTGCCGGAAATCGTCCTGAGAAGAAATAAGCGGCGAGATTCGTCCGGCGACGGTCGAATTTTCGAGCGCGTTATAAGCGTCTTGGAAAGTCTGCTGGTTAAGCTGCGCGTCCGCTAGTCCCATTCCGAAGCGCGTATCGGTAAGCCAATCGTAGAGGACGGCGATCGGATTAATTCCGGTATCGTCCGCCGCGACGAAGGAGCCGAAGAACGGGCAACCGCGCTTTAATTCGAGTTGTATATTCTGAATCGACGTCCGATCGCGACCGAGCTTCCAGTTTTTAAAGACGGCGTAGCATTGTCCGCGATATGCGGGATGCTTGTCGTAATGACCGCTAAACGGATTCGGATCGCCAGCCGCCGCGCCTTGGTAAACTGGCGCGCCGCCGGTCGCCGGATTCTCAGGCCAAGTTGTCGAATCGTTCGGATCGGTCGAGCCGCCAGGAACGGCGCGCGGCGTAAGAAGCGTTGCGTCGATCGGTTGGGTCTCGGTTCCCCAATAGAGATAGATCGTCCCGAGGTTCTCGACCGAGATTATTTCGTAATCGGCGACGCCGCGCGTAACGGTTCCTGTCCATCGGATATCCGAGTCGACGATTACTTTATAAACCGCGTCGACCGGACGCCGACCGCCGGTGCAAAACATAAGCGCGAAATCGGCGAAATATTTATAACCGGTCGTCGAGGACTCGTCCTTTCCGGTCTGAGTCTTTATCGGTTTCGCGACCGGATTATAGGCGGGCGAGATATAGTCGCCCGCGACGTAAGCGCGACCGGCGAGATACTTAACCGGAACCGCTTGCTGATTCGAGTTAATCTGATCGTTCGAGATATTCGCGAATTTCTTCGGCTCTTTTTGTTGCTGCGAAGTATCTCCCCAAAAGCCCATATTTTTTTTATCCTTTTAAGCGGAAGACCGCGACGAGATGCGAGCTAAAAGTCGAGTCCTGAATCGTTCCTTCGATAACGCCGAGGCGCGGAAGCGCGTTAACGAAATGGAGATCGTCGTCGTAAATAATCGGAAGATGAAATAGCGAGCCGTGTTTCAGAACGCATATATCGCCCGCCTTAAAGAAATCGCGCGGCGTTTCTGCGTTTGGGTCGATTACCTGATTGGGAATTGATAGCTCTTCGAAAATCGCGCCGAGCCGGACGCTTTCCGGATCGTCGACTTTACCGCGAAGAAAATCTAAAACTTTTTCGTCGAGCCGGTGCGACTGATAATCGCTCGCCTCGCGCGCGAATACGAATTTCTCGACCGCGCCGACGCGCCGCATAATCTCTTGAACGAGTCCGACGCAATCGATTCCGCCGTTTACTCCTTTTACGTCGGTCGCGAAATCGTGGTAGACCTCGCGGAACGGCGTTCCGATCCAAGAGCGCGCTTCGCGGTAAAGAGCGCCGCGTTTTTCTGCGGTATCGAAATAATAAGTCGCGTTCTTTCTTCGCAGCTCGGGGTGCGTGTGGTGCATCGACGGCGTCCGGCAGTTTGGAATTTTACACCTATCCTTCACGCTTTCTTTCCGCCGCTCGTCTTCTTCGGCTTGATCGCTTTTACGCTCGGATTAACGTTCGGAATAAAAGCGTGTCCGCCGAAATTTATCCGATTATTAAACTTAGTATCGCATTGGTCGATGGAAGCATCGTAGCCCGGATAGAATGTGCAAGCGGCGCTTCCGGTAGCCTTAAGAAGCGGTCGATCGATATAAAGCGTTACGACGTTCGTTCCGCTCGGAGCCGATTCGAGAATAGAACGCTTTTCCAAGGTTGCGCTCGCGCCGGTTTCGAGCCAGCCGCCAGCGAAAAAGCTCGTCGCTTGCGCGTGACCGGTTGTCGAAACGATCGAAAGCGTTTGCGACGTCGTATCGATCGAAGCCGGTAGCGTTCCGGTATAGGCGAAGCTCGTCTCCGAGATATGCGTCGGCGGCGAAAACTGCGTGTAATTATCCGAGACCGAAAGGAGAAAGCGCGGAAACTTCCGGTCGAAAAGATTACCGAACGGAACCGCTTGGACTTTGTAATCGGAATCGATCGACCAAACGTCGCCGAAGAAGCGCGAGACGGCGGTCGAAGACGACGGAGTTACCGCGTCGACCTCGACGATCTCGATCGTTAAGATTCCGTCGAGCGCGAACGGCCACATTTTATTAAGCGGATTATTCGTAAACTTGAATGACTTAATTTCGAGTTTTTCCTGATCGAGCTTTAATCCGACCTTTACCTTATCGAACGAGAACGGCGCGGACGTATAGGTTCCGGCGTAAGCGCCGCTCGGAACGACGATCGTATTTTCGTAAGACGTATATCGGCTCGTTGCGATCCCGACCTCGGTAAAGATAAAGAGATACGCCGGTTGCGGTAGCGTAGGCGGTAACGCGCTCGTCGCTTCGGTAATAAGGACGTCGCCGCCTTCGGTAATAAAGGTATCGCCGGACTCGGCGGTTAGGACGTTCGAAAGATAATCGCTCGAATATTCGTGCGCTAACTCGACGAACCGGATTCGCGCGGTCGCGAGATACGGCGTCGTGTAACTCCATTCGAGCGTCGGATCGGCGAAGCGCGCGAGAAGAAGGTGGCTTAGAATAGTTGTCGCCGCCGTAAACGCCGCGACGGTAACGGTCGCGGTCAGATCCGTTTCGTTCGCGAGATCGGTCGCCGAGACCTGATACGGCGTAACGTTACTCGCCGAGTCGATAAGCGCGACGAACGGGTCGCCCGGTTGCGTCTCGCGCGACGGATCGGAGAAATAACTTTTCTCGCATTGAATAATGCTTCCGCTTCCGTTCGTATCGACGAGCATACGGAGGTCGCCTCGGTAAGTAGGAACGCAGAAGCGGAGCGTCGTTCCGAGCGAAGTCCGCCAGAAATTTTCGATCTTCGAAAGCGAATCTCTATCCGCTTGGTAGAATTCTAACTCCTGTCCGCGCGGCGTCCGGTGGTCGTAAACGCGGCTCTGATCTTGCCGAAGAAATCCGACTTGCTCGTAGATTACGTCCGGAATCTCCGTCCAATCGAGCGGACGCGAGAAATTCGGAGCGACGTCCCATTTAAGTAAGGACGAGAAGCTCGAAATATTCGAGCCGACGGTCGAGAGCGTAACCGGCGTCGTCGAGACGCGGTAAGTAAAGTCCGAGCTTTCTCGAATCGTAAAGCTGGTTTCCAAGGTCTCGTCGGTAATCGCTTCCGGCTGCGGTCGGTCTTCTAAGCGACCGAGAACGAGCGGATAAAGGAACGTGCCTTGCGTCCAAGCGTTCGCGGTCGCGGACGTATTAATCGTCCAAGCTCCGGCGGAGCCGGTTATCGAGCTAACGGTTACGATCTCGTAAGTCGAGAAATTCGGATTCGCGATAATCCAATACGAGCCGCTCCGAACCGGTCGATCGAAGGTCGTAAGCGAAGTCGCGCCGATATTCGCGTCCGCGACTAACTCGCAGACGTCCGGCCAGAGCGGAGCGAGGATCGATTCGCCTCGGACGCGGGTTAAAAAGATTCGAAGCTCGGTCGCGTCCGCCGCGTTCGAAAGGTAGGTCGTCCAAGTTATTTTATAGCGCGCGCTCTGCGCGAAATTCCGGCGCGACTCGGCGAACGTAATCGGTTGCTTCGCGACGTCGGTCGGAAGCGCGAGCGAGACCTTTATCTCGGTATCCCAATTCGGCGGCGCGACGAGTAATCCGACCTGCGCGCCTTGGAAGGTAATAATCCGCGCGATCATCTAAGACCGAGGTCGATCCGGTTTCCTTTTACGGTATCGAAGATAATTTTTTGTCCGGCTCGGCTTCCCATATGTTTCGTAAGCGCCTTTAAATCCGTAAAAGCGTAAACGTGGACTCCGCCGAGCGTTCCGCCGCCGATCCGTCCGATCTCGCCGCCGTTATGCCGGAAGTTAACGCTCGCGCCGATCGCGGCGTCGAATCCGTAAGCGCGACCGTGTCCGGCGTTAAGCGCGAGAAGGAAATCGCGGTTCGCTTGCGCTACCGAGCGGCGCATAACGATCTCGCCGGTCTGCCCGATAATAACGCGCTCGTCGGTCTTTAATCCGCCGTCGTGGAATCGCTTAATCTCGCCGCCTTCGTGCGCCGTCGCCGCCGCGAGACCTTCGATCGAGAAGAGCGCGCTCGCGAATTGTCCAGGCGCGGCGAGCGCGGCAGCGCCTTCGGTCGCGATAATCGTCGCGGTCGCCGCCGGAGCCATCGCGATTGCGATCTGCGTTCCGGTAATCTTCGCGAGCGTCGCGCTCGCTTCGGCGTTAATCGCGGCCATAATTTGCTGCATAATAAGTTGCTCGATCAGCTTTAAACCGAGTAACTCGATCTGTTGCATAAAGGATTGGAGATTAAATTTTCCGGTTACGATCCAGTTATTCAACGCTTGGAGCGACTGTCCGATCGTATCCTCGATCGTCGTCGCGATCTGATGCGAGGCGGTTCCCCAAGCGTTAACCCAAGCGGTTAACTCGGTTCTCATCGGATGAAGCGCCGCGAAAAGTTTTTGCTGGTCTTGTTGGAGCGTAAATCCGAGTTGCTGATATCTTTTATTCGCTTCTTCGATCTGCGCCGGATCGGTTAGACCGCCTTTAATCGACGCGATCTTTTGCATCTCGGCGCGGATCGCGACGATCTCCGCTTCGTATTCGCGGATAAGCGCGACCTGTTTCGCGTCCGCGCTCATTATCGGATTCGAGGAAATTAAGCTCTGCTTATTCCGGATCGATTCGAGAAGCGCCGACTCTTCTTTTAAAAGCTCGTTTAAATCCTTATGCGCGTCCTTATTATCCTCGGTAAATTGTAACCGGCGCTGCTCGTTAAACGATTCCTGATTCGCTCTCGCTTGCGCCTCGTCCTCTTCGAGTCCGAGCTTCTTCGCCTCGTCGTAAGTCTTCTGCCACGCGCCGAGAACCTTCTCGCGGATCGTCGCCTCGGTATTTCCGAGAACGTTCGCCTCGCGCGTCGACTGATCGATCCGTTTCCGGAAATCCTCTTGCCGCTGAAACTCGTTATTAACTAGGTTAAAGACGCCTCGGAGATTTTGTAATTGCGTCGTTAGCGCAACCCACATTACGAGGTCGGTATAACCGGTAATCGTTAAACTCGCGATTTGCTTTTCGAGCGCGTCGATCGCGCGCGTAAGGAAATCGACCGTCGCCTGATCGCGGTTAAGGTTGTCGACCATCCGCAAGGTCTCGTCCGCCGCGTCCTTCGCCGCGATTCCGGCTTGAACGAGCGCGTCGACCTTCTTCTTCGCGAGCGCCGCCTCGCGATCCGCCGCGCCTTCCGAGACGTTCGAGAGCCGCTCGACCTCGTCTCCGCTTAAAACGAGAAGATTAACGAAGGACTGCCAGTAACGACCGACGGTCGAAACGTCCGCCGCTTTTCGCGTAAAGATTTCGAGTTGCGCGTTCGCGTCTTCGAGACCGGTTCCGATCGCGCGCGCTAGTCCGCCGACGTCGGTCGCTTCTTTTACCGCCGCCGCCATTCGGAGCCAAGCCTCGGTCGTCTTTAAAACTTCCTGACCGGCTTTCTCGACTTCTTCGCGGAATTTCCGCGCCTCGTTCGCCATTTCGAAAATCTTTACGGTCGCGAGAACGAGGATCGTAATTATAGCAGCCCAACCGCCGCCGATCTCGGCGACGATTCCGCCGATCGCGCGCGAGTGCGTCGCGTGATTAAGAAGATGCCGCTCGATTAAGCTCGTATGACCGGCGATAACGTTCCAGATCCGCGCTAATTCGCCGACGTCCTTCGCTCCTTCTCTAACGTTATCGCCTGTCCGTTTAATCGTCTCGGCGGTTCGCGCAACGTTCGCTCCGGTTGCGGCCGCACTCGCGCCGATCGCCGCCGAGCTTTTAACCGCTTCGCCGTTAACCTGCGCGAGCGCCTGTTGTATCTGCGTTATTCCGGTTAAGTCCGCCGTCGTTACGACGTCGATCTTTAAGGTATCGGTCGCGGCCATTTTCTTCCTCTTATTCTCCTTTCGTCATTTTTAGTAAATTGTCACGCAGATTACGAAGCGTCCGATCCGGATTCTCGGCGTGCGGAACGAGCGAGACTTCGAGATCGAGGAGCTTTCGGTAACCGGTCTCGACACCTCGCCGAGCGTGCCAGAGAAGGAGTTGTGGCCCGCTGAATTCGGCGATCTCTTTCGGCGTCAGGTGGTAGGCGTAGGCGACTGAGGCGCAGAGCTGACCGAGCGTGATTCGACGACTACTTTCGGAACCTTTCGGACGTCGTCGTCTGTCCACGCGGCTTGCATTTTTCTCCATTTCGCTTGTCGTCTCCACCAAGCGTTCAAAAAAGGGAGATTAAGCTCCTGCCCTAAGTCCGCGATCGCGTTCGCGCTCTCGACCGAAAGCGTATCCGCCCAACCTTTCGGCTTATCGCAGTAAAGCTCGATCGTCGCCGCCTCGTCGCCCATCGCGAGAAGGAAAGCCTGAATCTTCGAAATCGGAATCTGCCGGACACGGACAAGCTCCTTATCTCCGTTCCGCTGATAATGAATTTCGAGATCGGCTCCGCCCGCGACGGTAACTAATTCCGCCGCCGCTTTTTTATCCTCGTTATCGTCCGCCATATAGGTTTTTAAGTCGTTAGGCGGAGAACGGTCATAGGCGCGGTTAAGGTCGCGATCAAAATAGATTCGCGGAACGTATCCGGCTTAAACTGCCCGCTCTTATCGGTCGAGAGAATACAAGGAAAGGTAAAGACGTAGCGAACCGGCGCGACCGCTCCGGTTCCGGTTCCGATTCCGGCTTGACTATCGTCCTCGCCTTGTAGCTCTAAACTTCCAGGTCGGTTAAGCGTATTAAGCGCCGTAACCGAGTCGTAGGTAAGCGCCGGAGCGTCGTAAGTAACCGTCGCCGCCGTCGCGTCCGCGATCGTAGAGGCGAGCGGAATATAAACCTTACCGCCAGCGCGATCGATAATGTAATCGCCCGGCTCCGATTTCGAGGACGGCGTCGTTAGGCTCGCGTTATTTAAGCCGTATTTACCGACGTTCGCGCTCGCGCCTTTCTTCGTCGTAAACATAAAGGTTGCGGCGGTTGCGGCGGTCTGCGAAAAATTCGCGTTCGCGGTTCCGTCCCAAAGGAGCGCGAGAGTCGTCGTCGTATATTCGTCGAGCGTGATATGCCACGCGCCCATTGACGAATAAGCGTCGTAACGATCCATCGATAAGACGCCGCGCCGCGCCGAGTAATGTTCCTTCCGTTTAATGCCGAAATCGCTTTCGAACATTTGAATATTTCCGAGATCGAGAACGTTCGTCGATCCGGTCGCGGTAAAATAACCTCGTCCGGTGAGGCGTTCTTTCGTATAGGTAGCTCCGTAGTCCATTGTTTTCTTTCCTCGTTAAGTTTTTGCCTCTTTTTTTGTTTCCGCTTTCTCCGAGGCTTTGGGAAAGTGGAAAGTGTTTACTTCGTTCGTCTCCGAATACTCGCTAACGCTCGACGCCTTTCCGTCTAAGGATTCGAGGCGCGCGCCGCCGGAGTAAAGGACTTCGGTAATTCGAGCGCGATGCGTTTTTCCGTCCTGACCTACGACGAGGACTTCCATTCCGGCGAAAAGATATTGCGGCGGCGTTTCTTTCATAATTATTATTTTCCTATCGTTATCGGTGCGACAAATCTTACGCTATAACCTAAAACCGGCGTAGCCGATATAAGATTAAACGGAACGTCGTCAATCTCGATCCGGTCGGCTCGGTGTCCGTGCGGCGAATATAAATGAAGCCGCGCGATTATAAATTCGACTAAGTCGAGCGAGGCGATCTGCGTTCCGCTCGCGCCGCGATTAATCGTAACGTTCTCCCAGATCTGAATCTCGACCGTGCAACGGATCGACGCCGGATAAACGCCTTGCTCGTAAACCTTACCGCCGCCAGGCGTCATTACGATTCCGATTATTCCGAGTTTACCGAGCGTCTTCGTAATATTATTCGCGAGGTCTCCGATATCTTCCGTAATCCAGTTTATCTGTCCGGTCGCCGGAGTAAGCGACGGAATAGCCGGATCGGACGCGGTTAGCCGCGCGATAATCGCGTTCTGTAAGGATACGAATTTACTCATTTCGAAATCTCGTTAAGAAGTTTATCGACCGCGTCGACGATCGAGCGCGCCATAAAATCCGCGTTCTCCGCGACGCCTGTCCGAACCGGCGCGCGTTCCGGAATCGTCATTTTATACGAGGTCGCTCCGCGCCGGACGGTTCCGCTCCAACCGTATTCGTGTAAAGCGCCGTAAAAGACCGGCGAACCGATCGAAGCCGTAATCGTATCTCCGGCGATTACCGCTGGCTCTTCGCGGAGCGATCGCTGTAACTGTTGGGTAACGATTCCGAGCCGATGCTCGCTCGGCGGATATGGCCCGCGTCCGCTTAACCTGTCTCTCTGAATCCGACCGCGAATAATCGAAAGCGAATAATCCATTCCGCTTTTAACCGCGAGCGGAAGCGTAACGGATAGATCGCCGAGAAGATCGATCTTCCGCTTCGTATCCGGCGGAACGATAAATGTAACGCGCGCGCTCATCCTTCTTCCTGTTTTAAAAAGTCCTCTTCCGTCGCCGGAATCGAGATGCAACCGCAGTTTATTACGTCCTCGGCGCTTCCGTCCGGATCGTGCGGATACATCAGAGGCGGATCGCCGACCGGATAAGGTTCGTCGATCGGAACGATTAAGCCGTCGATATCGAGATGGTCTTCGCGCGGCTCCTTCGGAAGTCCGGAATGAATCCACTGTTTATAGGCGACTCCGGCTTGAACCGCCGCCGCTTGGCTCGCGAACCCGTAAGCCGCGCTCGTCTCGGTCTCGGCGATTAACGCCGCGCGTTCCGGCGAGAAAAGGTTCGCGATCCGGTTCGCGAGTTGGTCGATCGATTCTCCGGCGTAAAGTCCTTCGCTTAACTCGCGCTGAACGTCCGCGAAAAGCTCGTCCGGTAATTTCGCGATTAGATTCATTCGCGCGGCGATTAAATCGAGCGTCTCCTGCGCCGGAACCTTCCACGGATCGCGGTAACCGAGCGAGTCGAGCGTATCGCTCGCGCTCGAACCGATTATCGCCGGTAACTCGGAGTGAAGGAGCCGGATCAGATCCGCGCGAAGCTCGTCCGGATTAAAGGAAATTTTCGCCGCGTCCGGATGCGACGCCGCTCCTTCTTCCTGCGCTCGAATCGGTCGGTTCGCGAAAGCGTATCGGTGAAGTTTCCGTAACGTTTCGTGCTTCGCGAAAGAGAGGACGCGAACGAGCGAGCGTTTAAAGCGCGCGGTTAACCGGTCGCGCGCGCGAGCGTAAGGCGAAGCGGAAATTGATTGCCGTCTCCGGCGTCTTTTTTTCGAACAGAGCAAGGCGAGAGCAAAGATTCTCGCCTCTAAGGAGGGTGACGCGGAGACGGCAAGTAAAAGGTCTTTATTCATTTACGGCGGCGGAACGGTCTCGGTTATCATCGCGATTCGAGTCGCGCTCCCCCACTTTCCGATCGTAACCGGCGGCGTATCCGTCGCGCCTTGCGTTACCGACGAAATCTCTTTCGCGATATCGCGAAGGTGCGCGATCGCGTCGTCCTTCTCTTTCTTCCGGATATCGGTTAGAAGCGTTCCGGTCGGTTCCTGCGCGAGATACGAGTAACGAGCGATCGAGATAACGTCGTCCTTACATTCCGGCGGAACAGCCGGAGCGTTTTCCATCGTATTTCCGCCGCCCGCGACGTAGCCTCGGACGAGCGCGGACGCGGAAGCGACGCAAGTATCGAGGTCTTGAAGCGGCGTAACTTCCGCCATAATCGTTCGCTCGGTATCGAGTAGGCGGATATCGTCACCGCTAAGCGTTATCCAGTTCGCCATTTATAGTTTCTCCGGCTACTTCTATTTTTTGAAAGACTCCCATATCCCAACCGCCTCGGACGCGATCGGCGTTAAACTTTTCGATAAAGCGCCAGCCTTTCCGCTTATTACTTAAGAGACCGAGATCGGAGCAAGCGCCCATAACGTCTAAGCCGGTCGGACAATGAGGCTGAAAATGTCCGCGCTGCTCTTCGTCGAAGTCGTGAAACATTACGATTCCGCCGACGGTCATAAACGCCTCGATCGCGAGAAAGTCGAGGATAACGCAAGGCTTACCGTGGCAACCGTCGATTAGCGCGAATTGAATTCCGTCCTGCCAGAATTCGGTTAAGAACGATTGCGAGTCCTTAAAGTAAACCGTAATCGCGTCCCACGCCGGATGAACGATCGATCCGTTCGGCGTCGCGAAGTTAATTCCTACGCCTCGATCGATCGCGAAGTTAACCGTCTTCTCGCGATTAAACGAGTAGCCGTTCGGAAGCTCGATTCCGACGGAGCGCCACTTCTTACCGCTTACTTTTAAGCTAAGCGAGATCGCGCTAAGAGTAGCGCCTTCGCCGACTCCGATCTCGACGTAAGTTATCTCGTCGAAACGCTGCGTGATTTTCTCGGCGTAGGAGCTTATCCGATCTTCGATTCCGGCCATTCCGTATCCCATTTCCATTTTTTTAAGCGATCGCCTCGATTCCTTCTTCTTCGCTCCGGAGAAGCGAGAGCGCAAACTCCGCGACCTCTTCCGGAAGCGTCCGGTAAAGCTCTAAACAGCCGACCTCGCAGGACGCGCGGAAGTCCGGCGGCAGGCAGTGGCAACCGGCGCAAGGGAGCGCCTTCTTCCGATACGAAATTACTTCCGGAATATGCGCGTAGATTCGCTCGGTCGTCGCGCCCATTACGGCGATCGTTTTTACTCCGATCGTTCCGGCTAAGTGGGCTGGCCCGCTATCGCAACCGATAACGAGGCGCGCGCTTTGTATCGCCGCCGCGATATAATTCCAACTCATTCCGACGATACAATGAAACGGCATATAAAACGCATAATCGCGTTGCTCCGTAACGACCTTTACCGAGTAACCCGCCTTCCGAAGAAGAAGGCCAAGCTCGACGAAATAATTCCGAGGCCAAGTCCGAACCGGCGAGTAAGAATTCGGAAAAAGAAGAATATCGGCGGAGTCGCGCCGTCCCATTTCGCGATCCATCGGAATTAAGTTAAGCCGAGGTCGCTTCGGAACGACGTCCGAAATTCCGTAGTGGTAGGCGATCCATTCGAGATAGGAGAGCGGCGAATTATTTTTAACCGCCGTCTCGTAGCCGTTATGCGTAATCCGCGCGCCGGTCGGATCGCTCGTTACCGAGAGTTGAAACATTTTAAACATTTCGGCGCGCCAATCGGTCGCGTAAAATTCGATATCGTCTCCGGCGGCGACCATTCCTTCGCCGAGCCAAGCGAAGCAGACGATATCGCCGACGCCTTTAAACCAGCCGTTAAAGGTATCGATCTTCATTTTTTTAAAGGATTACCGGACGCGCTTCCTAAACGAATACATTTTTCCCTGAGCCGTTAGTGTATCCGTTACTCTCTTCCGGATCGTTTTTAGAAAGCGCGTCGGTAAATTTTTCCTTTCTCTTCTACCGCGCGGAACCGGTTCCGGCGGCGGCTTTAATCATTTGTCCGGCGGCGGTCTGTCCGGCGGCGGTTCCGAACATAAGCGCGATCCGGCTCGTCGCCGTTCCGAGCGTATGATTTACATACTGAACCTGCATAACCGTAATTCCGATATCCGGATCGGTTACCATCTGGACGTTACCGAAGGACGCGCCAGGTAGAACGGTCGTGTAATCGTTCGGAGTCCGAGTCGCGATACAGACCGCGCTCTTACTTCCGGCGAAGCCGACGAGGTTCGCGTTATTACTCGGCATATTCGGAGCCGAGTAGATATTAAACGCCTCGACGTTAATCGCGAACGCGCTCGCTGGCGTTACGCCGTCGGTAATAATCTCCGGACGCGGAACGTTCGTCGAGAATTGAACCATCGACGCATCTTTCTCTAAGCTGCCGAACGCGGCAGGCCAGAGAAGCATCGTCCGATTACCTAACCCGAGCGGAACGCCGCGAAGCGAGAGCGCGACGCCGATATCTACGACCGCCGAGCGGTTAAACGCGGCGCTCGTCGAGACCGTGTTATTCGTATAATTCGCGTCGGTAAAATTCGCGTAGAGTTTATCTACGAGGTCTTTACCGAGAGCGTAGGCGCTCGCTTCCGCGAATTCGTCGAAGAGACGGCGCATCGTAGAGGCGAGAAGGTTCTCGTTAAACGTAATCGGAACGCCGCGATGGTTATTAATTACGATCGAGACGTCGGTCGTCTGCGCGTTGGTGTCCGCCCAACCGGTCGCAGTCGAATAGCTAACGACCGTCGGAACGGTAACGATCCGCGTCATTACGGTTTGGTTAAACGTCGCTGGCTGATCGCTAAAGTCGGTCGTAAACCGCGTTAACGACGGAAAGACAAACTTCAGTAGTTCGAGCGTCCGCTGCGTAACGAGCGTTCCGGCGATCGTTCCGAGGTTCGCGTCGGTTACGTCCGCCGCCTTAATCGCCTCGTCCATATCGCGGAGTTTCGCGCCGACGAGACGGTTCCGGAGATCGCGATTCTTCTCCGAGTCCTTAAACGTCGCGGCGTAGATCGCCGAGAATTCCTCGCCTAAGCGAACCTTATCCTCGCGGTTCGTCGTCTTCGCGGAGTCCGAAAGGACGCGCGCCATTCGCGCGTAAATCGAACCTGGGTCTTCGCCGGTAATCGATACGCTCGACGACGACGCGGCGATCGCGCTCGACGTCATTCGACCGGCGAGATTTCCTTTCGTTCGCGGAATCGCGTCGAGAAGTTTCTTCGCGTCCGGATCGGTCGTAATC
>Ga0126379_10000391_pt1 | contig 23955 bp, 24 predicted proteins | sample PanSoiMetPlot_24_FD_92640 | JGI IMG/M metagenome (GOLD analysis project Ga0126379, IMG submission 92640) | Tropical forest soil microbial communities from Panama - MetaG Plot_24 | ecosystem: Environmental > Terrestrial > Soil > Tropical forest > Bulk soil | place: Panama | collected 2016-02-17
CCAGGTAGGCGCCTGCCGGAGTGAAATGCGCGACTTCGCCTGTTCGAGCGCCGGCTCCGCCGGCGCAACCCGTTCTTGGGGGAGGCTCGGAGGGGGCGTAGCCCCCTTCGAGGACCGAGCGCCGGCTCCGCCGGCGCAATCCGCATTTTGGGGGGAGATTCGGAAGGGGGGCGAAGCCCCCCTCCGAGTGTCCTAGGCCGGGCCACGCTCGCGACCCGGCCCGCCGGTCTACGCGTTGCGCCGCGCTCGCGTCAGCGGCGGATTTCCTTTTCCACCGCCGCCTCGACCACCGTGCCCTTGAAGAAGTCCGGATTGATCGCGGTGTGCAGCGTGGCCGGGTTCGAGAAGAGGAACTCGCGCAGGTCGGCCTCCGTGATGAGGCCGTGCTCCACCATCTCGTACGCCTCCTCCAGCACCTCGGTCATGTCGACGACGTCGAAGTGGCCGACGTCGGAGCTGAAGATTGGCCGGAGCCGGTGGTTGCCGTGGCGGTCGAACGCCCAGGCGGTCATCACGTCGTCGGCCTCGCACCCGAAGTAGAAGCGCTCCGCGAAGTGGTGGCGCAGCTCCTCGGCCGACGTCGCCCGCACGGCGCCGAAGTCGTCGACGGCCTCGCGGTACGCTCGCTCCGTCGCCTCCTCCACCGTCTTGAACGGCTCGACCAGGCTGAGGCACGCGAGGAGCTCGTCCATCTTCTCCTCGTAGGCGGAGCCGCCGTATCGCGCGAAGAGGTCCTTGAGCATCTGGAGGTCCAGGTTCGTCGGGCGCACCTGGCTCTCGACGGCGTCGCGCCGGCGGCGCTCCCAGTGACCGATCAGGTCCGTGAGCAGGTTGCACGCCCAGCCGACCCCGCCTTCCAGGAAGGCGAATCGGAGCTGCGGGAAGCGCCACGTCACGCCGCCCAGGATGAGCGCCTTCGCAAAGGCGTGGCTCGCGTTCGCGAAGTGTCCGATGTGGTTGTACGTGAAGCTGTTGATGGACTCGCGGCCATTCCATCCCATGCTGCCCGAGTGCGCGGTGACCGCCACCTTGAGCTCGGCGCATCGCGCCCAGAACGGATCGTAGTCGTAGGGGCTCTCGAGACCCAGCGAATCGATGAAGTGCTTCGCGTGGGCCGCGGCGTCCTTCACCTCGCGCGCCGCGGCGGGAACCGGCCGGCGGACGTGATTGGCGATCATGATGACCTTGAGGCCCAGCTCGCGGACCGCGTAGGTCGCCTCCTCGACCGCCTCCTGCGGCGTGTGCATGGGGACGACCGCGGCCGGTGTCATGCGATGAGCGTAGGGCCGGAACAGCTCCGCGTTCATGCGGTTCACCGCCCGCGACACCGAGCGACGCAGCTCCTCGTCGGGATTCGAGACGTAGAACAGTCCGAGCGAGGTGTACACCAGCGCGAAATCGATCCCGAAATCGTCGAGGCGTTCGTAGAACAACCGCGGCACCATGGCCGTGGCGCGATCGAGCGTGTTGCCGGGCTCGCCCCACCACGTGGGCCGGTGCGGGCGCCGCTCCATGCGCTCGGCCGGCGTCATCTCGTACCAGCTGGTGTCCTTGGCCTTCTTCACGAACTTGTCGACGGCGGACGCGCCGCCGACGTCGCGGAGGAAGTCGAGGAAGATCGGAATCGGCTCGAGCCAGTGGCCATCGCCGTCGATCACCGGGTGTCCGAGCTTCGCGCGCACCGCCGCCGACTTGGAATCGAGAGAATAGGCCATCGAGGCACCTCCTGCCGGGACGGACATGCCCATCGCCCGTCGGCGAGTGTCTTTCCCCAACAGGCTAGCTCTAGGGCATGCGCCGGGGCAAGTCAAGCCGGGCCAGGGCGCGCGCCGGCGGCGCGCCGAGCGCACGGAGCGCGGCGGCCCGCTCGCCTTGACGCGCCGAACGGCGCGGTGCCAGAATGCGCCGGACCGAACGCATGTCCGGAGACATCCGATGAGCCACTCCGCAATCCGTCGACAGCGTTGGACCTCGGCGCCGTGTCTGGTGATCGCGCTCGGCCTGCTCATCGGGACGGCGCGGGCCGCCGATCAGTCATCGGTGGACGGTGTCGCGATCGATCCCGACGCCGAGCTGGTCGTGGCCATCCCCGACGACACGAACAACATGGATCCGCGGATCGGCATGGGCTCGATCCGCTCGAGCTACATCCGCCAGGTCTACGAGAGCCTGGTGGACGTCGATCCGCAGGGCCGGGCGCTGCCGGGGCTCGCGCTGTCGTGGAAGCCGGCCGGCGACCTCGCGTGGGAGTTCACGCTCCGGCGCGGCGTCACCTTCCACAACGGCGAGCCGTTCAACGCGGACACCGTGCTGTTCAACCTCGACCGGATGTTCCGCAAGAACCTGGATCGCTGGGGCATCAAGGACGTCGCGGCAGGCACGTCGTTCGAGAAGGTCTATCCGATGGTCGCCCGCTGGGAGAAGACCGGCGACTACACGGTGCGCATCCACACGAGCGAGCCGGTGCCGAATCTGTGGGACGCGATCGGCCGGGAGCCGCTCGTGCCGCGCGAGTACGCGATCAAGAACGGCGTGGAGGCGGTGAACGAGCGGCCGGTCGGCACCGGCCCCTGGAAGATGGTGGCGTGGAAGCGCGCCGATTCGATGCGCTTCGAGCGAAACGAGAGCTACTGGGGCCAGCCGCCTCTGTTCAAGCGTTTGCGCTTTCAGATCATTCCCGAGGCCGGCGCGCGCCTCGCCGCGCTGCGGGCGGGCCAGGTCGGCCTCGTGGACGCCGTCCCGCCGCTCGATGCGGGCGTCCTGTCCCACGACCCGGCGCTCAAGGTGGTGAGCGGCCCGCAGAAGCAGAGCTGCCGGATCTATCTCAATGCCCGTCCGAAGGACAAGTTCGACTCGGGCGGCAAGGACGGCCTCTTCGCGGACCAGCGGGTGCGCCTCGCGCTGAACCTCGCCGTGAACAAGGAGGGGATCGTCCAGAAGATCTTCCACGGCTACGCGCTTGCGAACGCCTCGCCGGTGTCGACGGTGTCCTACGGGTACGCTGCGCAGGAGCCCTACGCGTACGACGTGAAGCGGGCGCGCGCGCTCCTGGCCGAGGCGGGATGGAAGGACAGCGGCGGCGACGGCGTGCTCAGGAAGGACGGCGAGACCCTGACGCTGCAGCTCCTGTTCCCCGCCAAGCACTACGGGCAGGGCTTCGACGAGATGACGCCGGCGGTGGCCGAGATGCTGAAAGCCGTCGGGGTGCAGGTCCAGATCAAGCCCGTGGACTTCGGCACGCTGCTTCAGACGGTGACGAAGGGCACCTTGCCCTACAACGGAGGGTTCTCGTCCTGCCGGACGAGCAACAATCTCGACGCTGATGACTTCCTCCGCGACTGGACGGCGATCACGCTGATCAACTGGGCGCCGTATCCGCCGGAGCTCGCGGAGCTCTACCGCACGACGCGGCGCGAGCTCGATGCGCCGAAGCGGCTCAAGCTCCTGGCGGAGCTGCAGCACCGAGTGCGTGACTGGGCCCCCGTCGTCGCGATCTACCAGGAAGTGCGGGTGTACGCGACGAGCGCGCGCGTCCTGCGCTTCACGCCGCTCACCGAGCTCAACATGGACTTTCGGGGCGTCGCGCTCCGGAAGTAGTCCGCCCCCATGCGGGGCTACCTCCTCCGGCGGCTGCTCCACGGCGTCTTCGTCGTCTGGGGCGTCGTGACCGCCGTGTTCTTTCTCGTGCGGTTGACGGGCGACCCCGCCTCGTTCCTGGTGGACCAGACCGCCACCCAGGAGGACATCGCCCACGCTCGCCACCTGCTCGGCCTCGATCGCCCACTCCGGGTCCAGTACGTCGACTTCCTGCTGGCCGCCCCGCGCGGCGACTTCGGCATGTCGATCCGCGAGAAGCGCCCGGCCATGCCGCTGGTCCTCGAGCACTTCTGGCCGGCCACCGTGGAGCTCGCCCTGGCCGCGGCCGTCCTCGCCACCGTGCTCGCCGTTCCGCTCGGGGTGATCGCCGCGACGCGAAAGGACCGGACGGCCGATCACGCGAGCCGCCTCGCGTCGCTGTTCCTGCAGTCGATGCCGAGCTTCTGGCTCGGGTTGCTGCTGATCCTGCTCTTCGCGGTGGAGCTCCACGGTCTCCTGCCCGCCTACGGGACCGGCACGTGGCGCCACCTGGTCTTGCCGGCCGTCACGCTCGCCGCGGCGCCGCTGGCGCAGAACGCGCGGCTGATCCGCGCCGGGATGCTCGAGGTTCTCCAGCAGGATTACGTGCGCACGGCGCGCGCGAAGGGGGTCTCCGAGGGGCTCGTGCTCTACCGCCACGCGCTCAGGAACACGGCCATCCCGTTCATCACGGTGAGCGGGCTCAGCCTGGGCTTCATGCTGAGCGGGACGATCATCGTCGAGACGGTGTTCTCCTGGCCGGGACTCGGCCGGCTGATCGTGCAGGCCGTCCCCGGCCGCGACTTTCCCGTGATCCAGGCGGGCGTCTTCGTGTTCGCGCTGATTTTCGTGGTGCTGAACGTCCTCGTCGATCTCCTCTACGCCGTGGTCGACCCGCGCGTCAGGCTCTCGTGAGGGCCCGGCTCGGCGGCGCGCGCGGGGATCGCGCGGCGATTGTCGGCATGCTGGTCCTGGTGGCGGCGATCGCCGCGGCGGTGCTGGCTCCCGCGCTGGCGCCGGCGGACCCGCTCCGAAACGACCTGCTCGAGCGGCTCCAGCCGCCGATGTGGAGCGCGGGCGGCAACGCGGCGCATCCGCTGGGGACGGACACGCTGGGGCGCGACGTCCTGAGCCGGATGCTCTACGGGGCCCGCGTGTCGCTCGTCGTGGGGTTCACCGCGGTGATCGTCTCGGGCGCCGTCGGGGTCGCGCTCGGCGTGCTCGCCGGGTACTACGGCGGCCGGCTCGACGACGTGCTGATGCGAATCGGCGACGTCCAGCTCGCGTTCCCCGTGCTGCTCCTGGGCGTGGCACTGCTCTCGGTGCTGGGCGCCGGGCTCGCCAACCTGATCCTGGTGCTCGCGGTGAGCGGCTGGATCACCTACGCGCGCATCGTGCGCGGCGAGACGCTGTCTCTCGTCCAGCGCGAATTCGTGGACGCGGCCCGCGGGCTTGGCGCGGGGGACCTGCACGTGATCCGGCGTCACGTGCTGCCGAACGTCTGGGCGCCGCTCGTCGTCGTGGGGACGTTCTCCGTGGCCCGGACGATCATCGCCGAGGCATCGCTGTCCTTCCTCGGCCTCGGCATCCCGGCACCGGCGCCCAGCTGGGGGGCGATGCTCGACGAGGGCCGCAACTACATCACGACCGCGTGGTGGCTCGCGCTGTTCCCGGGGGCGGCGATCCTCCTGGTCGTGCTGGGGATCAACCTCGTCGGAGACTGGCTCCGGGATCTGCTCGATCCCCGCCTCGAGCGCGGAATCTGAATCGGACGACGCGAGGGATCAGCGGGGACGTTGCGCGGCGACGTTGAAGGCGTAGAAGGCCGCGGCGAGCCTGGCGAGATCGCCGAGCGTGGGGTGCGCGCCGGGGTCCACGTGGCCGACGGCGCCGACGATCACGGTCGTCACGCGCCGTCCGGCGGCGCGGGCCGCCCCGTCGAGGCGCAGCGTCTCCGTGAACGGAACGGTCGGATCGCCACGGCCGTGGACGAGGAAGATGGGCGCCCGGATCGACGCGAACGAGCGATCGGGAGAGAGCTGCTCGAGGAGATGTCGCGTGCTCGGCGGCAGCTCACGGATGAGCCCATCGACCGACGCGGGATCCCGGTTCGCCACGAGCCGCTGTCCCGCGCCGTCCAGCAGGTCCGCGTTCGCGCGCGCGAAGCGCGCGATGCCGCGCTCGTCGACGGGCCGCTGGCCGCGAATGGCGTCGAGCTGGTACGCGCCGGTCAGCGTGTAGCGGAGGAGCTCGACCGCCGAGGCATACCCGCCCAGGGCCAGGACCGCGGAGATCCAGGACGCGATCGACGGATCTCCCGCGGCGAGCAGGGCGGGGGAACATCCGAGGCTCACGCCGAGGACGGACACGGGCCGATGGCCCGCGTCGACGAGCGCGCGGATCGCCGCCGACACTGCGTCCGCATCTTCCGGGCGGAGTCGGAGCACGGTCAAGCCGTCGATCGTCGGCACGGCGACGGCATAGCCCGCTCGCGCGATGAGCGCGGCGGCGTCGCGCAGGTGCGGGTCGTCCTTGCCGCGCGGCGCGATCCCGTGAACGAGCACGAGCCCGGCCCGCGCGACGAGCGCGGGAGTCGCGTAGAGATCGGCCGCGAGCGCCGGCGACGACGGCGGCGCATGCAGGATGCTCACCTGCGGCGTTTCCGTCACTGCCGACAGCGGACGCCATCGGCCCTCGGAGAGGAACTCGACGAGGAAGAGCGACGTCGTCAGCAGGCGATGCGCGGCGTCGAACGTGGGAAGTGAGAGCGAGAGCGCGAGGAGCAGCCAGGCGATTCGGGACAACTGCTACTTACGATTCACGCACTTGATCAGGCGCCAGCCGTTGAAGAGGTTCACCTTCGCGGCGATCTCGGGAGTGAGGCCCACTTGCTGCAACAGGGGCTCGAGGGGCAGGTTCGACTTCCAGCCGAGCCGCGTGCAGACGGGCGCCACCAGGTCCTCGAGTCGCCCGACGACCCGGCGCTGGCTCCGGAAGTGGTTCAGCAGCACGATGTTGCCGCCGGGCTTGACCACGCGCCGCATCTCGCGCAGCACGGCCACCGGATCCGGCACCGCGCTGATCGTGTAGGTCGCGACCGCCGAGTCGAACTCGTCGGCGCGGAAGTCCATCACCGTCGCGTCCATCGCCTTGAGCTCCACGTTGCTGAGCCCGAACTCCACCACCTTCTCGTGGGCCTTCGCCAGCATCTTCTCGGAGAGGTCGATGCCTTCGATCCGGCAGTGCGCGGGGTAAAACGGGAGGTTGAGCCCGGTGCCGATGCCGACTTCCAGCACCTGGTGGCCGCCGCGGATGTCGAGGAGCCGGATGGCGGACTCCCGTCCGGGCCGGAAGATCCAGTCGAAGACGAAGTCGTAGGCGGGAGCGAAGAACTTGTAGGCCCGCTCGACCTGCCTCTTTTCCAGCGCTGCGTCCACTGTTGAGTCTCCTCTAAAGCGTCCAGCCGGTGAGGCGCGGGTCCAGCGTTCAAACCTTTAGCACATACGGCGCGGCGTTGCCAAGTGCTTTCTGACTCGTTGATCCCAAAGAACAGTATGAATCACAACGCGATCCGCGTCGCGAATCGCGCGACGCGGCGATGTCGCCCACCAGCGATTCAGGGGGAACTGTCGAGCGCGCGCGGCGCCTAGCCCGTGCTGGGCCGCCTCGCTTCGTCGATCGGCGCCGGTGCCGCTGCCGACAGTCTGCTCTCGAGCTGCCGGATACGCGAGCGCAGCTTCCACTGCTGCACGAGCGCGACCAGCGCCGTGAAGACGATGCCGGCCAGGACTGACAACATGATCACCATGGAGAGCGGCGCGCCCTCGATGCGCCAGCCGAGAAAGCGGATCACGACGGGGTCGAAGTTCTGCAGCGCGAAGACCGCGGCGGCGGCGCCGACCACAGCCATCAGCAGATAGACGATGCCCACGCGCGCCTCAGTCCTTGTTGTTCTGCCCGAGCCCGCGAAGGAATCGCTGGACGATTCGCTCCTGACAGGCTCGCGAGGTGGCCGACGGCTCGCCGACCTTGATCCGGCTGGCGCGACGCGCGACGCGCTCCTCGGAGGAGATCTCGTCGCGGGCGGGCTCGGCGAGCAACGTCCGGAGTGGCAGCACGGCTTTCGCCATCGTGCGGTGACCGCCGGCCGACCCGATGTCGGCGAATGCGGAGCGGGTCACGTCGCCGGCGCTCCTGACTCGGCCGACGTTGCGCACCGAGATGTGGACCATGTCGTCGACCACGCCAGAGACCACCGACCACTCGACGCCCTCCGCTTGCAAGCCGAAATCGGCGAACTGGGGGATCTGGTCCGCCGTCTCCACCTGACCCAGGTGCGAGAAGAAGACGCCGCGGACGATTTGCCGCCGCGCCAGGCCGTGGACGAGCACGTCGAGCGCGGTATCCGACAGCTCCGGACGCTCGATGCGCCGCAGCTGATTGTGGTTGGCGAGCGTGTAGAGGAAGGAGAATGCCTCGAGGTCGGCGCGGGAGCCGCCGCGCTCGAGCCCGAGGGTGTCCGCCTTGATGCCGTAGAGCAGCGCCGTGGCCAGTCGCTGCGCGATCTTGACGTCGGCCGCGCGCAAATACTCCACGAGGATCGTCGAGGTGGCGCCGTACATGGGGCGAACGTCCCGGATGCTCGCGCGGATCGGACGCTCGACCGGATGGTGATCGATGACCAGATCGACGTGGTCGAAGCGCTCCTCCAGGAACGACGGCTGCACGTCGACCATCGCGACCCGGTCGAATTGTCGGATGGCCTCCGCCGTGATCTCCTCGACGTCGATTTCGAGAATGCGGCACATCGCGACGTTTTCCGGCCGGGTGATCGTCCCGAACGTGCACAGTGGCGCCGAGACCCGGGTTCGCCCCAGCAGCGTCTTGAGCGCCAGCGCGGAGGCGATGGCGTCGGGATCCGGATCGTCCTGCATCAGGATGAGGATGTGGTCGGCGCCCTCGAAGTGCGCGCGGACCCGTTCGGCCCGCGCGCGCTGTATTGCGCGCTCGATGGCCGGCTGGACGACGAGCTCTCCGAAGGCGGACAGCGGCACCGTGATGGTGCCCGGAATCATCGGCGCGTCGTCCTCGCGGACGACCAGCACGGGCGCGTCGGGCAGCGCCTCGATGACCGCCGCGGCGACCTGCGGAAACCGCGCGGGCCGCGCGCCGACGATCACTGGACCGCGGCCGTCCTTGAGGGCCTGCCGGTGGAAGTCGGGGTCCTCGACATCGCCGGCGTGTGCGCGGTCGCCGCGCTGCTTCAGGTGCGCGCGCAGCGGCGGTCGCTCCACCAGGTAGATCGGCCGTTCCGTCGGGAACGCGACCCCTCCCGGCATGTGACTGATCAGCTCGTCAGGGGCGATCAACACCGGTCTCATGCTTGTCCCCGAGGGCGGCTATCCACCCCCGCCGTATTTTCGGTCCGCCACCGGGGCGAGCCAAGAAAAAAGCCCCCGGACCCGGCCAGCCCCGACGCGGGTTCCGGGCGCGGCTCGCGCCGTGATCCCTATCAGTCTAGCGCAGCGAGCGCCGCCATCGCGCGCCGGCGATGCGCGCAGCTCGCGCAGAGCGGAGCGTTCTCGTTCCACTCCGCGTCTGCGCGATGCCGGCCGGGCTGGCGTGCACCGATCGGACCACGCGGCGGCACACGTGATCCACCCGGTGCGGCCCGGTTCGCGAGGCGAGCCCGTCAGCTCGGGAGCTCCTTGTTCTCGCCGAAATCGGCCGGCACGGGCGGGCCCCAGATGTAGAGCGAGTCCTCGGCGGGAAAGTCGCGCGGCTGCCACGCGCAGTCGAGGGGGATGAAGTCGAGGTCGAAGTAGTACTCGGCCAGGCTGCCCCACGGATCGCGGATGTAGTAGAAGAAGTTCGACCCGATGACGTGCCGGCCGAGCCCCCACCCCGGGGTCCAGCCGCGGTCGACCATCGACGCGGCGCCCAGGGCGATCTCGTCCACGCTGCCAACCTGGAACGATGCGTGGTGGAAGCCGGGACCCGCCGACGTCAGCAGAGCCAGCGTGTGGTGATCGGTGTTGCACCGGAGGAACGCGATGAGCGAGCCCGAGCGATCGGACAGCCTGAACCCGAGCGCGCGCGTGTAGAAGTCGATCTGCCGATCGACGTCGGGCGTGAACAGCAGCACGTGCCCGAGCCGGCGCGGCGCCGGCCGCGAGCCGCGCGCCGGCGCGCCGCGGATCGCCTGCCGCGGCGTGTAGCCAGGGCCGTTGAGCTGCGGAGGCGTGTCGACCGGGGCGCCGGCAGCGGCCTCCTCGCGGACGTTCACGAGGTTGCCATCCGTATCCCGGACCCAGATGCCGCCGGCGGAGGCGGTTCCGGGCGGATCCACCTCGCGCACACCGGCCGCCTGGAGGGACGTCCGAACCTTCGCCCAGTCCTCTCCCGTCGCGCCGAAGCACAGGTGGTGCAGCCGCTTCCGCGGTCCGGGATAGAGCAGGACGTTCTCGCGCTCCTGCCGCGCGGGGCGGAGACGGACCGCCTCGCTTCCGCCGGTGGCGTCGACGAGGCCGAAATCCTCGTAGTACTTCTGCCCGATCGCCTGGTCGGGCACTTCCAGCGCGTAGTGGAGGAACGATGTCACCGGCATGTGCGAGTCTCCGTCGTTCGCGGCAACGCCCTCTAAGCTAGGCGTCCTTGATGGGATTCTCGAGTGTCCCGAGACCGGTGATCTCGAGCCGCACCGTGTCGCCGGGCTGCAGCGTCACCTGCGGCTTGCGCGAGAATCCGACGCCGGCCGGCGTGCCGGTCGCGATCAGATCACCGGGAGACAGCGTCATGATGTTCGTGAGGTACTGGACGATGTAGCCGACGTCGAAGATGAAGTTCCGCGTGCTGCCGTTCTGCATCAGCGTGCCGTTGACCCACGTCTTCAGGTCGAGGACGTGCGGGTCGGGGATCTCCGTGCGGTCGGCGATGTACGGGCCGACGGGCGCCAGCGTGTCCCCGATCTTGCCCGCGCCCCACTGGCTCGTGTGGAACTGGAAGTCCCGCGCGCTCGCGTCGTTGATGATCGTGTAGCCGTAGACGTAGTCCAGCGCGTGCTCGCGCTTCACGTAGCGCGCCGTGCGGCCGATCACCACGCCCAGCTCGACCTCCCAGTCGAGGGTCTTCTCGCCGCGCGGGCGGAGAATCGGCTCGCCCGGGTCGAGGATCGTGTTGTTCCACTTGGGAAAGACCGGGGGCTCCTTCGGGGCCGGGTTGTTGGTCTCGGCCGCGTGATCCTTGTAGTTGAGGCCAATGCAGATGAATTTGCCCGGGTCGTTTATCGGCGCGTGGAGCCTCGCGGCGCCGACTGGATGGGACACGGGCGCGAAGCTCCCGCTCCTGGCCGCGTCCATCATGGCGGTGAGCATGTCCTGACTCACCGAGCCTCCCTCGAGAAAGCCACGCGTGCTGCACGCCGGAAATAGCGCCTCGGCGATCGCCGCCGAGCGGACGACGCCGCGTCCCGTCAGATATGCCTCGGCGCTCGCCTGGAGATCCATCACTCGATCCGAGCCCAGCAGGGCGCCCAGGCGCGGCGGTTGACCATTGGCGGAATATCGAACGATCTTCATGGTATCGAGCCTCCTCTTCCAGAGTGTTCTAGAGGTCCGGGAGTTCGTCGGCGCGCGCTGGCGACGAATCATAGCACCCGCCCGCCAGGCCGCGCGGATTTTCGACCGAAGCGCGCGCACGAGAGCGCGGAGGCGATCGAGGGAATCGCGGGCGCTTCTGCTATAGTGACGCCAGGCGATTCACCGGGAGGCACAGATGAAACACTGCAAGTGGATGTGTGCGAGCTTGGTGGCGGTTGTGATCACCGCGGGCCCGCTGGGCCCGATCACGACCATGGCGCAGACCGCGCAGCCCGCGGTCCCGGCACCGCCCGGCACGCAGCCTGTCCCGGCTCCGCCGCCAATGTCGCCCCCGGCTCCGCCTCCCGCCGTGTTGCAGCCCGCTCCTCCGCTGCCACCTCCCACAGGGCGGCCACCACCGCCGCCACCCGTCGTGCAGACCAATCCGACGCCGGCGCCGACGGTCATGCAGCCGGAAGCGGCGGAGGTCTTCCACGAGCCGCCCAGCCGGGGTGCGAAGGTCGGCGCGGGTGTGCTCAACGTGGTGTACGTGCCGGGCAAGGCCATCGTGTGCGGCGTCGGCACGATCGTCGCGGGCGGCTTCATGTTGCTGACGTTCGGCACGGCCTACCGCGAGGCCGTCTCGTTCTTCAACGAGGGGTGCGGCGGCCCCTGGATGCTGACGCCGGAGCAGGTGCAGGCCGCTCCGAAGAGCGTGCAGCTCGAGAACTGAGCGCGTCGCCGGCGTCGACTGCTCTCCCCGCATCGTGTCGCCCCGGCGAGGGTGGCTGGTGCCCGCGCTCGTGGCTGTTCTCCTGGCTGGCTTCGCGGCCGGTCTCTGGGGCAGCTACCGCAGCATCTTCCCCGGCAGCGGCCGGTACCGCGTCTCGGGCGTGTTCGAGCGTCGCGCGGGCGAGTTCATGATCATCAAGCACGACGCGGTCGCCGGACTCATGGGCGAGATGAGCGCGATGGCGGTGTACGCCGAGTCGGAGGCGATGCTCGATCGAGCGCGGCTCGAGCCGGGCGATCGAGTCTCGCTCATCGTGCGACAGGCCGCGCCCGACACGCTGGTGGCGGTCGAGATCCGGAAGATTCCCTGACCGGGTCGCTGCGCCGAGGTGGATCCGTGCCCAGGCCCGCTATTCGCGGCGCGCTCAGGCGCGTGATCGATCGGATCGCCGCTCGGCCGACGTCGGCTCGCGACGCGCAGGGCGCACGCTTCGCCTGGCCCAAGCTCGTGATCGGCGTCATCTCGGCGCCGGCCGTTGCAGTCACGCCCGAGCAGCGTGCTCCCGTGGATCTCGTCGTCGGCGCGTCGGTCGACGCCGCCAGCCTCGACGCCGCGCTGGCCGGCGCATCCTCGCGCTGAGTTCTCGATTCCGCTAGAGGCCGTCGAGCGGCCGGACGGCCGCGGTTCAGTGCGGTCGCAAGATCTCGGCGATGGCCTCGGGCACCGAGGGCGGTGTTGGAGTGTCCTTGTAGCTCGAGAGCCGCCCGTAGATCTCGCCGGCTGCTTCGTGGAAACCGGCCGGAAGCCCGGCGGCGGCGAGCGAGGCCGCGATCTCGTCCATCTCCCCGACGAAGCGCCAGGCCTTCCGCACGTTGTCGGCGACGGCGCGCTCCGACCGCGCCACCACATCGGGCTGCGAGAGCTTCCACTCCGCGAGGAGCGCCGCGTCGACGCCTTCCGCCGTGGCGAACGCGCGGATCGCGGCGAGCAGCGCCTGGCTGCCCTTGGTCCACGCGGCATAGGACATCTTGAGGGCGGACGCGGCCCCCGCCGGGGCGTCGAGCACGACCGCGTCGATCGGGCCCCTGGCGAACAGCGGTGAGATCTCCCGGGCGGATTCGCCGGAGAGATAGATGCGGGCGGCGCCGGGCTTTCGGTTGGCGGGCCCGATGATGCCGCCGTCGACGAACCGGGCACCGGCGCCCTCGACCACGCGGGCAATCTCGCGGGCGGTCCCCGGGGCCACGGCATTCGCGTCGACGTACAGCCCGCGGAAGCCCACCGCGGCGACGGCGCGGGCGAGCTCCAGCGCGCCGTGCGGCGGCGTCACCGAGACAATCGCGCGGCTCTCGCGGGCGACCCCGGCCAGCGTGCCCGCGTCCGCGAGACCGAGCTCGGCTGCCCGCGACCTCGTGACAGAACTCCGGTGCTCCGAGGCCCACAACACGCGGGCGCCCCCCGCGACCAGCGTGGCGCCGATGGCCGAGCCCATCTCCCCGGGATGAAGCAATCCCACCGCCGTGCCCGATGTCGTCATGCCGCGTCCGCCCTCCGTTCCGTCGTGATGTGATCGCGCATCGCTCGATGGTAGTCGACTTCCCGCGCGGTTCCCGGAATTCCTCGGGCCCGCGCGGGCAAGCCGCGCACGTAGCCGACGATCTCCCGGATCTGCTCGTCGCTCAGGTGAAAGCCGAACGCGGGCATGCCGGGCTTGCCGATGCTCGCGCCCCCGTGCTTCACGAGATCGAAAACGTATTGGTCGCTCTTGCCCTCTAGCGTGGCCGGGTTGGCGAGGTCGCCCGGGCGGATCAAGAAGAGCGCCGCCCGCCACGAGCCGTGGCCATTGGCGCCGTGACACTCGGCGCATTGCCCGAGATAGACGCGCTGCACGGGCGTGGCCGTCTTCGGAATGGGGTGCGGAAGAAACAGGAGTCCCAGGGCGCTGCCGGCCAGCAGGAACAGCGCCGGCCCGGCGACGATCAGCAGCCATCGCTGTCTCACGCCGACCGAGGATACCACCCCGCCGCGTTCGACCGCGCGCGTTCAGGCGCGGCGCCGGAAACCGAATCTCGCGAGAGGAGATTCGTCCGGTGTGGCAATGCCTTGCGACCGGCGCACTGCGCAATTAGACCTTGACAAGTCTCGACGCATTCGTTTAATGAGGGACAGCCTGCTGCGGTCCCTTCGAATGCAAGGGGTCCACTGCGGTTGAACCGAACACGCGCGCTTCGCTTGGGGATCGTTCCCCGGCGCGCGTGACGCTTTGTGTCAGTGGATCTCTCGGGGCGACATCGTTGTTTCTCTCGAAGGCGAGCCTCACGCGATCGAGCCGCCATGCCGGATAACCGCTATCACCTGGTCGACAAGGAGGTCCTTCCAATGAGCGAACCGCGCCAGAGTCCCCCCGATCATCTCGCCGGCAGCCGCCGGCGCTTCCTCAAGGTCGCCGGCGCCGGCGCCGCCAGCGCGACCCTTCTGTCCATGCTCGATGCCCGGCGTGCGCCCGCCCAGATCAAGGGCACGAGCCTTCGCATGCTGATGTGGAGCCATTTCGTGCCGGCGTACGACACCTGGTTCGACGACTTCGCGAAGAAGTGGGGCGAGAAGAACGGCGTCAAGGTCCGGGTGGATCACATCCCGCATCTCGAACTACCCGCCCGCTACGCCGCGGAGTTCGCCGCCGGATCCGGTCACGACCTCATCTACTTCGTGGGCCAGATCCTCACCGGCCAGTACTACAAGAACCTGGTCGACCTGTCGGACATCTCGGACGGACTGGGCAAGAAGTACGGCGGCTGGATGGAGAGTTCCAAGAGCGCGGCCCAGGTCGGCGGCCAGTGGTACGCCGTTCCCGATTTCTACATCGCGATTCCCGTCCTCTGGCGAAAGGACCTGTTCGAGTCGGTAGGTCTCAGCGCCCCCAGCACCTGGGAGGATCTCCGCAAGGCCGGACGCCTTCTCAAGGCGAAGGGCCATCCCACCGGGATGCAGTTCTCGCACTGCAACGACGCGAACCACAACTGGCGCGCGGTGATGTACTGCTTCGGGGCCAAGGAGACGGATCCGACCGGGCAGAACGTCGAGATCGACTCGAAGGAGATGCGCGAGGCCCTCAAGTTCGCCAAGGCGATGTACGACGAGGGCATGACGCCCGAGGTGTTCTCCTGGGACGACGCGTCGGACAACCGCTTCCTCGCCTCTGGCGTCGCCTCGTGGATCCACGACGCCATTTCCGCCTACCGGACCACCGAGGACACCAACCCCGAGGTCTTCAAGAACACCTACTGTCTCCCCGAGGCAGCGGGTCCGGGGGGGCTGCGCTGGAACGTGGGCGAGCCGAACGTGTGGGCGATTTGGAAGTTCTCGAAGAACGTCGCCGGCGCCAAGGAGTTCATCCAGGCGATCTCGGACAGCCAGAAAGAGGCGATGGCGGCCAGCCGCGGGTACAACCTGCCGTTCCTGCTGGGACAGTATGCCAAGCCGATGCCGGGCCTCGGCAACGATCCGAAGCTCGCAGCCCTTCAGGATCAGGGCAAGATCACCGCGTTCTTCGGCCATCCCGGCCCCATGTCGCCACCGGCACAGGAAGTGCTCACCACGTTCATCGTTCCCGACATGTTCACCCGCGTGGCCCGCGGCGGCGCCGTCGAGGACACGATGAAGTGGGGCGTCGGCGAGATCCGGCGCATCTACGGGAAGCACAAGCAGGCGTAGCCGCCCGATGCTCGAAGAGATTCGGAGGGGGCCACTCGGGCGCCCTCCGCTCGTGAGCGCATGACGCAGGCGTCGGCCGGTAGTGGTCCACCCGGGACGTCGCTCTCCGTTCCCGCCGGGCCACAGGTCAGGACGCGGGCGTGGTCCCGGACGCCGACGGCGCGGCGCTATCTCTTCGGGTACACACTGCTCGCGCCCGCCGTCCTCTACGTCGGGCTCCTGGTCGGCGTGCCGTTCTTCTTCTCGCTCTATCTCGCGATGAGCGACGCCTCCGTCGGCGAGCCCATCGCCCGGTTCGTGGGTCTCGAGAACTTCCGCTCGGCGCTCGAGAGCGCGAAGTTCTACATCGCCCTCCGCAACACCCTGGCCTTCACGGTCGGCGCGGCGATCATGAAGGGCCTGCTCGGCACCACGCTGGCCTTTCTGCTGATGCAGCCGTTCCCCGGCCGGAAGGTCGTCCGGGCGCTCATCGTGATCCCGTTCACGCTGCCGATCACCATCAGCATCCTCGGCTGGAAGTGGATGCTCGATTCGCAGTTCAGCGTGTTCAACTGGGCGCTCTCGCGCCTGCACCTGATCGGGGGCTATGGCTCGGCGGACTGGCCGGTGTGGCTGGGTCAGCCCGGGCTGGCCCTGCTCTCGGTGATGTTCGTCAACGTGTGGCGGGGCTTCCCGTTCAGCGCCATCGTGCTGATGGCGGGGATGACGTCGGTGGCCCCGGAAATCATCGAGGCGGCCAAGGTCGACGGCGCCACGTTCGTGCAGCGCTTCCGGAAGGTCATCGTGCCGATGATCGCCCCGATCCTCTTCGTCGGCTCCGCGTTCGACACGGTGTTCACGCTCTCGGATCTGAGCGTCGTGTATCTCCTGACCAACGGCGGGCCCGACGGCGCCACCGAGGTGCTGCCGACCCTCGCGTACAACATGGGGATCCGGGCGGGCGCGCTCGGTCGCGGCGCCGCCGTCTCGCTGTTCCTGTTCCCGCTGCTCTTGCCCGCGATGATCGTCCTGTTGCGCACGCTGCGGCGAAGGCAGTACTGATGCGCGGGCGTGGCGCGGATGTCGAACGGTCCGGGGACATGAGGCCCGCGTGATGGCGACGATCGCGATGCGTGCGGGGCGTGCGCCGCGGAGCCCGCGCGCGAAGGCCGTCCGTCGCACCAGCTTGATCTACCTCGGCCTCACGCCATTCCTGGTGATCGCGGTGTTCCCGATCTTCTGGATGGTCGTGACCGCGCTCAAGCAGGAGCCAGACCTCTACCGGATGGACGTAGTGCCGTTCTGGTTCCACCTGCCGCCGACCCTCAAGAACTTCGACTTCCTGTTCCATCGCACGTCGTACGGCGACTGGATCGTGAACACGATGCTGGTCGCGTTCTGGGTGTCGGGCATCACGCTGCTCACGGCCGTACCCGCGGGCTACGCGCTGGCGCGACTGCGGCTGCCGTTCGCCGAGAACATGGGCATCGCGATCTTCATGACGTACCTGGTCCCGCCGATCATCTTGTTCATCCCGCTGGCCCGTGTCGTCAGCATCCTCGAGCTCCAGGACTCGTGGTGGTCGCTGGTGGTCGTGTATCCGACCTTCACGATCCCGTTCTGCACGTGGCTGCTGATGGGCTTCTTCAAGACGGTTCCCTTCGAGATCGAGGAGGCGGCGATGCTCGACGGCTGCGGGCAGTTCGGCGCGCTGTTGCGCGTGGTGCTCCCGGTGAGCCTGCCCGGTCTCATCACCGCGGTGATCTTCGCCTTCACGCTGTCGATGCAGGATTTCCTCTACTCGCTCGCGTTCGTCGCCGTCTCGGACCAGAAGCCCGTTCCGCTGGGCGTGGCCACGGAACTCATCCGGGGCGACGTCTACTTCTGGGGTTCGCTGATGGCGGGGGCGCTGCTCGTCGGCGTGCCGGTGGCGATCGTCTACAACCTCTTCCTCGACAAGTTCATCTCGGGCATCACGGGCGCGGCGATCAAGTAGCGGCAGTCAATCACGCATCATGCGGAGGTGCGGTCCATGAGGCTCAGGATCCTGATTTGGACGCTCGTCACGGCCGGCTTCGTCATCGTCGGAGGCGCGGATCTGGCGTCGGCACAGACGTCGAACGAGGCGCCCGCCGTCGAGAAGGGCGTGAAGACCAAGAACCTGGTGACCTCGCTCGGCGGCTTCCGCGGCACGGCGAACATCCCCGTCGTGCTCACCGGGCAGGTGGTCGAGATCGAGCCGGGCGGCCAGACCGGGAGGCAGCGACACCTCGTGCCGACGTACATCTACGTGCTCGAGGGCACGCTGGTCACCAACAGCGAGAGCGGCCCCGTGGGCGTCGCCGGCGCGCAGTACCACGCGGCCGGGCAGTCGTACATGGACGCGCCGGGAGTGTGGCACAACCACTCGAACACCGGCCAGACGCCCGTGAAGTACCTCCTGCTGTTCATCAGCACGCCGGGTGGCCCGTTGACTGAGAAGGGCAAGGCCGAGGACTGATCGGCCGCACCGAACAAGACTCGCGGGGCCGGAGCACGGCGTGAACCGCGCAGCCGCGGCGGTGGGGGTGGCGGTGGTGTTGCTCGGCGTCGCATCGCTGCTCCAAGCGACCGGCGTCGACACCGATCGGGAGGTCGTCGCGACCGGCGTTTCGCGGCCACTGCAACTCGCCGTCGACGGCGGCGCGCTGGGCGTTCGGACTCCGGGAGCGCAGGGCGACGCGGCCGGCGAGATCTACCGCGTCGATCTCTCCGGGGAACTCCCGGTCGATCTGTCCCGCCAGCCCCGCATCTCGATTCCGTTCATCGATTCGCGCACCGCGACGCTCGGCAGCCTGGCGCTTCACGCCGGGACGCGGGACCTCTATCTCGGCGAGGAGAACGGAACGCGCATCCACCGCCTCGGCGCCGATGGACACTTCTCGCTCTACGCCACGGGCGTGCACCGCCTGGCGGGTGGAGGGACGCTCGCGTTCGACGCCGCGGGGCGCCTCATCGTGGTCGACTACGTCGATCCCCTGCTCTCCGAGGCTGAGGAACGCCCGCCGCCCGGGCTCGAGCAGTTCCGCGACGAGGACTATCGCGGCCCGCTCGTCTTTCGGCTCACGCTCGATCCGGGCATCCCGCTGCCCCGCCGGCTGGGACGGGTCGCCCCGCTGTTCCCGCGCGGCTGGGGTGGCAAGGCCGGCGGGGCCTCGCTGCCCCGGCTGATCTCGGTCGCCCCGGTGGGCGACGCCGATCTGGTGTTCCTGACGTCGGCCGGCGAAGTCTACCGACTCCATGCCGGCGGCAGCTTTCTCCTCTGGACGCGCTTGCCGCGCGGCCAGTACAACCGCACCCAGATGATCGCGGCGCCCGACGGGTCCATCATCGTGAATGGGGGCTTCCACGTCGGCCGCATCTTCCGCATCGGGCCCGACGGGAACGTCAGCACGCTCGCCTCGAACCTGGCGGATCCGGAGAGCATCGCGCTCGACGGCCACGGCCGGATCTACGTCGCCGAGTCCTCGCTCCATCGCATCATGCGCCTTCCAGCATCGCGGCCGTGAGCCCGCGGACGTAGCCGCGCGCGAGCAGGGCACAGGCGACGACGATCGGGATGGCGGCGAGATTCACGCCCGCCACCGCCACCAGTTCCTCCAGGCTCACGTCCATCACCCCGAGACCGGCCGCCACGGTCTGCTTGGACGGGTCCAGCAGGAAGATCGACGCGAGCATGAAGTCGTTGCCGACCGTTCCCACCGTGAAGAGCGCGGCGGCCACGAGCACGTTCCGGCTCATGGGCAGGATGACGCGAAGAAACGCCATGGCGGGGCTCGCCCCTTCGACCAGAGCCGACTCCTCGATCTCCCGGGGCAGGTTCGCGTAGTACGCGGAGAGCAGCCACACGGCGAACGGCAGTGCCATCGTCGCATACATCAGCGCGAGCGCGCCGTGGCTGTCGTCGAGCCCGAGCGCGACCACCACCCGGTAGAGCGGAATGAACAGCAGGGTGTGGGGGATCGCATAGGTCGCGAAGAGCAGGCGGCGCCACCAGCGCCATCCGGGCGGCTGCAGGCGCCCCAGGCCGTAGCCGGCGAGGATCGCCACAGCGAGCGTCACGACGAGGCTCACCGCGAGCACGACCGCGGAGTTCGCCACCCACACGAGGTAGGGCACGCGCGGCAGCACCACGTAGCCACGGACACGCGCTTCGCTGCCCGCAAACAGCTCCGTATAGTTCTCCCACGTCGCGTGCCTGACGTAGAGCGCGTTGCCGAACACGTCCTCCTGCGGAGTCTTGAGCGACTGGATCGTGATGAAGTAGATCGGGAACAGGCTGTAGACCGCGGCCAGCGCCAGCAGGAGGCCGTGGCCCAGCCGGCGCGCGCGCCTCGTCACGCCGACTGTTCCTCCGGCGAGTCGAACCACCGGAACAGTAGGACCAGCAGCAGGGCGAGGTACGGCACGAGCGAGAGCGACCACGCCGCCGCCTGGGCGAACTCGCCGCTGCGGATGCCGAGCCAGTAGGCGCGCGTGCCGATCACGGGAAACACCACGCGGCCCCCGGTCAGCATCCACACGTTCGCCAGATCGGCGAAGGCCGTGGTGAACGACAGGAAAACGGCGAGGGCGAGGTACGGTTTGAGGAGCGGCAGGACGATCCACCAGAGGCGCTGCGCGGCTCCCCGCGTGTCGAGCCGCGCGTACTCGAACAGCTCGGTCGGGACGGCGTTGATGCCGGCCAGCAGGAACACCGCGGTGAACGAGGCGCCGCGCCAGATGTTGAACAGGATCACGGTGAGGAAGGCGTAGGCGCCCGCGCCGGCGACGGCATCGATCGCGTGCTTCACGTCGGCAGCGACGACGCTGTAGGACGTGATCAGCGGCGGGTTGAGCATCCAGTACCAGGCGACGACGGTGACCCCACCTGGATAGGCCCAGGGGAGGAACACGGCCAGGAACACGAGCGGGCGCGCGCGAGAGGGGCGGGCCAGGAGCAGGGCGAGGCCGAGCCCTATGGCGAGCTTGGCCGCGGTGGTGATCGAGAAGTAGACGCCGGTGACCGCCGACGCGCGCCAGAAGTCCGAATCTCCCGCGAGCCGGCGGTAGTTCTCCAGGCCGACGAAGGTCGGGTGGCGGCCGCCGCGGCTCGAGAAGTCGGTGAAGCTGATCCAGGTCTCCCAGGCGAGCGGATAGGCGAGGACGGCCAGCACCAGCACGAGCGAGGGGGCGAGTAGCGCATAGGCGACGGCGATTCGCCGTCGGCCCGGGCGCCGGGACGGCCGGAGTGGGAAGCCCGCCCCGCCAGGGGCGGGCGCCGGCATCCCTACTTGATCACGGCTTCCGTCTTGGCGTCGAAGAGGTGGATGCGCTCCGGCACGAACGTCATGCGGATCTTCTCGTGGGCGCGCGCCTTCACGCTGGGCTCCACGCGCGCCACGACTGACTGGCCCGCGACGGTGACGTCGAGCAGGATCTCGGAGCCGAGGGGTTCCACCACGTCCACCACCGCGTCGAAGGCCTGGTCGTCCGAGTCGGTCGTCGAGCCGACGCGGAGGTCCTCGGGGCGGATGCCGAACGTCACTGTCTGTCCCTTGTAGGCCAGGAGCCGCGCCGCGCGGTCGGCGGGCACCTTGACGCGGAAGCCGTTGGCCTCCGCGTAGAGGGCTCCGTTCTGCTCGGCGAGGGTCGTCGGGATGAAGTTCATCGCCGGCGAGCCGATGAACCCGGCGACGAAGCGGTTCTGGGGCCGGCTGTAGATCTCCATGGGCTCGCCGACCTGCTGGACCCAGCCGTCCTTCATCACGACGACGCGGCTGCCGAGGGTCATGGCCTCGACCTGGTCGTGGGTGACGTAGATGGCCGTCGTCTCGAGGCGCTCGTGCAGTCGCTTCAGCTCGACGCGCATCTGCACACGCAGCTTGGCGTCCAGGTTCGACAGCGGCTCGTCGAACAGGAACACCTGCGGGTGGCGAACGATGGCGCGGCCGACCGCGACGCGCTGGCGCTGTCCGCCCGACAGCTGGCGCGGCTTGCGCTTGAGGAGGTCGTGGATGCCGAGGATCTCGGCGGCCTCCTGCACGCGCTTGGCGATCTCGTTCTTGGGGAACTTCCGCATCTTCAGGCCGAAGGCCATGTTGTCGTACACGCTCATGTGCGGATAGAGCGCGTAGTTCTGGAACACCATCGCGATGTCCCGGTCCTTCGGCGGCAGATCGTTCACCACCCGGTCGCCGATCGCGATCTCGCCCGAGGAGATCTCCTCGAGGCCGGCCACCATCCGGAGGGTCGTGGTCTTGCCGCACCCGGAGGGGCCGACGAAGACCATGAACTCCTTGTCCCGGATCGTGAGGTTCACGTCCTTGACGGCGTGCACCTCGTCGAACTTCTTGTTGACGTCCTTGAGGACCACCTGTGCCATGTCTCGTTCCCCCTCAAATAGGTTCCCCGGAGTCGGGTGCTCCGGGCGCTGGCGTCACCCCTTCACGGAGCCCGTGAGCCCGGTGACGTAGTACTCGACGAAGAAGGAATACACGAGCGCGACGGGGATGGAGCCGAGCAGCGCTCCGGCCATGAGCTGGCCCCAGAAGTAGATGTCGCCGCGGATCAGCTCCGAGACGACGCCCACCGGCACCGTCTTCTTCTCGGGCGACGAGAGGAAGACCAGCGCGTAGATGAACTCGTTCCACGACAGCGTGAAGGCGAAGATGCCGGCCGAGAGGATACCCGGCACGGCGATCGGGAAGATGATCCGGAGCATGGCCCCGAAGCGCGTGGCCCCGTCGATCCGCGCGCACTCCTCGAGTTCCTTCGGAATGGTCTTGAAGTAGCCCATCAGGAGCCAGGTGCAGAACGGGATCAGAAAGGTCGGGTACGTCAGGATGAGCGCCCACGGCGTGTCGCCCAGCTGGAACGTCCGGATGATGTTCGCCAGCGGGATGAACAGCAGCGTGGGAGGCACCAGGTACGTCACGAAGATGCTCGTGCCGAGGGTCCCCGCCATGGGGAACTTGAGACGGCCCAGCGCGTAGCCCGCGAGCAGGCCGCAGAACAGCGAGATCAACGTGGAGGCGCACGCGATGAAGAAGGTGTTCCACAGCCAGTGGGGGAACGTGGTCTTGGCCATCAGATCGCGGAAGTGCTCGACCGTGGGATGCAGGGTCCAGAACGGCGCGTTGTTGGCCGCCCGCCACGAGCGGTAGAGCTCCGAGTCCGGCCGGATCGAAGTGACGAACATCCAGTAGAACGGGAACAGCGTGCCGACCACGAAGACGGTCAGGGGGATGTAGAAGAACACCCACTTCTTCCACCGCTGCTCGATCACGGGTCAGGACACTCGGAGGGGAGCTGCGCCCCCCTTCCGAACCTCCCCCCGAACAGCGATGTTGTGCCGGCGAAGAGCGTGTGAAGAAATTCGGAAATCGCGTTGGCGACGTGCTGCAACGTCCCCATCTTTCGTACCGTCGAAACCCATTTTCGACATTTCTTCACACCCTCCAAGCCGGCGCTCGAACAGTGACGGCATGCGGCTTTCTCCGTTCAAGGATTCTAGGCGCCTTCGAGGCGGCGGAGGTACCGCAGCTGCACCCAGACCACGATGAAGAGCACCGGCAGCATGAACAGCGAGATCGCGGCGCCCTCGCCCAGCAGTCCGGTGGCCACGCCGATCTGGTACGCATACGTCGCGAGCAGGTGGGTCGCGTTGGCTGGCCCCCCGCCCGTCAGGACGTAGATGAGCTGGAAGTCCGAGAACGTCTGGATGACCGAGAACACGACCACGACCAGCGTGACCGGCTTCAAGAGCGGCCACGTCACGTGCCAGAAGCGCTGCCAGCCATTGGCGCCGTCGAGCGAGGCGGCCTCCTGCAGGTCTGGGCTGATCGTCTGGAGGCCCGCCAGGAGCGTGATGGCGAAGAACGGCATGCCGCGCCACGTGTTCACCACGATGGCGCACCACATGCCGTAGGTTCCGTCGGAGAGGAACGGCAGCTTGGTCGTGATGAAGCCCGTCTGGAAGAGGAGCCAGTTCAGCACGCTGAACGTCGGGTCGAACATCCATCGCCACGCGAAGGTGCTGAGCACGGTCGGCACGATGAACGGCAGCAGCATCGACGCGCGCACGATGCGCTTGCCGCGGAAGTGCCGGTTCAGGAGCAGCGCCAGCCACATGCCTAGCGTCAGCTTGAACACGGTCGCCCAGAACGTGTAGAACCCCGTGTTCCAGAACGCCGTCCGAAAGATGGAGTCGTTCCAGGCCTTGGTGAAGTTCGCCAGGCCGACGAATGTTCCGGGATTGCCGACGCTCGTGCTGCTGAGCGAGAGCCACACGCCCATCACGAAGGGGTAGGCGATGAA
>Ga0126379_10000394_pt1 | contig 23889 bp, 24 predicted proteins | sample PanSoiMetPlot_24_FD_92640 | JGI IMG/M metagenome (GOLD analysis project Ga0126379, IMG submission 92640) | Tropical forest soil microbial communities from Panama - MetaG Plot_24 | ecosystem: Environmental > Terrestrial > Soil > Tropical forest > Bulk soil | place: Panama | collected 2016-02-17
TCGCTGGTGGCCACGCTACGGGTGGTTCGGACGCTTCGATCAGGCGCCCGCGCCGGCGGCGCCGTGACTCTCGCGATCGGCCACCGCGCTCGCGAGCGCGCGCGCCCGATCGCGGCGCGTGCGAGGCACCGGCGGGTCCTCCGGGCATCAATGGCGATGCGATGGGCCGATTGATCACGCGCTATCGCTGGCTGCTCGCGACGGTCGTCGTCGGGGCCTCCGCCGGCTACTGCGCGTGGCTGATCTACACGGACGCGCCGATCTATCAGTTCATCGCGCGCCTCTACCTCGACAAGCACTACCTGAAGCAGACGCTTCGCGAGTGGGGCATCCTGGCGCCCGTCTTCTTCATGATGCTGCAGGCGCTGCAGGTGATCATCTCGCCCATCCCCGGAGAGGCGACCGGCTTCCTGGGCGGCTATCTCTTCGGCGAGTGGCTCGGCCTCCTCTACTCGACGATCGGGCTCACGTTCGGCTCGGTCGTCGCGTTCGCGATCGGCCGGTGGCTGGGTGCGCACTACGTGCAGAACCTGATCAAGAAGGAGACGTGGGACAAGCTCGGCTTCATCGTGGAGGCGGAGGGCGCCATCCTCTGTTTCATCATCTTCCTGATCCCCGGGCTGCCGAAGGATATGGTCTGCTACCTGTTCGGCATCAGTCCAATGCCCCTGTGGGTCTTCGCGCTGGTCTCGAGCCTCGGGCGCGTTCCCGGCACCTGGGTGCTCTCCGCGCAGGGCGCCCACACCGCCACCGGCAACTACGTCTACGTGATCGTGGTCACGGCCGTCGTGATCGCGCTGGCCCTGCCGTTCTACTACTACCGGCACCGGATCGTGCTGTGGTTCCAGCGCCGCCAGCGCACGTCTGCGCCGCCGCACGGCTTCCCGGGGCGTCTTGACAGGAAGAACTCCGACTCGTAGAGTGGTTGACACTTTCTTTTCGGGGGGGTCAGGGTCGGTGAGCGGAACGGGGAAAGTCGCAGTGGCCGGTCGGCGGGGCCATTCGTACTTTTACTTTCCCTGCGTCCGGCCGCCGGCTCCCATGAGCTGATCACACAGGAGCCGCGGGCGGACGAAACGCCGGCCCGCGGCGCCGATCGACGAGCCAGAGACGCCGCGGGGTCACGATCCCGCGGCGTTTTCGTGTCCAAGCCCGGAGAGGGGGACGTCCCATGATCATTGTCATGAAGTCCACGGCCGAGGCGGACGTGCAGCACGTATGCGATCGCGTGGTCGAGTTCGGGTATACGCCCCACGTCATCCGCGGGGAGTTCAAGACCGTCGTGGCCGCCGTCGGGGAAGAGCGCGGCCGCGCCGACCTGAGACTGCTCGAAGCCCTCGAGGCCGTGGAGGCGGTGATGCCCATCCAGCAGCCGTTCAAGCTGGCCAGCAAGGAGACGCGGCCCGAGCCGAGCGAGGTCCGCATCGACGGCGTCGTGATCGGCGGCAAGCGCCTGGTGGTCATGGCGGGCCCGTGCTCGGTGGAGTCGGAGGCGCAGGTCGTCGAGGTGGCGGAGGCCGTCAAGGCGGCCGGGGCCGGCATCTTGCGAGGCGGCGCCTACAAGCCGCGCACGTCGCCCTACGCGTTCCAGGGCCTGAAGGAGCAGGGGCTCAAGTACCTCGCGGAGGCGCGCAAGCGCACCGGCTTGCCCGTCGTCACCGAGGTGCTCGAGACCGAGAGCGTGGAATTGGTCGCGGAATACGCCGACGTCCTGCAGGTCGGCGCCCGCAACGTGCAGAACTTCACGTTGCTGCGGCGGGTCGGCGAGGTGGGCAAGCCGGTGCTCCTGAAGCGCGGGATGGCCACCAGCATTCAGGAGTTCCTGCTCTCGGCGGAATACGTTCTCTCGGCCGGCAATCCCAACGTCATCGTGTGCGAGCGCGGCATCCGCACGTTCGAGACGACGACGCGCTTCACGCTCGACCTGAACGCGGTCCCCGTGCTGAAGAAGCTCACCCACCTGCCCGTCGTCGTCGATCCGTCGCACGGTACCGGCCACTGGGACCTGGTCGCGCCGATGGCCAAGGCCGCGGTGGCGTGCGGCGCGGACGGGCTCATCATCGAGGTGCACCCGCGGCCCGAGGAGGCGCTCTCCGACGGCCCGCAGTCGCTCAAGCCGACGAAGTTCGCCCAGCTGATGCGGGAGCTCCGGCCCGTCGCCGAGGCGGTCGGCCGCGCGTTGTGAGTATTCGAAGGGGGCCTCGACGGCCCCCTTCGAGCATCCCCCAGGAACGGTTGCGCCGGCGGAGCCGGCGCTCGAACGCGGACCACTCGCCGGCGCCGACGAACTCCAGCGAGAATTCGATGGCGAGCACTTTGCGGAACGCTGCCATGAGTGGGATTCCTGATGTAGGGTAGCGCGGGGTCGGCGCGCGCGGTCCCACGGGGGGACATCGATGATCCGAATCGGTGACGTCACCATCACGCCGGTCGTCGAGATCGGCCGCTCGTCGTTTCCCACCGCGTCGATGCTGCCCGACTCGACGCCCGAGCGCGTCGCGGCTCACCACGCGTGGCTCAAGCCGCACTTCTTCGACGAGGCGGTGGGCGACCTCGGCTCGCGCATCCAGACGTTCGTCGTGCGGACCCCCGAGCAGACCATCCTGATCGACACGTGCGTCGGTGACGACAAGCGGCGCGAGGGCGCAGCGCTCTGGCACATGCGCAAGGGCACGTACCTGGCGGACCTGGCCGCGGCCGGCGTCACGCCGGAGCAGGTCGACGTCGTCGTGTGCACGCATCTCCACGTCGACCACGTCGGCTGGAACACGCGCCTGGTCGACGGGCGCTGGGTGCCGACGTTTCCGCGGGCGACGTACGTCTTCGCCGGCGAGGAGTGGGAGTACTGGCGTCACGAGAAAGACGAGTGCATCGCCGACAGTGTGGTGCCGGTCGTCGACCGCGGCCAGGTTTCGCTCGTCCAGAGCGATCACGCGGTCGGCCGCTGGCTCCGGTTCGAGCCGTCGCCGGGTCACACGCCGGGGCACGTGTGCGTGCGGCTCACCACCAGCGCGGGCCAGGCGGTGTTCAGCGGCGACCTGATGCACCGTGTGGTGCAGGTGGCCGAGCCGCAGTGGTCGAGCCGGTTTTGCTACGACCCCGTGCGCGCCGCGGCGACGCGCCGCGATTTCGTCGAGCGGCACGCGGACTCCGGCGTGCTCGTGCTGGCCGCGCACTTTCCGCGGCCGGGGTACATCGTGCGGGCCGACGGCGGCACACGATTCACGCCAGCCGCGTGACCGCCGGGAGGGCGCCATGCGAATCGGAATCTCGCTGACCAGCGCCTATGCGACGCGCGATGTTCGCCTGGGCGCCCGGTGCATGATCGAGCGCGCGGCGGCGGCGCGGCGCGCCGGTCTCGACTCGCTGTTCCTGGGCGATCACCACTCGACGGGCGCCGCGTACTACCAGAACGTCCCGATGCTCGGGCGGCTGCTCGCCGAGTGGGGCGATGCCTCGGCCGGTTGCCTTTTCCTGCTGCCGCTCTGGCATCCCGTGCTGCTCGCCGAGCAGGTGGGGACACTGGCCGCGATCGCGACGGGCCGGTTCATTCTCCAGTGCGGGATTGGCGAGGGCGTCGAACAGTTCGACGCGATGGGCGTGAACATGAAGCAACGCCCCTCGGCGTTCGAGGAATCGCTCGACGCTGTGCGCCGGCTGCTCGCCGGCGAGACGGTCGGCTCCCACGCCCGGTATCACTTCGACAACGCCCGGGTCTCGCCCCGACCGCCCGAGCCGGTCGAGGTGTGGATCGGCGCGACGGCCGAGCCTGCGATCGACCGGGCCGCGCGTCTGGGCGACGGCTGGCTCGCCTCCCCCGGTCTGGTGCCGGACCGGGCGCGCGCGCTGGTCGACTTCTACCGGGAGCGGTGTCGCGCGCATGGGCAGACGCCCGCCGCCGTCGCGATCCGGCGGGACATCTACGTCGGAGACTCGAAGGCCGACGTCGAGGCGACGGCGGGCCCCGTGATCGCGCGGGGCTACCGGGGCTTCGACCCGGGGGCTCTGGTAGCCGGCACCGTCGATGAGGTCGTCGCGCGCTTCCGCGCGCTCGGCGCGATGGGCTACACGGACGTGATCGTCCGGCATCTGGTCGACGACCAGCCGAAGGTGCTGGCGTCGATGGCTCGCCTGGAAGCCGTCCGCGCGGCGCTGCGCGACTGACTGAGCGCCGAAGCGGACTCGCCCGCGACTCCGCGCGCTCCAATCGTCCACGCAGCGGGGAATAGACGCGCCGGCGCAGCGTCCCATTCGGAGAAGGGTGGGCGGGCGTTCCAAGTGAGCGTGGCATAATCGAGCCGCCGTGGAAATCAGGATCAAGATTCCGTTTCCGGACGACCCGGCCAAACGCGCGATGGTCGTCGCCATCGTGTGCTCGATCCTGCTGCACGTGGCGCTGCTCGCCTCGCTGATCACGTTCAAGGGGCTCACAACGCCGGCGTATCTCAAGCGCGGGGAGCCATTGCTGGTCGACCTGGCTCCCGACAAGCCCGAGGAAAAGGCGCCGCTCGGGAACCCGTCGCGACCCGTCGGACCCGAGCCGACGCCGCCGAAAGCACCCGAGCCGCCCGCGCCGCCGCCGAAGATTGCGGAACCGCCGCCGAGACCCAAGATGCCCGACGCGCCTCCCAGGCCGAAGATCGCCGAGGCTCCCCCGCCGAAGCCGTCCAAGGCGCCTCCTGCTCCAAAGGTCCCACCCGCTCCCGCCGAGCCACCGCGGCCCGAGCCTCCGAAGCAGGTGGCGAAGGCGGAGCCGCCGCCAAAGATGCCCGCGCCACTGCCGAACGCACCATCGCCCGAGCCCGCGCCGAAGGCGCCTGAGCCACAGCCCGTGAAACCGGCCGAGCCTCCGCCGTCGGCGACGCCGGCCACACCGTCTCCGTCGCCTTCTCAATCGGCAGACTCGCCGCGCCCGATGGTGCCGCCTCCCGCCGTTCCTCCTGGACCCTCCGGCGAGCGAACCGGGACACAAACTGCTCTGGCCAGGCCACCCGCTCCGCCGGCGCCGAGCATGTTCCGCAACGCCCCGGGCGGAGGCGGCGGGTTGCGCGGCGGGCGGGGCGGCGTCGAGGGCGAGCCGATCCCGCTCGACACGCCCGAGCCCAAGTATCAGGATTACTTCAACAAGGTTCGCGAGAAAATCAAAGCCAACTGGATCTATCCGCGGGAGGCGGGCGACCGCGGCCTGCAGGGTGAACTCCTGTTGGAGTTTCACATTGCCAAGGACGGAAAGGTCGAGTATCTCGAACTGCGGCACTCCTCGGGGGCGGAGATCCTCGACCGCTTCGCGATGAACGCGGTCCGCCTGGCGCAGCCATTTCCACCAGTGCCCGACGACATCGCCAAGAACGTGCTCGCGATCAACGGGCTCTTTCGCTACCAGATCATCGGCGCGAGCATGCTGAACCAGTTCTTGCGCTGATGCGCGCGGCCATCTGCCAGAGGTCGAGGCAGCTGCCCTTGACAGTCTTGACGGGCGTTCTGTAGGCTAATCGATGTTTTCCGGTGTAGGCTCGTAGCTCAGTGGGAGAGCGCTACCTTGACACGGTAGAGGTCGGCGGTTCGAAACCGCCCGAGCCTACCACGCATCTCGAGGACATCCGGAGGTGCCCATAGCCAGTCGGCCGGGCGTGAGCCTGTGAGATCGGTGTCAAGCATCACCGGGCGTGACGTCCGCGTGGTGCTTTTTTGTCTCAGAAGGGACACGGTGGTGAATGGCTGAGTTGGAGGAACAGCGACATCTCACGTTGAGCGGCGAGTTCGACTGCGAGCCGGAGCCCCTGCCCACGCTCCGCCACTCGACGTCGCACGTGATGGCGCAGGCCGTGCGCCAGCTGTTTCCCGAGGTGAAGCTGGCGATCGGCCCCGCGATCGAGGACGGCTTCTACTACGACTTTCAGAAGCCAGCGCCCTTCACGCAGGAGGATCTCGAGCGCATCGAGTCCGCGATGCGCGACATCGCGAAGGCCGACCATCCGTTCGTCCGCGAGGAGATGCGGCGCGAAGCGGCGATCCGCTTCTTCGAGGAGCGGCAGGAGCCGTTCAAGGTCGAGATCCTGCGCGGCCTCGACGTGCCGATGGTGTCGCTCTACCGTCAAGGCGAGTTCGTCGATCTGTGCCGCGGGCCTCACGTGCCGTCGACGGGCGCGCTCCGCGCGTTCAAGCTCCTCTCGTCCTCCGGCGCCTACTGGCGCGGCGACGAGCGGAACCCGATGCTGCAGCGGATCTACGGCACGGCGTGGGCGAGCCAGGACGATCTCGACAAGTACCTCTGGCGCCTCGAGGAGGCGAAGAAGCGCGATCACCGGAAGCTCGGGCGCGAGCTCGACCTGTTCGTGTTCCACGACATCTCTCCCGGCGCGCCGTTCTGGTTGCCCGGCGGGATGGTGATCTTCCGGCAGCTCGAGGCGTTCTGGCGCGAGGTCCACGACGCGCACGGCTACGTGGAGACGTCGACGCCGATCCTCGTCAACAAGCGGCTGTGGGAGCAGTCGGGCCACTGGGAGCACTACAGCGAGAACATGTTCAAGCTGGAGGTCGAGGAGCAGACCTTCAGCCTGAAGCCGATGAACTGCCCGGAGTCGACGTACTTCTACCGGCACGCCATCCGCTCGTATCGCGATCTGCCGCTCCGGTTCGCCGAGATCGGGCGACTGCATCGCAACGAGCGCTCGGGCACGCTGAGCGGCCTGTTTCGCGTGCGGCAGATCACGATGGACGACGCGCACATCTACTGCCGCCCGGACCAGGCGCAGGAGGAGATCTCCGGCGTCCTCGGGCTCGTGCGCGACTTCTACAAGCTCCTCGACCTCGTGCCGTCGTTCAAGCTGGCGACGCGGCCGCCGGATTTCCTCGGGACGGTGGAGCAGTGGGACGCCGCGGAGCGGGCGCTGCACGAGGCCCTCCGCGCCAACGGCCTCGCCTACGAGCTCAAGCCGGGCGACGGCGCGTTCTACGGCCCGAAGATCGACGTCCACATCGAGGACGTCCTGGGGCGCGACTGGCAAATCGCCACGGCCCAGCTCGACCTCACGATGCTCCCCGAGCGGTTTCAGCTGGAGTACATCGACGCCGACGGACAGCCGAAGCGCCCCGTCGCGATCCATCGCGCGATCTTCGGCTCGTTCGAGCGCTTCGTCGGCATCCTCACCGAGCACTTCGCCGGCGCCTTCCCGACGTGGCTCGCGCCGGTGCAGGCGCGCGTCCTCCCGATCAGCGAGAAGCATGCCGCGTACGCGCGCGCGGTGACGGATCGGCTGCGTCACGCGCGAGTGCGGGCAGAGCTCGACGACCGCAACGAGAAGCTGGGCTACCGGATCCGCGAGGCCCAGGTGAAGAAGGTCCCCTACATGCTGGTCGTGGGCGAGCGCGAGGCCAAGAGCGACACGGCCAGCCTGCGTCGACGGACCGGTGAGGATCTGGGCGCCATCCCCGTGGAGCGGATCGTCAGCGAGCTCACCGCCGAGATCGGAAGTCGTTCCGCCACCCTCACCGTGGGCCGGGCGCTCTAGGCGCCTCCCCCGCGATCAAGGAGCCACGGCTATAGCGTCATCAAAAGACATTCGTATCAACGAGGGCATTCGCGTGAGGGAAGTCCGCGTGGTGAGCGCGGACGGCGAGCAGCTCGGGATTCTGCCGATCGCCCAGGCCCTCGACCTGGCGCGGCAGCGCGACATGGATCTGGTGGAGGTGGCGGGAGAGGCCTTGCCGCCTGTCTGCCGGATCATGGACTTCGGCAAGTACAAGTACCTCCAGTCGCGCCGGCAGAAGGACGCCCGCAAGAAACAGACGGTGATCCAGGTCAAGGAAGTGAAGCTCGGGCCGAAGACCGACGTGCACGACTTCGACTTCAAGGCCAAGCACGTGCGGCGCTTCCTCGAGGAGGGCAACAAGGCCAAGGTCACGGTCCGCTTCAAGGGCCGCGAGATGGCCCACACGGATCTCGGCTGGAAGATGCTCAATCGGATGACGGAGATCATGAACGACATCGCGGTCATCGAGAACCACCCTCGCATGGAGGGCCGCATGCTCAGCATGATCCTATCGCCCAAGCCTCACTAGGAGACCGACCCGATGCCGAAGATCAAGACGAAGCGCGCAGCGGCGAAGCGTCTCAAGCGCACCGCCACGGGCAAGCTCAAGCGCGCGAGGGGTTGGAAACGGCACAAGCTCGAGGCCAAGCCGCCGAAGCGCAAGCGCCGGCTCGGGAAGGCGACGCTGGTGTCGAAGCCCGACCATCCGCGCCTGAGCCGCCTCGTTCCCTATCTCTGATTCCGGAGGAGACAAGCGATGCCACGGGCCAAGGGCGGGGCCAAGACCCGCCAGCGCAGGAAGAAGGTGCTCAAGCAGGCCAAGGGATATTTCGGCGGCCGGCGCAAGCTGTATCGCACAGCGGCCGAGACGGTGCTGCGCGCGGGCGCGTTCGCCTACCGCGGGCGCAAGCAGAAGAAGCGGCGCGCGCGCTCACTGTGGATCGTCCGCGTGAACGCGGCGTGCCGGCAGCTGGGCCTCTCGTACTCCGTCTTCATGTCGGGGTTGAAGAAGGCGGGAGTGACTCTCGATCGAAAGATCCTCGCCGAGCTCGCCGTGTCCGATCCGGTCGCGTTCGCCAAGCTCGCGGAGACGGCACGGGCCCAGCGCGCTTGAGCGCGGGAGAAGGACGCGTCCGGGCGATCGTCGACCGGGCCCTGGCAGAGGTCGCCGGGGCCCGCTCTGCGTCTGACCTCGAGCAGGTCCGCGTGCGCGTGCTGGGGCGCTCGGGCGAGCTGACGGCGCTCCTGCGCTCGCTCGGAGCGGTCCCCGCGTCCGAGCGCCCGCTGGTGGGCCAGGAGGCCAACCGCGCGAAGGCGCAGATCGAAGCGGTGATCTCGGCGCGGCTCGAGGAGCTCCGGGTCGAGGAGCATCGGCGCGCGCTCGCCGCCTCGCGGTTCGATCTCACGCTGCCGGGCCGGTCCACGCCGCCCGGCCCCGTCCATCCGATCACGCGCGTCATGGACGAGATCATCGAGATCTTCGAGGGGCTGGGCTTCTCGGTGGCGGAGGGCCCCGAGGTCGAGACCGACTACTACAACTTCGCCGCGCTCAACTTTCCCGACGATCACCCCGCGCGCGACATGCAGGACACGTTGCACGTGTCCGCGAATGCCCTCCTGCGCACGCACACCTCGCCCGTGCAGATCCGCGCGATGAAGGCGCAGCGCCCGCCGGTGCGCGTGATCTGCCCGGGGCGCGTGTTCCGGCGCGACGTCACCGATGCCACACACTCGCCGATGTTTCACCAGGTGGAGGGCCTCGCCGTCGACCGGCACATCACGATGGCGGACCTCAAGGCGACGCTCGAGCTGTTCGCGCGCGAGATGTTCGGCCCGAAGTCGCGGCTGCGCTTCCGGCCGTCGTTCTTCCCGTTCACGGAGCCCTCGGCCGAGGCCGATGTGCTGTGCTTCAAGTGCGGCGGCGACGGCTGCCGGTTCTGCAAGCAGAGCGGCTGGCTCGAGATCCTGGGCTCGGGGATGGTCCATCCGAACGTGCTCAAGAACGTGGGCTACGACCCCGAGGAGGTGACGGGCTGGGCGTTCGGCATGGGCGTCGACCGCGTGGCAATCCTGAAGTACGAGGTCGACGACATCCGTCTGTTCTTCGACAACGACCTGCGCTTCCTCCAGCAGTTCGGGGCGGGGGCATGAAGATTCCCTATCGGTGGCTCCGCGACTTCGTGGAGACCGATCTCGCCGCGCGGGAGGTCGCCGCGCGGCTTGTCAACGCCGGCATCGAGGTCGCGTCGATCGAGCCAGTGGTCGAGGGGCTCTCGGGCGTCGTGATCGGCCTGATCGAGGCGATCGAGCGCGATCTGGGCGAGTCGCGCCCCGGCCACATGAACCGCCTCTGCCGCGTCGCCCTCGCCGACCGTCGGCTCTCCGTGCTGTGCGGCGCGCCGAACGTGGCGCCAGGACTGCGGACCGCCGTGGCTCCGCCCGGCGCGACACTGCCGGGCGGGCGCGCCGTGAAGGCGGCGTCGATCCGCGGCGTCGTCTCCGAGGGCATGCTGTGCTCGGAGAGGGAGCTCGGCATCGGCCTCGACCACAGCGGCATCCTGGAATTGCCGCTCGACGCGCCGCTCGGCGCCGACCTCGCGACCTACCTCGGTGTCGACGACGTCGTGTTCGAGATCGAGATCACGCCGAACCGCCCCGACGCGCTGTCGGTGGTGGGCGTCGCGCGCGAGGTCGCCGCGCTCACCGGGGCGCGGTTTCACGCGCCGGCGCCGGCCGTGAAGGAGTCCGATCCAGACGCCGCGCGCCTCGCGTCCGTGCTGATCGAGGCGCCCGACCTCTGCCCGCGCTTCGCGGCCCGCGTCATCACCGGATTGCGCGTCCGCCCGTCGCCGCCATGGCTCGCGCAGCGACTGCGCGCGGTCGGCCTGCGGCCCATCAACAATCTCGTCGACGTCACCAACTACGTGATGTGGGAGCTGGGCCAGCCGCTCCACGCCTTTGATCACGAGCGCGTGGCCGAGCGGCGCATCGTGGTGCGGCGGGCGCGTCCCGGCGAGCGCATCACGACGCTGGACGGCCAGACGCGCGCGCTCGGCCCGGACATGGCCATGGTGTGCGACCCCGTGCGCGCGCTCGGAATCGGCGGCGTGATGGGCGGGGGGGACAGCGAGGTCACGGAGACCACGACGGCCGTGCTCCTGGAGGCGGCCTACTGGGATCCCGGCAGCATCCGGCGGACGTCGCGCGCGCTCGGGCTCGCCACGGACGCCGCGTACCGCTTCGAGCGGGGCGGGGACATCGAGGGCGTGACGACGGCGCTCGATCGCGCCGCGCAGCTGATGGCAGAGGTCGGCGACGGCGCCGTCGCCCGGGGCATCGTGGACGTCTATCCCTCGCCCCGGCCGCGCCCGCGTATCGCGCTGCGCCTCTCGCGCGTCGAGCGCGTCGTCGGTGCCTCTCCGCCGCGAGCGGAGGCGGTGGGCATCCTGCGCCGCCTGGGGTTCGCGGTCGACGACTCAGGGCCCGACCTGGACGTGGTGATCCCGAGCTTCCGGCGCGACATCGCCCAGGAGGACGACCTGGTCGAGGAGGTCGTGCGCGTCTGGGGCTACGAGAAGATCCCCGTGACGCTGGCCCGGGGTGGCGAGCTCGTGCCGGTGACCCGCCCGCGCAACCTGCGGCTCACCCGCGCGGTGAGCCGGCAGCTCAACGCCGCGGGGCTCGCGGAGTGCGTCACGTACTCGTTCGTCGACCCGGATCGCCTCGCGGCGATGGGCTGGACGAGCGCGGAGGGACTGGTGACGCTTCAGAACCCCCTGTCGCGCGAGCGCTCCGCGCTCCGGCCTTCCCTCGTCCCCGGGCTCCTCGAGGTGATGGCGACGAACGTGAATCGCCAGACCCCGGACGTCAGGATCTTCGAGGTCGGACGGGTCTTCGCGCCCCGCCGCGCCGATGATGGCGACCATCCCGCGCACGAGGAGATCTGGGTGGGAGTTGCGCTGACTGGACAGCGCCAGCCGCGGGCGTGGAACGCCTCGCCGGAGCGCGTGGACGTGTACGACGCGAAGGGAATGGCCGAGCTGGCACTTCTGGCGTGCGGGGTCGGGGGCGCGCAGGCGGAGAGGTGGCCCGCGGGCGAGGGGCCGCGCTACCTCGAGGAGGGCCGGAGCGCGCCGTTGCGCTCCGACGGCCGCCTCGTCGGCTGGTTCGGCGAGCTGTCCCTCGGCACGCGGGAGGCGTTCGACCTCGCGGCGCCGGTGTTCATCGCGGAGGTGTCGATCACGGCGCTCGGCGAACTGCCGCCGGTCGTGCCCCGCTACCGGGCCCTGCCCCGCTTTCCCGCCGTGCAGCGCGACCTCGCGATCGTCGTGCCGGCCGGGATCCCGGCCGCCGAGGTCGAGGCCTTCCTGCGCGGGATGCGGGAGCCACTGCTGGTGCGGATCGCTCTCTTCGACGTCTACGCCGGCGAGCAGGTCGGCGCCGGGCGTCGGAGCCTGGCCTGGAGCCTGACGTTCCAGGCGGCGGACCGCACCTTGACCGACACCGAAGTCAACGAGGTGCACGCGCGGATCATCGCGGAAATCGGCCCGCGGTTCGGAGCCGAGATCAGGGGCGCATGATGGACGAGAACCTGTCCGAACGTCTGGAGCAGCTCGAGAAGTCCGTGAGGCAAGCCGTGGAATCGATGGCCCAGCTTCGCAAGGAGCGCGAGGCCCTCCAGGCGCGCGTCGCCGCGCTCGAGCAGGACCGGGCGGAGCTCCTGGGTCTCCGCCAGGAGCGCAAGGAGGTCCTGGCGCAGGTGGACAGCATCCTGAAGGAGCTCGACAAGCTCGATCTGTAGCGGCGGCGACGAGGAGGACGACGCATGGCCGACACGAACCGCGTCGAAGTGGAGATCCTCGGTCAGAAGTACGTCATCCGCACGGCGGCGGCGCCGGACTACGTCCGCGAGCTGGCCGGCTATGTCGAAAAGCGCGTGACCGAGCTGCGGGGCAACAGCACGGGCGAGGACCCGGCGCGGCTCCTGGCGCTGACCTCGCTCTACATCACCGACGAGCTCTTTCGCATCCGCGAGGAGCGCAGCCTGGCGGACCGCGACGCGAGCGTCCGTCTGCTGGCCCTGCGGGACCTGCTCGACGCGGGCGTGACGGGCACATAGCCCCGGGACAAACTGCTTGACGCAAGCGGTGGCCCAGGGGTACAAGGATTTGCCCTGCGCTGTACGTGATGCCGGGGGAAAGTTTCAACCTCGTTTAACGTCAGGGCGCTGTTCACGAGGGTGGTGCGCACGCCCCTCCCAGGAGGGGAAGCCTGAAGCCCTCCATTCTGGCGCCCACCTGGGAATACCAGGTTCGAAACACCGTCGGCACACGGCAGAGGCGGGGTTCTAGCTCTCATCGGGTGGCCTCCCTCCACCTCGGTCGAATCACCTCCCCATCGACCGCATCCCATCCGCGTTGACATCGCGTCGTCACAAGCCCTATAATTTGTCAACTTTGGCGGATATTTGTCGCTCTTTACCAAGACGTTGCTCGCGCCGTCCGGGCCTGTCCCGGAGTGGAGTGGATCGATGAACGGAATGGCTTGGCTATTGCCGCTGGTCGCACTCCTGGCACTGTTCGTGGGGTATTTCGCGCAGAAGCTCTCGACGGCCCGCCGCCTCGGCGACGCCGAGACCCGGGCCCAGCGCATCGTCGACGACGCCAAGCGGCTGGTCGACCAGGCGATGCGGGATTCCGAGGTCAAGGTCCGAGAGGCCGACGCGAAGATCCGCGCTGGCGAGCTCGAAGCCAAGGAATTGGCCCTGCGCGTCCGCGCTGAACTGGATCAGGAAGCCCGCGCCCGCCAGAAGGAAATCCAGGAAGTCGAACGCCGCGTCCTGCAGCAGGAAGAACAACTCGCCCGCCGCCTCGACCAGCTGGACCGACGCGACACCGACGCGCAGAACCGCGAGCGGAGCCTCGGCCAGAAGGAGCGGACGATGGCCGAGAAGGAGGCGCGGCTGGCCACCGCGCTCGAGGAGCAGCGTCGCAAGCTCGAGGGCATCGCCGGCCTCACTGCAGAAGAGGCCAAGCGCCAGCTCTTGACCCAGATGGAGGCGGAAGCGCGGCGTGAAGGGCAGCTCATCGCGATGCGCCTCGAGGAAGAGGCGCGCGAGACCGCGCACGTCAAGGCCAAGGAGGTCCTGGCCACGACGATCCAGCGGCTCGCGCCCGACTACACCGTGGAGACCGCGGTGTCGATCGTCGACCTGCCGTCCGACGACATGAAGGGCCGCATCATCGGGCGCGAGGGCCGCAACATCCGCGCGCTCGAGCAGCACACCGGCGTCGACCTCATCGTCGACGACACGCCGGAGGCCGTCCTGATCTCCGCCTACGACCCGTACCGGCGGGAGATCGCCCGGCTCGCGCTCCAGCGGCTCATCGCCGACGGCCGCATCCACCCGGCCCGGATCGAAGAGGTGGTGAACAAGGTCAAGCAGGAGATGGAGCAGCACATCAAGGAGGAGGGCGACAAGGCTTGCTTCGAGGTGGGAGTGCACGGGCTGCACCCGGAGCTGGTGAAGCTGGTCGGCCGGATGAAGTACCGCACCTCCTACGGGCAGAACTGCCTGCAGCACTCGAAGGAGGTCGCGTGGCTGGCGGGGATGATGGCGGCCGAGATCGGCGCCGACAGCAAGCTGGCGAAGCGCATGGGCTTGCTCCACGACATCGGCAAGGCGCTCACCCACGAGCAGGAGGGCAGCCACCCGGAGCTCTCGCTGCAGGTCCTCACGAAGTTCAACGAGTCGTCCCAGATCATCAACGCCGCGCTGTGCGGGCACGAGAACGTGGAGCCGGAGACGATCGAGGCCGTCCTCACGGAGGCAGCCGACGGCATCTCGGCGGCGCGGCCGGGCGCGCGCCGCGACGTGCTGGAGAGCTACATCAAGCGGCTCGCCAAGCTCGAGGAGATCGCCATGTCCTACCGGGGCGTGGAGATGTGCTACGCGATCCAGGCGGGGCGCGAGCTGCGCATCATGACGAAGGCGGATCAGATCTCCGACCTCGACGCCCACCAGCTGGCGAAGGACATCTCAAAGCGCATCGAGGCCGAGATGCAGTATCCCGGACACATCAAGGTGATCGTGATCCGGGAGACGCGCGCCGTGGAAGTGGCGAAATGACGACAGCGCGGCCGCTCACGATCATCTGCGTCGGCGACATCTTCGGCGAGCCTGGCCGGCGCGCGGTCACCTCGCTCCTGCCGCGGCTCAAGAAGCAGCACGATGCGGACCTCGCCATCGTGAACGTCGAGAACGCCGCCGCCGGCTTCGGCGTCACCCCGCCGCTCGCGAAGAGCATCCTCGAGCACGGCGCCGACGTGATGACCTCCGGCAACCACATCTGGGACAAGAAGGAGATCATCGAGTACATCGGCAAGGAGAATCTCCTGCTGCGGCCGGCGAACTTTCCGGCCGGCGTGCCCGGCGCGGGATCCATCGTGGTGAAGGCCGGCCCGCACAAGGTCGCGGTGCTGAACCTGATGGGCCGTGTGTTCTTGCCGAACCTCGACTGCCCGTTCCGCAAGGCCGACGAGGAGATCGACCGGTTGAAGCAGGAGACGCCGATCATCGTCGTCGACATGCACTGCGAGGCCACGTCGGAGTCGCAGGCGATGGGCTGGTACCTGGATGGCCGCGTGAGCGCGGTGGTGGGCACGCATCGCCACGTGCAGACGGCCGACGAGCGCATCCTGCCGAAGGGCACGGCCTACATCACCGACCTCGGGATGACGGGGCCCGTCGATTCGGTGATCGGCGTGGATCCGCAGATCGCGCTCCAGCGGTTTCTCTTGCAGATGCCGAACCGGTTCGAGCCCGCGAAGGGGCCGGCCGCGCTGCACGGCGTCGTCATCCGCATCGACCCCGACACGGCCCGCGGCCTCTCGATCGAACGCCTGCGCGTTCCCAGCCCGGCCTGACGCCGGCGCGTCGTGCTGATTCTCGACGGCAAGGCCGTGGCCGCCAACGTCCTGTCGGACGTCAAGGGCGGCGTCGCCGAGCTCGAGCGGTCCACGGCCGTCCGGCCGACGCTCGCGGTGATCCTGGTGGGCGAGGATCCGGCTTCCCAGGTCTACGTGCGCAACAAGAAGCGCGCCGCCGAGGACGTGGGGATCGCCGCGCGGGACTTTCTGTATCCGGGCGGCTGTCCGCAGGACGCGCTGCTGTCGACGATCCGCGAGATCAATGCGGATCCCTCCATCCACGGCATCCTGCTCCAGCTGCCGCTCCCGAAGGGCATGAACGAGGACGAAGCCATCACCGCGATCGCCCCGGACAAGGACGCCGACGGCTTGCACCCCGAGAGCCTGGGCCGCCTCCTCGGCGGCAAACCTCGCATGATCCCGTGCACGCCGGCCGGCTGCCTCGCGATCCTCGACCACTACGACATTCCTCTCGAGGGCGCCGAGGCGGTTGTCATCGGGCGCTCGCGCCTGGTCGGCAAGCCGCTCGCGCAGCTCCTGCTCGCCCGGAACGCCACGGTGACCATGTGTCACACGAGGACGCGGGACCTGGCGGCGCACTGCCGCCGCGCCGACGTGCTCTGCGTGGCGGCGGGCCGCGCGCGATTCGTCACCGGCGACATGGTGAAGGAAGGCGTGGTCGTCGTCGACGTGGGGGTCAACCGGCTGGACACGGGCAAGCTCGCCGGCGACGTGGACTTCGCCTCGGTGAGCCCCAGGGCTCGCGCGATCACCCCGGTGCCCGGCGGCGTCGGCCCGATGACGATCGCGATGCTGATGCGCAACACGCTGCTCGCCGCGCGCCGACAGCTCGGCAGAGACGGCGGGTGACGGCGCGCCGGCTTTCGCGATGAGAGAGCGCCGCGTCCTCACCGTCTCCGAGCTCACCCTGCGCATCAAGACCGCGCTGGAGGAGGCGCTGCCGACGGTGTGGGTCGAGGGGGAGATCAGCAATCTCCGGGTGCCGTCGTCGGGCCACGCCTACTTCACGCTGAAGGACGACGGGGCGCAGCTCCGGTGCGTGCTGTTCAGGAACCGCAGCCGGCGCGTGCGGTTCGAGCTGGAGGACGGCCAGCACGTCCTGGCGTTCGGCGGGCTCGACGTCTACGCCAACCGCGGCGAGTACCAGCTCATCGTCGAGGTCCTCGAGCCGAAGGGCGCCGGGGCGCTCCAGATCGCCTTCGAGCAGCTCAAGCGGAAGCTCGAGGCCGAGGGGCTGTTCGAGCCCTCGCGCAAGCGCGCGCTGCCTCCGTTCCCGCGCGTCATCGGCATCGTGACGTCGCCGTCGGGCGCCGCGCTGCGCGACATGCTGCACATCATCGGCCGCCGCTTCGCCGATCTCCGCGTGCTGTTGGCGCCCGTGCGGGTCCAGGGCGTCGAGGCGCCGGGGGAGATCGTCGCCGCGATTGCGAACCTGTGCGAGGTGGACGACCTCGACGTCGTGATCGTGGGCCGCGGCGGCGGGTCGATCGAGGACCTCTGGGCCTTCAACGACGAGCGCGTGGCCCGCGCGATCGCCGCCTGCCGCGTGCCCGTCATCTCGGCGGTGGGCCACGAGACGGACTTCACGATCGCCGACTTCGTGGCCGATCTCCGCGCGCCGACGCCGTCCGGCGCCGCCGAGCTGGTGGTCCGCGAGAAGCTCCACGTCGTCCGCGCGCTCGCCGAGCTGTACGACCGCCTGAAGCAGGCGATGCTGTCGCAGGTGGAGCGGGCCCGCGAGCGCGCGCTGTTCCTCGCGCGGCGGCGGGTGCTGACGGATCCCGGCCGCGCCCTGGCCGAGTGGCACCGGCGCGTGGACGACGCGACCGCGCGACTGCACACCGCGGCCCGCGCCAATCTCCGTCACGCGGCGCACCGCGTCGCGCTCTCGACAAACACCTTGAGTTCCCTGCACCCGTTGGCTAGGATTTCCCAAGGTGTCGCCGTGCTCGCCCAGCTCCGCGGTCGACTCGGGGCGGCCGGGGCTCACAGCGTGAAAGCCTCGCGGCATCGCTTCGAGACGTCCGTCGGGCGTCTTCAGACACTGTCGCCGCTGGCCGTGCTGGGGCGGGGCTACAGCCTGACGCGGCTCCCCTCGGGGGCCGTGGTGACGCGGGCCGCCGGGATGCATCCCGGCGAGGCCATCGAGATCCTGCTGCACGAAGGAACGCTCGGCGCGCGCGTGGAGCGGATCGAGGAGCGGGATGAGCGACATCAAATTTGAAGACGCGCTCCAGCGCCTCGAGCAGATCGTCGACCGGCTCGAGGCCGGAAATCTGCCGCTGGAAGACTCGCTCAAGGTCTTCGAGGAGGGCGTCGGTCTCGCCCGCCGCTGCTCCCGGTACCTCGAGGACGCCGAGAAGCGCATCGAGCTCCTGACGCGCGACGAGAGCGGCGTGCTCCGCACGGATCCGCTCGTCATCGAAGAGGATCCCGGTCTCCGATGACTGCCTCGCGAGGGGCAGCCGAGCTCGCCGCGCCAGGGCACCGCGCACTCCGGATCGGCCGATGACCTTCGACGTCCGCGGCTATCTCAAGGATCGCGCGGCCGCGGTGGACGTCGGGCTCGACCGATACCTGCCCCCGGAGAGCGACCAGCCGGAAACGCTGCACAAGGCGATGCGCTACAGCGTCTTCGCGGGCGGCAAGCGCCTGCGCCCCGTGCTGGTGATCGCGGGCGCGGAGGCGGTCGGCGGCCGCGTCGGCGACGTGATGCCGACCGCGTGCGCCATGGAGCTGATCCACACGTACTCCCTCGTTCACGACGACCTCCCGGCCATGGACAACGACGACTTTCGCCGTGGCCGGCCCACGAACCACAAGGTGTTCGGCGAGGCGATGGCGATCCTCGCGGGGGACGCGCTCCTGACGCTCGCGTTCCGGCTCGTCGCGCAGAACTTCGCCGCGGGCGGCGATCCCGCGCGGCTGCCCGACGTGCTCGCGGAGATCGCCGATGCAGCGGGCTCGGCGGGCATGGTGGGCGGGCAGGTCGTGGACCTCGAGTCCGAGGGACGGCGGGTGAGCGCGGACATCGTCGACTACATCCACGCGCGCAAGACCGGAGCGCTGATCCGCGCCTCGCTCTGCGCGGGCGCCATGCTGTGCGGCGCGACGCCCGAGCAGCGGAGGGCGCTCGGCCAGGCCGGCGCTGCGCTCGGCCTGGCTTTCCAGATCGTCGACGACGTGCTGGACATCGTCGGCAGCTCCGAGGATCTCGGCAAGACCGCGGGAAAGGACCAGGCCCAGCAGAAGGCCACCTATCCCGCGCTTCACGGCATCGAGGCATCACTGGCCCGCGCGCGGCAGCTCATCACCGAGGCCGACACTGCGCTCGCCGCGTTCGGCGATCGCGCCGAACCCGCCCGGGCGCTGGGCCGGTTCATCGTGGAACGAAAGGCCTGACCGTTCGTTCGACCCCCTCTTCCGGGCAGGGAGAGGGAGCAGGGGAGTCTCGACCATGTCGGAGATCAAGACGCTGCATGCGCGCGAAGTCCTGGATTCGCGCGGCAACCCCACCATCGAGGTCGAGGCGTGGCTCGAATCCGGCGCCTACGGCCGCGCGCTGGTCCCGTCCGGGGCGTCCACGGGCTCGCGCGAGGCGGTGGAGCTCCGCGACGACGAGGAGAATCGGTACCTCGGCAAGGGCGTGAAGCGCGCCGTGCAGAACGTGCTCGAGGTGATCGCGCCGGAGGTCGAGGGACTGGAGGCGGCGGAGCAGGTGCTGATCGACCGCGCGCTCCTCGAGCTGGACGGCACCCCGAACAAGTCCGCGCTCGGCGCGAATGCCCTCCTCGGCGTCTCCCTCGCCGTCGCGCGCGCGGCCGCCGACGACGCCGGCCTTCCGCTCTACCAGTATCTCGGCGGACCGGGCGCGCGGCTGCTTCCCGTGCCGATGATGAACGTGCTGAACGGCGGCGTCCACGCCGACAACGGCCTCGACATCCAGGAGTTCATGCTGGTGCCCGCGGGCGCGGGCAGTTTCACCGAGGCCCTGCGCATGGGCGTGGAGATCTTCCACACGCTCAGGAAGCTCCTCAAGGACAAGGCGCTGTCGACGGGCGTCGGCGACGAGGGTGGCTTCGCGCCCGCGCTCGGCGGCAACGAGGCGGCGCTCGACTTCGTGCTCCGCGCCGTCGAGCGCGCGGGCTATCGCCCCGGCGACGAGGTGTGGCTCGCCATCGACGCTGCGGCCAGCGAGTTCCACGAGCACGGCGCGTATCGGCTGCGCGCCGACCGCACCGTCAAGTCGGCCGACGAGATGATCGACTTCTACGAGGGGCTGCTCGGGCGCTATCCGATCTGCTCGATCGAGGATGGACTCGGGGAGGACGACCGGGCGGGCTGGCAAGGTCTCACCCGTCGCCTCGGGACGCGCGTGCAGCTGGTCGGCGACGACCTCTTCGTCACGAATCCCGCCATCCTGCAGGAGGGCATCCGGCAGGGCCTCGCCAACTCGGTGCTGGTCAAGGTGAACCAGATCGGCACGCTGACCGAGACGCTGGAGGCCGTCGAGCTGGCAAAGCGCGCCGGCTACGGCACCGTCATCTCGCATCGCTCGGGCGAGACCGAGGACACGTTCATCGCGGACCTCGCTGTGGGCGTGAATGCGGGGCAGATCAAGACCGGTTCGCTCGCCCGGGGCGAGCGCACCGCCAAGTACAATCAGCTCCTCCGCATCGAGGAGGAGCTGGGCGCCGCCGCCGTGTGGCCGGGCCCGGCCGTGTTCCGGGGCCGCGCTCGATGAGAGGGCCCGCGAAGGGCCCATCCCGCCGCACCGGAACCCTCATCGCCTCCACGAGGCACCGCCACTTCACCGCGTCGTCCGGCACGCGGGTACGCGGGTGATCGCCCGCGCGCTCCGCGCGGGCGCCATCACGATCGTCGCCCTCGCCATCCTCGCGTTCGGAGGGCAGAGCCTGGGCCGCGTCTGGCAGATGAAGCGCGAGGTCGACGGCCTCGAGCGCGAGATCGCCGCGCTGCGCGCCGAGACCGACCGGCTGTCCACGACCGTCAACCAGCTTCGCTCCGACCCGGATTCCATCGAGCGCGTCGCGCGCGAGGAACTGGGCTTCGTCAAGCCCGGCGAGCGTGTGCTCAAGCTCCCTCCCTCGAAAGGCCAGTGACGCCGATGGAGCCTCTCTTCGTCCTGTTCCTGATGGCCCTCGTCCTGAATGCGCGCGCGGTCTGGAAGCTTGCCCTCGACTGGAAGGGCATGCGAACGACGCTCGGGTTCGTCCGCGACGCCTACGCGCGCAAGGGCGAATTGCCAAGCGAGGAGATGCTCGAGCGCAACCCGGGCGCCCCCGTGTTCCTCCACCTGGTGCCGGCGTATCACGAGCCCGACATCGCCGAGACCGTGAAGGCCCTCGTCGGATCGCGCTATCCGCACGGCGGCCTGCACGTGGTGGTCGTGACCAAGGAGGACGAGGAGCGAGAGCCCCATCCCGGCATGGCGACCAGCACCGGCGAGCTGGTGCGCCGCCTGCGCGAGACGCTGCCGCCGTATCAGCAGAAGCGGCTCAGTCATCTGGCGATGCCCGGCCAGGGGCGCAAGGCCCATCAGCTCAACTGGGCGCTGCGGCCGGAGGCCCTGCGAGAGATCCTCGGCGAGGACATGGCGCCCTCGCGCGTGTTCGTGGGGGTGAGCGATGCGGACTCGATCCCCGATCCCGACACCTACCGCTGGATCGCGCAAGAGGAGCTGAGCGGCCGCGCGGCGCTCGCCTATCAAGGCATCACCCTCTCCCTCGCGAACTACGACCGGCAGGCCATGCGCGGGAAGATCTGCGCCATCCAGCAATCGTCGATCTTCATCCGCGTGTCGATCGCCCGCCTGATCAACGAGGTCAAGCGCGTGCGGCTCTTCGCGGCCCTGGCCGGCCGATGGCCGGCGCTGGCTCGCACGCTTCACCCTGCGTTCGACCTGATCTTCCGGCGCTCCCAGATCTGCCTCGGCCACAACCAGTTCGTCCGCCTCGACACGCTGACCAACGTCGGCGGCTTTCCGACGTCGGGCGCCACCGAGGACTCCACGCTGGGATACGCGCTCGGCGGGCGAGGGATCCTCACTCGCGCCATGCCGATGGTCGAGCTGACCGACCTGCCCGAGACGTCGGAGAAGGTCGTGCGCCAGAACGCGCGGTGGTACCTGGGCGTGCTCGACGACATTCCGTTCCTGTGGCGCGCGTGGCGGGCGCGCCCGTCGGCGTTCAACCTGGCCCAGCTCGCGCGACACATCGGCAACAAGGTGATCGAGTGGCCCATTGCCGCGCTCGTGTACCCGGTCATGGGCTACCTCGGCTGGTACCTGGCCTACACGTATCGCTGGGAATACCCACGGCTGTTCTACGTCGCCATCGGAGCGCCGACGCTGTCGCTGCTCCTCACGATCTGGGTCGGCGGCATCATGACCCAGGCGCTGATCGAGGCCTTCCGTCCCTACCTGCCGCGGCCGGTCGATCTGCGGCGCAAGAGCCTCCGGGAGCGTTTCCTCGGCACGTTCCGTTGCCAGACGTACTGGCTGCTCGCGACGCGAGGCGCCTGGCGGGTGCTGTGGAGCCTGGCGCGCTCGGGCCGCTACGAGGCGCGGAAGACCGACCGCGTGATCGCGCGCGCGGCCGTTCCGCTGTCGCCGCTCGGGCCGGAGCGGAGCGAGCGCGCGTCGTAGCCGTCGGCGTTCGCGCGCGCCGCGCGGCGATGCGGCGCCGCGCGACGGGTCGGAGCCGGCGGCGGTTCTCCGTCGAGCGCCATGCGCTCCTGACCATCGGCTGTGCGGCTGCCCGCCTCGGGCATCCACCTACCGGTCGACGCGAGACCGTCCGAGGGCGCCGGGAGGCCGGCGTGTCGTCTTTCAGCCTGCCAGCAGCTCATCTACCACGCGGAGCAATCGCCATGCATCACCGGCGCGGCCGGTGAAAGAACGCCAGAGCGGCTCGGGCCCCGTGTGCTGAAACGTCTCGAACAGCGCGAGGCGCGCTCGGTCGCCCGCCGCCGCGGCCAGCCGGAGACTCTCCGTGTAGGGGATCGACTCGTCGCCCAGGCCGTGCGCGATGAGCAGCCGCGCGTGAATGCGGGGCACGACCGCGAGCGGCGAGAGCCGCGCGAGCGCATCGCGCACCGCTTCCGGCAAGCCGGCGATCAATCCCGCCACGCGGTCGCCGCGGCGATTCACGACGAGCGCCAGCATCGCTCGCTCCTCGGCGCCGAGTCCGCGCTCGGCGAGCGCGGTGTCGTCTCCGGGATTGGCGAGCTTTCGCTCGGCGAGATCGCCGAGCGCCCGCCGCTGGGCATCGTCGGCGACCATCCCGGTCAACATCGCGAGGAGCTTCCACCGGTTGTATTCCTCCTGGCGCTGAACGTGGCGATGTCCCTCGAACTCGTGCTCGCCGGTCGTGATGAACGCGATGACGTTCACGAGCTCGGCGTAACCGCCGAAGCTGCCGACGACGCGCAGGCGGGGGACATCCGCGGCGGCGATCAGCGTCGGTCCCGCGCCGAAGCTGAAGCCGGCGACGGCCGGCTGGCCGAACCCCTCGCGCGCGGCAATGCCCCTGGCCTCGCCGATCGCCGCGCGGATGTCGGCGACCTCGTGACCGGAGAGCCGGAACGCGGCCAGTCCCTCGAACTGGGGAACGAGGACTACCACGCCGCGCGCCGCGAGGAGACGGGCGAGGCGCTCGAGATCCGGCTGGCGCCGCCCGAGCCGCGACAATCCATGGACCAGCAGCAGGACGCCGCGCGGGTGTGGTGGGCGGTAGAGATCTGCGTCGAGCGGTCCGGAGGGTCCGGCGATTGCGATCTCTTCGCGGGCAGCGGGCCTGTTCCATTCGGCGAGCCAGGATTCGGCCGATGGAGCTGCCAAGCTGAGCGCGAGAGTGGCGGCGGCGGTGAATCGCCACGCGAGCCCCATCGCGACGATGACGGCCACCGCGGCCGCGAACAGGGGCAGGCGCCACCGCATTGCGCGAGTAGGGTATCACCGGGGATCGGCCTCATCGCGGCCGGGCGCTGGTGGTGGGTTCGACACCCAAGGCGTGTGGCTCGCGCGATCCGGACGCCCGCGTGGTTGACACGTTTTAGCGCGTCGGTTACATTGAGGACCGTCACCGCGGGGTGGAGCAGCCCGGTAGCTCGTTGGGCTCATAACCCAAAGGTCGCTGGTTCAAATCCAGCCCCCGCAACCAGGTAAATCAAGGGCTTCCGCGACGCTCGCGGGAGCCCTTGATGCTTCTTGCTAACACCTTGCTAACAACCCCGGCGGCCTCGCGGGAGTGGAGGAGCCTCGCGACATGACGATCATCACGCACCCGAACTGGGAAGAAGTCGCGGACGATGAAATCGGCAGGGAGCAGAGCCAAGCCGCCGCGCACGCGGTCACGACGGCCCGCGCTGATCTGGGGCTGCCCGA
>Ga0126379_10000396_pt1 | contig 23884 bp, 21 predicted proteins | sample PanSoiMetPlot_24_FD_92640 | JGI IMG/M metagenome (GOLD analysis project Ga0126379, IMG submission 92640) | Tropical forest soil microbial communities from Panama - MetaG Plot_24 | ecosystem: Environmental > Terrestrial > Soil > Tropical forest > Bulk soil | place: Panama | collected 2016-02-17
ATTCTGGCTGGATGCTTGGATGGACGTATAATTGATGATCGATGCGCGCAGCGGGTTACAAATAGGCTCGGAGACGTTGGCTGTGAGTTTGAGGATTTCCGTAGAAACGTAAATGCTGCGCGAAGCCATCCGTCTTCATCGCGACGGACTCGCGCGGTTGTCTGCGACCGTTCGGTAGTGATTGTCGTTAACGGCTCGCAGCAAGCGCTGGACCTGGTTGCGCGCGCTCCGGAAGAGCCGGGAACTCGTCTGTGGCAAAGCACATCGGGTTTGAGCTGGCGAACGCTTCGCCGCAATATCCAGAGGTTCAGATCGAGACGCACTAGACGGCGCGCCGAGCGTCGGCGCACGGTCGGCTAGTTTTCGCCACACTGTTCGCGCCGCAAATTGCGGCGCAGGAAGTCCTTGGCCCGGAAGATGATCATTCGGATTGCTGGAAGGCGCGTGTTCAGCGTGCCGGCGATCTCCGAGTAGCTCATGCGCTTGTAGTACAGCAGCACGAGCGGAACCTTGTATTTATCCGGCAAGCGAGTCAAGTGTTCCCGGATTTGGCGCTGTTCGTCCTTGCGTAGGATCTCAGAGAGCGGTGAAAGAGCCGAATGATCGGCGAAGCCGCTGATGTCTATGTCCTCTAAGGAGGAACTTCGCTCGCATTTTCTTTGCCGCAGCTTATCGATGCAGTGCCGCCCCGCCACCTGTGAGATCCAAGGGCGGAAGGGCATGCTCTCTTCTCTCTGATGCAGCACACGGTAGAGCTTTAGGAAGACTTCCGCGGCCGCGTCCTCGGCGTCTTCCGGTTGCCGAAAGAATCGGCGACACACCCGCAAGACGTATTGATAGTGATCGGTGTAGATGGAGCCCAAAACATCGGGGCAGATTGGTCGTGGCTGTGACTGCGGCAGGGCTGAGCAGACCTGCGGTTCTTCCATGAGCATCGAAGTTGCTTCAGTTACCATCTCCAGTCCTTTCCTTTGCGTTTGCACACCAATACTGTGTGGTCCGCACGGTGCAAGTTGTGGAGGTCATCGTTACGATTATTCAGCGAGTTATTTAATAGTTCCTTCTTCGCTGCTCGTAACTTTCCTTGGTCGCACAACCAACGCCGGCCGACGGCGAGTCTTCGGGAAATCCTTGTTATCCGCGGAAGCGCGATGCGCGCTGGCTTCGCGGCGACGCACAACCAAAAGCGTCAAGTCATCGCCGGGCGGGCACGCGTCGGCGAAGTCGAGTACCGCGCCAAGTGTGGAGAAGAGCACCTGGTTCGCGCTTGCGCCGCTGACGGCCTCCGCAGCGGAAGTTAGCCTTGCCATCTCAAACTCTTCGTCGCGCGGATTGCGGCATTCCGTCAGCCCGTCGGAATATGCCAGCAACATGTCGCCGGGATTCAGGCGCACGGTCCCTGAGTTGTACATCGCTTGGTGGAGTGCGCCGAGCATTGGGCCACCCTCTTCCAGCCGTTCGACGGATTTGTTGCGCCTGAGAATCAGCGGGGGTGGCAGGCCGGCGTTGCAGTACACAAGTTCGCCTCGCTCCAGATCGAGCCGCGCAAAGAATAGCGCCGCGATCGGCGGCTCGCTCTTGTCCTGGCATAGTTCGCGATTGACCGCCGCAACAGCGTCGGCTGGATGCAAGCACGTTCGCGCGTTGCGCTGAATCAAGTCCATCAGATGCGCTTGCCAAATTCCCGCGGACAAACCTTTGCCTGCGATGTCGCCCACCGTAAGCCCCAGCACGGAGTCGAGTTCCATCACCTTGAAAAAGTCTCCTGACAAATGGCGCGCCGGGAAAATCTCACCGGCGATCTCGAACTCGCCCGAAACCAATTCGCGCGGAGCGCAGAGCCGTCGTTGGACTTGCGCAGCTTCGTAGATGGCTTGCTGCAGCTTTGCATGTGCAGCGCGCACGGTATCGCGTTCTTCCTGCAGCGATTGCATGCTCTCCGCGAGGTTCGGTGACGTGACGGTCGGTAAACACTCGGGCGCGCGATCTCCCGCAGCGCGCTTTCTCTCACGCGCCGGACGATTCTCAGGCAGCTTTCGAGTGCCGATTAGCGTTTCTGCGGATGCCATGATCATGTTCCCCTCATTCTCATCCCACGAACTTGTACCCCACTCCATGCACGGTCAAAAAAAAACGAGGTTGCTCCGGAACCGGCTCCAGCTTCTGTCGAATGCGCACGATATGAGCATCCACCGTGCGGGTGGTCGGAAAATTCTCATAACCCCAAACCTCGTCGAGCAGCCGCTCGCGGCTCAGGGTCTCGCCGGAGTGACAAAGAAAATGCTTGAGGAGGTCAAATTCTTTGCTGGAGAACTCCACCGGGTTGCCGCCACGCCGCACCTGGTAGCTGCGCAAATTCACTTCGACATCGCCAAAGGAATAGCGGTCCTGATCTTTTGGGAGCGTTTGCGCGCGCCGCAGGACAGCTTTGACGCGAGCGAGCAATTCACGGATGGAGAAAGGCTTGGTGACGTAGTCATCGGCGCCGAGTTCGAGGCCGACGACCTTGTCGACCTCCTGTCCTCGCGCCGTCAGCATGATGATGGGAATCGAAGGACGCTTGGATTTCAGCTGTTTGCACACATCCAGTCCGCTCATGCGCGGCATCATCACATCCAGCACCACCAGGTCCGGAGAATCCTTCAGCGCGCGTTCGAGGCCTTCGACACCATCGAGCGCCGTGAGCACTTGGAAGCCTTCGTACTCAAAGTTATCGCGCAAGCCGGCGACCATGTTCGGCTCATCCTCGACGATCAGAATCTTCGCGGTTCCCATGCTTTCTCCTTTAGCCTTGCCCTGCGTCATGACGCTTGCTATCCCTCAGGCGACTCCGCTAGCTTGCGAAGGGAAAGCCAGCGGCAACGCGATCGTAAATTTGCTGCCCTTCTGCGGATGGCTTTCGACCAGCACGTCCCCGCCGTGCGCCCGCGCGATGTGCCGAACAAGCGACAGGCCCAAACCGGATCCCTTCACGTTGTGCACCAATGGATCTCCGCAGCGGTAAAACTTCTCGAAGATTTTTTCCTGCTCGTGAACCGGAATGCCGATGCCGTGATCTCGGACCTCCAAATTCACGGAGCTGTTCGAGCGGTACAAGCTCACACCAATGTACTTGTCATCCTTGGAATACTTCAGCGCATTGTTGACCAGATTGAGGAGCGAGCGCGCGATAGCTTCGCGATCCACGTTCACCGGCGGAATATCGGCGGAGATGTTCTCCTCGAACGCAAAACCGTTTTGCTGGATCTGGAAGCGGTAGGATTCCAGGGTGGAATGCACCAGTTCCGCGAGATCCGTTTCCTTGAACTCGTATTCCTTGCGTCCGGCCTCGATGCGGGAGAAATCCAAGATATTGTTGATCAGAGCGGTCAAGCGCTCGCTTTCCTCGCGGATGATGCGGAAATACTCCTGATATTTTTCCTTTGCCGAAAGTCGCCCCAGTTCCAACGTCTCGGCATAGAGGCGAATCAGGGCCAGCGGCGTCCGCAATTCGTGCGAAACGTTGGCAACGAAATCGGATTTCAATTTTGCCAGGGTCATTTCCCTGGAGACGTTGCGATAGGTCAGCCAGATTCCGCCGATCATCAGCAAAGAGAGTGCGGTTAAGACCAGATAGTTATACCGAAGGAATCTGGACACCATATCGGAGACCGTGGTGCCCTGGTACTTGATCGCCGCGGTTAAATCCGGGAAAACAAATGTAAAATTACGCTCCGCCTCCGACTTACCCTCGCCCCAACTGCCGGAAGTCACCCAGGGTGTGTAATCCTTTGATGGACGTATCATCATGACCGGCGGATTGTCGGCTCTTAGGACGTCGCTCTTGCTGCTCAATACGTCCTTCATCATCGCCGGCAGGAAGGTTTGCTGCAGATAGTCATTATCAAACGCGACAGCGCCAAGCACCACGCGATCCTTGTCGACATTCGGCGGGAGAAAATAAGTGAGGTTCCAATAGCTGTACCGATTTTCCTGATGGTACCATCCACCAGTGAACACGACAGGCGGTTCGTCCTTTTCCGCCATCATTCGAACTCGGCTCGCGAAGTCGGGTGCTTCCAAAGGAAACCAAGTCGCGATCATGTTGATCGAATCTTGCGCGCGGGCGCAGAACTCCGGGTCCTTGTCACGGGCGGGCTGCGCGCGGCTTACCAGCAGGTTGTTCTTCTTGTCGTACATAAACGCATACGACAATTCCGGATGCTCCAACAGGATGTGTTCGAGCTTGGCCTTGATCGCGGCGTGGTCTAGGTCGGGGCTCGGAAATTCTTCACGGACCGGTGTGATCATGTCGTTGGCCTTGTGCCAGGTTTTCTTTTCCGCGATCGCCAATACGTGAGAGAAGTCTCGCTGGATAGCCGCTTCAACGGCCTCAGACCGCTGGATATGCTTCAGATTCCAAATGCTGAAGGCCATCAAGGCTGCCGCCGGAAGCGTGATGGCCAACTCCAGCGTTAGGAGCGTTCTCGTGCGCTCCGTCAATCGCCATTTCTTCTTGGACATTCTCAGCCTCGCCTGCGTCGTTCCTTCACGTTACGAGGACAAGACTATAACGACCCGCCAGAGGGAGTGTGTCAAGACGCCGCAAAGGATTGTAAAAAGTTGTAAAGCCATGGGGGCCCCCAAATGTCATTCATGGCCGCCGCCGTCACATAGAAACAACTTATTCTCAGTAGGTTACAAGCACTAAGGCCTCGGACGCGTCCAGCTGAAACACCGTCAAGCCGGGAGCAACTTCACGGGGCCCTGCCGGGTTCAATCGCCGAATCTGGCTACGGCGCGGGCTTTCGCTTTTACCGCTTCTTGTTCTCTGTTCTTAGGAGGCGCACTAGTTTCGAGCGCATGGATCAGGCGAGCAGAAATGGCGGCGATATCGTCGACGGCTGCAAGGAATGCGGCTTCATTTGCAATCGACGGTTTTGTGAAGCCGCTGATTTTCCGGACGAACTGGAGCGAAGCGGCACGAATTTCTTCGGGAGTGACCGGCGGATCAAAATTGAAAAGCGGTCTGATGTTTCTACACATTGCCTTTGCACCTCTAGGGAATAGATGAGTCCAGGCTGGCCTTTGATTCAGGCGAACGCGGCGAGCTCCTAGGTCGTGACAGCCGACTTTGCGGACTTGAAAGAAGCGAGGCGCTGGCGAGCGTAGTTGCACCAGGGTCCCACGGGATCCAAGCTGACATAGGCTTGCCAATACTGCTGCGCTTCGGCAAACGCGCCCATTTTCTCGCAAACGAAAGCCAAATTGTAGTGCGCATCGCAATAGTCCGGACGCAACCGTACCGCTTGCCGGAGATGCTGCCTTGAAGCTTCTAGATCGCCGAGATCTTCGAGCACACTTCCCAGGTTGAAATGCGCCAAGGCGTTCTTCGGATCCACAGCAAGAGAGCGGCGAAAACATTCCGCGGCTTTTTCCAGGCTGCGGTCCTCGTAATAAAGCGTTCCGCAATTGATGAGAGCATCGAGCCTTTGCGAATCGAGGCGCAGAGCGCGATCGTAAGCATCGAGCGCTTGCGCGCGGGTGGCTCTGTCGGTTTCATATTGCAACGCCCTCGCAAACCATTCGTCGGCCGTGGGCTCGGCCATAACGCGTATTTGTTCGTGAAGTTCGCGAGTCTCGAAATTCAATACGAACTGGCCCGATAGCGGCTCCAGGCGCGCTCCCTCGCGTTCAACAATGACGTCCTTGCCGTCGGAAAGAACACGAAGCTCCGCGAGCGGCACGTGGACCTGAGAAAGCTTGTCGTGAAGCGCAGCCATCGTGCGTTGCAGGCGGTTTGCTGAAACTCCCTTTTCGACTAGTTGTTTTACGGTGCGCAGGCCGATGAGATCCCGGAAATCGTAGCAGGGACTGCCCATATCCGTTCGAGGAGAAACCAGGCGCAAACGGTCCCAGGTGTCCAACTGCTTCCCGGTGAGCCCCAAAATGCGCTGGACATCCTCGGGACTAAATCTGTCGGTCGTACCCATTCAGAATTACCCGGCCAACTTCTTCCCTGCCCTCTTCTGCTGCGTAGCTGCGGCTGGCGGCACAGCTCGCGCGGGTGGCTTCTTCCCTACCGGAATAGGCCCTGCAGCAACCTCCGCGGTCGCGGCAGCAGGTGCTTTCTTCTCCGCAATACTCTTTTTCAGCGCTTCCATCAAGTCAATTACCGGAGCCAGATGCGGCTGCGCGACTTCCGTAACTTCCTGTCCCTTAAGCTTGGCGGCAATCAGCGTGCGCACATTCTCTTGATACTCGTCGCGATATTTCTGTGGCTCAAAAGGAGCCGCCAGACTGGCAATGAGTTGCTCGGCGAGTTTCTTTTCCTGTTCCTTCACTTCGACGTTGTCGGTAGGAACAGACTCGGCAGCGCGAATCTCGTTGGAATAGAACATGGTGTGCAACGTCATGCCTCGGCTGCCAGGGCGAATAATCACGATGTGCTCCCGCTGGTGCATGGTAAGCTTGGCGATCGCACCGTAGCCCGACTCTTCCATAGCCTTCATGAGGAGTTTATAGGCTTTCACTCCGGCTTCCTCCGGCGAGATGTAGTAGGAGGAGTCAAAGTACAGGGGATCCATCTCATTGAGCTTGACGAACTCCAGGATTTCCATAACGTGGGCCGAAGGAGGCTCGATCTTGTCCAGCTCTTCCTCGCTGAAGAGGACGTACTGATCTTTTTCGTACTCGTAGCCCTTCACAATTTCAGAACGCTCGACGTTGCGGTTGCAAACGGGGCAAAACAGGGGCTGTTTCAGGCGCGAATGGCATTCCTTGTGGAGCTGGTTGAAACTGATGCGTTCACCGCGAGCTGCGGCAAACATCCGCACGGGTATGGAAATCAAGCCAAAGGTGAGGTGACCCTTCCAGACAGTGGTGGCCATGTGGATACTCCTTCGGTGAGCAGCCTAGGGATCCGCGCACGAGCTTTTAAGGTTAGCCTTCCGGCAGGCCAGAATCAAGATGAACCCATGCGGTATTGCTCATTTTGGAAATCGCCCCCTTGGGGTAGAACGCTGGTCTAACCGGTTCGTGGATCGTTCACTCGCCACTGGAAGCGATAGAATTCCGCCAGCTTGCCAAAATCCCGGGCATTGGCAGTGATGACAGTGATGCCCAAGCGGCCTGCGCTCATCGCTAGTAGCGCGTCGTTGGCCAAGCGCCCTCGTCCAATTTGCTCGTAACTGTATTTTTCCGCTAGGCGAGCAAGGATTTTCCCAGTTTGAGTCCAGTCACTGAGAGTGGGAACCAGTATCCGGCCAATCCTCCCAAAATCACGTTCTAAGCGCTCAACAACGCGGCGATGCTGAGCGGCCACACCCGCGAACAATTCTTCGAGGACAACACAACTCAACCAAATGGGCCCACCGCCCGCCATGCGTCTGAGATTCCATCCGGCATCATCTCGCATGCGCAGGGAGGGGATGTAGATCGAGGAATCGAAGAGGACCGGCTGCATTAGTCTTGCAAAGTGCCGTACACGTCTTTGATGACAATGCCGCTGGTCACAAAGCGCTCATTGGCTTGCGCCGCCAAGCGCTTCCTCTCGTGCTCGGAAATAACCAAATCCAGAGCGCGCTCGATAGCCTCGGTTTCGGTGCCGGCTCGCAAGACCCGCTGGGCGCGCTTAATTTTCACAGGGTCCAAACGGAAGTGCTTGTGGGCGCGCGCTCTGCTAGTCGTCATGCTATTGTCCTCCTTTCCGAGTATACAGCAGTCATGTACACACAGCCACCAATTGTGAACATACGGCTGTGTGCTTCACAATTGCGTGATATAGAATCCACCCATGGGCAAGCTCGAAGAATACAAGCGAAAACGCCACTTCGACCGGACGCCGGAGCCATCCGGCGAACCCGAACCAGCCACGGATCCTATCCAGGACAAGCCCTCGCGGGCTGCCAAACGCACGCGCCTGCCCAAGCCAAAACTGCCGCAGTTGGAAGTGCGTCCCGGGGCTGCGCATGGAGACACGTTCGTGGTTCAAAAGCACCGCGCAACACGGCTGCACTACGATTTCCGACTGGCGATCGATGGAACGCTGAAGTCCTGGGCGGTACCCAAGGGACCTTCGCTGAACTCTGCCGACAAGCGGCTGGCGGTGCAAACCGAAGATCATCCGCTAGACTACGCGAACTTCGAGGGAAAAATCCCGGAGGGCAATTACGGCGCGGGAACCGTGATGGTGTGGGATCGCGGAACCTTCAGCGTGATTGGCGACGCCAACGCGAGCAAACAAATCGAGCGCGGTGAGATTAAGTTCCAGCTGAACGGCGAGAAGCTGCGCGGAAGTTTTGTGCTCGTCAAGCTGAAACACAGTGAGAAGGGCAACGAATGGCTGTTCATCAAGCATAAGGATGCCAACGAAGATCCCGCCTGGAACATCGACGAGCACGATGGCTCGGTGCTGACGGGCCGCGCCATTAAGGAAATAGCTGAGGAGTTGCCGCCCAAACGCGAAGCGAATCCTATCCAGCCCGGCGAACTGGACGGCGCGCGAAAAGGTGCCATGCCGTCTCACGTCGAACCCATGTTGGCCACGCTTGGCGAGCATGCGTTCTCCGATCCGAACTGGCTGTTTGAAATCAAGTGGGACGGAGTGCGCGCGCTGGCCAGAATCGAGCATGGCGCTTTGACATTGCGCTCCCGTAACGGCGCGGACATCACCAAACGCTATCCCGAGTTGGCCTTTCTTTCGCAGGCTTTTGCAGCCTCGCAGGCAATTGTTGATGGAGAAATCGTGGCGCTGGATGAGCGCGGCCTCAGTAGCTTCGAACGCTTGCAGCAACGCATGCACGTACGCGCGCCGAGCGAGCACCTGGTTTCGCAGATACCTGTCGTTTACTTCGCGTTCGATCTTCTCTACTGCGATGGCTATGATCTTCGCAAAGCGCCGCTGGTGGAACGCAAGCAACTCCTGCAGCGCCTGGTGCACGCGTCGGAACGGTTCCGCTACGCCGATCACCAGATGGAACATGGGAAAGAACTGTTTGAGCTGGCGAAACAGACCGGACTGGAAGGAATCGTCGCCAAACGTGCCGACAGCCCGTATGTTTCCGACCGCAGCGCGTATTGGATGAAGCTGAAGGTAACGAACACTCTCGATGCAGCTGTTGGCGGCTGGACCGAATCGCGTACCCCTGCTCTTCCCTTTGGCTCGCTGCTGCTGGGCTTGTATCAAGGCAAGAAACTGCGCTTCGTCGGGCACGTGGGCAGCGGATTTGATGGAAAAATGCTGGAAGAAATCAGCGGCGAGTTAAAAGAACTGGCGACGACGGATTGCCCATTCGACGTTGTGCCCGAAACCAATGAAAAGCCATCGTGGGTAGAGCCAGCGTTGGTCGCACGTGTCAAGTTCAGCGGATGGACACAGGAACATGTTCTGCGCCACCCCGTTTTCCTGGCGCTTCGCGAGGACGCGCATCCTACCGATTGTCGGTGGGAGAGCGAAGCCGAAGCTGTCACCGCTTCCCCAGCGATCGTTCGCGCGCCACAGGTCACGGGCAAGGTGCTCGACACAAAAGTGCAGATCGAGGCGGAGTTGTTCAAGGGCCACGCGGAAACGGTGACCATCGAACTGCACGGCAAACGCGTGCGACTCAACCACCTGAATAAAGTCTATTTTCCCGAATCCGGCTACACGAAACGCCAGCTGCTGGCCTACTACTACCGAATGGCCGACTTCACTTTGCCCTTTCTCCGCGACCGGCCGCTGGTCTTGCGCCGCTATCCGGACGGAATCAAGGGACAGGCTTTCTTTCAAAAAGATATGCGCGAGGGCCTGCCGGACTGGTTCAAGACTGTGCCCGTTGATTCCGAAGAACGCGGGAAGCAAATTCACTACGCCACTGCTGATGACCGCGCTTCGCTTTTGTTTTTGACCAGCCTCGGCTGCATTGATCACAATCCGTGGTCCAGCCGCTATGAAGATTTGGACCATCCAGACTATTTCTTCTTTGACCTCGATCCTTCCGAGGGCACGGAATTTTCTGTTGCAGTCACGGTTGCAGGGGCGTTGCATGAGAAGTTGCAGGAATTACGGCTGGCGAGTTTCCTGAAGACTTCCGGCGCAACGGGAATCCACATATACATTCCCGTTGAGCCCGTCTATACCTACGAGCAGTTGCGGACATTTGCCGAGATTGTGGCGCGCACGGTGACCAGCGAGCATTCCAATCTGGTTACCAATGAAAGGTCCGTGGCGAAACGTCCTGCAGGACGTATATTGATCGACGTCCAGCAGAATGCTCACGGCCGCCCGTTGGCGGCGCCTTATTCCGTGCGCGCGTTTCCGAAGGCTCCCGTTTCCGCGCCCATTTTGCCGCAAGAACTGCAAAAAAACCTGCGGCCCGAGACGCTGAATATCAAGACCGTGTTTGCCCGGCTGAAAGAAAAGGGCGACCTGTGGGGCGATTTTTGGAAGCGACAGCAAAGGTTGGAAGAAGCCATCGAGCTTCTCGGCCAACTTATGCCGGCGCGAACCACGAAGCGGAGTTGATTGCGCGGCATTCGCGGCCCTTTATTCCTTTGTGGCGCACGGGCCGTGATTAAATGACAAGGCAGGGAGGTGTATCATGCCTGGCGCGGGCCAGCTTCATGTTGGGACTTCTGGATACTCTTACAAGGAATGGAAGGGGAATTTTTATCCGCCGAAGCTGGCAGATCGCGAGATGCTTAGCTTCTACGCCCAACAATTCTCGACCGTCGAGATCAATCACAGTTTCTATCGCATGCCAACGGAAAAGGTGCTGTTGCAGTGGGCCAAGAATGTTCCGGAAGGCTTTCGATTTGCCCTGAAAGCCAACCAGCAGATCACACACATCCAAAGATTGCGCGGCTGCGAAGCCATGCTGAAGCGTTTTCTGGAAGTGGCCAGTGTGCTGAACGAAGGCGACCACCTCGGCCCGATCCTGGTGCAATTGCCGCCTACCTTTAAATTCGATCGCCCGCTGCTGCAAGATTTTCTTGCCCTTCGTCCCCGCGCTTTCGCTTTTGCCTTTGAGGTGCGCCACTCATCCTGGTACACCGATGAAACCTATGCTGTGCTTCGGCAGCACGATACCGCTCTATGCCTATCAGAAACCGAAAAGCAAACGCCACCCGACGTGCTCACCGCGGGATTCACCTACGCCCGACTGCGCCTAGAAAACTACACGCCGAAGCAGCTCGGCGCCTGGAAAAAACGCTTCGACACGTGGCTTGGCCAAGGCGTGGATGTCTACGCTTACTGCAAACACGAAGATGCCGGCAAAGCGCCGGCGTATGCCCGCCAGCTCCTGGGAAAAGCCAACTGACCGTACCGCCGTTCGGCCGTTCACTTGGGCTCTGTTCGTGGGTACCTTCGCGTCACTAGGCCGCCGGCTTGGGTGGGTGCTCGGTGCGTTCCTTGCGCTTTTCCTGAATTTGTTTTTTCGAGGGCGGGTAACTCTCGAAGCCTTTGGAAATCTCATTCAGCACTTTGTTCCAAATGCTGTCATCATCAACGATTTTCTGCGCCATGTACAAACGCCACGCCAGGTCTTTTCGCTTCGCATCAATCAGATCGATTACCAGCGATGCGTCCAGGGCGCTTTCCGATCTCATCAGATCGTAAGTGTAGGCCCAGTAGTCGCTGACATATTGTCCGAACTGTCCCCACGTTCCGGCCGACGGCGAGACAATCTGGGATTGGCTATTGGCCCAATACCGGACCACCAAGTCTGGTTGATCCTCGGGCTTTACTTCCTTCAGGCCGCGCTGCGTCAACGCCTGCGATACTCCCGAATGGACCCGGTCGGTGATGTAATTCGGATTCAGCTGGCGGAACTCCAGCATATTCGCGCCACCGATATACGCAAAGGTCTTGTATTTCGAGAAATCCAGATTGGGGTCAAAGTCGACACTCATTTTCGCCAGGGCTGGCGACGCCAGGATCAAGGTAAATAGAAAGAGAGAGATGCTTGAGGCTGCACTGCGAATTTGCCAATGGTTTCTGGTTTTTTGCGTTTGATTCATGATGGGTGCTCCGTAAACCCTCACCTGTGACCTATCCGTGGGCGTGGCGCGATTCTACTCCACCGAGCCGTCTTTCGTCCGAAAAGATGCCGTGGAGGCGTGCAAGATCCAACCACAAATCATTTATAGGGTTTACGTTCGGTGTGGGATTAGACTGGTCTCCCTGGCCAAGAAGTTTTGCGAGATTCGCCGCCTGAAAGAAAGGCTCAATCATGGCCATTCCGCGTTTTCTGCGATGCTTTACATGGGTAGGCGCAATCACACTGGCGCTGGTGCTAAGTTGCTACGGGCAAACTGTAAAGCCCAACGAAGTCGTCAAGTGGGACGACTATACCTTCAAGTTCGGGCCGTCCGCCCAGATGGCCCAGGTACTGCAAGGAGACAAGGTGGTGGGCTCAATCCTCATGATGAATGGGAGCCTGCAGGTGCTACCGCTTCCGGACGCGGATGGGGAACGGCTCAAGAAGTCCTTCGAAGATTGGAAAGCGTATAGCGCTCGCAGTCACTCGGGCGGCAGCCCGGCAGGAGATTCCGCCGAACCGCCATGCCCTGCCGACTATGGGCCGCATTATTTGGACGGCGGTGCGTGGAAACCAATGACCGTGGTCGTCTCCGTGGGCAGGGAAGCCGGAGCGTCGATGAAGGAAGGTCTCAAGAATCCGTTGAATCCAAACGCGGGACGCACGCGGATAGCCATGTACAAAGATGCGGCCGCAGCTATCACGCTGAGTGCAAGTCCGAAATTCTGTATCGCGATTCCGACCAATGTGAATCCAGAGGTCATTGAAATCGGCACCGTGGACGTAAAAAAAGATCATCGCGAACTGGAGCTTACGCATGCCGACAAAACCTGGATGCCCCCAAAGCGACTGCAAGCGGTTGACGTTAAGCGTATCTCGGACACCGTCGTCGAGATCATTCCCAAGGAACCTTTGCCGTCTGGCCAATATGTTTTAGGCGGGCCTCCTATGATCGGCGTCTACGACTTTGGCGTTGAAGCCAACAAAGCAAACTGAACACGTTGCATCGGTCTCGTCGCTCGCAGACCAGCCGCTTCAGTTGGATGGAAAGAGATGCCAGAGCTTCCCGACATAGTTGTGTATATCGAAGCGTTGCAGCGCCGGATTCTGGGCCACGTCCTTGAACGCATCCAAATCCGCGGGCCATTGCTTCTGCGAACCGCGAAGCCCCCCATTGAAGCGATCCCAGGCCACACCGCGAAGGAATTGAGGCGCGTTGGGAAACGAATCGCGCTGAAGTTCGATAACGAGCTGTGGCTGGTGTTTCACCTGATGATTGCCGGGCGGTTGCATTGGGTCGAGAAGCGGGTGACTCCCGACGGGCGGAGAACACTCGCAGCGCTGGACTTCGATTCAGGCACACTAACGCTGACCGAGGCGGGCACGAAGAAGCGCGCGTCGCTGCATGTAGTGGATGGAGATGAGGAACTGGCGAAACTCGATCCCGGCGGGCTAGAAGTGCTCGGTGCGACCCTCGAGGAGTTCAGGGCGGCGCTGACGGCATCGAACCACACGCTGAAGCGAGCGCTGACGGATCCGCACATGTTTAGCGGAATCGGCAACGCGTATTCGGACGAAATACTGCACGCGGCGCGGCTTTCGCCGGTGAAGCTAACGCAACGGATGAAGGACGACGAGATTCAACGCTTGTACGAGGCTGTGCGACATTCGCTTCAGGATTGGACGCAAAAATTGCGCGAGCAGACCGGCAACGAGTTTCCCGAGAAAGTGACGGCGTTTCGCGAGGGAATGGCGGCGCATGGAAGGTATGGGCAACCTTGCTCGGTGTGCGGCACGAAGATCCAGCGGATACGCTATGCGTCGAATGAGACGAACTATTGCCCGCGCTGTCAGACCGAAGGGAAATTGCTGGCTGATCGGGCTCTTAGCAAGTTATTGCGGGAGGATTGGCCTAGGTCGCTCGAGGAGATGGAGGAGAGGCTTTCACGCTAGTGAAATTTGTCATTCAGGTCCGTGTCGCCGAGGCCCGAACAGCCGCCGATAGTTCTCTGCTATCGCGCTGAATCATTTGCCGTATGATACGGGCATGAGACTGCTCCTAGTGGAGGACGACGCGAGGATTGCGCGATTTGTGGCGAAAGGATTGCGCGAAGAGTCCTACGCCGTAGACGTGGTGGCGAATGGCAACGACGCGGTGTACCAGACGGAAATCAACGACTACGATGTGGTGATCCTAGACGTCATGATTCCTGGTATGGATGGGTTCGCGACCTGCCGGGCGATTCGCGCAAAGGGAAAACGCACGCCGATTCTGATGCTGACAGCGCGCGATGGAGTAGAGGACCGCATTACCGGCCTGGATTCCGGTGCTGATGATTACCTGACAAAACCGTTTGAGTTTGGGGAGCTGCTGGCCCGACTGCGGGCGTTGCTGCGCAGGCCGAAGGAAGTGCGTTCCCCGAAGATCGTAGTAGGCGATTTGGTGTTGAACACTGCTGCACAGACCGTGAAGCGCGGGGCCCGCACGATTTCACTGACCACGAAAGAATATGCGCTATTGGAATTCCTGGCGTGCAACGCTGGCCGCGTAATCGGACGAGCGGAAATCGCGGAGCACGTCTGGGACGAATCGTTCGATCCTTTTTCCAATTTGATCGAAGTGTACGTCAACCGGCTGCGGCGGAAAATTGATGAGGGAGCAGCCAAGCCGATGCTCCAGACCAGGCGCGGCAGCGGCTATCTGCTGTGTGCGGGCGAGGAAAACGCTGGAGCTGGCAACGGCAAGAGCGCGAAGCCACCAACATCGGGCGGCACGAGAAAACTTCATGCTTGATTCGGTGCGGGTGCGGCTGACGGTGTGGTACACGCTCGCGCTTGCAATGGTGCTAATTCTACTGGCGGCACTCACCTATGTGCTGTACGAGCGAAATAGTTCGCAACGCACGGACAGCAACCTGGTGGAGCTTGCGGATGCGTTCGCAACCACATTCCGCGCGGAACTGAAAGATCAGGATGGCCCGGATCCGGCGAAAGAGGCGGCGCGCGAAGCGCTGCTGGAACACCGGTTTCGCGACACGGTCTTCGTGGTTCTCGATTCCAACGGAAACGTAGTGTTAAGCACGACGGATCTGCCGGCAGCGGGTTCTTCGCGCGAACGGGTCACGCCAGCCATTTTTGCTTCGGAATCGTTTCGAGAGCTTGCGGCTAATCCCAATTCCTCGCGCCGAGCTATGCGCACTTTGCGCGCAGGTCGGGATGTCTTTCGCGGCTATGCGAGGGGTGTTGAGGTAGTCGACGAAAATTACACGCTTGTGGTTCTGCAATCGCTGCATCCGCAACACGAAATGTTGGAAGACATTCGCGACACGTTTTTGTGGGCAATTCCCGTTGCGTTGTTGTTGGCAAGTGTGGGCGGATATTTCCTGGCGAGAAAAAGCCTGGAACCTGTGGCAGCGATGGCAACGCAAGCACGCGGAATGGGGGCCGCGAACCTGCACGACCGGCTGGCGGTACTAAATCCGCGTGACGAACTGGGGCAACTGGCGGTGGCCTTCAATCAATTGCTGGAGCGGCTGGAGGAATCCTTTGAACGCCAGAAACGCTTCATGGCAGACGCTTCGCATGAGTTGCGCACACCGGTGGCCATCCTGCACGGGGAGACGGAGGTGACGCTTTCGCGGGCTGACCGTTCGCCGGAGGAATACCGCGACACGCTGGGGATACTAAAGGATGAGTCGCAAAGGCTGGCGCGGATTGTCGAGGACTTGTTCACGCTGACGCGGGCAGATGCAGGGCAGTATCCGCTGCAACTGCAAAGCGTTTACCTGGATGAACTAGCCGCGGATGTGATGCGCAGGGGCAGGACACTGGCGATGGCGAAGAAGATTACCTTGTCTGCCGCGATCCAACCGGAATTGCCGATCCAGGCGGACGAAGCGCTGTTGCGGAGGATGCTGCTGAATTTGTTGGACAACGCCATAAAATACACGCCGGAGGGCGGACAAATATCGCTGCAATGCCGCCGGCAGCGTGATGACTACACATTGAGTGTGCGCGACACGGGAACCGGAATTCCTGTGGAGTTGCAAGCGCGAATATTTGAACGATTCTTCCGCGCAGACAAAGCGCGCTCGCGGGCCGAAGGGGACTCTGGGGGAGCAGGGCTGGGATTATCCATTGCGCGGTGGATCGCGGAGGCACATCACGGTCGGCTAGAATTGAGCAAGTCAGATGCCACGGGAACAACGTTTACGGCGTGGTTGCCGGTGGGAGATGTTCATAAATAGGTTGAGCGATACAACGCGATATTCACAAGTGACCAGCGATCAGGAAGCGCGAGAACCGCGTTGAATTGTTTCGTCGGCACACGCTGAAAGGCGCCCGCCACAAATGATTCCGTTCCAACTTAGTGGAAGACTTCGTCGACTCGCTGCTTATGGGCGATTAATCGTACATTTAGGTTGCCTTCGATACGTTTAGAGAGTTGCAGGCTGGCGCTTCAGGGCACTGTAGCGGCCGCCGGATGCTCTCTATGCGAAGAATGACAAGCAGAGTATTACGCACAACACTTACGGCCATGACCATGGTGCTGCCGCTGCAAGCGCAGGAAGTGCCGTCCGCGCCCGTGCCTAAGGTGGCGCCTGCACCGACGACAGGGCAGGCAAGTGCCGCCGTACGGCGAATCACCCTGAAAGACGCGCTCGAACTGGCGCGAAAAAACAGTACGCAATTTCAGTCGGCGGCCACCGATGCCGGAGTAGCGCGGGAAGATAAGGTGCAAGCCCGTGCGGGGTTGTTGCCTGGCGTGGACTTCGATACTTCGGCCTTGTACACCCAACCGAACGCCCTGGGGAATGTCAAGTTCATCGCCAACAATGCCGCGCACGAATATATTAGCCAGGGAAATGTGCACGAACTGCTCGACATGGCATCAGTGGCGGCCTACCGGCGGACGGCAGCACTGGCAGCGGCGGCCAAGGCGCGCGCAGAGATAGCTACCCGCGGGCTGGTGGTGACCGTGGTGCAAAGCTACTTCGCCGTGGGCGCCGCGGAACTGGTCCTGGAAACGTCGCGCCGCACCGCACAAGAGGGCGAGGCATTTCTGAAATTGACGCAAGAACTGGAACACGGCGGCGAAGTGGCGCACTCGGATGTGATCAAGGCGGAGTTGCAAGCGCAGGATCGGCGGCGGCAACTGCAGGAGGCGCAACTCACGTTGCTGAATGCGCGGCTGGACCTGGCAGTCCTGATCTTCCCGGACTTTAACGACAACTTTGAGACCGCGGATGATCTTCACTTAAGTGTGCCGCTACCCGTGCGCGAGGAATTTGAGGCGCAGGCTGCGCATGAGAATCCGGAGATTCGCGAGGCACTGGCGAATGCACAGGCAGCGGGACACGACGTAACGGCGGCGCGCGCGGGATATCTACCATCCATTAGTCTGGATTATTGGTACGGAATCGATGCGCCGAACTATGCGACGAACTCGATCGTGGACGGCCAGAAGCTCTCCAACCTGGGTTCCTCGGCGATGGCAGCACTGACTTTGCCAGTGTGGAATTGGGGCGCGACGCAGAGCCGTGTGCGCCAAGCGGAGTTGAAGCGCGAACTAGCCAAGAAAGAGTTGTCATTCGCACAACGAAAATTGCTGGCAGAGATGCGCTCGCTGTATTCGGAAGCAGAGACCGCCTTGAATGAATTGAGCGGGCTGCAAAGATCCGCAGAGTTGTCGGCGGAGAGCTTGCGGCTGACGATGCTTCGCTACAAGGGCGGAGAGGCGACGGTGCTTGAAGTGGTGGACGCGCAGGGCACATTTGCGCAGGCCAATGCGGCCTACCAGAACGGCGCAGTACGCTATCGCGTGGCGCTGGCCAATCTGCAGACACTGACAGGGGTAATGACGATTCCATGAACGTTCGAGTGAAAAGAAAAACATACGCACTGGGCCAGTGGCGAGCGGCGCTGCTATTGCCGGTTTCCGCCGCGGCGCTGCTGGCAGGATGCAGCAGCACAGAGAAAGAGCCTGAACCTTTGGTCGCGGTCCAGACTACACCCGCGAAGCGCGGGCTGATTGAATTGACGGTGTCGTCCGAGGCGGTCGTTTTTCCGCTGGAGCAAGCGGTCATTACGCCGAAGATCACTTCGACGATCAGCAAGTTCTACGTGCAACGTGGAACGCGCGTGAAAAAGGGGCAACCGCTGGCGCAACTGGAAAACGCAGACTTGGCAGGAGCTGCGGAGCAGAGTAAGGGCAATTTCGAACAGGCGGAAGCCAACTACAAAGCGACTACGGGAGCGAGCGTACCGCAGCAGATTCAAAAGGCGGAACTGGAAGCGGCGGCGGCAAAAGTGGTTTTCGATGCGCAGCAGAAAGTCTACGACTCGCGAAAAGAGTTGTTCGATCAGGGTGCAATCCCGCGGCGCGACCTGGATTCAGCAGAAGTGGCCATGATCCAGGCACGCAGCCAGAACGAGCAAGCGCAAAAGCAGCTCGCGGATTTGCAGCGGCTGGGCAAAGAACAGGCGCTTAATGCTGCAAGTGGGCAACTGTCCGCAGCGAGAGGCACGTATGAAAATGCACAGGCGCAACTTAGCTATTCGGTGATTCGCAGCCCCATCGATGGCGTGGTGACGGACCGGCCTCTGTATCAGGGAGAGTTGGCAACGGCAAACCAACCGATCCTGACGGTAATGAATACATCGAAACTGATCGCTAAGGCGCACGTGCCACAAAGTGAAGCAGTGCTGCTGAAGGTGGGAGACCACGCAGAACTGCATGTGCAGGGAGTGGAAGGGCCAATCCCGGGGCGAGTAATGCTGGTGAGCCCGGCACTGGATCCGGGAAGCACCACGATTGAAATCTGGGTGGAGGCCTTGAAGACGAATCCAGCGCTAAAGCCAGGAATGAACGTGCAAATCGAAGCGACGGCAAAAAGTGTGAAAGATGCGTTGACCGTGCCCGCGGGAGCGGTATTTTAATCACCCGAAGCTGGGGACTACGTGATGATCGCGGGAAAGGATCAGAAGGCGCATCTCGCAAAAGTGAAAATTGGCCTACGCAACAAAGAGCTGGCGGAGATTCAGTCTGGCATCAAGGAAAATGATCCGGTGATCACGGCAGGCGGATACGCATTGCCGGACGGCATGAAGATCAAGGTGGAAGCAGCGCCGCCGGCGGAAGAAGAAAAAAATATAGGTGCCGGCGATGCTGACGACAAGGCGCATGCGGCTCCGGACAAAAAAGCCAATGCGCCTGCGGCTGCTGCGAAGGGCAAGGAGTAGCGGCGCATGAATTCGTGGCCGGACGAAACGGCGAACTCAGCAAAGAAAGATCCAGAAAATGCGGCGGCGCCCTGGTTCCAGCGATTGTCGCGACCGACTCTGTTCCTGATCGTAAGCCTGGCGCTGGTGGGAGCGTACCTGGCGTTCAGTATTCCTGTGGCGGTATTTCCCAATACAGATTTTCCGCGGATCATCGTCGGCGTCGATAACGGCGTGATGCCGATCGACCAGATGCTGGTGATCGTTACGCGCCCGATCGAAGAAGCCGTGAACAGCGTACCGGGCCTGAAAAAAGTGGTGTCGATTACCAGCCGCGGCTCGGCCGAAGTGGATCTGTTCTTTGACTGGGGATCGGACATGATCTTGACACTGCAGCGGGTGGACGCAGTAGTGGCGCGGCTGCAGCCGGAGTTGCCGACAAGCGCAAAAATCGAAACGCACCGGATGACATTTGCGTCGTTTCCCATCCTTGGATACAGCTTAACGTCGGACACCATCCCGCAAAGCAAGCTTTGGGAAATTGCGACGTACGACTTGAAGCCGCGAATCAATCGCCTGGATGGGGTTGCGAGCGTGCTGGTGCAAGGTGGCCGCGTACCGGAGTTCCAAGTCACTCCGGATCCGGCGCGACTGCTGGCGGCGGGAATCACGGTGACAGACATTTTGGAAGCAATTCGGCGGACAAACCTGATCGATTCGCCAGGACTGCTGGAGCACGAACATCAACTGGTGCTGGGACTGATCAGCGGACAGGTGCACACTCCGGAGGAAATCGGGCAGATTGTCGTGAAGACATCGAAGGACGGAGTGCCGGTTCGTTTGGGTGACATCGCGAAAGTGGCACCGTCGGAAGCTCCCGTGTACACGATGGTGACGGCGAACGGGAAACCAGCGGTACTGCTCAGTGTGCACCGGCAACCGGAAAGCAATACGCTGGACGTTGCGAACCAGGTGCATCAGAAAATTGCCGAGCTGAGGCCGACGCTGTCGCCCAGCGTCCACCTGGAACCTTTCTACGATCAGTCGACGATTGTGAAGGACTCGATTGCCAGCGTGCGCGACGCGGTGCTGCTGGGGATCATTCTCTCGTCGGTCATTCTGGTGCTGTTCCTGCGCGATTGGGGAACCTCATTTGTTGCTGGCCTTGTGATACCGGTTACCTTGTTGCTGACGCTGATCGTGCTAAAGCTGACGGGACAGAGCTTTAACCTGATGACCCTGGGGGGCTTGGCCGCCGCAGTGGGTCTGGTGATTGATGACGCCATCGTGGTACTGGAAAACATCGTGCTCCATCGCGACGCCGGTGAATCCAGGTTGCAAGCCATCGAAAGCGCGCTGAAAGAAATTACTGTGCCGCTGGTGGGCTCGACGATCACTCCGATTGTGGTGTTCCTGCCGTTGATTTCTACAACTGGCGTTACTGGCAGCTTTTTCCGCGCGCTGGCAATCACCATGGCCGTGGCGCTGCTCAGTTCCCTGCTGCTGGCGCTGACCTGGACGCCAACGCTCAGCCAGTATTTCGTTCGGCGCAAAGACACGGCGGGGGCGGGAGAAATTCCGGCGGGTGAACAGACCGCGGCATCGTTGCTTGCGGCAGAGGAAGCACATCTTTCCGGATTCTTCGGGCGCATCGTCGATTTTTATGGGCGCATGATGCTTAGGATTCTGCACAGGCCCGTGATGGTGGGCGTTTCCTGTGTAGCGATCGTGGTGATGACGCTCGTCTGCTACAAATTCCTTGGGTCGGACTTGCTGCCAGAAATGGACGAAGGCGGCTTCATCCTGGATTACTACACCCCTCCTGGAAGCTCACTGGTGGAATCCAACCGCATCCTGCAGCACGTCGAGGAGATCATTCGCTCGATGCCCGAAGTGGAAAATACTTCACGGCGCACGGGCTTGCAGTTGGGGCTCGCGGCAGTGACAGAAGCAAATCGCGGCGATTTCACAGTCAAGTTGAAGAAGGACCGCAAGCGCGACATTCAAGAGATTATGTCCGACATTCGCGCCGAGATTAAACGGACCGAGCCGGGAGCCGATGTGGAGTTCGTACAGGTGCTGCAGGACATGATTGGCGATCTCACGAGCCAGCCCGAGCCGATCGTGATCAAACTATTTTCGCCCGACGCTAAGCTGTTGTCGGCGACAGCGCCGCGCGTGGCCGAGGCAATTCAAAAAGTCCCGCACGTGGTCGACGTGCTAGACGGAATTGAGAACACCATCAGCGGGCCGGCCGTCACCTATAAAGTAGACCCGGCAGTCGCGGCGCGAGCGGGATTCACGCCGGAAGAAGTAGCCACGAATGCCGCGACGGTGCTGGAAGGAGAGCCGGCAGCAACTCCGGTGGTGCTGAACGATCGAGCGTACACAATCCGTGTGCGCCTTCCGGAACAGAGCAGGGCGTCGCTGGATCGCATGAGCAATACGTTGCTAACCAGTGCGAGTGGACGCACGGCGACGCTGGGATCGCTGGCGACAATTTCCACGGATCCGGGACAGACAGAGATTCGACGGGAGAATCTGCAGCGGCTGGTCGAAGTCACGGGGCGATTTGAGGGAGTGAGCCTGGGTCAAGGAATGCAGGCAGTGCAGAAGGCCGTCGAGGACTTGAAATTGCCCTCGTCCATTCGCGTGGAATACGGCGGGCTGTATGAAGAACAGCAGAAATCGTTTCACGATCTGCTCATGGTGTTTTTGCTGGCACTGGTGCTCCTGTTCGTCGTGCTGCTGTTCGAATTTCGGACGTTTTCCGCACCGGTAGCAATTCTGGTGTCGGCGCTTCTCTCGACATTTGGAGGATTTTTGGCCCTGTTGGTCATGCGGATTACATTCAACGTGGCGTCGTTCATGGGCATGATCATGGTGGTAGGAATCGTGGCGAAGAACGGCATTCTGCTGCTGGATGCCGACCAACGATTCCGGCAACTGGGATTCAGCGAGGAAGAATCGATGATTCAGGCCGGGCGCCGGCGGCTACGGCCGATTGCCATGACCGCGTTAGCGACGATTGCAGGCATGTTGCCGCTGGCAATGGCGATCGGTTCCGGATCGCAGATGCTTCAGCCTTTGGCGGTTACGGTGATTGGAGGACTGCTGAGTTCGATCCTGTTGTCTCTGATTCTGACGCCGGCCATATACTTCTATCTTGGGCGAACGAGCAAAGCCCCGGCATAGGTTGTAATCTGGACTCACGACAGCCACCGCCTTTCCCTGACGTAGGCAGACGGCGATCCATAAAGTGAGACACCGTTTTGGAACGGCTCGTACCAATTTTCACACGCACCTTTGTGTCACAGTTCACGCATGTTTTGACCCGCTCAGGGCCCTCATGGCACGGAGGGCCACCGTCGACGGAAGCGTAAGGCAATACCCACCCAGCTAGCCAAGTTAGTGCCTCCTCATGAAGATCGGGGCGCAGCAGACACGCAACGACTTCTGCAGACGAGCAACAGGTCGACCCGGCTAAGAAGCCAAAGGCAACAAAACCATTCTGGAGCGAGCCTTAGGCTCCTGCCACGCATGCCACTCTTCATAGAAGGAAGATTGGATTGTGAGCACGCCGAGCACGCGGCCCGGAAATACGCCGAGTCAAAGGCGAGGCCAACGAAGCTTTCTTTGTGTGGGAATCAGCGAGCATGGCCAAAAGGCGGATGGCGTGGCATTTTCCGAACGCACGGAGACCGCAGTCGCAAATCCACCCAAAACCAGCAAATAAGAAGTAGAATTCCTGGCGCCGCCCCACCCCGGCCTGCTCGCTCGATGGCCCGCGAGAGTGTGTAGCCGATTTGCCCGGGTTTGCATCTACACAGCAGATACCGCGCCAATCCTGGCTACGAGAGAAGGGGTAAACTATGGGGATGGGACGAATGGTGACCGTGTTATTTGGAGCGATCGCGGCGGTGTTATTGGTTGTGGTTTTGATGGCCTCTAGGTCGCGGGCGGGGGACAACGCGCCGACGGTGGGCTCCGCCGCTCCGGATTTCACACTGAATTCCCAGGAAGGAAAACCCGTAAGCCTGCATGAATTCAAAGGCAAGTGGGTGGTTCTGTACTTCTATCCAAAAGATATGACCACAGGATGCACAATTGAGGCGCACAATTTTCAGCGCGACCTGGCGAAGTACGAAGCCAAGGATGCGGTGATCCTCGGAGTCAGCGTACAGGATGAAAAGAGCCACCAGCAGTTCTGCACCAAAGAGAGCCTGACGTTCAAATTGCTGGCCGACACGGACAAGAAGGTTTCACAGGAATATGACTCGATCATGAACCTGGGAGTCGCGAAATTGTCGGCGCGGCACACCTACCTGATTGGACCTGATGGAAAGGTGCGGAAAGTCTGGACGGAAGTAGACGTAAAAAAGCACAGCGACGAGGTGCTGGCAGTCATCGACGAGTTACAGAAGAATCCTGCTAGCAGCTAGGCTTAGCTAGCTACTTTCCGTCGCAAATATAGAGCATCGTGGTGCCTGTTTGTGGACTTTTATTTGGTCGTGCGATGTTGAACTGTAGCTTTTCGTATTTATGCTGCGTCTGAGGAAAATAAGGAGGCAGCGTGATCCAACTTCGACATCGGCAACCAAGTTTGTGGCACAGCGGACTGGCAAAGGACATCGAAGATTTGTGGGAACCATGGATGAAAGAAG
>Ga0126379_10000398_pt1 | contig 23841 bp, 18 predicted proteins | sample PanSoiMetPlot_24_FD_92640 | JGI IMG/M metagenome (GOLD analysis project Ga0126379, IMG submission 92640) | Tropical forest soil microbial communities from Panama - MetaG Plot_24 | ecosystem: Environmental > Terrestrial > Soil > Tropical forest > Bulk soil | place: Panama | collected 2016-02-17
ATTTCGGAGGCCGACTACGCCGCGATGCGCCGGGAGGTCTGGCGGCGGATCGAGTCGGGCCGGGGAGCGAGAAGTTCTTCGTTCGGCGCAGGCCGGCTCGTCCTCGCGGCCGCCGGGCTCCTCACGGCGGTCCTGTCGCTTTTCCTCCTGGCTCGTAAGAGCCCGCAGGAATCTCCGGTGGCGAGCGCCCGACCCGCCGTCGTCGAGCCTCCGCCGGCCCCGCCGAACCCGACGGTTTCGTCCGCGGGCCCCGCGCCCTCTCCGGCCCACGCCGCCGAGCCGGTCCGTGTCGCGGTCTCCAGGCCGCCCCGTTCGGCCCGTCGCCGTCCGGTCGCGCCGGCCGGCGACTCCGCCGTCGAGAGGATCGAGTTTCGTACCGCCAACCCGAACGTTCGCATCATCTGGCTCGTCCGGAAGGGAGAGGAAAAGTCCTCTTCGATGCCGGCGGGTCGTACCGAGGAGGTCTCATGAACGGCTCACGCTTCGCGTTCCCGGTTCTGATTCTCGCGGCGAGCCTCGTCGCGTCGCCGGCCGCCGCCCAGAAGACCCCCGCTCCGGCGCCGAAGGCCGCGGAAGCGCCGGAGGAGTCCTACGCCACCGAGAAGGGTTTTGCCAGCCGCATCGTGGAGGTCAAGCATCGCGACCCCAACGATCTCGCCGCCGTGGTGCGCCCGCTCGGGAGCGGGTTCCGCGGATCGACGGTCCTGGCCAATTACCAGTTCCGCACGATCTCGATCCGCGACTTCCCGGAGAACGTCGCCGCGATCGAAGCCGCCTTGAAGCGCCTCGATGTTCCCGAGGCCGCCCGCGCGGACGTGGAGCTCCACCTGTGGGTGCTCGTCGGATCGAGCGATGCGGGTGGAGGCGGAGGCGCACCGTTCCCCGACGAGCTGAAGGAAGCGGTCTCCGCGCTCAAGTCTACGCTTTCGTACAGGAACTATTCCCTGGCCGGAAGCTTCGTCCAGCGCGTCCGCGACGGAGCGCGCGGGCTCTCGGGAGAGGGGGTGACGGAAGTCGGGCCGACCCCCAACCTCAAGGCGAACCGGACGATGCAGCTCGAGTACCGGGTCAACCAGCTCTCTCTCGATCAGCCCGCCGGCGGACCGGCGATGGTCCGGCTCGACGGGTTCACGCTGGTCCTCGTGGGCGACGGGCGCGCGCAGCTGAAGACCGACGCGACCGTAAAGGAGGGAGAAAAGGTGGTCCTCGGGACCTCCACGGTCCGCGACCGCGCCCTCGTGGCGGTCGTCTCGGCCCGCATCGTGAAGTGAGGCGGCCCGCCGGATAAACTCGCCGGCGTGCGTGAAGCGCCGCAGCCTCGCCGGTTCGGACGCAGGGCGAGGACCGCGGTGTTGACCCTCACGGTCGCCATCGGTTTTCTTGCCTACGCGCGCCTGCTCCTCTGGCACGCCTCGTTCGCGGTGGGCGGGTCGGACAGCTCCGGGTACGCGAATACCGCCCGGCTGATGACCTCGGGGCGGGCGGTCGCCGAGGTCGAGGGACTCGAGCAGCTCGACCTGCCCGACAGTTTCCTCCAGGCCTTCATTCCGCTCGGCTTCGTGGCCGGCCCTTCGCCGCGGACCATGTCGCCGTACTATCCGCCCGGCTTCCCTCTCCACATCGCGTTCGGGGCGCTCATCGGAGGATGGAACTACGGCCCCTTCCTCGTCAGCCCGTTGGCCGCGCTGCTCTGCCTCCTTCTGATGTATCTCGTCGCCCGGGAGCTCGGCTTATCGCGCCTCTTCTCGGCCGCGGGAGCGGCCGTCCTGGCGCTCTGCCCGGTCTTCCTCATCCAGGCGGAGCAGCCGATGGGCGACGTCGCGGCGACGCTGTGGTGCCTGGCTGCGGTGCTCTTCGCGCTCAAGTCGAGGCGGCGCGACTCGTGGGCGCTCGCCGCCGGAGCCTCGTTCGCCGTGGCGGTGCTGGTGCGCCCGGCCGACTTCCTCCTCGTCCTGCCCCTGGCCGTGGCGCTGGCGCCGCGGCTCCGCGTCTTCCTTCTCTTCGCGGCGGGGGGGCTTCCCTTCGCGGCCGGGCTGGCGATCTGGAACCGGGCGGCGTACGGGAGTCCCTTCGGCAGCGGGTACTCGCCGACCGACGGCCTCGCCTCGAGCGCCTTCGTGGGGCACCTGAAGTCCTATACCGGCTCGCTCTTCAACCTTCTCTCGCCGATCGTGCCGATCGGGTGGCTCCTGGTTCCCGCGGACCGCCGCGTGGCGCTGCGAGACCGAGTGCTGCTTCTCCTCTGGTTTCTCGGCTTCTTTCTCTTCTACTGCTTCTGGGACGTGGACGGGGCGTGGTGGTACACGAGGTACCTCCTGCCGGGCGTCTCCGCGCTGATCCTGGCCGCGCTCCTCGTCACGCGCGACGGCCTCGCGGTGACTCGAAGCGATCGGTGGGCGCCCGCGCGGCGCGTGATCGCGGCGCTTGTCCTGGCGGTCGTCCTGCTTGTGGAGCAGCGAGGAATCGTGCGGTTCGGAGTCCTCGGGATCGGGGAAGGCGAAAGAAAGTACGGGGAGGCCAGCCGGTGGGCGGAATCGCAGGTCCCGGCCGGCTCCTTCATCGTCTCGATGCAGATGAGCGGCGCCATCCACTTCTACACGCGGCTCCTCTGCGTGCGCTGGGACTGGCTTGACGCCTCGCAGGGGAAGACGGTCCTCGAGCACGCCCGCGCCCGCGGCCGTACGATCTACGCCCTGCTGGCCCCCTTCGAAGTGGACCAGTTCCGGGAGCACCTTCCCGGAAACTGGACCAGGATCGGCGGCAAGGCGGACCTTACGCTCTGGAAGGCGGAATGACGCCGCGGGTCTCCCTCAGTTTGTAGAGCGCCTCGCGGCGCTCGCCGCAGCTCGCGCAGGTGCCGATTGGCTGCCCGCTGTGGAGCCCGTCGCGGATCCGCTGCAGCGGAGCGCCCGCTCGGATCGCGGCGAGGCCGTCCGCAGGGTAGATCCCGAGAGGCTCCTTCTCCCAGTAGATGCACGGCGAGACCGCACCGTTGGGACGGATCACGAAGTCGCGGTCGGGATAGGCGCAGCCGTGGATCCTCTTGCGAAGCGCGTAGCGGAGGAGGTCCACGCGGTCGATGCCGGCCCGGATCCGCCAGAGCCGCCGCGCGAGGCGGCCGGCCAGGGTCTTCGGCATGTCCTGCCCGGTCTCGAAGTCGGGGTAGGAGGTCAGGCGAAGTCCGCGGGCGACGGCATCCCGCGCGGCGGACGCCAGCTCGGCGTTCAGGCTCCCAGGGTCCTCGCCGTTGAGGAGCTCGCCCGAAACGTCCACACCGACCGTGGGCGACACGAACCGGACGTCGATCTCGGCGGCGCCCCACTTTTCGGCGAACTCGGGCAGCTTCACCAGCTCGCCCCGGTTGGATTTCATCCACGTGAAGATGATCCGTAGCCGCGGGGCGCCGGAGCGCCGCGCGCGCCGCAGGATCTCCAGGCGGGAGAGGAGTTGCTCCCACTTCGCGGGCACGCGGATCTTCTCGTAGGTCTCCTTCGTCACTCCGTCGATCGAGGCGGCGACCGTGCGGACCCCGGCGTCGCGGATCACGCCGGCCGTCGCGTCCGTCAGTGCGAGCAGGTTCGTCGGGAACCAGAGGTCCGGAACGCCGTACCGGCCGGCGATCGCGAGGATCTCCCGGAACCTGGGATGGATCATCGGCTCGGCGGCGCACCCCAGCGCCACCCGGCGCGCCTTCGGGAAGAGCTCCGAGGCGATCTTCTCGAAGACCTCGACCGGCATGTTGCCGTCAGCGGGGCCCGTGTCGAAGGGGAGGAAGTTCAACCGGTCGGTCCCGGCGAAGTAGCACATGACACACTTCAGGTTGCACCGGGACGTCAGGTCGAGGATGACGTGGAAGGGACGCATCGCCAGGACCGCCAGTCTATGCGCTGCGAAGCACCCGGGCTTACGAAAGGGTAGCCGCGAAGTGCTCGGCGAGCGACGCCGCGACGGCGCCGGGGCGTTCCATGGGGGTCAAGTGACCCGCTCCCGGGATCTGGAGGTAGCGGGCGCCGGGAATCGCGCTCGCCATGCTCTCGCCTTCCGACGGGGGAGTGATGACGTCGGCTTCGCCCGTGATCACGAGAGTCGGCACGGAGATCCCCGGAAGCAAGTCCACCGAATCCGGCCGGTCTCTCATCGCCGCCAGGTCCGATTCGAGGGCTTCCGGCTTCTGCCGGAGGATGATCCGGCGGAGCCTCTCGACGAGCCCCTCGTTGCTCCGGCCCGCGGCCGAGAGCAGTTTTTCCACCATCGCGTCCACGATGGCCGCGGCGCCGCCCGCCCGGACGGCCTGGATGGCGGCCTCGCGGCCGGTCCGGCCCGCTTCGTCGTCGGCTCTGGCCCGCGTGTCCACCAGAGCCAGGGCCGCTGCGTTGGAAGGGGACCGCCTCAACAGGGACAGGAGGGCATAGCCCCCCATCGAGAAGGCGGCGATCCCCGCCGGCCCCTTCACCTGGGTCAGGACCGCCTCCAGGAACCCGGCGTAATCCTCCATCGTCCCGCCGGCCGGGGCCGGGTTCTCCCCATGTCCGGGCAGGTCCAGTTTGAAGACTCGGAACCGCTCCGATAGGCTCCGGGCGACCCCCGACCACATGGCGCCGTCCAGAGGGTACCCGTGCACCAGGAGCACGCTCGGTCCCTGTCCAAACTCACGGATCCGGACAGTCTGACTCTTCCACTCGAGATCCATATGCGGCGATCATAACCGTTCAAATCTCTCAAACCAAGCGAGTTGCTGGAAGAGGAAGATCGCTGTGTGACGGCCCGGCTTGTATCGAGACTGTGCAGGGCTTAGACTAAAGTCAGGGTTCCGGTCTTCTAACTCTTAATCTGGCGTCGCGGCGTTCGGAGGACGAAACCGTTGAGATCCGGAAAACAGACATCAGTCCAGAACGTCGCGGTTTTTTCCAAAGCGTGATCCTGGCCTCCGGTTGCTCGTTCGCTTCGGGCGCGGTCGCCCGCGGGGGATCAGCCCGAGCCAGAGGAAATCTCGAGGAACGGCACAGGATCGCTTGCCCCGAGACGGTCGATGGAGTCAGGATGGTCTAACGGGAAGCTCGCCGTACCCGGCAGAGCCCGAAATACTTGGTGAGGGAGTTGTATGGTGCGTCTTGCCCTGATCGAAAATGAATCCGACCTGAGGAGCGCCCTCACGGGCATGCTCTCGCGGGGCGGATATCCGCCGGAGGTCTTCGAAAGCGCCGAGGACTTCCTGGGCTCGGAGTCCGCCTCGAACTTCGAGGTGGTCGTCACGGACTTCCCGATGGAGGGGACCGAGGCGGCCGACGTGCTGAAGGCCTGCCGGGCCGTTCCCGACCCGCCGGCGGTCCTCCTGCTCGCCGGCCAGAGCTCGGTCGGCGCCGCGCTGGAAGCCACGCGTCTCGGCGCTTTCGATTACATCTCCAAGCCCGTGGACCCTCGCGAGCTGGTCCACCGCATCGGTCTCGCGCTCGAGGTTCGCAAGTTGAAGCGCGAGTCCCGCTCGTTTTCGGGGGAAGTGCGGCGCCGGCACGGCCTCGCCCCGCCCATCGGCGAGAGCCCGATCATGCAGGACTTCCTGGCGAGGGCGCGCAAGGCCGCCTCGTCCTCCTCGACGGTGCTCATCCTCGGGGAGACGGGGATCGGGAAGGACGTCATCGCGCGCTACATCCAGTCCACCGGCCCACGCGCCGACAGGATCTACCTGACGCTGAACTGCGCCGCGGTCCCGGAGAACCTCTTCGAGAGCGAGCTCTTCGGGCACGCGCGCGGCGCCTTCCCCGGGGCCCACACGTGGAAGGCCGGGCTCTTCGAGGAGGCGCACGGCGGAACGCTCTTCCTCGACGAGATCGGATCGATGGCGCTGCCAGCGCAGACGAACCTGCTCCGGGTGCTGGACGATGGGGCCGTCCGGCGGCTCGGCGAGAAGCGGCCGATCAAGGTGGACGTCCGGCTGGTCGTCGCCACCAACCGCGACCTCGACAGCCTCGTCGCCTCGGGCGAGTTCCGGGAAGACCTCTTCTACAGGGTCTCGGTCGTGACGTTGGTCGTTCCCCCGCTTCGCAAGCGGCCCGAGGACATCGAGCCTCTGGCGCGTCTTTTCCTGGCGGAGTCGGTGCGCCGGCACCGCAAGCTCCGCGTGTTCGCGCCGGGGACCCTCGAGCTTCTCAAGAGCTACACGTATCCGGGCAACATCCGGGAGCTGCGCTACGCGATCGAGCACGCCGGCATCCTGTCGCAGGACGGCTTCCTGCGCCCGGAGGACTTCCCGTTCGCGCGAACCCGCGCGACCGGGGTCACCGCGGCCGCGGGCCTGCGGCGAACGCGGACGCGCCCGATCGCCCAGGAGATCTCGCCGGAGCGGCTCCAGCAGGTCCTGCGCGAGCAGGGAGGCAACCGCGTGCGCGCCGCCCGCGCTCTCCAGATCAGCCGTGCGACCCTCTACCGCCTCCTGGACCGTACCGACGGCTCCGCCGAAGAAACCGAATCCCACACCCCCGACTCCGGCGTCGCTTCGAGCTAGACGTTCCGGTCAGACGAAGGAGGCCGCGCGCGCGATTTTTCGCGTGAGAGTCGGAATCGCGGCTCTCTGGAGCTGACTGGCGGTGAACCAGCGCGATTTTGGATCTTGGATTTTGGATTTAGGATTGGGGCGCGCCGAAAACACTTCGATCGTAATCCGACGGTTGACCACCGTGTGCCGCGCGGTACCCAGCGGACCCGGATCCAAACTCAAACGAAGCGCCTGGGCCTTCGACGCTAGGATTTCACGCGCTGCGTTCCGGGTTGTCGCTTCAGCGGATGGGAACTCCCAGAGCCCGTCGAGGAAGCTCGAACGCCTCCGGACGAGCAGGACCGTTCCATTTCGCCGCGCGCACGCCGCCGCGAGATAGACGCGTACCGGCTTCGGCTTGCCCGCCCGCAACGGAATCCTTTCCGGGTCACCACGGCGAAGCGCCGCGCATTCCCCGGCGACGGGGCACACGCCGCAGGAGGGATCCCGAGCGGAGCAGAGGAGCTGCCCCAGGTCCATCAGCGCGGCCGTCATCCGGCCCGGGTCGCCGGAGGCGAGCAGAGCTTCCGCTCGAGCGGCGACCGCTTCCCGGTGTTCCTTCGTTCCGGCAACGCCCTCGATTCCATAGAGGCGCGAGAGCACGCGGGTCACGTTGGCGTCCGCGGCCGGCCGCCGCGACCCGAACGCCAGCGCCGCGACCGCCGCGGCCGTGTATTCGCCGAAACCTGGCAGACGACGCAGCATTACCGGATCGCGTGGGAACTCCCCGCCGTGCTCGCGGACGATCTTCCGCGCGGCCGCCCTCAGGTTGCGAGCGCGCCGGTAGTAACCCAGCCCCGACCAGGCGGCGAGCACGGAATCCTCCCGCGCCCTCGCCAGCGAACCGAGATCCGGAAAACGCGTCAGGAACCCTTCGAAGCGCGGGGCGACCGCACCGAAGGTCGTCTGCTGGAGCATGACCTCCGAAACCCAGATGCGGTAGGGATCCTTCGTGCCCCTCCAGGGCAGCTTGCGATCCTGGCGCCGCGACCAGGCGAGGAGCTTTCCGCGCAGCGCTCCGGGCGAGATGCGGTCCCTCAGGAGGGCGAGCCGGAGACCTGGTCCCGCGGCGCGATCCAGCCGGGCTCCCGCATCAGGTCGGCGACGAACTTCTTCTCCTCCTCGTTGGGGAGGTTCTCCGCGGCGTGCTTCTCGTACGCCTCGGGCGTGAGGAGCTCGCCGGTCGTCGAGTAGGTCTTGCCCGCGAACTCTCCGATCGCCCGGTGAAACTTGAGGTCCGGCGCCGTCAGCGGTGGCGTCCCCGCGGGGAAGTGCTTGCTGATGGACTCCAGCAGCTTGACGACCTCGGCGTGGTACATCTCGCGGGAGAGCTCGTTCAGGTGCGCCTTGTCGGGGTTGGCCGGCTGACGCGCCTCGTCGTACCGTCCCTTGAGCCCCCAGACGTAGAACCACTCGGCCGACGAAGAGGAGTCCTTGCCGAAGAGGTCGTAGGCGGTCGAGAGCCACTTGTTGACGTACTTCTGGAGCAGGTCGCGCGAGACCCGGCCGCCGCGCGCGATCCGCTGCAGGCCCATGTGGCCGGTGCCCATGTGAAAGCCTTCCTCCTTGAGCATCGGGCCCATCGAGCGGGCCAGCGGCGCGAACCCGGAGGTCGAGAGCATGTTCAGCTGGAACTTCCCGTCCCGGTCCACGAACTCGGTGTACGTGAAGAAGTCCACCCAGTTGTCCACGTCCACGTTGAAGGAACCGAGCAGCCTCGTGTTCTGCCACGACCGCCGCTCCAGGAGCTTGCGCGCCTCGATCTTCCCGGTCTCGCCGAAGTGGTTGACGAGGAGGTGGCACATCTGCCAGCCGTGCCGCATCTCCTCGACCATGATCCGCGAGACGCTCTCCGTGTCGTAGTCGGAGGGGGAGGTCTCCATCAGGTGGCGCTGCTGCTCGACGGAAGCGAACTCCGTGTCACCCTGGTAGACGATCAGGTTCAGGAGGGCGTCCCGGATGGGCTGGTGGGGGATCCTCGTCACCCGGTCCCACTTCTTTTCGCCCCGGAAGTCGCCGTACTCGATCTCCTCGGTCTTCAGATCCCCGTACTTGGCTTCGAACTGGAAGTTCGCGAAGGCCGGCGGCAGGCGCAGGCTGATGTCCCGCTGCCAGGCGCGGAACGCGTCGATCCAGTCGTCGAACGTCGCGATCTTTTTCATAGTCTCCCCAACGTCTCTATCATAGCGGTTATGCCCGGACAGCTTCGGATCGACTGGGAAGGCCTGATCGTCGGCTTCGAGAGCCGCTCGAAGCAGATCACGCACTTCTTCGACCGCGAGACCGGCGACGTGGAGCAGGTCCTCGAGAAGGACGCCGCGCGCCACGAGGCGATGAGCCGCGACCCTCGCTACGCCGCTCTGCCGCGCGACGAGGGGGAGAGGAAACGGGGCGACCTCGAGGAGTTCCTGGGCAAGTGCGAGGACGCCGCATGCCGGAAAGGCCTCGAGGCTTCGCTCGCCGCTCCCGATTTCGCGACGCGGTACCGCGAGACGCTGCTGAAGTACCCCAAGGAGGAGGAGCGGTTCTTCCGGTTCAAGGAGCACCAGGCTCTCGTGCGCGCGCAGAGGTGGCTCGCCTCGATCGGGATTCCCTTCCGGAAGCCGATCGGGTGATCGCGCCGCGGTGCGAAGTGCCGCGCCTGGCGGCGACGGACCGGCTGGTCGAGCTCGATCCGCTTTCCCTGGCGGACGCGCGCGACGGGAGCGCGCCGCGCCTCTCGACGGCGGTCCGGGTCGGGATTCGCGACGAGGCGATTCTGGTGCGCTTCGACGGTCGGGACCGCGAGGTCGTCGCGACGCTGACGAAGCGGGACGACCCGCTCTGGAAGGAGGACGTCTTCGAGGTTTTCCTGTCGCCGTACGATCCGCCCCTCGTGTACTACGAGTTCGAGGTCAATCCGCTCGGAGCGCTCTTCGACGCGCGAGTCGAATCGCCGGATGGGCGGAGGGAGACGATGCGGGTGGATGTGTCGTGGAACTGTCCCGGGCTTTCGGCGCGCGTGCGCCGGCGCGAGGGACGCTGGTCCGCGCTGCTGAAGATTCCGCTCCCACCGATGGGCGAGCCAACGGGAGTATGGCGCGCGAATTTCTACCGGGTCGATCGCGGCGAGGTGGATGAGCACACGGCGTGGAGCCCGACGTTGGCGGAGCCGGCCGATTTCCATGTGCCGGCGAGATTCGGGTACCTCGTTCTGGCGTCGTAGGGGAGGGCCCCTCCCGCCCGGTCGTGCTCCTCAGAGCTTCCAGAGACGCGTCAGGTTGAAGCCGATGTAGTAGTTGTTCGGCTGGCCCCGGAAGTCTGGTCCGATGTACTGGTCCACCGTCGTCGGGCGGATGTTGCCGATCGTGAACGCGAAACGGTGGCGGAGGAGCGTCTTCTCGATGGCCGTGATGTAGCCGACGCCGCCGGCCTGCGCGCTGGACCGGCGCGGCACGACCTCGGCCTGGATGTTGATCGAGTGGGTCACCGCGATGGCCACGGCGAAGGGGACGTTGAAGACGTCCGAGTGCACCGACTCGGTCACGACGAAGGGCTGCTGCGCCGAGTAGGTGATGTAGGTCGGCACGACCGTCACCCGGACGCGGCCGAAGAACGTGATCCCGGCGATTGCCTGCGCGAAGAAGCTGTTCTTGTGGTCCGCGAAGGAACACCCGGGCGGCCGCGGCGACTCCTCGCAGATGTCGGGAGTTTTCGCGGCGCGGAAGTTTCCACCGACGCGCAGAGCCGCGTCCACCGGGCTCGCGCCCTGGGACGCCGAGAGGAACCGGTACTTGGCCCACGTCTCCCAGTCTTCGAGGGAGCGGTAGCGGAGGAATCCGACCTCCAGGTCCTTGACCGGAACGTACGACAGCCCGATCCCGACGTCGGCCCCCGAATCGAAGGAGAAGAGGTCGTGGAAGTTGCTGTCGTTGAGCGGCTCGGAGAACCGGTGAGTGAAGTGGAGTTGCAGGTTGCGCAGCGGGTTCACCTCGGCCGAGGGGAGATTGATGATGATCGACCCCTCCGGCGGGCGGAACGGCTCCGGCCCGGTTTCCGCCATCTCCGGCGGGGCCTCCGCCTTCGGCGTCGCGGCGTCGGGCTTCTCTTTCTCCTGGGCGAACGCGCCCGCCGCGGCGGCGGCGATCAGCGCGGCGGAGAGGATCCGGCGATAGGAGCGCATGGCCCGCGGAGTATAGCGGCGGGCCGGGGGCGTCCGCCGCCTTTACGGATTCTTGAGGTCGGAAGGGCGGCGGTCCGCGTCGAGGATTTCGCGGACCTTCCGGGCGAGCGCGACCGGCGTGAACGGTTTCTGGAGGAACGCCTTGCCGGGTTCGAGGATCCCGTGCGGCCCCATCGCGTCGTCGGTGTATCCGGAGACGAAGAGCACCCGCATCGAGGGCCTCGTCGGCTGCAGGCGGTCGGCGAGCTGGATCCCGCTCATCCCCGGCATGACCACATCGGTGACCATGAGCTGGATCGTCCCCTTGAATTCGCGGGCGACGGCGACCGCCTCGTCGGGGTTGGCGGCGGTCACGACGGTGTACCCCTGGGTTTTCAGGATCCGCTGGACGAGAGAGCGGACCTCGGGCTCGTCCTCGACGAGGAGGACCGTTTCGTCTCCGGGATGGAGGGGAGCCGGCGTCTTCCTTTCGACGACCTCCGCGACCGGCTCCTCGACGCGCGGCAGGAAGACGCGGAACGTCGTGCCCCGGCCGACCTCGCTTTCGCACCAGAGGTATCCGCCGCTCTGCTTGATGATCCCGTAGGTCGTGGAGAGGCCGAGGCCCGTCCCCTTGCCCCGCTCCTTCGTCGTGAAAAAAGGCTCGAAGAGGCGCGCCTTGATCTCGTCGCTGATGCCGATCCCGGTGTCCGTGACCGCGACGCAGACGTAGGGACCCGGGGGAGTCGGGACGTGGCTCGCGGAGAACGCCTCGTCGAGGTCGGCGTTGGAAGTCTCGACCGAGAGGGTCCCGCCGGAGGGCATCGCGTCGCGGGCGTTCAGGACGAGGTTCAGGATCGCCTGCTCGATCTGGCCGGGATCGGCCTTCACCTTCCAGAGGTCCGGCGCCTTGCGGGTCTTCAGGTCGATGTGCTCGCCGATCAGGCGCCGCAGCATTCTCTCGATGTCGGAGACGACGGTATTGACGTCGAGGATCTTGGGCTCCAGCACCTGCCTGCGGGAGAACGCGAGCAGCTGCTGCGTCAGCGACGCCGCGCGCTCGCCCGCCTTCCGGATCTCGTCGGCGTGGCTGCGTCGCAGGTCCTCGGGGGGGAGCTCTCCCAAAAGCAGCTCGCTGTATCCGGAGATCGCGGTCAGCAGGTTGTTGAAATCGTGGGCGATGCCGCCGGCGAGCTGGCCGACCGCCTCCATCTTCTGCGCCTGCGTGAGCTGTTCCTCGAGTCGCCGTTTCTCTTCCTCGCCGCGCTTCCTCTGGGTGACGTCGTGGACGAACCCCTCGAAGTAGCGCGTCGATCCGTCCGGGCCGCGCACGGCCCGCGCGTCGAGCTCGATCCAGATCTGCTTGCCGTCTTTGCGCCTCCAGCGCACCTCCTGCCGGTGCGGAGGCTGGTCCGTCTCGTACCGGGCGATCAGCGACTCCCGCTCGCCGGCGACGACGTAGACCTCGTCGAGGTTGCGCTTCATCAGCTCCTCGGGCGAGTCGTAGCCGAGCATCTCCGCCAGCGGAGCGTTCGCGGTCACGAAGGAGCCGTCCCGCCGCGACTGGTAGATGCCCAGGGTGGCGAAGTCGAAGATGTCGCGGTACCTCTGCTCGGACTGGCGCAGCGCCTCCTCGGCGCGCTTCCTCTCGGTGACGTCGTTGGACAGGATCAGCTGAGCGTCCCGGCCGGCGAAGTTCATGGGGTGCGAGGCGATCTGGACGTCGATCGTCGCGCGATCCTTCTTGCGGTGCTTCCAGACTCCCGCCCAGTGGAACTCGCGCGTCTCCGATTCGAAGCTCTCCGGCAGCGCCGAGACGTGCGCGGAGGGCCCGAGCTCCTGGATCTGCATCCGAAGGAATTCCTCCCGCGAGTAACCGTAGTGGCGGCACGCGGCCTCGTTGACCGCAAGGAAGGCCTGCGTCTCCCGGTCGTACACCCACATCGGCTGCGGGTTGTTCTCGAAGAGGAGGCGGTAGCGCTCCTCGGATTCCCGAAGCGCTTGCTCGGCCCGCCTCCGGTCCGTGATGTCGCGGAGGATCGCCTGGCGGGCGGTCTTCCCCTGGAAGAGCATCCTCGCGGGCGTGATCTCCATCTCGAACAGCGTGCCGTCGGCCCTGCGGCCGGTCAGCTCGTGGCGGGCGGGGGGTCCGCTCGCGGGGGCGGCCGAGAGGATCGAGGACAGCGCCTCCTGCGACTCTTCCGCGGCGACGTCGAGGAAGCTTCGACCCGCCCAGTCCTCGTCCCGCGTCCACCCGAACATCCGCATCGCCGCGGGGTTGGCGAAGATGATCCGCCCCTCGGCCTCGGCGACGACTCCTTCCCGCGCCTGCTCGAGGAGCGACTTGTACCGGGCGTCGCGCTCCGCGATGTCGCGGTAGTGCCGGACGTTGATCTCCATCAGCGTCTTGTACGAGGCGTCGCGGTCGGCCAGCTCCCGCCGGTAGCGGCTGCGCAGCCGCCACCAGCCCGCTCCCGCAAGCACGACGAGAAAGCCCGACAGGGCGAGGACGATCGCGAGCTCGAGGGTCGTCACGCGCGCAGCAGCCCGGCTCCCCAGTGCAGGCCCGCGCCGAGCGCGGTGAAGCAGACGAGGTCGCCTTCGCGGATCCTTCCCTGGCTCCGGGCCTCGTGGAAGACGAGCGGCAGCGTCGCCGCCGTCGTGTTGCCGTACCGCTGGATGTTGTTGAACACCTTCTCGTCGGGAAGGCCGAGGCTCTTCTGGACCGCTTCGTTGATGCGCAGGTTCGCCTGGTGCATCAGGAGGAGCGAAAGATCCGACAGCTCGAGGCCGTGGCGGGCGAGGGTCTCGCGAACGATCTGGGGCATCGCGGTCGTCGCCAGGCGGAAGACCTGGCGTCCCTCGACGATCGGGATCGTGAGGTTCTTCTCGAACATCTCCGGGTTGAAGTAGGGGAAGCTCGCCGAGCCGCCTCCCGGGACGTAGAGCTTGTCCCAGTGCGCGCCGTCGGTGCGCATCTCGAAGCCGAGGAAGCCGCGTCCGCTGCCGGACTCGTCGGCCTCGAGGACGAAGGCCCCGCCGGCGTCGCCGAAGATGACGGCGCGGTCGCGGTGGGCGGTGCCCCAGGCCTGGGCCTGCGGCGAGGCAGGCGCGTCGGAGTCGCCGAACAGGATGTCCCACTCGGACTCGCTCCAGGGGAAGAAGGAAGCGTGGCACTCGGAGCCCACCAGGAGGATCCGCCTGGCCCCGCCCGACCGGATGAAAGCGTCGGCGACGTGGAGGCCAGAGAGAAACCCCGCGCACTGCATCCGGATGTCGATCGCGTGCGTCGTCGAGAGCCCCAGGCGCGCGGCCAGCAGACCGCCGTTGCCGGGGAAATAGTGCGCCGGCGTCATCGTCGCGAAGAGGATCAGGTCGATGTCCTTCGGCCCGAGCCCGGCGTCCTGGATCGCCCGCGTCGCGGCCTCATAGCCCAGGTCCGCGGAGGAGACCCCCCTGCGGGCGAAGCGGCGCTCCTCGATCCCGGTCCGCTGCTGGATCCACTCGTCGTTGGTGTCCATGAGACGGGAGAGCCTGTCGTTGGTGACGACGGTTTCGGGCACGAACATCCCCGACCCGCGGATGACGGTTTTTCTGGGATTCACCCGGAAAATTATAGCGACCCGCCAGAGGGCGGCCGGGGAGCCGGGAGGAGAAGCGCCTCTAGCGGAAGAGCTTCGTGACGTCCGTGTCGCGGGTCGCGGCGTCTCCCTCGGCCGTTTCGGCGAAGAGGACCATCCCGTCCGACGGGACCACCGTGATCTTCCCGACGGAGATGTCGCCGGAGCCGAGCGCCGTCATGACCGAATCGACACGGGTGGCCTGTCCGCTGTCCAGGGGCACCGTCAGCGCGCCGATCTGGTTTCCGTCGCCGTCGAAGCCCGTGATCGTCACGGTCCCGGCGTCTCCGCGGTTGTAGAGGAAGAGGGAAGTCCCCCGAGAGTCGTTCTGCGGAACGCCGATCGCCGTAGCCGTCTGGCCCCCCTGGACGTTCTCTCCACCGTTGAACGCGGGCACGAAGGAGGCGTAGTCGCCCGCGTCCTTGCGGGACGCGATCCGCGCAGCGACGGCGACGAAGACGTCCGAGGAGACGAGGATCGTGCCCTGCCCCGCGGTCACGGAGAAGAGGGTCCCGAGAACGTCGGTGAAGATCTGGCTCCCCGAGGGAGGAAGCGTCAGCGTGGACGTCTTGGTGGGAAACCTCTGGCCCAGGGGGACGAAGGAGATCTGGAGGTTCGCGGGGCGCGTCGAGTCCGGATTGGCCAGGAAGAGATCCGAGACGAAGCTCGTGTCGCCGATTCCCTGGAGCGTCCCGAGGATGGGCAGGATCGCGTCGTCGGTCGGCTCGATGGCCGGCAAGAACGCGACGTCAGAGGTCCCCAGGTCGAGGATGTTGACGTACGCCTGGACGGAGCCCGACGCCACGTTCAAGACGATGATGTCTCCCGGCTCCGAGGAGACTCCAAAGGCCGAGGCCGCGGGATTGAACTCCTGAGCGATGTTCATCGCGAGCCGGAAGTCTCTCTGGCCGCGAAGCGTCCCGTCCGCGGCGTAGAGCCGCGCCGTGCCGGTCATCCCGTTGGGTGAGTACAGCCCGAAGACCGACACCTCCTTGTCCTTGTCCCGGGTGCCGGTGAAGAGGACACGGGTGGACCCGCTCCCGAGCCAGTTCGTGAGGCTGGCGCCCCTGCTGGAGAATCCGAAGTTACCTCCGGCAGAAGGCTCGCTCGCGGTCCGCACCGTCACGAGGAGGTCCGCGGCGTTTCCCGAGAGGACTCGTATTCGGACGGGCCCGAACAAGGCCAGGAGGTTGGTGCTCACGGTGCCCAGCACGTCGGAGAGCAGGATGGTCTTGCCGCCGTCCACGCTGAAGGTCTTGCTCGCCGCGAAGGCGGCCGGGGAGTAGAGAAAGAGGATGTCGCCCGAGATGTTCGCCGTGCCCCGGTTGGACAGGACCGCGTCGGTTGAGATCCGGTCGCCGGGAGAGACTCCGAATTCCGCGGCGACGGGGACGGTGTAATTGGTGTCGTCGCCGATCGCCTGGATGACGAGCTTGGCGATCAGCGACTCCGAGCCGACCCAGATCGTGCCGCCGTCCACCGCCAGGCCGTAGGCGTTGGTCGAGGGAAACACCACCCTTAGGAATCCGGGAGCGTCGGCTGTCGTGACGAGGTCCGACGGGGCGAAGAACTCCGGGGTCCCCGTGAAGACGGTCGGGGTGATCGTGGAATCGCGGATCTTCGCCGGGAGGACGTTGGCCACGCCCGCGACGGCGAGCGTCTGCGAGGTCAGGGGCGACCCGATTCCGCCGGCGAGGGTGGGATCGAGGACGACGATCGCCCCGTTGGCGCTGGGCGCCTCCGTGACGTAGACGCGCCCGGCGAAGATGTCGAAGTGGATCGGGCTGGTGAAGCCGACGTAGGTGAGGAGGGCGCCGCTCTTCGGGTCGAACATCTGTACCTCGCCGCCCGAAAGCTGACACAGCCAGAGGTTGCCGTCGTCGTCGAAGGCGATCTGGCTCGTGTTGAGCCGCCCGTTGTTGGGGTCGAAAAAGGTCCAGGACGTCTCCGTCGCGGCCCCGGGCACGTACCGGACGATCCGGTTGTTACCGAAGTCCGCCAGCCACAGGGCGCCGTCGGGTCCCAGGACCATGTCGGCGTAGGCGAAGGTCTGGCTCGAGCGGTAGTCCACGACGGCGAGGGTGTCGAGATCGACGGACTGGAGACGGCCATTGGTCTGCGGGATCCAGAGCTTGTTGTTCTGGTCCACGTAAAAGCCGGCGGGCTTGGACCCGGGAATGTCCCACTCCCGCAGCTGTCCGGTCTCGGTGTCGAGCCGCGCGTAGATTGAGCGGCCGGCGTCGATCAGGCTCTCCCCGTTCTCGATGAAGTAGACGTACTTTCCGTCCACCCTCAGGTCCACCGGGTTGGCTCCCAGGTTGGAGTTGTCCCGGATCTGCCACGTCTTCATGGAGACCCCGTCCGGCTGGAGCTGGACGATCTTGTCGTTGGAGGGGATCAGGAACCAGACCGAGCCGTCCGGCTGGGGGACGAAGCGCACCCCCGTGACGGGCTTGCCGTTCTCGACGAGCATCTTCTCGCCCGAGGGGACGGTCGTGGTGGTCTGGGCCGTGAGGATCGAGGAGGCCGCGAGGCACAGGACGATCGAGATGAGGCTCTTCCGGTTGGACATCGAGCGATCATAACGTCGCGCCGGGCGGAGGCATTTCCAACTTTACAAACGTGTTATTCGTAGTGAAGCCATGTCCAGCGCGCCCTCGATTGCCCCGACTCTCGCCCGCCGCACCGTCGCGGCGGCGCCGGAGCTCGTCGAGCGGCTGCCGGACGGCCGGCTGCGCTGCTACTCCTGCGGCCATCGGTGCCTGATCCCCGAGGGCCGCCAGGGCGTCTGCCGCGTCCGGTACAACGAGGGTGGGGTCCTGAAGGTTCCCTGGGGCTACGTCGGGGCGATCCAGTGCGACCCGATCGAGAAGAAGCCGTTCTTTCACGCGCTTCCGGGCTCCGACGCGCTGTCCTTCGGGATGCTCGGATGCGACCTGCACTGCGCCTACTGCCAGAACTGGTTCACGTCTCAGTCCATCCGCGACCCGGAGGCGGTCGGGAAGCCCCGCGACGTGTCGGCGTCGGGCCTGGCGGACCTCGCGGTCGAGTGCGGCGCGCCGACGGTCGTCTCGACCTACAACGAGCCGCTCATCACCTCGGAGTGGGCCGTGGAGGTCTTCCGCGAGGCGAAGAGCCGCGGCCTCTACACGGCCTACGTCTCAAACGGCAACGGCACGCCGCAGGTGCTCGATTACATCCGGCCCTGGGTGGACTTCTACAAGGTGGACCTGAAGTCCATGGACGACAAGCACTACCGGGAGCTCGGCGGAGTCCTCCAGAACGTCCTCGATTCGATCCAGGGGATCCACGACCGCGGCATCTGGCTTGAAGTCCTGACCCTCGTCATTCCCGGCTTCAATGATTCCGACGCGGAGCTGACGCGGGCGGCGGGGTTCGTGGCGTCCGTTTCGAAGGACATCCCCTGGCACGTGACGGCCTTTCATCCCGACTACAAGATGAACGACCGGGGAGCGACTCCGGCGGAGACACTCCTGCGGGCGGCGCGGATCGGGAAGGCGCAGGGCCTCCGCTACGTCTACGCCGGCAACCTTCCCGGGAGAACCGGCGAGTGGGAGAACACGCGCTGCCCCGAGTGCGGGACGACCGTGATCGAGCGCTACGGCTTCCGGGTCGTCAAGAACCGGCTCGAGGCCGGCGCCTGCCCGCGCTGCTCGACCCCGATCCCGGGCCGCTGGGACGCCCGCGTCGAAGGAACCACCAGGACCAACGGAATCCCGCTTCCCGTCTTCTAGGGACGTTGAGGGTTGAGAGGTCAGGGGCAAGTGCAGCTCCGGTCTCTCTTGCCTCTCAACCCTAAACGCTCAACAAACCTCGTAAACCTCAGCGGTTCCCCCTCGTCCAACGGGCATCGGGTAGGAGGGTTCCCGCATGGCCTCCATCAACTGGACTCGGGACGCGGCGGCGCACCTCTTGAGGCGGGCGGGGTTCGGAGGAACGCCGGCCGAGATCGACGCGCTCTACGCGAAGGGGCTCGAAGGGGCCGTCTCCTCGCTCGTGGACTACGACTCGGTGGACACCTCCGCCTACGAGGCCGCCCTCGCCGCGAAGAACTACAACCTGCTGACGCTGCGGGGAATCACGACCTGGTTCCTCGACCGCATGGCGTTTTCTCCGCGCCCCCTCGAGGAGAAGATGACCTACTTCTGGAACCTCCACTGGACCTCGGGGATCTCCAAGGTCAAGGGCGTCACGCTGATCCTGAACCAGAACAAGACCGAGCGGCAGTACGCGCTGGCGAAGTTCGACGACCTCGTCGTCAAGGTCTCCCAGGACCCGGCGATGCTCGTGTGGCTGGACAACTGGCTCTCGCAGGCCTCCAAGCCCAACGAGAACTACGCGCGCGAGCTGATGGAGCTCTTCACGCTCGGCGTGAACAGCGGCTACACGCAGGGCGACGTCACTCAGGCGGCGCGCGCGCTGACCGGCTGGACGCTGACGCCCAGGAGCTACACGCAGGCGGACAACTACAACGGTGCGACCTTCCAGGACACGCCGGCGATCCACGACAACGGCTCCAAGACCTTCCTCGGCCAGACGGGCAACTGGACCGGCTACGACGCCGTCAACATCATCCTGAACTGGAGCGACTCGAAGGGGACGAAGTCCGGACGGTTCCTCTCAGCGAAGCTCTGGACCTACCTCGCGGGGACCTACCCGGCGGACTTCATCGTGGACCAGCTCGGCGCGGTGTACGACTCCAAGGCCCACTCGGTCCGGGAGCTCGTCCGGGCGATCTTCCTCTCGCCCGAGTTCTACGAGGCCCACACTCGCAAGACCTGGGTCCGAAGCCCCGTCGAGTACGCGGTGGCCTCCGTGAGGATGCTGGAGGGCTCGACGGACTTCGGCAGCGCCTTCAACTCGCTCTCGGGGATGGGACAGGTGATCTTCAACCCCGAGGACGCGAAGGGGTGGGACTGGGGAACGTCCTGGATGAATACCGGGACCCTCTTCGCGCGGGCCTCCCTGTCCAACACGATGGCGACCAACCGAGGGAACAACGGCACGCGCTTCGATCCCAACAAGCTCCTGGCCGGCAAGGACGCCTCGACGGCGGACAAGGTGGTCGACATCCTGGCCGACCGCCTGAACATCGCCGACGTGACCCCGGACGTGCGCGCCGCCTGGATCAACTACATGAACGCGAACGACGACGGCTCGCGCGGGAACTGGACGAACACGGCAGCCAACGTGGACAAGAAGGTGCGCGGGGTCGTCCACCTGATGCTGACGAGCCCCGCGTTTCATCTGGCCTGACGTTCAAAGGAGACCGGCGATGGCGATCTCACGACGCGACTTCCTGCTCCGGAGCGCGGGCTTCGTGTCGGTCTCGGCGATGGTTCCGCGCTGGGCCGTCGCGGGGACGAAGGTGTTCGAGGAATCCGTCGGCGCGGAGGCGGCCGGCCGCACGCTCGTCGTGCTGGAGCTGATGGGTGGAAACGACGGGTTGAATACCGTCATCCCTTACACCGACCCGGCCTATCCCCAGGTCCGCTCCCGGATCGGGATTTCCCAGGCCTCGACGCTTCCCCTGGATTCCCGACTCGGCTTGAACCCCGTGATGACCGGGATCAAGTCCCTCTGGGACAAGAACCGCGTCGCGCTGATCGAAAACGTCGGGTATCCCAACTCGAGCCTCTCCCACTTCACCTCGCGCGACATCTGGCACACGGCGGACCCCGCCCTGGCGCAGAGGCGCGGGTGGCTCGGACGCTGGGCGGACGCGGCGATCGGCAACAGCGACAACCCGCTTTCCTGCGCCGCGATCTCGCAGACTTTGCCGCGGACTCTGCTCGCCGACAGCGTCAGCGTTCCCTCGTTCGTCAACCTCGCCAGCTACACGTACACGACGGACGGCACCTACCCGGGCGACCGCAACAACCAGTTGAACACGTTCCTCCTCGAGAGCTCCGACGAGTACGAGATCGAGAACACGATGTCGGAGGTGACCGCGTTGGGAACGGCGGCGATGTCCTCCTCGACGATCCTCCAGAGCGTCAGCAACGGCTACGTCGCGGGCGGGCAGTACCCCGCGGGGACCCTCGGCGCCGGCCTGCTGTTGATCGCGCAGATCATCAACGCCAACGTCGGGGCGCGCATCCTCTACGTCACCTTCGGCGGGTTCGACAACCACGCCAACGAGGACAACGACCACGACGGCCTGCTCCAAAACGTCTCCGACGGCGTCAAGGCGTTCTTCGACGACCTCGACGCGCACGGAAAAGCCCATGACGTGCTTCTGATGATGTGGTCGGAGTTCGGGCGTCGCGTCCAGGACAATGCGTCGAGGGGGACCGATCACGGCACCTCGGCCCCGCACTTCGTCGTGGGCGACGCGGTCAAGCCGGGAATCTACGGCGGGCCGCCGAACCTGACCAGCCTCGACTCCAACGGAAACCTGAAGATCGAGAACGACTTCCGTTCCTACTACGGAACGATCCTCTCCGACTGGCTGAAGGCCGACGCCAACGCGATCCTGGGCTCCTGGCCGAACCTCGGCTTCGTCAACAAGGGGTACGTCTAGGGTCGAGGCCCGTCCTCACCGTGCCGTAGGGGAGGCCCTTGGGCCTCCCGCCACCGACGTGTGAAACCGGCTGTGCCCCCTCAACCGCTGACATGGCGGGAGGGGCAAGCCCCTCCCCTACGATACGGCCCGACTTCTGACGCGGGCCGGGAGTATGCTTTTCACCAGTCGGGGAACGCGTGTGACGCCCACATTCCCAAGAGAGGTGAATCCATGAGCATCACCTGGGACCGCGAGGCGGCCGCCCATCTGGCCAGACGCGCGGGCGTCGGTGCGACGCCGGCGGAGCTGGATTCCTGGGTGCAGGCGGGGTTGGACGCGACGGTGGATCGGCTCGTCAACTACGGCGCGGTGGACAACTCCGTGCTCGAGAGCGACCTGCAGACGCTGACGACCTCCGTCGTTCCTCCCGCGACCGCGCCCCTCTACGACCTCTCGAGAATCGACGGCGTGCGCCGCTGGTTCCTCCACCGCCTGGTCTTCACGAAGCGCCCGCTCGAAGAAAAGATGACCTACCTGTGGAACCTCTGGTGGACCTCGGGCATCACGAAGGTCCTCGGCGTCACCCTGATGCTCAACCAGAACAAGACGATGCGCCAGTACGCGCTTGGCAAGTTCGACGACATCGTGGTCGCGATCTCGCAGGACCCGGCGATGCTGATCTGGCTGGACAACGCGCTCTCGAAGGCCGGCCGGCCAAACGAGAACTACGCCCGCGAGCTGATGGAGCTCTTCACGCTCGGAGTGGACAATTACTCGCAGGCGGACGTGACGGAGGTCGCGCGGGCGCTGTGCGGCTGGACCGTCCAGGGCTACACCTCCGCCGACAACTACAACGGCGCGAAGTTCTTCGACAACACCGCGCAGCACGACAACGGGACCAAGACCATCCTCGGCCAGACCGGCAACTGGAACGGCCGAGACGCAATTCGCATCATCCTGGAGTACTCCGACAACCGCGGGAGCGTCTCGGGGCGCTTCGTCGCGAACAAGCTCTGGACCTTCTTCGCGTACCACGACCCGCCCGACTGGATCGTGGACGAGCTGGCCGGCGTCTACGTCTCCTCGGGCCGGTCGATCCAGGCGGTGGTCGAGCACATCTTCCGGATGGAGGAGTTCTACGCGGCGCACGCGCGCAAGGTCCTCGTCCGCAGCCCGGTCGAGTACGTCGCCGCGTCGTTGAGGCAGCTCGAGGCGAAGACCGATATGAGCGTCCCCGTCGCCGACCTGATTTCCATGGGCCAGGCCTTCTTCGACCCGGCCGACGCCAAGGGACCCGAGGGCGACCTGGAGTGGATCAACACGGGAACGGTCTTCGCCCGCGCCTCGACGACCAACAAGTTCCTCACGAACCGCGGCTCGGCGGGAACGCGGATCGACGTCAACCAGCTCGTCTCGGGCAAGACGCTGGCGACCGCCGCGGACGTCGTCAACGCCTTCGCGGACCGGTTCGGCCTCTCCGACATCCCGCCGGAGACGCGCGCGGCGTGGGCGAAGTACGTGGACTCCAATCCCGACGGAAGCGCCGGCTACTGGCGCAACGAACCGACCCGCCTGGACGTCAAGGTCCGGGGTCTGCTCCACCTGATGCTGACGAGCCCTGACTACCACCTTTGCTAGGGGGTTCGGGGGACCGCAAGGTCCCCCGCTGAGACTGCGAGCAAGGAGAACGCCATGCCGATCAACCGCCGCGAGTTCCTGTTCCGGGGAATCGGTGTTGCCACCGTTTCGGCCCTCGTGCCCCGGTTCGCCGTCGCGGGGGCGAGGAACTTCGAAGAGTCGCTCGCGCCGGGAGCGGCGAGCCGGGTCCTCGTCGTCGTCGAGCTCGCCGGCGGAAACGACGGGTTGAACACCGTCGTCCCCTACACCGATCCGCTCTACGCCACGCTGCGAAAAACGATCGGGGTGCCGGCAGCGTCGGTCCTGGACCTGAACGGCACGCTGGGCTTCAACCCGGTCATGACCGGTCTCAAGTCGCTCTGGGACTCGGGAAGGCTGGCGGTCATCGAGGGCGTTTCCTATCCCAACCCCAACCTCTCCCACTTCACGTCGAGGGACATCTGGCACACGGCGGACCCGGCGCTGGCGCAGCGCCGCGGGTGGCTCGGACGGTGGGCGGACACGGCGCTGGCGGACCTGGACAACCCGCTGTGCGGCTGCGCGATCTCGCAGTCGCTCCCCAAGACGCTGCTGGCCGACAAGGTCGTCTTCCCGTCCTTCACGAGCCTCTCGGCCTATGCTTACGCGACCGACGGGTCGGCCTCCTCGGACTCGGCCAACCAGGTCGCCGGCTTCGTCAAGGAGAACTCGGTCGAGCACGAGATCGAGACCCGCAACTCGGCCATCGCCGGCGTCGCCCGCGACGCCGCGTCGAGCTCGGCGACGTTGAAGCAGGTCACCAGCAACTACGTGCCGAAGGCGGCTTACCCGAACAACAGCCTGGCCAACGCGCTCAAGCTCTGCGCCGAGATCATCACCGGCAACCTCGGCACGCAGATCCTCTACGTGACCTACGGAGGGTTCGACAACCACGCCTCGCAGAAGACGGCGCACGACAACCTGCTGAAGGCCGTCTCCGACTCGATCAAGGCCTTCTTCGACGATCTCGACGGGCAGGGCAAGGCCTCCGGCGTTCTGCTCATGACGTGGTCGGAGTTCGGCCGTCGGCCGCAGGAGAACAACTCGCTCGGCACGGACCACGGCACCTCGAGCGTCCACTTCGTGGCGGGCAGCGCGGCGATCCGGGGCATCTACGGGCCCGCGCCGAATCTCGCCTCGCTGGACCGCAACGGCAACCTGACCTGGCAGACGGACTTCCGCTCCTACTACGGCACGGTCCTGCGCGACTGGCTGAAGGCGGACGCGGACGCGGTCCTGGGCAAGGGGTATCCCAACCTCGGGTTCGTCAACGCGAGCTACGTATAGTCTCGGCCCGTGATTAAGGGCCGCTCGACCCTGGAGGGGACCAGCCGGTTCGCGGCGCGCTCGCCGGCGGCGGCCGCGC
>Ga0126379_10000399_pt1 | contig 23820 bp, 24 predicted proteins | sample PanSoiMetPlot_24_FD_92640 | JGI IMG/M metagenome (GOLD analysis project Ga0126379, IMG submission 92640) | Tropical forest soil microbial communities from Panama - MetaG Plot_24 | ecosystem: Environmental > Terrestrial > Soil > Tropical forest > Bulk soil | place: Panama | collected 2016-02-17
GGAACTGACACGTTGCGTTAAAGAACTGGGCTTCTGCGGCGCGTTGGTCAATGGATTCACACAGATCGGCGAAGCGAATTCGGCAGTCTTCTATGACTTGCCACAATATCGGCCTTTCTGGGCAACGGTTCAGCAGCTTGATGTGCCCTTCTATCTTCATCCTCGATTCCCCTTGGCCACGCGGCAGCAGGCTTATGAAGGACACGCTTGGATTGCCGGTTCGGCTTGGGGGTTCGCGGTTGAGACCTCGATTCACGCCCTGCGCCTGATGGGCAGCGGCTTGTTCGATGAATATCCCAAGCTCAGAGTGATTCTCGGCCACCTCGGCGAAGGACTGCCATTCGGCATTTGGCGCGTCGATAATCGCATATCGAGAACAAGCGTTCGGCCGAAAGCGAAGTTACCGATAGCGCACTACCTGCGAGAGAACTTTTACATCACTACGAGCGGCGCCTTTCGCACACCGGCTTTGACTGACGTGATAACGGAAGTCGGCGCCGACCGCGTTCTTTACTCGGTGGACTACCCGTATGAGGATATGGGTGTCGCGGCTGAGTGGTTCGACAACGCTCCCATCAGCGAAACTGATCGCCTCAAAATTGCCTGTGGCAACGCGCGGCAGTTGTTCCACCTTTAATCACCAACAATAGGGCAAAAAACATAGCTATTGGAATCGATGGACTACCTTGTGGACGTGTGGGTCGGCTACTCGGAAACCTCGAAGCCGTTAATTGTTGATAAGTCCATCTTTAAGATCTATCAAGCGTGCTGCCTGGGCTGCTACTCCTTTGATTGCGTATTTTCTCGAACTGATCTGAGAGCTCCTGAAGCTCCTGATCCGAGAGCTTCTCGATATTGATCATGCTATTGCTCGCCGCTCGAATAGCCCTGATGATTTCATCCAGCTTCAGATGGATGGCTCTCGCATCCCGATTCTGCGTATTCTGAATGAGAAACACAATCAAGAACGTTACCACTGTGGTGGTGGTATTAACGACCAATTGCCATGTGTCCGAGTAATGGAAGTGAGGCCCCGTGGCAGCCCAGAGCACAATCGTCGCGACCGCTAAGGCGAATGCCCACTTCGAGCCTACCCAATACGATGATTTTGTCGCAAACACCTGGAACCGATCGGCCAGCGATCTCTCTGTTTTTGCCATACGCATCCTCCACCAGACTTCGCACCATCTTTGATGCGGAGCAGCTAGAGGACGTACGGCCGACATTCATTATTGAGCGGGATCCTCCGGGAAGATGAGTAATCACCTGTGCTGTTGAAAAGCTCACTCACCGGAAAATGGTCGAAAAACTTTGTAATAGGAAACCTTACAAACGACGATCTGCGTTTGACATCAGTTTCGTGCTGTATGTGCCTGGCTTAGACCTCAGAATCGCGAGTTTAGGGGCGAGTTGACCACCATAGAAGCGCAATGAAGAAGACCTGCATCGGTGCCCGCAGCCAAAGCGGCGTTGGGGGCTTGCCTCGCAGTGTGACAACCTTATGTGCCGCATTTATGTTGGCGACAAACATACCGACGAGTAGCGCAATCAGGCAAATCCCTGCAAGCGTGCGAAATTGCGGAAGTAACAGTCCAACTGCACCGGCAAGCTCCAAAATGCCTGTAACGTAGACAAGCAGCAGCGGCTGCGGGAAGTACGCCGGAATCATTCGCGCCAGGTCATGCTTCATCTTGTTGAAATGAGCGGTTGCTGTGAAGACGAACATGACGGCCAAGGCATAACGGGCGGAATCATGCCACGACGAGAACGCTTGAACACCGGCGGCTCCGATGGCTCGAAACGCGGCCCACGACACCAGCAGTACGGTCAGGACAAGCATAAGGAAACATCCCCTCTGATACGCACAGCAAGTCTATATGCAAGGTGAATTCGACCTGGCGTGGCCGCAGCGAAAACTTGTCAGGAGTGGACATCGAGCGTGAAATCGCCGATGCGCAAGTAAGCAGAATTTCCTTTGATTCCGATTCGGACGACGACCCGGCTCAGATACCGCGTCGGGATCGGATGGTTGGTGGAGCAGATGGTTGGGACAGTCCAGACAGCTCCGGCGATTGTAGCAACCCAAAGGACGACTGCGGCGACTCTGGCAGGGATTCCGAAGCGGTCTTCGATTACGGCCGTGTGCGCACAGATATCACCGATACGCTGGCGAACCTCGGAGCAGGACGCCACCGCAGCTCCTACCAGATAAAAGCCGAGGCCGTCGATGATCTTTAGAACATTGCGCAGAGCGCAGGCCGACAGGGCGTTACATTCTTTCGTTCGAACCACCCGGATTCCCACCAGGACCTTGCCGAGCGTGGCTCCACAGGCAGCCTCGAGCAGGCAGGCGTAGAGAAAAAGCACGGCGGCATTCAGCGTCACGACGATTACCAGCGAGGCGATGGTGAGTTGCAATTCAGTTCCGTCGAAGGCTCCGAATCGCATGAATGCCCATGCATCGACGATGGCGAAGAGGCCAAAGAGCAGAGCGATATCCAACGCGAAGGCGAGGAATCGGTCGCCTAGTCTGGCGAAGCGATAACGGGTGGCTGGGCGAGCGGGAGAAGGGGCAGAAGGCTTAGTTGGGGAAGCGGTGGGAGATGGCTCGGTCAGTCCGCACTCTTCCAAGAGATGTTGGCTGGAAGGAATCACGCCGCCGCAGCGCTTGCAATGCTTGGCGTGGGTGGTGACTTGGCTGTGGCAATGCGGACATTCCATGATGCGGAGGCCCTCACCGTCAGTTGATCCAGAATACGCTTGTGTGGTGCGGAGTTTCGTATCACCGAAGGACAACGGTCGGGTGGACATTGTCCAGTTGGGTGAAGCGTCTCGTCGTCGGCAGTGGTTGAGCAGGGAGGGATCCTTCGACTGCGTTTTCGTTCGCTATCGCGGACGAAAACTTCGCTCAGGATGACATGGTTTGAGGGACGGGGCGGGATCTCTTAGGCGGCTGGATGATTGCTGGCAGCATGCACGCCTCGCTTTGCATCGGCGGGGCGGACGAAATGCGTCCGCCCCTACACAGGCGTTACGGGGTAATTTCGAAAATGATGCCTTGATTGTTGCTGCCGCCTACCACCGCGGTGCCAAAGACATTTCCGGCGTTATCGACTGCTACGCTGCCGTAGGGGAGGCCGCCTTCGCTGCCGCCGGGGAAGTCGTAGAGGTCGGTCAACGTCCAAGTGCCGTTGCTCGGGGTTAGCTTGAATATCGATCCGAGGCCATAGGCACCTTCACTGTTGGTGAATCCGTAAAGGCTGCCATTGCTGAGAGTGAGTTTGTTGTACGGGCCTCCGTAACCGCCGACGAAGCTGTAGAGGACGGTGAACTTCCAGCCGGTACTTGAAGGCGACAACTTATAGATGATGCCGCCACCGTTGATTCCGCCGTCGAAGGTGGTGCCGTAGAGATTGCCGGCCTTGTCCAGGATCACACCGCCGACGGGATTCGCGCCATCAGTTCCGCCCTGGAAGCTGTAGATCACGCTCTCGGTCCAGCCCGAACTGGAGCGCGACAGCTTGTACACTGCGCCGTTTCCGAAGGCGCCGCCGGCTGGAGCAGTGCCGTAAAGATTGCCTTGCGCATCGAGGCTCACGGTGGCGACCGGATTGATGGCATCACTGCCGCTTGTGAAGCTGTAGATCACGCTCTCGGTCCAAGTGTTGCCGGAACGCTTGGCTTCATAGACACTGCCGTTTCCGTTCGCGCCTCCCAGGAGCGTGGCTCCGTAGAAATTGCCTGCTGAGTCGAGGACGATGCCGCTCATGGGCTCAGCACCGTCAGTGGCGCTGCCAAAGCTGTGGATCTGGATCTCCCTGCCCGGGCAGGCGCAGATGGCGAAGGCAGTGCCGAAGTTTCCGCTGCTCTCGGTGGTTCCAAAAAGGGCGCGATTCGCTCCGATAGCCAAGGTGCCGTAACCAGGGCCGGCACCGTCTGTCACACCTCTGAAGCTGTACAACGAGGTGTATTTCCAGGACGAGCCATTGGGTGAGAGGCGGTACACACTTCCCGAACCGAAGGTGCCCCCGAGATTCGTCGTGCCATAAAGATTGCCGAGATTATCCAGAGTTGGGCCTCCGTAAGGAGTCGCGCCATCACTGCCTTGACCTGTGAAGTTGTAGATGACCTTGTAGGTTTGAGAGTGCGCCGGTTGGGATAGGACGGTAAGAAAGAAAAGCAGGAAAGAACAGAGAACCACGGTTGTGCGCCGCGCCAATGAGAAGTTGTCGGCTTGATCTTGCAGCATTACAAAACCCCCTCTGTGATGGATGTTGGCTCGGCGTCGCGGCAGAACCAATTTCTGGTGGAACCAGGGCAACATTATGCACTACGGCGTGAGTTTCGGCTCTGGTGGCGGGTTTGAGGAGGCTGCTGGCGGCTGACACGCCTCGCTTCGCGTCGGCGGGACGGACGAAATGCGTCCGTCCCTACACAAGCAGTGTCCGTCTCCACTCAACCAAGGATTTCCCGATGGCGACTTCCGGCCTTTCGGACTACAATTCCCCAAAATTTCCGGGCAAGAAGGAGGATCCCCCATGTCTTTCAAGTTGGCCTCCCTTACGCTGGCAACTCTGGTTGCTGCATCTACCGCGCTCACAACTCTGAGCGTGCAGATCAAGGAATATGACGTTCCGACGCCGAAGTCGCGACCGCATGATCCGGCGCTCGCTCCTGATGGATCGCTCTGGTACACCGGACAGGGAGCGAACAAGCTTGGACGTCTCGATCCGAAAACCGGGGAATTCAAGGAGTATCCGCTGAAGACGCCCAACTCCGGTCCGCATGGGTTGGTCGCCGACAAAGATGGAAACATATGGTTCACTGCGATCTCTGGCGGGTATGTCGGCAAGCTTGATCCGAAGTCCGGTGCGATCGCCGAATATCGTCCGGCGCGCGGGGAAGAGATCGATCCGCACACGCCCGTCTTCGATCACGACGGCATTCTGTGGTTCACCAATGAGGACTCGAACTACATTGGACGACTTGATCCCAAGAGCGGGGCGATGACGCTTGCCAAGGTGACGACTGCGCATGCCGTTCCTTACGGCATCGTAGTGTTGCCGAACAATCATCCGTTCTTCTGCGAATTCGGCACGAACAAACTTGGGACGATCGATCCGAAGACGATGACGGTGCACGAGTACACGCTGCCGAATGGTGAAGCGCGCCCGCGACGCATCGCGCTTGCGCCGGATGGCACGGTGTTCTACACCGATTTCGGGCGCGGATATCTCGGACACTTCGATCCGGGAGCCGGAAATCTGTTAAAGGAGTGGCCGTCGCCGGGAGGTGAGGGATCCGAACCCTACGGAATCGCCATTACCAGGGACGGAGTCGTGTGGTACAGCGAATCCGGGGTGAAGCCGAACACATTGGTGCGCTTCGACCCGAAATCCGAGGCGTTCAGCACAACACAGATTCCATCGGGTGGAGGTGTGGTGCGAAACATGGTCGCAACGCCGGATGGTCATCTATATCTGGCTTGCAGTGGAGTGAACAAAGTCGCTGTGGTTGATACGGCGAGGTAGCCGGTGTTCCCACAACAGTTTTTCTCAGGCAGGGATGCTTCGACTCCGCCCGAGTTCCGCTTCGCTGCACTCCAGCTCCGCTCAGCATGACACCATTCTGCACTGGCACACAAAAACTTGGGTCACACTAAGCCGAGCAGTGCTGGACACCGGCGTTGGTGCGAAGACCTGCATCCAGCGCCAGAAACCGCCCGGGCAGCGCGTTAGGACAACAACCCTCCGGAGGAAAACGACATCTATTGTGGCGCACCTGGGGGAGCGCCAGTCTCGGTATGGAAATTACTGATTCCTCGTTTGCAAAGCGGATCCTTGTTCTTTCTTTCGTTCTTCCAATCGCCAGTTGCGGCGGAGCCAAATCGAGTACCTCAGGCTCATCGCAAGTTAGCATCAAGTTGAATCAGGCGACCGCGACGGTTATTCCCGGTCAGACGCAGCAATTCACTGCAACCGTAACCGGATCTGACAATACCGCCGCTACCTGGAATGTCGACAGCGTCAGTGGCGGCGATCCGCAGCATGGAACAATTTCGAGCGCTGGCCTCTACACCGCACCACAGCAGCCGGGCACTCACACTGTCACCGCAACCAGTGTGGCTGACACTACAAAGAGTGCGAGCGCAGCGGTTACGGTCCAAGGAAACGTCGCAATAACACCTGGCAGCGCGAACGTGGTGGCTGGCGCGACGCAACAATTCCAGGCTACCGTCGGCGGGCAAACGAGTTCAAAAGTAACTTGGTCGGTTGACGGTGTAGGCGGTGGCAATGCCACGGTTGGAACGATCAGCAGTGCCGGACTTTACACTGCGCCCTCGCAGCCGGGAAATCACACGATTACGGCTGCGAGCGGGATCAATGCCGCTGACAATTCCACCGCTCCGGTAGCGGTCTTCACGTTCGGGATCTCTCCCGGCAGCGCATTGCTCGCGCAAGGCGGTACTCAACAATTCAGCGCGACGATTCAAGGATTGACGAATACCGGCGTGACTTGGTCAGTGGACGGCGTTGCTGGAGGCAACACGACCATCGGCACCATCAGTGCCACGGGGCTGTACACGGCTCCCGGACAAAACGGAAATCACACGGTTGCGGCCACAAGCGCGGCTGACACGGCGGTGAGCGTTAACGCGTCAGTCACGGTGAACGGTGCGGTCGCGATTTCGCCTTCTGCCGTGACACTAATTACCGGCACCACGCAGCAGTTCACGGCAACTGTGCAAGGAGTAACGAACCCGACGATCACGTGGTCGGTCGACGGCGTCACGGGAGGCAACTCCACAGTTGGCACAGTCTCAAGCAGTGGCCTCTACACGGCACCTTCGCGGCCCGGAAGTCATACTGTCGTAGCAAGTGCCGGTAGCAGCGGTTCAGCTAGCGCCCCGCTCACTATCTTTTCTTTTGTAGTTTCACCGAACTCTGCGAACCTATCTCCCGGTGGGACACAACAATACACTGCAACGATCCAGGGACTGACTGATACCACTGTGACCTGGTCGGTGGATGGGATTGCCGGCGGGAATACCTCCGCAGGAACCATCAGCAACAATGGACTCTACACGGCTCCGAAGGCGATCGGGGCTCATACGATCACGCCGGCGAGCGCTGCGTATCCGTCAGATGTGGTGAACAGCAGTGCAACCGTAATCAATGCCGCGACGTCGGCGGTGCTTACTTATCACAACGACGATGCGCGCGATGGCGCTTATCTTCAGGAAGTCACGCTTACGCCTTCGAATGTTAATTCCACGCAGTTTGGAAAAGTCCACTCGTATCCGGTTGACGGACAGATCTACGGTCAACCTCTTTATGTGCCGCAGGTGAACATCAATGGCACCGTACACGACGTGGTTTTCGTGGCGACGCAAAACAACACTGTCTATGCTTTTGACGCCGATGCGAACTCCAGCAGCGGAACGACATTCTGGACAGCAAACTTTGGAACGCCCAAGAACGCCTACGACGATGCCGGCCCGTGGCCGGTCGTCCGAATCCTTTCCACGCCCGTGATCGACGTAACCAGTAACACCATCTACGTGGTCACTCACCAGCAGAACGCCACACCGGAATACTGGCTGCATGCTCTCGATATCACTACGGGCAAGGACCGGCTTAACCCGGTTGGGATCTCTGGCTCGGTTGGCAGCGACTACCTTGGCAACGGCTGCTATCAGCGTATGGGACTGGTGTTCGATCCATTCACCAACTGGATTTATGTACCGATCGGCAGTTGCCCGAATGGCTGGATCTTTGCCTATGACAAGACGACGCTACAGCAGACCGCGGTCTTTGAAGCTACTCCCGGAGCGGGAGGCGGCGGTTTCTGGGGAAGCGGTGCGGCGCCCGCGATCGACGATGCAAATGGGAACATCTATGTCATGAATGGCACCGATGCCGGCGACCAGCAATGGATATACTCTACATCGATGACCGGCTACAACGATTCGTTCTTGCGCATGGATCCGACGAACTTGTCGGTGATCGACTACTTTGCTCCGGATGACAATGTGTTCCTTGCTACCAATGACGCGGATCTCGGGAGCGGCGGCAACGTTCTCGTTCCCGGATCTGCGACGTATCCGCACGAACTGCTCGGCGGCGGCAAGGACGGAAACATCTTCGTGATTAACCGCGACAGCATGGGCGGTTACAACAACCAGTCGAACAATGTGCTGCAGACGGTTCATATCGGCACATCGCAGCTCGACAATATTTTCTGCACGCCCGTCTATTGGAACGGCCTGGTTTATTTCCACAGCAATGGAGCCGTGCTGCGAGCCTTCAGTTGGAAAGCGAGCGGGACCGCCGGCCAGCAACTCTCGTCGAACGCTGTATCGACCGGAGCTACTGTTTTCGGACAACACGGCGCGACTCCGTCGCTTTCGGCGAATGGCAACACGAATGGGATCATCTGGGAGATCGACAACAGCGCGTACGTGAATACCAACCCGAGTACGAGCGGGCCGGCGGTGTTGCATGCTTACGACGCCACAAACCTCGCTGACGAGCTTTACAACAGCGCGCAGGCCGGAAGCCGCGATCAGGCCGGGCTCGCGCTTAAGTTCACCAGTCCGACCATTGCGAATGGGAAGGTGTTTGTTCCGACCGGGTCGGAGTTGGATATCTATGGGCTGCTAGGTCCGTAGAAGGCGAGGAATTTCACTGCTCCGACTTCGCAACCGCATCCGACAGATGCTGTTTCCAGTTCGGATCTTTTAGAACCGAAAATCTGAGCCCAAGTTCTGTCGTCTTCTCCATCGGTGATGCGGCGTTCACCCCAGGCTAACCCATGCAACTCGGCTTGCAGAGATTGCGCCGACAGGGGTTGCATAGGTCCTCCGGCCTGCAAAGAGCGCAGGCCATCAGGATGACAGGCATTGAGGTGCTACATTCTCCGAGAATAGGGCAGTTTGAACGCGTTCAGATTTCCCTTGATTCCTTGGATGTTGGGGTGTTACATTTTGAACATGTTCAACATGTAAAAAAGGGGGCCTATGAACACTGCCAACAACATCATTGTCGCGACGTACCTGGCTTACATCTTCATCAGCGTCAACCTCACGATCTGGGTGGCTCGTACGCTGCACAAGCGAGGCGCTATTTTCCTGATCGATGCGTTCCATGGCAATAGGGAACTGGCGGACTCGGTGAACCATCTGCTGGTGGTCGGCTTTTACCTGATCAACATTGGCTTTGTCTCACTTGCTTTGAAGACGGCCGACGTCATCAACACGTCACGGGCGGCGATTGAGCTGCTTAGTGACAAGGTGGGCATGGTCCTGCTGATTCTTGGCGGGATGCACTTCTTCAATCTCTACGTTTTCTCGCGGATCCGGCGCAGTGCACGGGGGAGCCGTCCGCCGGTGATGCCGAGTCCTCCGGTGGCGCCGAACGCGATGCTGAATGTTGCGCAGTGAAAATGGGCTTCCGGTTCTCGGCTCTCGGCTTCGGGCTTTAGGCTTCAGGAGCTACTGGTTAGGCCCAATAGAAGCCGTATGGCGCACACAGGCGAGGCCCGAAGCCAAGAGCCCGAAGCCCAACGAAAGGAGGAATCTTATGCAAAAGCTCTACGTTCTCTACGATCCGAAATGCGAACTGTGTTGCCGTCTGAAGAATTGGATCCTGGTGCAGCGCTCCTGGATTGCCATCGCCGTCCTGGAGCAGGGATCGGAGAAGGCACGGTTGCTATTCCCCGAGCTGGAGCGCATCGCCACGAAAGAAGATCTTGCCGTGATCAGCGACGAGGGTGCGGTCTACCTGAACGACCGCGCCTGGATCATGGTGATGTACGCCATGGTTGAGTACCACGATTGGGCAAGTCGGCTGACGCATCCGCTGTTGATGCCGCTGGCGAGGCAGGCGTTCGCGGCACTGTCCAAGAATCGTCATTGGCTCTCGAGCATGCTGGATTCCGAAAACACGGAAGCGATCGCCGGCGAGCTACGTAAGGTCGAGCTTGAGCCTTGTGCGCTGCCTGCGGCGAGTGCGTCGATTTCGACCGTGCGAGATTATCTGCAATGAACACAACTCTCAAGGCTCGAACCACGCGCCGCGCGGAAGATACACGTCGAAAGATCTACGAAGCGGCGATGGAACTCTTTCGCGAGAAGGGATTCGAAGAGACTACGATGCGCGACATCGCCGCCAAGGCAGGTGTTGCGCTCGGCGGCGCCTATTACTACTTTTCGTCCAAAGACGCGATCGTGCTTGAGTTCTATCGCGAGATGCAGGAGTCCAGTGCCCCGCTCGTCTTTGACGCGTTGGAAGGAAAGAAGAAGCTGGGAGACCGGATTCGCTGCGTTGTCGAACTGCGTCTCGAACTGCTGGAACCGAATCGCAAGTTTTGCGCCGCGCTGTTCCGGCACGCGCCGGACAGCGCCGATCCGCTTTCTCCTTTCAGTGAAGAGTCCCGGCAGATGCGCGAAGGGGCCGTCGAGCACATGAACATGGCGATTGAGGGGAGCGACAGCAAAGTGCCTGCCGATCTGCGGTCGCAGCTGCCGTATCTGCTCTGGCTCTACCAGATGGCGCTGATTATGTTCTGGCTATATGACCGATCGCCGAGACAGGAGCGGACGCGCAAGCTGCTGGACAAGAGCCTGGGACTGCTCACTGGCTTGCTGCGGATTTCCGGCCTGCCACTGATGAAGCCTTTGCGTAAGGCGGTGTTGGAACTGGTAGAGACAGCAGGTGCATAAGGACCTTTATGGAAGGGGAGACGGTCTCCGGCGCAGTCACAATCACCGGGGCTTTCAGCTATACGGGCAAGTACGCCACACGTATGTTGCTGGATCGTGGATATCGCATCCGCATGCTTACCAACCATCTTCGGCGCGAAAATCCCTTCGGGGACGGAGTGGAAGCGTTCCCTTACAACTTTGACCGCCCGGAACTGCTTAGGGAAGCCCTTCGTGGTACATCGACGCTTATCAATACTTATTGGGTTCGTTTTCCGCGCGGGGAGGCTACCTTCGAGAGGGCGGTCGCAAACACGAAGACTCTCATCGCGGCGGCACGCGACGCTGGGGTGAAGCGCATCGTGCACGTCAGCATCGCGAATCCGTCCGCCGAATCTCCTCTTAGTTATTACAGGGCAAGGCGCACATGGAGAGGGCGGTGATCGACTCGGGACTTTCTTACGCGATCTTGCGGCCGACGGTGATCTTTGGCGCGGAAGACATTCTTATTAACAACATCGCATGGTTCATCCGTCGTTTTCCTGTGTTCGGCATACCTCGATACGGGCGATACGGCGTGCGTCCGATTTATGTCGAAGATATGGCGCGGTTGATCGTCGACTGCGTGGATCGGCCGAGCAATACCTTGGTTGACGCGGTTGGGCCGGAGACCTTCACCTTCGAAGCCTTGGTGCGGCTCATCGCAAGCAAGATCGGACGTTCGGTGAAGTTGATTCATCTGCCGGCGACGGTTGCGTATCTGGCGACGCTTATGACTGGGTGGTTCGTGGGTGACGTCGTTCTGACGTGGGAAGAGTATGAGGGGCTGATGGGGAACTTGCTGGCTCCGGATGGCCCTGCAGCAGGAGATATCCGGCTCAGCGATTGGCTCAGCGAAAATCATGAGACGGTTGGCAGGAGATATGCGTCTGAAGTCGCGCGGCACTTTTGAACACGGCGCGGCGCCGCTGCGATGTTAACGCTGGGGGCTAAAGCCCATTCATTTTCGATTGCTCTTACGCGGCCCTAAAAGGGCCGCTCTTCCACGGTGGGCACGGGGCGGTGGTCTTTGGAGAACAAAAGCCACGGAATGGCCCAGTTCGCGCGGTGTCCGAGAGAGGGTTCAGGCGTCCCTCCGGGACGCGTGCCCTCATTGTCTCGGCGTACCCGGCGCTGGAAGCGCCGGGCTATTGTCAGTCGTCCCTTGCGGGACGAGTTGTAATCGATCTGCGGACGTGTCATCCGATTTGCGGACGTGCGTGCAAGGCGTTCCATCGCCGTAGTCCTTGGGCAGCCGCGTGGTCGTTTGCCCCGTCTGAGAATCATGCATTTCATGGCGGCTGCGGGCCGAGCTTATGCAATCACCGCCAATTCGGTGGTCCGTGGCAATCCGTGCAAATCCGTGGCGTAAAGGTTCTTGCATTTCATTTCGTCCCGTTGAGCTCGTGGATCATGCGGTCGAGGCAGCGGGCGGTGCGCATGTTAAGTTTCCAGATGACGAAGAACGCCAGCGCCACCATTGCATCCAGCAATGCTAGTCCCGCCCAAGCTGCCAGATGCGGGATTCGGATCGCGTGCCCAATTGTGTACACGATGAATCCTGGGACCAGAGGAGCCAGGTACCACGACCAGACAGTGGTCACCAGTTCACGCTGACGCTCCAATTCCACGCGATAGAAACGCAGGCTGGTGACGGTGTCCACACCTGTAGGCATGCTCTTTGCCGAGCCCTTGCGGTGGAGCTGGGCCACGATCCAGATCAGGCCCGCGAAAAACAGCCCGAATGCAACGCGGGATAGGACGTCATGAGTGGTGGCGAAAGAGTACGCCAGCATGACCAGGGCGCCCAGTGACGCAGCGTATTCGCGGGCATTTCTCCACCAGACGCGGTGTTCGAGTTTGTCGGCGCGACGGCGAATTTCGGTAAGCGACATTTTGGTGACTTCGACGGGCTGTCTTTGCCAAATTTCTAGCACGGAGCTGTTGGGTGATTCATTCATCGTTTTTCCCTCCTTGCTGAAACCAGCGAGCCAGCAAATTTTTGATGCGATGAATTTTAGTGGCGACGTTTGAGGCAGAGAGACCAGTGATTTCGCCGATCGCGGCGGCGTCGAGTCCTTCGAGATAGGACAGGATCACGTGGCGATCGAGCGGCTTGAGCTTTTGAATCAGCTTCAGCAGGCGGTCGAGCGTGTGAGTGCGGTGGGGATCGGTGTTCGAATGCGGGAGATTTTCGAGTTCTTCAAGATCGACCAGGGATTGCATGCGCGTGCGGCTTTGGCGCACCACGTGCGATGCGCCGACGTTATGGGCGACGCGGTAGATCCAGGTGCGAGTCGAGCAGCGTCCGTCGAAGGTCTTGAAGCTGCGCCAGAGTGCGATGTGGATCTCCTGCACGAGGTCGCGGCGGATGTCGGGGTCGCCCTCGTAGGCGCGGGCGAGGCGCTCCAAGGCGGCGCCGTAGGTCTGGGCGGCTTCCTGGTAGAGATCGTCTGGAGTGGACGCCCGGGCCGGGATGGTCTCAATTGCGCTCACAGTCAGGTAGTCCGTGGGCCCCGGAGTTTCTTACAAACAGTCTTGGTTGATCAATTGCTGGGTCCATTATGCCGGAGGTGGGAAGGAATCGGATGGGGGAAGGATTTCCCGCTAAGTCGAAGATTCCAATGGATGCAACTAGGGAATGAGTTCCCTCGATTTTTCCACTAAATTCGGCAGTTGTGCAGAAACTTTCTCAGTTCGCAATACGATCAAAATGTCTTCTGGATTCTCTGTGGCGAGCGTGGTTTTTTACCGCTGAGTTCGCTGAGAACGGCCGCAGAGAGCACAGAGGAACCGACTGTGTTGGAAGCATCCTGAAGTCATCGCTAGAATGATCTATAGGCGCCAGCCTACCTGACTGAACGCATGAATTTAGTCTCCCGATTCCTGATCTTGATTCTGCTGAGTGCCAGTGTGGGTGCGCAGACTGGTCCGAAGCCGGCTTTGATTGAGGGAATCGTCACGCGCGATCCGGATGGCCAGCCGGTGAAGAAAGCGCTGATCGAGTTGATCGCCGAGAATCAGTCGGAGGCGGGAAACTACACAGCAGTCACTGGGCCCGACGGAGCGTTTCGCATCGAGAACATTGTTCCCGGACGCTACCATCTGTTTACTGAGCGAACTGGCTTGCTTGATACCGACAAGCAGCGAGGACGCACCGAAGGACGCATTCTTACGCTGACGGCCGGTCAGGAAGTGAACGATATTCACCTTCGGCTGCTGGCGGCGGCGGTGATCCGGGGGCGCGTGACGGATGAAGACGGGGATCCGCTGGCCAATGTGGAGGTGACGGCGCTGCGACAGACGTTTGTGGCCGGCCACAATCATTGGGAGCAAGCCGGCGCGGAGCGCACTAACGATCTAGGCGAATACAGGATTGCGAATCTTCCGTCAGGCAACATCTATCTTTCGGTAAGTCCGCCGCCGGACTTCAAGACACTGATTGAATCGGGAGGAGCGGGTGCGCGAGAGGCAACTGCACCCGAAAAACCTGCGCCACCAACTTATCAGACTACCTATTATCCCGGGACCACCGACCGCGGCCAGGCGTCGCCAATCCAGTTGCATGCCGGCGACGATTTTCCCGCCGACTTTTCGCTTGTGCCGCATCCGAGCGTTACCGTTCGTGGTTCGGTGGTGAATGTTCCGGCGCGCGCGACCGCGTCGATCATGCTGCAGTCGCGCGATTTCAGCATGGTGCTGAATGGCGCGGAGATGCACAAGGACGGCAGTTTTGTGATTCGGGATGTGTCTCCGGGAAATTACACAATTCTTGCGTCGGTGGAGGGGTCGGCGGTGCCGATGACCGCGCGGCAAGCATTGCAGGTGGGATCGACGAATGTCGATGGGCTGCGATTGTCGCCGCAGCCCGGAGCGAGCGTGCACGGGCATCTGCGCTTTGAGAGTAAGAATCCGGTGAGGATTGATCCGGAGCGAATCTTTCTAACCCTGCAGATGGTCGATGCTGCCGAAGAGAACGAAAGCGCACCTGTCTTCCGCGAGAACTTTTCTAACGTTACCCACGTTGCGGCTGATGGCAGTTTTCAGTGGACCGATGTTCCGGCTGGAAACTACTACGTGCAGATTGTTGGTGATGGACTTACAAGCGGCGAATGGTTCATGAAGTCGGTGCTAAGCGGCGGGCGGGATGTGAATGATTCCGGGGTCTCGATCAATGGCGGCGATGTCGTGCTCGATCTGGTGGCGAGTGCAAACGGTGGCGTGGCCGAAGGCGTCGTGGTCAACGACAAGGGTGAGCCGGTTTCGAATGCGATCGTAGTGGCCGTGCCAGAAGCGCGCATGCGCGGGAGAGTGGATCGCTTTGGAAAGACTGTCAGCGATCAGACCGGGAGATTCAATCTGCGAGGATTGCGTCCGGGCGATTACGCGCTCTTCGCGTGGGAGAGCGTGGAAGGCGAGGCGTATTTCAATCCGGAGTTTCTCAAGAGCTTCGAAGGGCAGGGACGTTCGTTGCATGTGTCAGAAGGTGAGCGGAAGAGTGTGCAGCTGCAGGTGACTGGCTCGCAAGATGCAGCTTCTAGCTACTAGCTGCTAGCTTCTAGCTCGGAGCTGCGAGCTACGACATTCCTTGGTTCTTCCTCTCGCATTTACTTTGTCGGACCCTCTACTGAGATCTTTGCTGTAAGTACGCTAAATCTACTAGTATCAATCGGTTAGCCTGCATCGTAGCCTCTCCGTAGCTCATCGAATTAACTGAGTGTCTTGTAGTTCAGGAGGGTGGATTTATGAGGCTGGCTAGATGGGAAACGGTTGCCGGAGCATGTTTTCTGGCAGCGCTTCTGTCTGTGCCCGCGTGGAGTGATACGGACAACAGACAGGCGGTGCCGGGTACGCTCAACTATGTGGAGGGTCAGGCGTCGATTGGAGATCAGGCGCTCGACTCAAAAGCGATTGGCGAGGCCCAGTTAGGAAACGGGCAGGTTCTCGAAACCAAGAATGGAAAGGCGGAAATTCTGTTGACGCCGGGAGTGTATCTGCGGCTCGGCAGCAACAGCTCGGCCAAGATGGTTTCGAACTCGCTGACAAATACCGAAGTGATGGTAAATAGTGGCGAGGCTATGCTCGAGGTAGATCAGCTGTATAAGGAGAACAACTTACGCATCAGCCAACCGGGCGCCGATACGCGTATTGTGAAGACTGGTTTGTACGACTTTGACGCAGCGGACCACGCGGTCCGCGTGTTCGATGGAAAGGCCGTGGTGGCAGCGAGCGATCACGAGACAACGCTGAAAAAGAATCGCGAACTGGCGTTGAACAATGCGGACAGTGCGGACGTCAAAGCAACGGAGTTCAACAAGAAAGCGGTCACACAGGGCGATGATTTGTACCGATGGAGCAGTTTGCGGTCCCAGTATTTGTCGGAAGCCAATGTGGCCACGGCGCAGTTGTACTTCGCGAACGGATGGTATGGCCCGGGCTGGTGGGGTCCGGGATGGTATTGGAATCCGTGGTTTGCCGGGTTCACGTTCCTGCCAGGCAACGGATTTTTCTATAGCCCGTTTGGGTGGGGATTTTACTCGCCGCTGGTGGTGTCGAGCGCACCTGTCGTAATCGGCGGGTTCCATCATTTTGACGGAGCTCGCCCGATGGCGATTGGACACGGGTTCAACAATAATGCTATGACGGCCATGCGTGGGGAGTCGAATGGAATGGGAGGGTTTCGTGGCGGAGAAATGCGCACTGGCGGATTCTCAGGCGGGGGGTTCCACGGTGGCGGATTCCACAGCGGCGGCGTGGGAGGTCATCGTTAGTCTGAGATTGTCCGGCGGTGCTGCTTAACGAGTGCGCGGGGGACTTGTGTGGTCCCTCCGCGACTCTCCATTTTTTCTCGATCTACCCAGCGCTTAAGCGGTGGGCTAACACATTCTGCCGCCCCCACGGGTGCCTTGCCAGCCTATTGCTGCGAGCCGATAACCGGCGCTGTCGTAGCTCCAAGTGTGCCGAGAGCCATATCGATGTTTACCATGACAGACTGCGCGTTCTGACGTTGTCCGCTGCCCCAGCGTGCTCGGGTCCGCCGCAGCGGTTCAATGGCGCGCTTGTCTTTCAGTGCGGCTAAGGCGGAGACGGAACTTTGCGTGATGGCGAAATTGTCCTCACTGAGGGCCGCGATCAAAGGATCGATTGCGCGCAAGTCTCCCAGCTCCCCAAGGGCTGATGCCGCGGCTCCGCGTCGGTTGGTTTCGTTCGCGGGATTCTGCAGAACGGCGAGGAGAGCAGTGAAGGCTCGTGCGTCGTGTGATTTCCCCAAAACGTAGATAGCCATGGAGTCGGGAAGTTTTGCAATCACAGCATCGAGTGCTTTGGGATCGTGAGAATTGGTTACTGCCTTGGTGGCATTGATGGCCATTCCCGCATCCGGATCAAATAGAGCAGCGATCAATTCTGGGGGAGCGGTGAAATCGGAGAACTTGCTGAACGACGATGCCGCCGACACTCGCATGTTGTGATTGGAGTCGCGCAGTAGCTCGGCCAGAATGGGGAGCGCCCGGCGATCTCCCAGAGAACCCAAAGCCGCTGCAGCGGACGGAGCCAGGGTCGGATGATGAGAATTCACGAGTCTTTCAAGGACGGGCAGCGCTGCCGGATTTTTTGTGTCACCCAACGCGCGAATCAGGTCCTCGCGCACTCCTAAGTCCAGAGTGTGCTCCTCGGCGTCGAGGATCGGCTGGAAGACAGAAGGGTCTGGCTGTTTTTCGAGAGTACAAACCAGACCTTGTGCCGCGGTCGAAGAGACTCCCTGCGGTGTTTCGAGAGTGTGGACGAAAATGGGCGTGCTTGAGGGATCGCAGAGCGTAGCCAGCGTCGACAATGCCTGATCTCGAAGTTCAGGCGAATACTTTTGATTCTGATAAATCTCAGTCAGAACGGATGTCGCCGAGGCGTCCGGAAGGTCGGCGAGGGCTTTCGCGGCGGCGAGCACGACCGAAGGTTCCGCATCGTGCAGTGCCTCAACCAGCAGGGTTGCGTCATCATTGGAACGGATCTTGGCGATCGAGTCGATGGCGGCAGCGCGTACTTCGGGGGAAGAATCTTTCAAGGCGATGCGGAGAACGGGCAAAGCTGTTTCCGGGTCGGTTTCGCGTTCTTCCCTTGGATCGGTCGTATAGGCGTTGATGTCGCCGAGAACCTCTGTGGCTTTCGCGCGCACCTTGGCGTCCGGATCTTGCAGAAAGGGCACTACCTTCGAGTTCACGTTCTGGGTAGACGTGCTTAACTGGCTCAGGTATTCGATTTTCGCTTCGGGTGTCTTGAGTTTCTTCGCTCCCACCGGCCGAGGCTTTACCGGCGGCGGGAATTGATCCAGGTAGTTATGGGCTACCTGCTGGATATCTGGGTTGGGCGAGTTCACCGCAGCTCGCATAAAGCGCGTCACGCGCGGGCGCTCAAAATCGGAGAGCATCTGGGCGATTTTGAGCATTGTTTCCGGCGGAGCATTCGCCTGATATGCGCCGATCAACGCTTCGACAATGCCGGAGAAATCGATCTGATTCTCTTTGCCCTTCCACGAATCGAACCATTTGCGCGCGGCGTCGCGGATTCGCTCATCGGGATCGATGACGGCATTTACCGCGAGCTCGATGTCAGCTCGCGATTCGCTGTTTCTATCGGCATCGCCGAATTGGTCGTTCAGGCCAATGTCTCCAACCTGGTGTTTGCATTCATCCGTGCTTTCGACGGCATCGATCAGAAAACGAGTGCCTGTGTCGTGCATCCAGCCGATCGTAATTCCGGCCCAAGTGGCGTAGCTTTCGCCCTCCCCCGCGCAGCCGTCGAGCAGGGCTTGGGCCGCAGGAGCGCCGAGTTTGGCCAATTGGTCGCCGAGTTCCTGCGGCCAAGTCTTGAACTTGCTGTCTTTGGCGATGGCGATGTAAACGGGAATCTTGTCTGAGTCTTCATACTTCGCGAGGACTTCCAGGAGATCGTCGTGATTGCTGCCAGTTGAGGACGGTAAGGCTTCGAGCAACGCGGGCAGCAGGGCGGGATCGGGATGATTCAGGAGTTCGTTTTTCGTGGCACCGCGCAGCGCTGAATCCCCGCTGAATAGATTGCGGACGCGGTTGTCCTGAGCCGAGGCATACGGACTCATGGCAGCTGCGGATAAGGCGGCTATACAGGCCGCGATCCTAAATAACTTCGAAGTGCCGCGAAAGGCCGACATGCACCTAGATTACGGCCCGGCCTACTGGAGGCGACATTACTTGCGTCATGCTTTGTTGAATCGCGTCGAGAAATCAAAATCCCCATCCGGTCGCAAAATGCGCGACAAGGATGGGGCATTTGGTTTCGCCTACTTTGCGATCGGCGAATTGGCGTCTGCCGGCTTGCCTTCTTCCGCGCGGATTTTGCCGTCGTCATCGGCATAGAAGTAGCGGTGATCTGCGTCGGGAGTCCTCGGTGTCATCGTGAGAGTGTAGCTGTCCTTCTTTCCCTTATAGCTCGCCGTGTAATCTCCGCGGTTGGGATCGACCATGCGCTTGGTGAAGTTTCCGGAATGGACGAGCTCGCCGAGCGAGGTGGCATAGTGACCGTATTGCTTGTTGAATGCCTTCTCGGCGCGGATGACAACACGCATATAGGCGAGCGCGGCAAACTCGGAGTCGGAGTGCGCGGGATCGCCCTTGTATTTCGGGGTGTAAGTCGACGGCGGAGTGCCGGGCGCGTTCTGCACTGGCCGGGAATAGTCGGCGGAGAGTTGGGCGGCTACGGGTATGGCAATGGTGAGGAACAAGGAAAAAATGAGAGCAGGAGTTTTCATTCGTTCTCCGAAAAAGCCTTCAACGATTTTAGTTCGTTTTATCAATTTAGCGTGGAATGGACCGGGGAGAAAGACGACCACCGGGGCTGAAGCCCCGGTTTAGGACGCGCTTCACGCGGCCCTTGAAGGGCCGCTCTTCCACGGTGCTGCATGCCATTTAGAGGCTTCATAGAAAATCGCGTCCTACGAGGATCAAACACAGTTGTGACTCTGAAATCTGCGCGAAATCATGTTACTCCCGTAATTTCACTTCGGTCACCTTCTCTTTGCATTGTGGCGATTTATTACTATGCTGAGTAAAAGAAATCTGCCCCATAGGGAAAACTATGAAAGCAGCAGTCGCCAGAAAACCAGTCATCAAAATCGCGGTTGTAGAAAGCGATCCTCTGCGCTTTGTCGGGTTTCGTGCGTTGTTCGATGCTGAGCCCGAATTCGAACTCGTCTCGGCGGCGCTGCCGGAGATCAGCACATTGCAAGGCATCGATCTTATCCTGTTGGGGAACCGTTCGGGGCAGAACCTGTTCGATGTGATGGCCAGCCTGAAGGCGACTCGTCCGGATCTGCGGATCATCGTAACGGGATCGGGGATTGATGAAGAAACCATTCTGAAGGCGATTGCTTCTGGGGCGAAGGGATACGTGGACGAGGCGGCAACACCGGCCGAGTTCGCGCAGGCGATTCGTGTGGTGCATCAGGGATCGGTATGGGCTCCGCGGCGCGTGCTGTCGATGTTCATCGAGCGGGTATCGTCTGCTCCGGGAAGGATCTTTCCCGCAGGCCGAGTGACGTTTACCGATCGAGAGAAGGAAGTGCTGGAGATGCTGGTCGCGGGACGCTCGAATAAAGAGATTGGATCACAGTTGGGAATTGAAGAGCGCACGGTGAAAGCGCACGTCGCGAAGTTGATGCGCAAAGTGGGCGTGCAGAACCGCATTGCGCTTTCGGTGCACGCGATTACGCATTCGCTGGTGACGACGAAGTAGATTCGAGCCGCGAGTTGCGAGCTATGGGCTCCGGGCAAACCGCTTGGAGCGTCTTCTGAGGTAGGGCAAAGCAGCTGAAATCAGGGACTCATAGCTTGTTACTCGTGGCTCGAATGGGCGTAACCGCGGTTCACTTACCTTCGTAATCTTGTTGCCAGAAAGCACCTGCCGCATACTCGCTTCACCTACCACAGAACCTGGGAGACGGGGTTGAGAGTGGCGATTAGGGTCACTGCTTTCAGCCCCGCATTTTTTTTGGTCCTGCCTTTCCCTTTCCCAGATTCACATTGAAGCATCTCAAGACGTATTCCGAAAGCGAGACATAAGCTTGGAGTCAGCAACCCGGCGGCTGAAGCCGCTTACCTTTGTGGAGGCTTCTGCGGCACGCCTAAAGGCGTGCCCTGATACGAAGCCTCATGACGAACCCCTCTGTGCATCCTTCGCCATGCAACTTGGATTTGGTCATTTACAATCCAAGGAAACAGAATCCCAGTTTCATTTTGTGGTGAGGGCCATGAAAAAAATCATGTTGTTCGTGCTCGTCGCAGTATTGTGCGGGGCAGGTTTCGCAGTTGATGAACCAAAGAAAGACTCGAAGGCAGATGATCGGGTGCAGGCTTCGGCCGATGTGCTGAACGAGATTCAGTCGGCGCCGGACTCGGGAATTCCGGCGGAGGTTCTCAGCAAGGCAGAGTGCGTGGCGGTAGTGCCGTCGATGTTGAAGGGCGGATTCGTGTTTGGCGCGAAGTATGGACGCGGCATTGCAAGTTGCCGCACACCGAAGGGATGGAGTTCACCGGCTTTCTTTGCGATCGAAGGCGGGAGCTTTGGATTCCAGATTGGCGGACAGGCCGTGGATCTCGTCATGCTGGTCATGAACAATGACGGCATGCAGCATCTGTTGTCGAGCCAGTTTGCGCTGGGTGCGGATGCGTCTGTGGCGGCCGGGCCGGTGGGACGGCATGCTGAGGGCAATACCGATTGGAAGATGCGGGCGCAGGTGCTTACCTATTCGCGGGCGCGAGGAATATTCGCTGGCGTGAGTCTGAATGGGGCGAGGGTCAAGCAGGACAAGAATTCGACGCGCGATTTTTACGGGCACATGGTGACGTCGAAGGCTTCGCTGACTGGGGAAGTGGATCCTCCTGCAGGCGCGAATGCGTTTCTGACTTCATTGGCGAAGTGGGCGCAGGAAGCGGCGAAGTAAAAACGGCTTTCGGCTGCCGGCTCTCGGTTTCGGGGCTTCCACGTCTTCGGCGTCGATTTTTGCTCTGCTACTTTGTCCTCAATACGAATCCACCTTGGAGACTTCGCCATGAACTCTTCCGTGATCGCTCCAGCGTTGGCTGGCAACGTTTTGGGCTCGGTTGGGAATGATTTCGTTGTTGCCGAGTGGAAGGATGCTGGCGGGCCGCCTGGGCCTCCGCGATGGATTGCGCCGCTTCATCTACACCGTCACGATGACGAAGCTTGGTACGTGCTTGAGGGCAGGCTCTGTGTGCGGGTGGGGAAAGAGACTGTCGAAGCTTCTGCCGGGGCGGCGGTTTTTGTGCCGCGCGGGACGGCGCACACGTATTGGAATCCGGGGCCGGGGCTGGTGCGTTATCTGCTGGTGATGACTTCGAATGTGTATGGGTTGATTCAGGACATTCATGCGATGAAGGAACGGTCTCCGGAAGCGCTGGTGGCGGTGTTTGAGCAGCATGATTCGGAGGTGGTTGGGGAATAGCAGTCCGCATTCAGTGGTCAGTGGTCAGTGGTCAGTGGTCAGTGGTCAGTGGTCAGTGGTCAGTGGTCAGTGGTCAGTGGTCAGATTTAGTTTCCTTCTGAAAAGGTTGCTTTTCCATCTGGTTGCTTTGCTTCCTGAGGCTAGCTGTCCGCATGATAGAGTGACGCTTTCCCTTGATGCGTCGGAAAATCGAGTATTGGGCGGCATGGCCGTTCCTGAAAATCATGGGCATTTTGCCGCGATCTTTGTCGCGGGCGTTTGCCATTGCGATTGCGCAGACGGTGTATCTGCTGCATTTCCGGTTGCGGCAGGTGGGGATGCGCAACCTGCAGATGGTCTTTCCCGAAAAAACTGAGGCTGAACGGAAGAAGATTCTGCGCGGCGTTTTCACTTCGCTTGGGCGAGAACTCGCCGAGCTCTGCCAGTTTCCTCGATACACCCCAGAGAATGTTGACGAGGTTGTGGTTTACGACGGACTGGAAAATTACGAACGGGCTTACGCACGCGGCAAAGGTGTGCTGTTTCTTACTGCGCATTTTGGGGCGTGGGAGCTATCGGCGTTTGCGCATTCGCTGCATGGACATCGTGTGAACATCGTGATGCGGCCGATGGACAATCCTTATTTGGACCGGCTGCTGCAGCAATACCGCACGATGCATGGAAACAAGGTTGTGCCGAAGGATGATTTCGTGCGCGGATTGCTGGCGGCGATGAAAGCGGGCGAGACCGTCGGAATCTTGATGGATACGAATATGACTCCGCCGCAGGGAGTGTTTGTGGATTTTTTCGGGATCAAGGCTTGCACGGCGAGCGGGCTGGCACGGATTGCGCTGCGAACCGACGCGGCAGTGGTGCCAGGATTCACAATCTGGGACGAGGCGATGGGGAAGTACCGGCTGCGATTCGATCCGGCGTTGGAGTTGGTTCGGACCGGCGAATTGGAAGCGGATATCGTGGCCAACACGCAGAAGTTCACGAAGGTGATTGAAGATTATGTCCGTCGGCATCCCGAGCAGTGGCTATGGGTGCATCGCCGATGGAAGACGCGGCCCGAGGGAGAGAAGGGGCTGTACTGAGGACATTTTGAGTGCTGTCCTGGTTTCAAGAGCGACCGACTTTATCGGGCGCATTCGTCTTAGCGATCCTCTCCCCCTCGGCGAATTGAAGGACACCTGAGATCTCTTTCACCCACCTCCATTTCTCATGAACCAGTGGATGACCGGTTAGTCGTGGTTGTCCGGGAGTGACAACAGATCGGACGTGCAGGTTATCTGGTCTGCGCTTCCAGCGAATTCACCCTGGTCGGTACCACTGGTGAACATTCCGCTTGAGGACGCCCGGGTCAACCGAATGTAATCCGATGCCGGAGTGGTACCTACAAAATCCGGGTCGGCGCTGGAAAGGTTGAGCGTCAGCGTTTTACCAGTGCTCGAAAGGCATGCGGCGCCGCTCGTCGTTAAGATGACCGTGGAAGCGGTCTTCGTGAAGCCCGACCACAGTGTGCACTTGTTCACTGCAGGCACAGTAAAGGCTGGCGCGACGAAAGTCGTGCCACCATTTCCGAAGCCACCGGACGTCGCGATGCAGA
>Ga0126379_10000400_pt1 | contig 23814 bp, 20 predicted proteins | sample PanSoiMetPlot_24_FD_92640 | JGI IMG/M metagenome (GOLD analysis project Ga0126379, IMG submission 92640) | Tropical forest soil microbial communities from Panama - MetaG Plot_24 | ecosystem: Environmental > Terrestrial > Soil > Tropical forest > Bulk soil | place: Panama | collected 2016-02-17
ATGCGCTCACCAAGGGTGTATTGCGGGAACATCACGCTGCCCAGATCGCTAAGCCGGTTCAATCCGTCTACCACTTAAGTCTGAAAATCAACTTAGCAAGCCATGTGGCAGGGATGAGGCGCATTGCCGCTCAACATCATGGCCGAGGTATTCCTTGGCCACAAGCAGCCGAGCCAGTCGTGCAAACATAGGGGACGACCACGCCGGTGAAGCAGGTCGTGTAGAACTGGAAGGTAACGATGTCGGGCTTGATCTGCGCGTCGGCAGGGACACCGTTCGGTCGAACCGCCTTCCAAAACGGATCGCCCTTCACTCTGTGAGCATACAGGGTGAGGTAGGCCCAACCCCTCGCGCGCTTCAGTTGATTGGCGCTTTGCACAACAAGCGCCTGCGAGGTACGGGCCGCCTCAGCCGGCGAGGCCTCGCTGGCCGTGGCCGTCACCAATTGGCAGGCGGCTTGCGCGAGTCCAGGGCTGCACAGGCTGAGCCCCAGGACGCCAACTGAAGTGAAGGCGACCCGCAAAGCCTGAAGCATCTTGACCTCCCCGGGCGCCCGGCGTGGCGGCCCTTGTCAGCGGGCTCCGCAGACGGTCGAGCCCGTCGTACAGACATACGGCACAACAACGCCAGTGAAGCAGGTCGTGTAAAAGCGCGAAGTGACGAGATCGGGCTTGAGCTGCGCGTCGGCAGGCACGCCATTCGGCCGAACGGCCTTCCAGAACGGATCGCCCTTCACTCTCCGCGCGCTCATGGAGATGTAGCTCCAGCCCCTGGCGCTCTTCAGTTGATAAGCGCTCTGGACGGCAAGCGCGCGCGAGCTCGCTGCGGCTTCAGCTTTGGAGGGGGCGCTGTGAGTCGCCGTGATCAGCTGGCAGGCGGCTTCGGCAGGCCCCATTCCGAATGAAGCAAACGCAAACCCGGCAACTGCAAGCACGGCAACGCCTATCCTCAAAAACTGAAGCATGTCCCGTCTCCCAACTGAGGTGAAGTATGGAGTCTTGTTAGCGAGTGGGTCCCCGCGCACGCAACGTGCCATAACAGACTTTTTCTGCGGTTTGTTGTCAAATTCAAAGCTTGGAATTTCCCTCGTCGCGACACCGCGCAGTCACCGTCAGTGCACGGATGCACCCTCCATGCGCATCGCCCTATCGGGCGCTCCGCGCATGGAATTTCCCATAAGCGCCCTCGATATAGGTCTTGAGAGCCCGCGAGCTCGCTCCCTACATCTCGGCGCTCTTTTTTTGCCGATTGCGGCCAATGGTATAGTTTTGGATTCGATGACAAAGATTCGCGCCTCAGCCGCCGCCCTTGCTCCACCAGAAGAGGAGCAGCTCTCCACGTCGGAGCGGGCCATGCGGCGGCGCCCAAGCCACTATCTCGATGCGCTCAATCCCGAGCAGCGCGAGGCAGTCGAGACGCTCGACGGGCCGCTGCTCGTGCTGGCCGGCGCCGGCACCGGCAAGACGCGGGTGCTCACCACGCGCATCGCCCATATTTTGAGCTTGGGCCGGGCGCGGCCCTCGCAGATTCTCGCCGTCACCTTCACCAACAAGGCCGCGCGCGAGATGAAGCAGCGCGTCGGCGAGCTGATTGGCGGCGTGGTCGAAGGCATGCCTTGGCTCGGCACCTTCCATGCCATCGGTGTCAAGATCCTGCGCCGCCACGCCGAGCTGGTGGATTTGAAGCCCTCCTTCACCGTGCTCGATACCGACGATCAGATCAGGCTGCTGAAGCAGCTGCTCGAAGCGGAGAATATCGACGAGAAGCGCTGGCCTGCGCGTCTTCTCGCCTCGATGATCGACGGCTGGAAGAACCGCGGCCTCAGGCCCGAGCGCGTGCCTGAAGGTGAGAGCTTCGCCTTCGCCAATGGCAAGGCGCGCGATCTTTACGCTGCCTATCAGCGTCGGCTTAAGGAGCTGAACGCTGCCGATTTCGGCGATCTGCTTCTCGAGAATTTGCGGCTGTTCCAGGAGCATCAGGACGTGCTCGAAAAATACCAGCAGCGCTTCCTCTATATGCTGGTCGACGAATATCAGGACTCGAACGTCGCCCAATATCTCTGGCTGCGCCTGCTTGCTCAAGGCAACGGCCATATTTGCTGCGTCGGCGACGACGACCAGTCGATTTACGGCTGGCGCGGTGCAGAGGTGGACAACATTCTCAGATTCGAGACGGACTTCCCCGGCGGCGCCAAGATCATCAGGCTCGAGCGCAACTACCGCTCGACCGGACATATCCTCGGCGCGGCATCAGGACTGATCGCCCATAACAAGGGCCGTCTCGGCAAGACGCTCCGCACCGACGGCGAGGCCGGCGACAAGGTGCTCGTCGAAGGCTGCTGGGACGACGAAGAGGAAGCGCGGGTCATTGGCGAGGACATCGAGCAGCTCCAGCGCCAGGGCCACTCGCTGAGCGAGATTGCCATTTTGATGCGCGCCTCGTTCCAGATGCGCGCCTTCGAAGATCGCTTCATCACACTCGGCCTACCCTATCGCGTGATCGGGGGCCCGCGCTTCTATGAGCGTCAGGAGATCAAGGACGCCACCGCTTATTTCGAGGTGACGCTCAATCCGGCGAACGACCTTAAGTTCGAGCGCATCGTCAACGTGCCGCGGCGGGGGCTCGGTGACTCGAGCCTCAAATCTCTTCACCAGCTTGCGCGGGCGCACAGCGTGCCATTGTTCCAGGCTGCGCGGCTGATGATCGAGACCGAGGAGCTGAAGCCCAAGGCACGCAAGGCGCTCGCCGATCTAATCGCAGCCTTCGACCGCTGGCGCTCGCTGATCGACACCATGCGTCACACCGAGCTTGCCGAGCTGATCCTCGATGAGTCGGGCTATACCGGCATGTGGCAGGCCGAGCGCTCGCCGCAGGCGCAGTCGAAACTCGAGAACCTGAAAGAGCTGATCCGGTTCATGGAGGAGTTCGACACGCTGGCAGGCTTCCTCGAGCACGTGGCCCTCGTCATGGACGCGCAGACCGAGGAAGGGGCAGATCGCGTCAACCTGATGACCCTGCATTCAGCCAAGGGTCTCGAATTCGATACAGTGTTCCTTCCCGGCTGGGATGAAGGGTTGCTGCCGCATCAGCGGAGCCTCGATGAGGCAGGCCGCTCAGGGCTCGAAGAGGAGCGCCGGCTGGCGCATGTCGGGCTTACGCGCGCAAGGACCCGCGCCAAGATCACCTTCGCGCAGAATCGCCGCACACGCGGCACTTGGCAGACGGCATTGCCGTCGCGCTTCGTCGACGAATTGCCGGTCGAACATGTCGAAGTCGCGGAGGACAAGGGCCTACGCGGCTATGGGCCTAGCCGCTTCGACACGGCGGAGAATCTGTTCGCGAGCGGTTTCTACGAGACGCCGGGGTGGCAGCGCGCGCAACGCAACCGGCCGCGCGGCGGTGCGCCGCAAGCGCCGCGCCGCGAGCCGATCACCATCGACGGCACGCTGGTCGCAGCGAGCACCGCGGAAGGCGCAGGGCTTGAGATCGGCATGCGGGTGTTCCACCAGAAATTCGGTTATGGCCGGGTGGCGCACGTCGACGGCAACAAGCTCACCGTCGATTTCGACAAGGCAGGGCAGAAGAAGGTGGTCGACACCTTTGTCGAGCGCGCTTGAGCAATTCGCAGCCTTTTTCGGGGATTCTCCCTGGATTTTTGAGCGGAACTCAAGCGATTCTGTCCAATTTTTTCGGTCTTTTCTTGTGAGAACAAAACGTGTACATTCTTCGGTGCGGCGGGTGGTGAATGCACGTGAGGGAGATGCCTATGCGTTCCGCTATCGTCTTCGTTCTTGGCTTGTTCCTGCTCCTTACCATGTCTGTTGCTCATGTCTGTTGCTTATGCCGACGACGCCTGCCGTTGCCGTGGCTGCGGCTGCAAGGGCGGTCCAGACTGGCGCGGGCCTGACGGGCTGTGCGTGAAGGCCTCGCTCGCTAAGGTCTGTGGCACGCCGGCTGGCGCGCCGTGCAAACAGGAGTCGGCAACACGCGTCTGCTTCGGCAGGCAATCGGCGCTGGCCGCCCCGAAGCAGGCGCAGCCGCAATAAGTCTCGGCATCGAGGTTTGCTTGCGGATGGCGCGGTCGCTTAAGCTGCCGCGCCATGCAAGACCTAGCCGAGCGTGCGAGGCTCCCTTCCCTTGCCGCGAAAAGAAGCGGGGAGACCCGGCTGGCAACGCCGGTCCTCCATCAGGCAAGCATCGAGGCCGGTGAAGCTGCGGCGGAACGAATCGCGCGTGCGCTCGAAGAGACTTTCGATCCTTCACCTGTAGCGGTTGGCGCGTTCGAGCTCGGCAAGGGACGCTTCGAGGTCTTCGCCCATTTCGCCGAGGCTCCGCCCCGCGATGCGCTGCTCGCGCTGATCGAGCACGCCGCAAATGGCGTACTGCGCGCGCCTTTGCGCATCGAGCAAGTCTTCGACGAAGATTGGGTGACGCTGTCGCAGGGTAAGCGCAGACCTGTCGAAGCCGGGCGCTTTCTCGTTTATGGCAGTCATGATCGAGCGCGAGTGCCGCATCGTCTGCTCGCCATCGAGATCGACGCCGGGCAAGCCTTCGGCACGGCGCATCATGCAAGCACGCGCGGCTGCCTCATCGCGCTCGACGACGTGTTGAAGCGTTCCCGTCCGCGATCAATCCTCGACTTCGGAACCGGCACCGGCGTTCTAGCCATCGCCGCAGCCAAGGCACTGAAACGCCTCGCCCTGGCCAGCGACAACGATCCGCTCGCTGTCGACATCGCCCGCGACAATGCGCGGAAGAACGGCCTCGCTTCCTTGGTTCGGGTGTTGAAAGCAACCGGCTTCGCCTACGACAAGCTCCGGTCGGCAGCTCCCGATCTCGTGCTCGCAAATCTGCTCGAGCGCGCCCTGTACGAGCTCGCCCCCACGCTTGCGCGCCACATCGTTCCGCGCGGACGCGCGATTCTGTCTGGCCTCACCAGCGGGCAGGCGAGCAGCACCGAGGCGCGTTATCGCGCGCACGGCTTCATCCTCGAAAAACGCATCATTCTCGACGGATGGACAACTTTGGTGATAGTCCGCGGCAACGGTCAAGCTTTGCGCGATTGATCGGGGCAGCGCTTTGCGCTTACATAGCCCGCCCATGTATCAAGTTTTCGAAGAAGTTAGCGTAGCAGGGGAAAGCGGCGAGCGGGTCAAGGCGTTACAGCGGGAGCTGAAAGCACGGAGGCTCAAGGGCTTTCTAGTTCCCCATAGCGACGAGCACCAGAACGAGTTCCTGTCTCCTTCGGCCGAGCGATTGGCTTGGCTCACCGGCTTTACCGGATCTGCTGGCGTTGCGATCGTGCTTGACAAGGCGGCCGCGCTTTTCGTCGACGGCCGCTACGTCTTGCAAGCGCGGGCGCAAACCGATCCCGCCTCGTTCGAGGTGCTGCAAACGCCAGAGGCCAAAGCCTCGACCTGGCTGGTCGAAAAGCTCAGCAGGGGCGCAAGCGTCGGCTACGACCCAGCGCTGCATACGATCAAGGAGATCGAGCGCCTCAGCGAGGTCTCGGGCAAAGCCGGTATCAAGCTCGTGCCGGTCGAGACCAACCCGATCGACGCGGCCTGGCACGACCGGCCCAAGCCGCCTTCGGTTCCAATCGTGCCGCATGGCATCGAGTTCGCAGGCCGCAGCGCGCAAGACAAGCTTAGCGACGTGCAGGAGCTGCTCCGCGAGGAGAAGGCCGACGCTGCGCTTCTCACCATGCTCGACTCGATTGCTTGGCTGTTCAACATCCGTGGCGGCGACATCAAGCACACACCGGTCGCGCTCGCCTACGCAATCGTGCCGGCCACCGGCCGGCCGACGCTGTTCATCGGTCCGGAGAAGGTCGAAGACAATGTGAAGCCCGCGCTCGGCGATTATGTCGACCTTGCGGAGCCTGCCGCGCTCGAAGGCAGGCTCAAGGCGCTCGGGCAGGAGAAGACGCGAGTGCGGCTAGACCCAGAGACCACGCCAATTCGCTTCGCGCAATGGCTCGAGGCCGAAGGCGCCAAGTTCGTCCCTGGCACCGATCCCTGCGTTCGTCCAAAGGCCATCAAGAACGAGGTGGAAATCAAGGGCGCACACGCCGTGCATCTGCGCGACGGTGTGGCCATGGCCCGCTTCCTCGCCTGGCTCGACGAGGTGGGCGAGAGCGGCAGGATCGACGAGATTGCCGCAGCGCTTAAGCTCGAAGAGTGCCGCCGCCAATCGGGCCAACTCAGGGATATCAGCTTCGACACGATCTCGGCGGTCGGGCCCAACGGCGCCATCGTCCATTACCGTCCCACCACCAAGAGCAAGCGCACTTTGCAGAAAGGCTCGCTCTATCTCATCGACTCTGGCGGGCAATACCGCGACGGCACCACCGATGTGACGCGCACCATCGCCATCAGCACGCCGACCGCGGAGATGCGGCGACACTATGGGCTCGTGCTCAAAGCGCACATCGCCATCGCCACCGCACGATTCCCCAAGGGCACACGCGGGCAGGACCTCGATCCCTTCGCCCGGAGACCGCTTTGGCAGGCAGGGCTCGACTTCGATCACGGCACCGGTCACGGTGTTGGTAGCTATCTCGCGGTGCACGAGGGGCCGCAGCGGCTGTCGCGGCTCGGCACCGTTGAGCTCGAGCCAGGCATGATCCTGTCGAACGAGCCGGGCTTCTATCTCGAAGGTCATTACGGCATCAGACTCGAGAATCTCGTGCTGGTCACGCCGCCGGAGAAGATCGCTGGTGGCTCGCGCGAGATGATGGGATTCGAGACGCTGACCCTCGTTCCCTTTGACCGGCGTCTGATCGACCCGAAGCAACTGCTTCTTTTTGAGCGCGAATGGCTCAACGCCTATCACGCGCGCGTTAGGCGCGAGATCGAGCCGCAGATGCTGAGCAACGACCGGGCATGGCTCCGCCACGCCACCGCGCCGATCGGCTGATGGCTCCCTCCTTCACGTTATCGTGTCATTGCCGGGCTTGACCCGGCAATCCGGTAACCGCAGGACCTGCGCAGGCGGACTGAGGGAATAGCTGGATTCCCCCTTTCGTGGGAGTGACGTGAGGAGGAAACTTTGACCCTGGAGCTTCGGCCGAACTGCGAATATTGCGACAAGGACCTGTCGCCTGACGCGGTCGACGCTCGCATCTGCTCTTATGAATGCACCTTCTGCGCTCACTGCGTCGACACGGTGCTGTTCAACGTCTGCCCGAATTGCGGCGGAGGATTCGTTCCACGCCCCATCAGGCCGGTGACCGAGCGGCGGCAGGGTTTGAGCCTTGCCAAGCGGCCGGCCTCGACCGAGCGCGTGTACCTCTCCTATGAGAAGGATGAGATCGACCGCTTCGCGAGAATCGTGCGCGACATTCCGCCGGAGAGCCGCTAGACAGCCAGTCCATGTCGACCGAGATTCTCGTCTCCGCCGTGGCGGCCACTCTGACCACGGCAGCCTTCGTGCCGCAGGCGCTGCACATTATACGTTACAAGGAGACGCGCGCGATCTCGCTCGTCATGTATGTGGCCTTTGCTGCCGGGGTCGCGCTTTGGCTCCTGTTCGGCTGCCTGATCGGCAATTGGCCGATCATCGTCTCAAACGCCATCACGCTTGCGCTCGCCCTCGCTATCATCGCCATGAAGCTGAGATACGGGTGATGAGCGCTACTCGATCAGCCTGAGCCATTCCTCCTCACTCAGCACCGCAACCCCGAGGTCCTTGGCGTTTTTGAGCTTGGAGCCTGCGCCAGGGCCGGCAACCACATAATCGGTGTTCTTGGAGACCGAGCCGGCCACCTTGGCGCCGAGGCGCTCGGCGCGGGCCTTTGCCTCAGAACGCGTCATATGTTCGAGCGTGCCGGTGAACACCACCGTCTTGCCGGAGACGGGCGAGCCGCGCTCGACTTTCTCCAAGGGCGCGGGCGCAACTTCCGTCAACAGCTCTTTCACGACTTCGACATTGTGCGCCTCGGCGAAGAAATCGGCGATTGCCGCGGCGACGGCAGGGCCGATGCCCTCGATATTGTCGAGCGCCGCGAAAGCGTCGGTTTCGCGATCAGAAGCCGCCTCGCGCATCGCGGCGAGAAAGGCCTCGGCCGTACCGTAGTTGCGCGCGAGCAGCCGCGCCGTGGTTTCGCCGACATGGCGGATGCCGAGGGCATAGATGAAGCGGTCAAGCCTCACATTGCTGCGCGCTTCGATGGCGGCGAAGAGCTTCTTCGCCGAGGTCTCGCCCCAGCCCTCGCGCTCGGCAAGCTTGGAGGATGCGCGCTTGTCGCGCTTCTCCAGCGTGAAGATGTCAGGCGGGGACTGGATCAGGCCATCGGCGTAGAACGCCTTGATGTGCTTCTCGCCAAGGCCTTCAATGTCGAAAGCGTTGCGCGACACGAAATGCTTGAGGCGTTCGACGCGCTGCGCCGGGCAGATCAACCCTCCAGTGCAGCGCCGGACCGCGTCTTCCCTGCCGGTATTGGGATTGATCTCGCGCGACGCGTGACTGCCGCAGGCTGGGCACACATCGGGAAATACAAACCGTTTCGCCCCCTTGGGCCGCTTCTCCAGAACCACGCCGAGAATTTGCGGAATGACATCGCCGGCGCGCTGCACCATCACGGTGTCGCCGATGCGCACGTCCTTGCGCACGATCTCGTCCTCGTTGTGCAGCGTCGCGTTCTGCACCACGACACCGCCGACCGTGACCGGGTCGAGCTTGGCGACAGGGGTGAGCGCACCAGTGCGTCCAACTTGGATGTCAATGTCGCGCAACACGGTGGTCGCCTTCTCGGCAGGAAATTTGTGAGCGACCGCGAAGCGCGGCGAGCGGGAGACGAAGCCTAAGCGCTCCTGGAGGTCGAGCCGGTCGAGCTTATAGACAATGCCATCGATGTCGTAGTCGAGCCCTGCCCGGCCACTCTCAATGTCGCGGTAGGTCTCGAGCATTTCGCCGACCGAATGAGTGAGCTTGATCAGCGGATTCAGGGGAAAGCCCCAGCCTCGCAAAACCTGGTAGACGTCCCATTGCGTCTCGGCCGGAAGACCTGCCACCTCGCCCCAGCCATAGGCGAAGAAGCGCAGCGGACGTGAGGCAGTAATGTCCGGGTCTAATTGGCGAAGCGAGCCCGCCGCCGCATTGCGCGGGTTGGCAAACAGCCTGTCGCCGCGCGCAGTCTGCTCCTCATTCAGCCTCTGAAAGGCGGCGCGGCTCATGTAGATCTCGCCCCGCAGCTCGAACGGATCGGGGAAGCCTCGCGATTTTATCGTGTGCGGGATGTCGGAGATGGTGCGGACATTGGCGGTGACGTTCTCCCCCTCGTAGCCGTCGCCGCGCGTGGCGCCTTGGATCAGCCTCCCCTTCTCGTAACGAAGGGTGATGGACAGGCCGTCGATCTTCGGTTCGGCGGTGAAGGCGAGCCCGTCGAGCGACTGCAAACCAAGAAAGCGCCTGATACGATCGAGAAAGTCGCGCAGGCCATCCTCGTCGAACACATTGCTGAGCGAGAGCATCGGCACGCGGTGCACGACCTTGCCGAAAGCCTCCACCGGTGCCGCGCCCACACGTAGCGATGGGCTGTCATCGCGCACGAGATGAGGGAAGCGGGCTTCGATCTCGTCATTGCGCGCGCGCAGCCCGTCATACTCGGCGTCGGAGATCTCCGGCGCGTCCTTGCGATAATAAAGATCGTCGTGTTGGGCAATCTCCGAGGCGAGCCGCTTCAGCTCGAAGGTGGCTTCGGCTTCATCCAGCTCAGCAACGGGCTTCGTTGCGAGCGGCGCTCCAGACTCGGGTTTCTGCTTGGTCTTGCCTTTGCTCATAATTCATCATGCCGAACGGCTCATCAGCCGGTCAGCTGCGGCGCGCGCCTCGTCGGTGATGGTCTGGCCGGCGAGCATGCGCGCGATCTCCTCCCGGCGATGCGGACCTTCGAGCACGGCGACCCGGGTCGCCATGGCCTCTCCTTCGGGACCGCGTACCGCTTCCTTGGCGATCAAGAGATGCCCGCTCGCCACCGCCGCGACCTGCGGCGCATGCGTCACGGCAAGCACCTGGACGCGCGCGGCAAGCTTGGCGAGCCTCTCGCCAACTGCTGCGGCGGTCGCTCCGCCGACACCCGCGTCGGCCTCGTCGAACACCAGCGTCGGCGCAGAGCCGCGGGCAGCCAGCACCACCTTCAGCGCAAGAATGAACCGCGCAAGCTCGCCGCCCGAGGCGACCTTCATCAAGGGCCCAGGCTCGGTGCCCGGGTTAGTCCTGACGAAGAAGGCGATGCAGTCGATGCCGTTGGGTCCGCCTTGGGAGAGGGGAACAGTCTCTATATTGGTGATGAAGCTCGCCTTGTCGAGCTTAAGTGGGGCGAGCTCGACCATAACCTCCTTGTCGAGGCGCTGCGCAGCTTTGGCCCTTGCGTTGCTTAAATGGAGCGCCAGCGTTTCGTAGCTCTTCCGCGCGATCTCGGCCGCGCGGGCAAGCTCAGCGCTCTGCGTCTCGCTGTGGTCGAGTGCGGCAAGCTCAGTCTTTAAGCGCACCATCAGCGCGGGCAGATCGTCGACCATGATCTTATGCTTGCGAGCGAGCCCGCGGAGCGCAAACAGTCGCTCCTCTACGCGCTCGAGCTCCTTAGGCTCGAATGCGGTCAAGGCCAGCGCCTCCTCGATTCGCGCCCGCGCGGTGTCTGTCTCGGCAAGCACCCGTTCAAGCGCCTCGGCGACCAATGCCAAGACAGGTCCCGCAGACGCGGCCTGACGCTCGATGCGCCGAAGCGCCGCGGCAAGCCGCGCTCCAGAGGTCCCCTCCCCCTGCAAAGCGTCGAGCGCCTCGTTAAGCTCGGCCGCGATCTTCTCTGCGTTCATCATCAGCTGGCGGCGCGCGGCGAGTGCCTCTTCCTCGCCTTGCTCTGGATCGAGCTGACGAAGCTCGTCGAGCGAATGGCTCAGATAGCCGGCGTTGGCGCGGGAAGCTGCGATCTCGCTGTCGTGCCGCGCCCGCTCGGCCTCCGCCGCTTGCCAGGCTTCATAGGCCTCGGCCACACGGCGAGCCTCGCCCGTCAAACCGCCAAACGCGTCAACCAAGTCGCGATGGCCGCTTGGATCGACCAGCGCGCGATCGTCATGCTGGCCATGGATCTCGACCAGGGCTTGGCCCACTTGCCGCAAGAGCTGCACGCTCACGCTGACATCGTTGATGAAGGCGCGGCTCCTGCCGTCAGCCCCCTGTACGCGGCGCAAAATGAGGCCGTCTCCCGCCTCAAGCCCGTTCGCGGCGAGAAGCTCGAACACGAGATGGTTCGGCGCAAGATCGAAGCTCGCCGTTACCTGGCCCTGCGAGGCGCCCCGCCGCACCAAGGCGGCGTCTCCCCGGCCTCCAATGGCGAGGGAGAAAGCATCGAGCAGAATCGATTTGCCGGCGCCGGTTTCCCCGGTCAGCGCCGAAAGGCCTTGGCCGAATTCGAGATCGAGTTTGTCGATCAGGACGATGTCGCGGATCGACAGCGCGGCTAGCATGGCGGATCGACTAGGCCGGTTTGCCGTTGCCTCTCCAGGTCTGGGTGATCCACGACCCCTCGTGTTCCTGCGGCTGAGCGCCGTTCTGCTGCAAGAGGGTGTAGGCGTGGTTGTACCATTTGCTGTCCGGGAAGTTGTGCCCGAGCACGGCAGCCGCGGTTTCGGCTTCGTTGACGATGCCCAACGCCATATAGGCCTCGGTCAGGCGCATCAAGGCCTCTTCCACCTGCTCGGTGGTCTGGTAGTCGGTCACCACCACGCGGAAGCGATTGATGGCGGCAAGATAGTTGTTGTGGCGGAGATAATAGCGTCCGACCGTCATTTCGCTGGCAGCGAGAAGGTCACGCAGGATGCGCACCCTGTTTTCCGCCTCCGCCGCGTAGCGCGAATTGGGATAACGCTGGAGCAGCTGCTCGTAGGCATTGAGCGCCTTCCGCGCCGTCGTCTGGTCGCGCTTCGGATCGAGGATCTGGACGTAATAGGACATGGCAATAATGTTCTGCGCGAGGTCGGACTCAGCCGTGCCAGGGTGCAGCGTGAGATAACGATCGGCGGCCGAGATGGCCTCGTCATATTTGCCGGCCTTGTAATAGGCGAAAGCCGCCATGACGATCGCCTTACGGGCCTCCTGCGAATAGGGTTGATTGATGTCGACTTCTTCGTATTGCTTGGCGGCTTCCTCGAAGCTGCCCTTGTTGATCATCGTCTCGGCCTTGCCGTAGATGACATCGGGCGGATCGTTGTTCTCCACGATCTCCTTCTTGCCGCCCCACCAGGAGCCGCAACCGGCGAGCAGACTCGCCGAAAGAGCGAGGCCGAGTACGATGAAGGAAAGCCGCACGAACCCGGGACGATTCTTTGCTCCGAGCGGCTCGACCGGATTTGGTATGCCACCCCTCAAGATCGGTCCCCCTCGCAGGCCAAGCTCGCCCACGCAACATCGAGCCCGCCAGCGAAGCTGGCGCAGCCTAAAGCCAACCAACTCGCGGATTATGGTGTTTTTTTGCCCGTTCCGTAGGGTACCCGCGCTCCCGCGCAAAACGCCCCGCGGTGCGAAGCGCGAAGGTCCGCGAGCAGGACTACCGGCAGTTAGCGCAAAGGTCCGATCAGCTCCGTTCGGCGGCGAAATTCGCTGCGGCAAGACGGTGGCTGAGCTCGGCATGACGAACCTCGCGATAACGCGGGGCTTCGATCATGGTCCAAGCGTCGGCGTCGGCAAACAGGGCCTTGAGCACCAGCGTGTTGAGCCGGTGGCCGCCCCTGCGGGAGCGAAAGGCCCCAAGGATGGGTGCGCCGGCAAGCGCAAGATCGCCGACCGCGTCGAGCGCCTTGTGGCGCACGAACTCGTCGGAGAAGCGCAAGCCTTCGCGGTTGATAATGCGGTCGTCGCCGATCGCCACGGTGTTCTCGAGAGAAGCGCCGAGCGCAAGACCGGCGGCCCACAAGCGCTCCACATCTTTCATGAAGCCGAAGGTGCGGGCGCGAGCAAGCTCGCGGCGGAAAGAACCAGGATTTATGTCGATCTCGATCTTCTGATTGCCGATCAGCGGAGTGTCGAATTCGATCTCGACGTCGAGGTGGAAGCCGTTATGCGGCGTTAGTTCGCCATAGGCACCGGCGTCTTCCACAGCAATCTTCTTCAAGACTTTGAGGTAGCGGCGCGGCGTCTCAAGCTCGGCAAGGCCGACTTCGTCAATCGCTTCGACGAAGCGGGCAGCGCTGCCGTCCATGATCGGAACTTCTGAGCTATCGATCTCAATAATCGCGTTATCGACGCCAAGCCCGCGCAGGGCTGCGAGAAGATGCTCGACGGTCGCGACGCAGGCGCCATTGCCGTCGCCGAGGATCGTACAGAGCGTGACGCCGGTGACCCAGCGCTGGTCCGCGGCGATCTCGGTGCCGTCGGGATGACCGTTGGAGAGAAGAAACCGTAAGCCGGTGTCGCCGTCTGCCGGACAAAGCGTGATGGAGACTGGTGCCCCGCTATGTACGCCCGTTCCGGTTAGTGAGATTTCGCCGGCAAGTGTGGTTTGCCGTGCCCCTATAAAACCCCTCATGGCCCCCGTCGGCCCCCGCGCCGTATTTTTGAGTTCCCTACTTAGCTCGGGTACAACCCCGAGCCCCCCGATTGACCGGCTCTCCCTGGCACTTTGCGCCGCCCCCGGCGTGTTGTGCCTTTTTGGTCCTGGTCATGCCGTTCAATCTGGACAAACCTTAACGCTCACACCGGGAGGCGACAAATCACGCTTTCTTTCACTCTATTACCGTGGCCATGTAGTCACAAGACGCTGTTCTAGCTTTGCTTTTTTGCTCCGTTAACTATGCCGCAAGGGGTGTTGTCGTGTGCTCACGTTAGCCTCAATTCGCCCGGCGACGCAGGAAGGCGGGAATCTCGAGGTCGTCGCCGGCGGATGGTTCGCCGGCGGCCCCAGCAACTTCGGCGACCGGGGGCTTAGGCTGCGCTTCGATCCGTTTTGGCACAGAAGGCGCCGCCTCGCCGTGCGGCCGCTCGATCCTGATGGCTCTCGGCGCGACCGCCTGAGCTAGCGGCCTCGACTGCTGAGGCTGAGGTTTCGGCGTCTCGGGCAGCGAAGCAAGCCTCGGCTGACCGAACTCGGGCTCGAGTTTGGCCGGCAACTCGGCGTCAGGTTCCTTGCGGTGCCTCCCGACATTGGCAAGCCGCTCGAGGAAGCCAACTTTCTTCTTTTGCGCGGCAAGACCCTGTGCAGGCGCGTGGCCCGATTGCGCTTTGATCTCATTCTGCGCCGTGATTGGCAGCTCCTCGACGTTCGGCATGCGCCGCATAGGGCGTCTGATCGCTGCCGGCGGAGCTGGCTGGAAGGGCCCGGCCTGAGGCGCGGCAGATTTGCCTTGCGAGGGGTGCGGGAAAGTCATGCCGGTCACTTGCACCGGACGTTTCTCGATCACGACATTGCCGGGAGCGCGCCACACCGAAGGTTCCTTCACCACCTCGTTCTGGCCGAGGACGAGGCTAGGCTCGTCGAGATCGACGGGAACGCTGGGGAGCGTGGCAAGTCCGGCAAGCCGCTCGCTCAGCCTGCTCCTCTCCTGCAACACGACAGGCTTTGGCGCGTCAAGCACCGGCCGGGTCGACTGAGTGCTGGCAAGACCGATGCCGGTCGCCACCACCGATACCCTGATCGAGCCGTCGAGCTCGTTGTCGAAGGTCGCGCCGACGATGATGTTGGCGTCCGGATCGGCCTCGGCCCTGACACGGCTCGCCGCCTCGTCAACCTCGTAAAGGGTGAGGTCGTTGCCTCCGGTGATGGAGACGAGCAGCCCGCTCGCACCCTTCATGCACACATCGTCGAGAAGCGGATTGGAGATGGCAGCCTCTGCCGCCTCGATGGCGCGGCGCTCGCCGCTCGATTCGCCTGTGCCCATCATCGCCTTGCCCATGCCGGCCATGATGGTGCGGACGTCGGCGAAGTCGAGATTGATCAGCCCTTCCTTCACCATCAGGTCGGTGATGCAGGAGACGCCGGCGCGCAACACGTCGTCGGCCATGGCGAAGGCATCGGTGAAGGTGGTCTTCTCGTTGGCAACGCGGAACAGATTCTGGTTGGGGATGATCAGCAGCGTATCGACATATTTCTGCAGCTCGTCGATGCCGCTCTCGGCAGCGCGCAGGCGCCGCGTGCCCTCGAACTGGAACGGCTTGGTGACCACGCCGACGGCGAGGATTCCCTCTTCGCGCGCGGCCCGGGCGATGACCGACGCCGCGCCGGTGCCAGTGCCGCCGCCCATGCCGGCGGTGATGAACACCATGTGGCAACCGACGAGATGAGCCTTGATGTCCGCCATCGCCTCTTCGGCCGCAGCGGCGCCAACTTCGGGCTTCGAGCCTGCGCCGAGGCCCTCAGTGACATTGGCCCCCATCTGAATGCGGCGCTCGCACTGCGAGCTTGCCAACGCTTGCGCGTCGGTGTTGGCGACAACGAATTCGACGCCTTTGAGACCGCACGTGATCATGTTGTTGACGGCATTGCCGCCGGCGCCCCCGACACCGAAGACGGTGATGCGCGGTTTGAGTTCGGTCAAATCTGGAACTCTGAGGTTGATGGTCATGGCGGTCATCCGATCCTTAGCGAATTGCCCTTGCTCCGGCTCCGTTGGCGCGTCCCCGTGAAGCGCTATGGGAACCCTTCGTCATTAGAAGTTGTCTCTGATCCATTCGCCGACCCTGGCGAAGTACCCGGTACCCGTACGCAAGAACCGCTGCTCTGCACGTCCTGAAAGTCTGTCGTCGCCACGCTCCCATTGCAGGAGCAGGCCAATTGATGAGGCGAAATCGGGCGCGGCAGCCACTGCGGGGAGCCCGCTCAGCGAGCGGGGACGCCCAAGCCGCGCGGTGCGTCCGAACATGTTGGTGGCAAGCTCCGCAATCCCGGTGAGCTGGCTTCCGCCACCGGTCAACACGAGATGCTGCGTCGCCTCGGAGGCCACGCCGCTCGCAGCGAGGCGTCGCCGCATCAAATCGAGAATCTCTTCGATGCGCGGGCGAATGATGAGCGCAAGCTGTGCCTTGGTGATCTGGTTCAGGCTCGGCTGCGGCAGGGCGGTGACGGCGGGATAGGTGATGATCTCCCGCTCGTCGGAGATCGTGGCGAAGGCGCTACCGTGAAGCGTCTTGAGCCGCTCGGCGTGTTCCAGCGGAGCGCCAAGCGTGCGGGCGATGTCGGTGGTAATGGCGTTGCCGCCGAGCGCGATGCCGTCGGCATGAATGAAATGCCCGTCGGCGAACACCGAGAGCGTAGTGGTGCCGGCGCCGAAATCGATGCAAGCCACACCGAACTTGGCCTCGTCCGGCGTGATCACGGAAAGCGCGCTGGCATAAGGCGCGGCAACCAGGCTTGCCACGCCGAGATAGCAGCGCTCGACGCAAAGCATGATGTTGCGCATCGCCACCTCGTCGGCGGTGACGGCGTGGAGCTCGACCGACAGACGCTCGCCGCACATGCCCTGCGGCTCGCTGATCCCGCTATTCTCATCGATGCGGTAGCTCGTCGGCAGCGCGTGCAGCACGCTCCGCTTGTCGCGGGCAGCGTATTGGCGTCCTCCTGCAAGCAGCCTCAAGATATCGTCTTCACGCACGGCGCCTGAGGGCAGCGCCACGCTTGCCGAGAAGCTTTCGCTCCTGAGCCTCCCGCAAGTGACGCTCACATGCACATCTTCGACGGTGACGCCGGCCATGCGCTCTGCCGCATCGACCGCCGAGCGAATGCACGCCTCGGCGCTGTCGAGATGAGCGACCATGCCGGCTTTGAGGCCCTCGGCGCGGGTGTGATCGAAGCCGAGCACCTCGAATTGCACCGCCTCGCCTTTGCCTTCAAACCAGTCGGGCGCGGGAGAGGTCTTGGCGATCAGGCAGCAGATCTTGCTCGTGCCGACGTCAAGCGCGGTCACGATGCGCTGGCGCTTGCTCCTGACCGTCGTCGTGTAAACCATCCCCCTGTTCCCTCGGACTTCGTGTTACGTCTTGCCCCTGGTCTTTGTGCCCTTGGTGCTCGCGGTCGGTTGATCTTCCGGGTTAGCGCCGTCGGAAGGCGCGGCCGATGCCATCTCGTGCAGACGCACCGTAATCCGATCGAGCAGGCGCAAATCCACGGCGGCAATATCCCGCTCGAGCACGCCGTGCTCTTGCTCGAGCTTGGTGAGCGAAGCGAGCGCCTCGTCGACATTGTCGTCGGGCAGCATCACCTCGACGCCGGATTTCAGCTTCAGCGTCCACCGCCGGTCGCCGACTCTAATCGCCCCCAACATCTTCTCTTTCAGATCGGGATAGCGAACGAGGACAGCGAAGAGTTGCGAAGCGCTCTTGCCGGCACCCTCGCCGACGACGAGCGGGAGATCGGGATAGGCGTCGCGAAGTGCGCGGGTGAGGACGACGCCCTCGTCGTCGACGACATAAGTCTGACCGTCCTTCTGCCAGACGGCATAGGGCGAGCGCTCCTCGATCACCACCTGAAGCGTCGAAGGAAGGAAGCGCATGACCTGGGCATGTCTAATCCATGGGACCGCCTCGAGTCGTGCCTTGGCGGCATCGGTGTCGAAGCCAAGCATCATGGTATTGGGGCCGGCCTTGAGCGCGGCGGTGATATCGGCATCGGTCGCGTGAAGCTGGCCTTCCACGGTGACGCGCTTCACGCCGAAGCCTGCGGCGACGGCGAGATGCTCGACGCCGCCGGTGAACAGGCCGAATATTTTGGAAGTCTGACCGCCGATCCAGGCGCCGTAGGCGACCGCTGTGGCAAGAAAGAGCACGCAAAGCACGAGCCATTTGCCGCGCATGCGGTCGGGGCCGAGCTTGCCGAGCCGGACGGCCTTGGGGCTGCGCCTTAGGACTGATCGCACGCCGGTCAGGGCTGGCACGCGTCGCGAGCCGCGCGGCGCGGCAATGCCGCGCGCAAGAAGGGCATCTTGCGATCCCCGTCTCCTCATCTGCCCCCTTCCGGGGTTCAGCGATTGCACGACGCGTCCTCCACGATCCATTTGACCAGCTCGACGAATGTGCGGCCGCTATGGGCGGCGAGCTCGGGCACGAGCGACGTCCCTGTCATTCCGGGCTGGGTGTTGACCTCAAGGCAGATCAGTTCCCCCGTGCCCTCTGGCCGGTCGTCGTAGCGAAAGTCGGAGCGACTGACCCCACGGCAGCCCAGTGCCCTATGAGCCGCTAGCGACAGCTTCTGTACCAATTGGTAAACATTTGGTTTAAGCGGCGCCGGAAGGACGTGAATTGAGCCGCCGGGGGCATATTTTGCGTCATAATCGTAGAAGGCGAGCCCTTCGGCCGGGCGGATTTCGATCACCCCGAGCGCCTCTTCGCCCATAACGGCGCAAGTCAGCTCCCTTCCGGCGACATAGCGCTCGACCATCACTTCCTCGCCAAGGGTCCATTCGGCGCTTGTCAGCTCCTGGGGCGGGTGACGCTGGTCCTCGCGCACGATGAACACGCCGACGCTCGACCCCTCTGTTGGGGGCTTGATCACGTAAGGGGGCTTCATTGCGTGCGCCTTGGCGGCCTCGGTGCGCGAGAGCACGAGGCTCTCGGCGACCGGCACGCCAGCGGCGGCAAGCACGGCTTTGGCGCGCTCCTTATGCATGGCGAGCGCGGAGGCGAGCACGCTGGAATGGGTGTAGGGGATGTCGAGCATCTCAAGTAAGCCCTGGATGCAGCCGTCCTCGCCATAGCGGCCGTGCAGCGCATTGAAACAGACGTCGGGCTCGATCTGGGCGAGCCGCTCGGCGACGTCGCGGCCGACATCGAGCCTGGTCACGCGGTAGCCCAGCCCTTCAAGCGCGTCGGCGCACGCAGCGCCCGAGCGCAGCGACACCTCTCGTTCGGACGACCACCCGCCCATGAGAACGGCGACGTGAATTTGATGCTTGGTCATGCGTGTCCCCCGCTATTCGGCAAGGTGAGGAGTGTGATACAGAATTGCCGTCGCCCAGATCGATGGGTGATCCAGTAATCTCCGAAAGGGGTTACTGATTACTCGCTTTCGCGGCCAATGACACGGGACAAGCGACGAGATCAGCGCGGGACGCCGAGGCGCTTGATCTCCCATTCGAGCTCGACGCCGCTAGTCTCCTTCACCCGCGCCCGCACGGTCTCGCCAAGCTCCTCGAGATCGGCCCCACTCGCCTTCCCCTCATTGATGAGGAAGTTGCAGTGCATCTCCGAGACCTTGGCGTCGCCGACCGAGAGCCCGCGGCAGCCGGCGGCATCAATGAGCTGCCAGGCTTTGTGCCCCGGCGGGTTCTTGAAGGTCGAGCCGCCGGTGCGGCTCTTGATCGGCTGCGCCTGCTCGCGATAGGCGGCGATGCCGTCCATCTCAGCGAGAATCTTCGCGGGCTCGCCTGCCTCGCCCTGGAACAGAGCTTCGGTGAAGATAAAGTCCTCGGGCGCGCTGCAATGGCGATACTGGTAGTGGAGGTCTGCCACTGGAAGCACGTGGACCTGACCTTTGCGGTCGACGGCGCGCGCTTCGATCACAACCTCGCAGGTCTCGCGGCCATGCGCGCCTGCGTTCATGCGCAGCGCGCCCCCGGCGCAGCCTGGGATGCCGCGATAGAAGGAGAGGCCGGCGATGCCCGCATCAGCTGCGGCGCGGGCGACCTTCACGTCGGGCACCGCAGCGCCGGTGCGGAGGCGATGGCCCTCCTCGACCTTGATGTCGCCGAAGCTGCGCCCCAGGCGGATCACTACGCCCTCGATGCCGCCGTCGCGCACCAGCAAATTCGAGCCGAGCCCGATCACGGTGACCGGAATATCGGTCGGCGTCTCGCGCAGGAAATAGGCGAGGTCGCCTTCGTCAGCGGGCGAATAGAGGACTTCGGCGGGGCCGCCTGCCCTGAACCAAGTGAGATCGGAGAGAGCAGCTTCGGCTTTCAGCTTGCCACGCAGATCGGGCAGGCTTGCCATGAGCTTAGTGATGAGAGCCTCGCCGTTCATGACTGGCTCCTCGTCTGGAGCCGCTTAGGCAGCGCGTTCATCCAATCGGTGATGGTGCCGGCGCCAAGCCCAACCACGAGGTCGCCCTTCTTTGCCACGGAGGCGACCGTCTCGACTAAGGTGTCCTCGTCATCGACGGTCAGCACATGCGGATGGCCGTGCCGGCGCAAGCCTGACGCGAGCTCGTCGCGGTCAATGCCGGGGATCGGCGCCTCGCCTGCCGAATAGACCGGCGTCACCACGACGATGTCTGCGTCATCGAGACAAGCAGAAAACTCGTTGAACAGGGATTGCAGACGTGTGTAGCGATGGGGCTGCATCACGGCGATAATCCGCCCGTTGTTGCCGGCCATGCGCGCCGCGCGCAGCACCGATGCGATCTCGACCGGGTGGTGCGCGTAATCGTCATAGACGGCAACGCCCTGCCATTCGCCGGCGCGGGTGAAGCGCCGTTTCACGCCAGAGAAGCGCGCGAGGGTCTTGCGGATCACGTCGTCGCTCACTCCAGCCTCGGTTGCCGCGGCGAGCGCGGCGAGCGCGTTCAGCGCATTGTAATGGCCGAGCACGGGAAGCATGAGGTCTTCGAGTTTGCGCGTGCCGCCTTTTACTGCCGGGCCAAGATCGGCATCGAAGGTGATCGTATTGTGCTCGGGGCGCACATTGCTGAGCCTGATATCGGCATCGCGCGCGACGCCATAGGTCAGGGTGCGACGGCCATTGGCTGCACCACCAAGCTTCGCAAGAAGCTCGCGCACTACTGGATGATCGATGCAGGCGACGGCGAGGCCGTAGAACGGGATGCCGTCGATGAACTGGCGAAACGCCGCGTGCAGCGCGTCGAGCGATGGCCAATAGTCCATGTGCTCGGGATCGATATTGGTCACCACCCCGATCTGAGTGGGCAGCTTGATGAAAGTGCCGTCAGACTCGTCGGCCTCGACCACCATCCACTCGCCCTTGCCGATGCGGGCATTGGTGCCCCAGGCATTGATGATGCCGCCCGTGATCACCGTCGGGTCAAGGTCGCCTGCTTTGAGAATATCGGCGATGAGCGAGGTCGTGGTGGTCTTGCCATGGGTGCCGGTGATCGACACGGTGGCGCAAGGGCGCATGAGCTCGGCCAGCATCTCGGCACGGCGAATGATCGGGATGCCGCGTTCCCTTGCTGCTTCGAACTCTGGATTGCCGGGCTTCACCGCGCTCGAGATGACGAGATAGGCCGCATCCTTGATGTTGCCCGGGTCGTGGCCAATCAGGGAGGTGATGCCGTGCGCGCGCAGGCGCTCGAGATTGGCGCCGTCCTTGAGATCGCTCCCCTGCACGGGATAGCCGCGGGTATGCATCACCTCGGCGATCGCGCTCATGCCGATGCCGCCGATCCCAACGATATGGAACAGACCCGTTTTGTCGGGCGGAGGCAGATGCATGTTACGACCTACTCGACTTAACTCTTGCTCTCGGCAAGCTCCTCAGCCAAATCGCCGAGCTTAGCCACGGCTCTTGTCTCAGCCATGGCTTTCGCCTTTTCCGCGGCCTTTGCCAAGACCTCAGGCGAGGAGAACAGGCGTTCAAGCTCCTTGGCGAGGCGTTCAGGGCTGAGCTCGCTCTGCCGGATACACCAGCCCCCGCCCCCTTCTTGGAGCCGAGTTGCGTTTTCAAGCTGATCGTTGTCAAGGGCATGTGGCAGGGGCACGAGCAAGCAGGGGCGGCCGATCGCCATGAGCTCTGCCACGGTCGAGGCTCCGGCGCGGGCGATCACTAGATGCGTTTGCGCAATGCGCTCGGGCAGGTCGCGAAAGAAGGGTGCGAGATGGGCGGCGATGCCCGCCTTCTTGTAAGCCTCGCGCAGCTCATTGACATCTTCCTCGCGCGCCTGCTGCACGAGGGTGAGGTGTTGGCGCATCTCGGCAGGCAAAAGCTTAAGCGCTGGCGGCAGCGCCTCAGAGAAGAAATGCGCGCCTTGGCTTCCGCCGAAGACGAGAAGAAGGAGGCGCTGCCCTGGAACCGGAGGCGAGTACGCAAAATTGCGATAGGCGAGCACAGCGTCGCGTACCGGAATGCCGGTCACGCGCGCCTTGGCTTCAGCGTCGGGGCGAAGCAGCTTGGTCGGCTTGAATGACAGCGCAATCTTGTCGACAAAGCGCGCCAGCAGCCGGTTGGCGCGTCCCATGATCGCGTTCTGTTCGTGGATGGCGGTCGGAATCTTCAGCGTGCTCGCGGCGATGATCGGCGGCAGCGTGGGATAACCGCCAAAGCCGATGACCGCACTCGGTTGGATTTCCTGGAGCAGGCGCCGCGCGCCGAGAAAGCCCATGCCGAGCCGCCAGAAGGTCACCGCGACGGCGACTGGATTGCGGCTGGTGAGTGTTGCCGACGGGATGCGGTGAATAGCGTGGGCCGGAAACTCCACGCCATATTTCTCGGCGCGGATGTCGGTGGCGAGCTCGACGTCATAACCGCGACGGGCAAGCTCCTGAGCGAGCGCTGCGGCGGGAAAGAGGTGCCCGCCAGTGCCTCCAGCAGCAAGCAGAATCAAGCGGCCACTCAAGCCGCCTGCTCCTTGATGCCAGCGTGCTCCTGATCGGGCTCGGCTGCCACGCTAACGGTGACCCGCCCCGCCATCGGCCGCTTACGCGTTAAACCGAGCGCAAATCCCATGGTCAGCGCCATGGCGAGCAGGGAAGAGCCGCCATAAGAGATGAACGGCAGCGTCATGCCCTTGGCGGGGAGGAGCCCGACATTGACCGCCATGTTGATAAGCGCCTGAAGGCCAAACAGCATGACGAGCCCCGCCACGGCATGCCTGATGAAGCCGTCGGGCTCTTGCGAGGCCTTCGACAGGCCGCGCAACACGATGAAGGCGAAGAGGGCAAGCAGGATCAGGCATGCGATCAGCCCATACTCCTCGGCGGCCACAGCGAAAATGAAATCGGTGTGCGAGTCCGGAAGCACGTCCTTTACCGTCCCCTCCCCGGGACCCTGTCCGAACCAGCCGCCATGCAGGAAGGAGTCGATCGACCGGTCGGTCTGGTAGGTGTCGCCAGAGGCAGGGTTTAAGAAGCGATCGATGCGCGATGCCACGTGCGGAGCGAGGAAATAGGCCGAGGCCACGCCAGCCATCCCGGCGAGGCCGAGCGCGGCCATCCAGATGAGATTGATGCCGGCCATGTAGACGAGCGCGCCCCATATCAGCGTGACGAGAAGTGTCTGGCCGAAATCGGGTTGCATGATGAGCAGCACAACGAACACGGCATAGAGCGCGACTGCCAATTGGATGCCCGGCACGTCGCGCCGCTTCTGAGCCTCGTTGAACAGCCAGGCAGTCAGCACGATGAAGGCGGGCTTCACGAATTCCGACGGCTGCAAAGAAATGAATCCGATCTGAAGCCAGCGCTTGGCGCCTTTGATCTCAGGGCCAAGACCGAGGATCAGAGCCATGAGCACGATGCCCACCAGAAAAATAATGAGGCTCGCACGGCGGATCTGCTTCGGTGTCAGCGTCGAGGCCACGAACATGATGGCGACCGAAGGCAAAAGCAGGGCTGCGTGGCGCCGCACGAAGTGAAACGGCTCGAGGTCGTATTTCGCGGCAATCCCAGGGCTCGCCGCGAAGGACAGAACGAGGCCGAGACCCATGAGCAAAAGAAGGCCGAAGAACATGAGGCGGTCGACGGTGAACCACCAGTCCGACAACACGCTTCGGTCGGCGCGGGTAATCCTCATGCTGCTTGCCCCTGCTTAGGCTGTACGCTCTCAGCACCGTCGAGGCTCATGACGATGGCGCGGAAAGCCTCGCCACGTTTCTCGAAGTTGGCGAACTGGTCGTAGGAGGCGCAAGAGGGCGAAAGCAGCACGACGGGCTCTTTGGCC
>Ga0126379_10000401_pt1 | contig 23807 bp, 20 predicted proteins | sample PanSoiMetPlot_24_FD_92640 | JGI IMG/M metagenome (GOLD analysis project Ga0126379, IMG submission 92640) | Tropical forest soil microbial communities from Panama - MetaG Plot_24 | ecosystem: Environmental > Terrestrial > Soil > Tropical forest > Bulk soil | place: Panama | collected 2016-02-17
GCGCGCGGCCGTCGCCTCGCTGACGATCCACAAGCACGCGGACATGGTGGCGCAGTGGGCCTTCGTCGCGACCGGCGTCGGCGTGGCCCTGTGGCGTTTCTCCATGCCCCTGGCGGCGAGGATCGCGGCGGTCGCCGGAGTGCTCGGCCTGGGCGCGATGCTCCTCCTCCTGACCTGGGCCCTGAGGCGCGGGACGTACTCGCCGGTCCTCTCCCGCCTGGCCCGCTGGAAAGTTCTCGCCCGCAGGCTCGAGCGATTCCAGAGACCGGCGAAGGACCTGGACGACCGGATCCGGGAGTTCTACTCGCGCCACCGCGGAAGGTTCGCTGCGAGCGTCGCGTGGTGCCTGCTGGGCTGGGGCGGAGGATTGCTCGAGACGTGGATCGTCCTGCGGCTTCTTTCGCCGGGCGCGGGATGGGACGCCGCGTTCGCGGTCGAGGCGATGGCGATGGCCGTCAACAACATGTTCCTGCTGATCCCCGGCCGCCTCGGCACGGCCGAAGGGATCCGGGTCGGCGTCTTCCTCGCGCTCGGTCTGGGGGCCGGACCCGGGGCGGCGTACAGCCTCGTTCGGCGCGGCCGCGAGGTCGCCTGGGCCGTTCCCGGGTTCGCCGCGTTCTTCCACTGGCAGGCCGGCCAGGCGATGGCGGGAGAAGGGCGATGATGCCGCCGAAGGCCCTGCTCTTCGACTTCGGCGGGACCCTCGACTCCCGCGGAGTGCCCTGGAAGGAGCGGTTCTTCCGGCTCTGGACCGAGGAGGGAGAGAAGGTGCCGCGCGGCCGGTTCGACCGCGCGTTCTACGCCGCCGACGACGCCCTGGTCGGCCAGGTCCCGCCGGGGCTCTCCCTGGAGGAGACGGCCGGCCGGTTGGCGCGCGGCCTCGCCGCGGGCCTGGAAACGGCGGACCCGGAGATCGCGAGCCGCGTCGCGCTGCGATTCTGCGCCGAGTCCCGCGAGACCCTCCGCCAGAGCAGCGAGGTCCTGGCGCGGTTGAAGGCGCGTTACCGGCTCGGCGTCGTCTCGAACTTCTACGGAAACCTCGAAGCCGTCTGCGACGAGTCCGGGGTGGGAGCCCACTTCTCCGTCGCCGTGGACTCCTCCGTGATCGGATGCACCAAGCCCGACGCGGGGATCTTCCGAGAGGCGCTGCGGCAGCTCGACGCGGAGCCTTCGGAAGCCGTCTTCATCGGAGACTCGCGGGAGCGGGACATGGCCGGAGCGCGCGCGCTCGGGATGCGGCACGTGCTGCTCGCGGCGGACCCCCTCTCGGCTTCGGCCGCAGGCTGCTGTCCCGGCGACGCGGTCATCTCCGCGCTCTCCGACCTGGAAAACGTCCTGGCCGCCGGGAAGATCCGCGCGGCCGGGATCCTCGCGGCCGGCGAGGGCAGCCGGCTCCTCGCCGACGGCTGGACGATGGCCAAGCCGCTGGTCACCGTGGAGGGAGTGACGCTGATCGAGCACGTCCTCGGCAACATCCTCGCCGCCGGCATCGAGACGATCGCCGTGATCTTCAACGAGAGCGAGAGGGACTGCGCGGACTTCGTCAAGGCGAGGTTCCCCGCCTCCGACATTCGCATCCTCGTCAAGACGACCGCGTCGTCCTACGAGAGCTTCCGCGAGATCGCAGCGATGCTCCCCGCCGGCCGGGCGCTCGTCTCGACGGTGGACGCCTTCTGCCTGCGGAAGGACTTCCTCGACTTCGCGCGGCGGGCCGCGGACGCTCCGGCCGAGCAGACGATCCTCGCCGTCACCCCGTTCGTCGCGGACGAGAAGCCCCTGTGGGCAAAGGTCGAGGAGTCCGGGCGCGTCACGGCGCTGGGAGGCCTCACCGGCAACGCGGTCACGGCCGGCATGTACGTCTTCCCCGAGCGGGTCCGGGCGCTGCCGCCGCCCCGCGGGATCGGGCGGCTCCGGGAATACCTGGCGTGGCTCGTGGAGCGCGGAGAGCCGGTCCGAGGCCTCTCGATCGCGACCGTCGTGGACGTGGACCGCGGAGAGGACGTGGCGCTGGCCGAGACGCTCGCCGCCTCGGGGGCGGCCGCGCCAGCGCAGGGAAAGGAAGGTTCGTGAGCACGTTTTCGGAACGCTCCTGCTGGGCGATCTACCGCGAGCTCGCCCATTCGCCCGGCCGCGAGACCGACGATGCCCTGATCCTTCGGGCGACCGCCGCCAGGCTCGAGGCGCTGGGCTACACCGTCGAGCTGAAGACGGCCGAGGAAGTCATCGAGTCCAACGTCGAGCCCCCGCCCTACCTTTTCGTGATGTGCGAGCGGCTGCCGATCCTCGCGCGGCTGGAGGAGTGGGAGAAGCGCGGGTCCTGCATGGTCAACAGGGGCCCGGCGATCCGCAACACCTACCGGGACAAGACCGTCCTGCTCTTCGAGAAGTTCCACGTGCCGTTTCCCGCGAGCGTCATGGTCCCCACGTCGCTGCCGATCCCGCCGGAGGCGGAGTTCCGTGAGTCGCCCGCCGGCTGCTGGGTCAAGCGCGGCGACGTCCACGCGACCGAATCCCAGGACGTCGTCTTCGCGGCAAACCCGCTCGCCCTCGGACAGGCGCTGAAAGCGCTGCTCGCGCGCGGGATCGAGAAGGCGCTGATCCAGGAGCACGTCGCCGGCGACCTCATCAAGTACTACGGGGTCGGCGAGGTCGATCCGCAGGCGGAGTCCGAGACCGGCGGGGGCTGGTTCCAGTGGTTCTACCACCGCGGCCAGGAGCTGAAGAACTACCGCTTCGACGAACGGGAGCTCGCGGCGGCCGTTTCCCGGGCCGCGACCGCGCTCGGACTCGAGGTCTTCGGAGGCGACGCCATCGCCACGAAGGACGGCCGCATCATCATCATCGATTTGAACGCCTGGCCGAGCTTCGCGCTCTACCGCGACGTCGCGTCCGGTCACATCGCCTCGTACCTGGCCGAGCGGTTCCGCCGGCACGCCGAGGTCGAGGTCCAGGAATGAGACCAGGAATGACATCGCCGGGATCCGCCGTGAAGAACGTCAAGAATGCCCGGAAGCGCAACGAAGTCGGGCCGAAGTCGCGCGCGATCTCCGAGCTCGAGGGCCGTCACATGGCGCCGGGGTTGCAGTCCTTCGCGCTCTACTCTGGGCTGGCGATGGCCCGCGGCCGCGGCAGCCGGCTCTGGGACGAGGACGGCAACGAATACATCGACTTCATCGCGGGCATCGCCGTCGGGAGCGTCGGGCACTGCCACCCGCATTACGTCCAGCGCCTCCAGGAGCAGGTCGAGAAGATCACTTTTGGAAGCTTCACGACGGAAGTGCGGGCGAAGTTCCTGGAGCTTCTACGAACGGTCACGCCCCCCGGGCTGACGCGGGTATCGCTCTTCTCGGGAGGCGCTGAGGCGGTCGAAGCCGCGTTCCGGCTGGCGAAGTCGGCCACCGGCAAGCATGAGTTCCTCGGCTTCACGGGCGCCTTCCACGGGAAGACGGGCGGCGTGCTTCCCCTGCTGTGGGGCGACTTCAAGAAGGGACTGGGGCCCTTCGTTCCCGGCTGCTACTCGGCTCCTTACGCCTACTGCTACCGCTGCCCCCTCGAGCTGACGTATCCCGACTGCGGCATCGCGTGTGCGGAGAAGGCCCGGGACGTCATCCGGGACCAGACCTCGGGGGCGATCGCGGCCGTCATCGTCGAGCCGATGCAGGGCACCGCCGGCAATGTGATCCCGCCGCCCGGGTTCCTTCCGGCGATCCAATCCATCGCCAAGGACAACGGAGCGATGCTGATTGCCGACGAGATGATCACCGGGTTCGGCCGGACCGGCCGGATGTGGGGCGTGGACCACGACGGAGTGGTCCCCGACGCGATGACGGTGGGCAAGGGAGTCGGCGGAGGCTTCCCGCTTTCGGGGCTCGTCTCGACCGACGAGCTGACCTCGCACAAGCCCTTCTCCAACCCCAGCGGCAGCTCCTCGTCCTACGGCGGCAACCCGCTCGCCTCGGCGGCCGGGCTCGCCTCGCTCGAGATCATTACCCGCGAAAACCTGGTCGAGAACTCCGAGCGCGTCGGCCGCGCGATGCTCGAAAAGCTCCGGCAGATGGGGGAGAAGCACCGGGTCATCGGAGACGTCCGGGGCAAGGGGCTTCTGCTTGGGCTCGAGCTCGTCAAGGACCGGGCGACCAAGGAGCTCGTCTCCAAGAACGACACGAAGAAGCTCTTCCAGGAGTGCCTGCGGCGCGGGCTCGTCGCGATGTCCTACAACCCGATCATCCGGATCAACCCTCCGCTCAACACCGACGAGGCGACGGCGCTCGAAGGGCTGGAGATCCTGGACGAGGCGATCGGGGCGGTCTTCCCATGATGCGCGGCGCGATCCTCGGGGCGGGGAACGTGGCGGTCCACGGCCACCTGCCCGGATGGCTCGCCCGCGGCGACGTCGAGATCGTGGCGGCGGCCGACCCGCGCTCGTCGGGAAGGGACGCCTTTTCGCGGCTCGTTCCGAAAGCCCGCTGGTACGGCTCGGCGGAGGAGCTGCTGGCCGCCGAGAAACCCGACTTCGCGGACATCGGATCCCCTCCGGCGATGCACGCCGGCCTGATCCGCGAGTGCCTTTCGCGCGGCGTCCACGTGCTCTGCGAGAAGCCGCTCGTGCTCTCGCGGGAGGAGCTCGATCCGCTCGCCCGGCTGGCCCGCGCGAAGGGACTCGTCCTCTCCACGGTCCACAACTGGCGAAACGCGCCGGTCCTTGCGGCAGCGGAGGACGCCATCGAGCGCGGCGCTCTCGGAAGGGTCCGCTCGTGCCGGTGGGAGACGCTGCGGGTCAAGCCGGCGGCGGCAGCCGCGGAGGGCGAGACGAACTGGCGGGTGGATCCCGCGGTCGCCGGCGGCGGGGTGTTGATGGACCACGGGTGGCACGCGCTGTACGTCGTCTGCGGGTGGCTTCCGGAGGCGCCGGCTCGGGTCCGGGGGCGGCTCTCGACGCGGCGATACCGGGAGTTTCCGCTGGAGGACACGGCCGAAGTGACGGTCGAGACCGCCGGAGGCGCGCGGGCCGAGATCTTCCTGACCTGGGCCGCGGAGGAGAGGCGAAATCGCGCCGAGGTCGCCGGGAGCCGCGCGACGCTTCGCATCGACGGGGCAACTCTCGAGTGCGCGGGCGAACGGCTGGAGTTCTCCGGGTCGCTGACGGAGGGATCACACCATCCGGAGTGGTTCGCGCCGGTGGCGGAGAAGTTTCTCGAGGAGGTCCGCGGAACGGCGCGCGGGAGGACGACGCTGGAGGAGGCGTTCGTTTGCCTGGACGTGATCGAGGCGGCGCGGGAGTCGAGCGCGCGGGGCGGGGCGGCGGTCCCGGTGGCGCGGGAGGTCGTTTCGCCGTGACGGCGACGCTTTGGATCGCGCGCGACGAGGCGGGGATCGATCCCGAGACGAGGCTCCTGGGATTGACGCTTCTTCAGCGGGCGGTTGCTGTTGGGCAGCGTGCGGGGTTTGGCCGCGTCTTTGTCGAGAGCACCACCGGGCGGGAGGGGCAAGCCCCTCCCCTACGGCACGACGGGGGCTTGGAACGCGTCGTCGTTCTCTCGATGGGAGTCATTCCGGAGAAGAAGTGGTTGAGGGAGTTGCGGCAGATGCCGGTCGAGGAGGGCGTCGTCGAGGTGGATCCGGGATGCGCGGCGGTCGTCGAGACGAAGAATCCCGGCGAGATCGAACGCGCACTCCTTTCGCGCGGGAAGGAAGCCGCGACGGAGACGCTGGCGAGGACGTCGGCGGGTGCGCCGGGACATCTCTCCAGCGAGGACCGGTTCGTGGTGAAGGCTCCCGCCGATCTGCCGCGGGCCGAGAAGTGGCTGCTCTCCGGGCTCATCAAGGACTCGGAAGGGTTCATGTCGCGGCACGTGGAGCGGCGGATCTCGCTCGCGATCTCCCGGCGGCTCGCTTCGACGAACGTGACGCCGAACCAGATGACGATCGTGAGCGTCGCGATCGGAATCCTGGGAGCGGCGCTCTTCCTCTCACCAAACCCGTGGGTACCGTTCGTGGGGTCGCTCCTCGTCCTCGCCCACTCGATCCTCGACGGCTGCGACGGGGAGCTGGCGCGGCTGAAGTTCCGGGAGTCGCGCTTCGGAGGCGTCCTCGATTTCTGGGGAGACAACGTCGTGCACTGCGCGCTCTTCGCGGCGATCTCGATCGCCTGGGCGCGGGAGGCCGGACGGGCGTGGCCGCTTGCGTTCGGCGCGGCGGCCGTCCTGGGGACGATCCTCTCCGCCGGGTTCGTCTTTCGAAAGACCATGATGGGCGCCAGGGAGGGGCCGCTCTTCCAGAGCGTGGTCCAGGCGCCGGACACCGCGTTCGCGAAGGTGGCCGACGCCCTGGCGCGGCGGGACTTCCTCTACCTCGCCGTCATTCTCTCGGCCTTCCGCTGGCAGCGGTATTTCCTCGCCCTGGCCGCCGCCGGATCGCTCGTCTATTTCGTCGTCCTCGTGGCGCTGTCTTCGGGTGGACGCCGCAAGGCTGCGCCGGGAGGGCCCGTTCGCGTCGATAATCTCGAGCGTAATCTATCGGGGGACCTTGCGGTCCCCCGAGCCCCCAAGGAGACCTCATGAGCGACCAGACCTCGTTCTACCCCGAGCTCGAAAAAGACATCGCCCCGCCGGAGGGCCGGCTGGGCGTACTGCTGCCCGGCCTCGGCGCGGTCTCGACGACGCTGATCGCGGGGGTCAAGCTGATCGAGAAGGGCCTCGCCCGCCCCTTCGGCTCCGTCACCCAGATGCAGAAGATGCGGCTGGGCAAGCGGACCAATCCGCGCTACGTTCGGATCAAGGAGCTCGTTCCGTTAGCCGAGCCCAATGACCTGGTCTTCGGCGCCTGGGACATCTTTCCCGACAACGCCTGGGAGGCCGCGAAGAACGCGGGCGTGCTCCCGCTCGACCTGCTCGAGAATGTCCGCCCGGAGCTCGAGGCGATCGCGCCGTGGGCGGGAGTCTTCGACCGCAACTACGTCCGCAACCTCGACGGCAAGCACGTCAAGACCGGCCCGACCAAGAGGCACCTCGCCGAAGCGCTGATGCGCGACATGGACGACTTCCGTTCCGCTCAGAAGCTCTCCCGCGCGGTCGCGGTCTGGTGCGCCTCGACCGAGAGCTTCCTCGAGGCCGGGCCGACCCACCAGACGATCGCGGCCTTCGAGAAGGGGCTCGAGAAGAACGCTCCCGAGATCCCTCCCTCCATGATCTACGCCTATGCCGCGATCAAGTCCGGGATCCCGTTCGCCAACGGCGCCCCGAACCTCTGCGTGGACATCCCCGCCCTCTCGGACCTCGCGAAGGAGTCCGGCGTGCCGATCGCGGGCAAGGACTTCAAGACCGGCCAGACGCTGATGAAGACGATCATCGCGCCGGGACTGAAGGCGCGGATGCTGGGGCTGCAGGGGTGGTTCTCGACGAACATCCTCGGCAACCGCGACGGCGAGGTCCTGGACGACCCCGGCTCCTTCCGGACCAAGGAGCTCTCGAAGGTCTCGGTCCTCGACGCGATCCTCCAGCCGGAGATGTACCGGGAGCTCTACGGCGACTACTTCCACAAGATCCGCATCGAGTACTACCCGCCGAGGGGCGACGCCAAGGAAGGCTGGGACAACATCGACATCTTCGGGTGGCTGGGCCAGCCGATGCAGATCAAGGTCAACTTCCTCTGCCGCGACTCCATTCTCGCGGCGCCCGTCGTCCTCGACCTGACGCTTTTCCTGGACCTCGCCCGCCGAGCGGGGCTCGCGGGCATCCAGGAGTGGCTCTCCTTCTACTTCAAGTCGCCGATGTCGCGCCCGGACTTAAAGCCCGAGCACGACCTCTTCATCCAGCACCTGAAGCTCTCCAACACCCTGCGCATCCTGGTGGGCGAGGAAGTCCTCGACCACTCCGGCCTCGACTACTACGAGGGTGACGAGGAGGCGCAGGACGAGGTCCGGGCGCTGCGCCGATCCGGGAACGAATGAGCGAGGAGCCGGAAGCGCGCATCCCCTGGCGCTGGGCGATCGGCACGGCGGTCGTCCTGGCCATCGCCCTGGCGGTCGTCGCCTTCCGCGGCCCCTCGGGGACGCCCGCGTCCACCGCCCGCGCCCATCGCAAGGACCTCGTGGTCCCGATCCTCGCCGAAGGGAGCCTCGAGCCCCCGGCGGGCGGAGAGCTGCGCGCGCCGGAGGCCGCGACGGTCGCCTCGATCCCCGCGAAGGAGGGCGAGCACGTCGCCCAGGGCGCCCCTCTCGTCGTACTGGAGAACCCCGAGCTCTCCCAATCCGCGCTCGCGGCTCGGGCCACGGCGGCCGAGCTGGCCGAGGAGAAGGTCCGCGCCTCGGGAGACCTCGAGCAGGCCAAGCGCGAGGCGGCGCACGCGAAGCAGGTCTTCGACGCCGACTCGCGCCTCATCAAGGAGTCGGCCATCCCCCGCGCCACGCTGGAGGCCGACGAGCTGGCCTGGCGCCAGGCCGCGGAGAAGCAGCGAACGGCCGAGGTCCGCTACGCGTCGCTCGGCGGCGAGGCCGGCGGATCGCGCCTGGAGCTGGCGCGGGAGTCGGCGGCACAGCTGGAGCGGCGGGTCACGGCGCTGACCGTCCGCGCTCCGGCCGCGGGGATCGTCTACGGGCTGCCCCGCAAGACCGGGGAGACGGTGCGCGCCGGAGATCTCGTGGCGAGCGTGGGCGACCCCTCGCACCTGCGCGTCCGCGTCCGGGTGGACGAGCCGGACCTTCCGAGGGTCACCGTCGGCCAGCGCATGATGATCGGCTTCGACGGGCTGCCCGACCGCAAGTGGGAGGGGAAGGTGCTCTCCGTCTCCCCCGGCGTTCGGGAGGCCAACGGCCGCGAGGTCGGCGAGGTGCTGGGCGAGATCGCGGACCCGACGAGGTCGCTCCCCCCCAACGCCTCCGTCAACGCCCAGATCGTCACCGGCGAGAAGAAGGGCGCCCTCGCGATCCCCCGAGCCGCGCTCTTCCGCGACGGGGAGAAGCGCTTCGTCTACCGCCTCGAGGACTCCCGGGCGAAGCGGCGCGAGGTGACGGTCGGCCTCGTCGGCATCAACGACGTCGAGATCGCCTCGGGCCTGTCGGACAACGACACGGTCCTGCTGCCCGGCCTCGTCCCTCTCTCCGAGGGCGCGCGCGTCAACGTGACCCCCGCGCGCTCGTAGCGGTGTCCTATGTTCACGCCGGAGACCTTTGAGACCGCGGTCCACCGCTTCCGCACGCACCCGGTCCAGACCGCGCTGACGCTGGCGGGGCTCGTCGTCGGGACCGCCGCGATCATCATCATCGTGGCGCTGGGGCTGACCGGGCGCACGTTCGTCATGAACCAGATCGAGGGGGTCGGGTCGCACCTGGTCTGGGCGAGCTACGAGGGGACCGTCACGGCAGGCGTCTCCCGCACGACCGAGGACCAGATCACCGAGGGGGACGTGAAGGCGATCGAGGGGCGCTCCGACCTCTTCTCGGGAGTGACCCCGCTCGTCGAGCTCCACGGCACCGTGTCGGTCCTCGCCCGGGCCATGGACGTCGCGGTCCTCGGGACGACGCCCAACTACACGACGGTCCGCAAGAACGTGCGGGTCCTGCGCGGCCGGTTTCTCGACGACGACGACGTCGCCCAGCGGTCGAAGGTCTGCGTCGTCAGCAACACCCTCTACCACGAGCTCTTCGGCAACGAGGACAACGCCGAGAAGACCATCCGCACGCTGGGGATGACCTTCCAGGTGGTCGGCGAGTTCGACAAGCCCGTGGACACGATGGGGCAGGGAGAGGTCACGCCGTACTCGATCTTCATTCCGGTCACCGTCTCGTGGTTCTACACGCCGACGCGCCGCGTGGACACGGTCTTCGCCGAGGTCCGCGAGTTCTCCGAGATCCCGCAAGCGGCCGCCACGATGGAGGAGCTGCTGCGGGACCGGCACCACCAGGGCTCCGTCTTCAAGGTCAAGACCATGACGACGGTCATCCGGGTCGCCCGAACGATCTCCTTCGGCCTGATCGCCGCCTTCATCGCGGCGGCGGCGGTCTCGGTCGTCGTCGGCGGAGTGGGAATCATGAACATCCTGCTCGCCTCCGTCGAGCAGCGGACGCGGGAGATCGGCGTGCGGATGAGCGTCGGGGCGCGCCGCCGCGACATCCTCCGGCAGTTCCTCCTCGAGGCCCTGATGCTCGGCGCGATCGGCTCGATGATCGGCGTCGTTGTCGGCCTCGGGCTCCCGCTGCTGCTTCGCCCGTTCGTCCAGGCCGTGCTCATCCGCGTGTCGGGGCTTTCGGCCCTGCTCGCGTTCCTCTTTTCCTGCGGCGTCACGCTCGTCTTCGGCGTCGTGCCGGCGTACCGCGCCGCCAACATGAACCCGACGGAGGCCCTGCGCTATGAATGACTGGAGATTCCGGACCTCGCTCGCCGCCCTCGCCCTTCTCGCCGCGGCCTGGCCCCTGCCGATGAGCGCTCAGGCGCCCCCGCCGCCCCCGGGCGAGACGCTGACCGTGCGCCGCGCGGTGGAGCTCGCCCTCGAGCGCGCGCCGGAGGTCGCCGTCTCGCGGGCCGAGGCGGACGACGCCGCCGCCTCGGCGCGGCTCTCCCGCGCCGGGTTGAAGCCGTTCGCCTCGATCTCGACGACGCCGGGCTACTCCACCGGGCTTCCTGTCCAGGTGGCCGGCCAGGTCCCGTCGATCTTCGGCTTCGAGGTCCGCCAGACGCTCTACGATCCCTCGCGCCGCGCCCTGGTGTTCGACGCCGAGGCTTCGGCCGCGGAGGCCCGAGGCGCCCTCGCGAAAGCGTCGGCCGGCGCCGCGCGCGCCGTCACGCTCTCGTACGCGCGCGTCTGGTCCGGGCAGCAGAAGGTCGAGAGCGCCCGCCGCCGCGTCGAGTCGCGCGAGGCGATCCTGCGCCGGGCCACGGTCTTGAAGAGGGAGGGGCGCCGCACCGACCTCGAGGTCGAGAGCGCGGGCCTCCAGGTCGCCCGGGCCAAGCAGAAGCTTCTCGACAGCCAGTCGGAGCTGGACCTCGATCGCCTCGAGCTGGCGCGCCTGATCGACTGGCCCGCCGGACGCGCCCTCGTCCTTTCCGAGGACCCGCGGGAGGCGTTCCGCGAAGCCGACGCCGGCGAGCACCTCGCCGCGGCGCGCTCCGCCGACCCGCAGTTGAAATCGATCTCCGATCGCATCGCGGCGCTCTCGCAGTCCGCGGCGCTGGCGGAGAAGACCTGGCGCCCCATCGTGGAAGCCGAGGCGCAGTACCTGAGGCTCGCCAGCTACAACAACTTCGACCAGTACTTCGTCAACTTCAAGGAGAACAACTTCACCGTCGGCGTCTCGGTGATCCTTCCTCTCTGGTCGGGCGGGCGCTTCGCCGAGGCGCGGGCGGGAGCCCGCTCGCGGCTCTCGCGGGCCGAGGCGGAAAGAACCGTTCGGGAGAAGGAGCTGGAGCTCGCGGTCAAGAGGGCCGAGGCGGACCTCGTCCGCGCGGGGGCCGAGTCGGCGCTCTCCGGCCGGGCCACCGCGGTCGCCAGGGAGGAGCTTCGCGTGGCCCGCGCCCTGGCCGACGAGGGCCGGGGAGAGCCCGACGCCGTCGAGCTGCGCGAGATCGCCGTCGGCGAGGCCGAGGACGAGGAAGCCGCGGCGGCGCAGGGCCTCCTGACCGCAAGGGTCCGGCTGCTCGAGTTGACAGGAGTGCTGATCTGGCCGGCGTCCGTGGAGAGCCGCGCGTCCAGGACGGCTGAAGTCCTCCGCTAGGATTTCGACCGGTGAGAACCGCGGTGTTGGCTGCGGTAGAGTTCTTCCGGACCATGCGTGCCGTCATGCCACGCGCCGCCGGGATCCTTCTGCTCGTTCTCGCTCCAACCGCTCTGCGCGCCCAGGTCGGATCCATCCAGGAGTTCCCGAACGCCTACGGGAAGCCTCAGGGAATCGTCGCGGGGCCGGACGGGAACCTGTGGGTCGCCGAAGCCGACCGGAGCAGGATCGCGCAGGTTTCTCCGGCCGGGATCCTGCTGCAGGAGATCGACCTCCCGGACGGCAGCTCGCCGCTCGCGATCACGGTCGGCCCGGACGGCAACCTGTGGTTCACCGAGGCCGGATCGTTCAAGATCGGAAAGCTGAGCCCGCTCGGGACCCTCATCGGAGAGTACTCCCTCGGGGGCGCTCCCGAATCCGTCGCCGCCGGCCCCGATGGCAGCCTCTGGTTCACCGAGCCGGCGGCCAACAAGATCGGGAAGATGGACACGAGCGGAAGCCTCCTCGGCGAGTTTCCGGTCCGCACCGCCGGGTCGAAGCCGCGCGGGATCACCGCCGGGCCGTGCGGCGACAACCACCTCTATTTCACCGAGCAAATCGGCAGGATCGGGCGGATCGACCTCTCGGGCTCGGTCACGGAGCTCGCCAACACCGGGCTCGCTTCCAACCTCGGCGGTATCACTCGCGGCCCGGCGGGAGACTGCAACCTCTACGTCGTGGACCGGGGCCAGGACTGCGTTGTGAGGATGGCGATGAACGGCCAGTTCATCGTGATGTTCCTCGCGGTGGGATCCAACCCGGTCGGCATCGTCAGCGGCCCCGACGGCAACCTCTGGTTCACGGAGACCGGGCTGAACCGGATCGGTCACATGAGCCCCTCCAGCGACCTGCCTTTCGCTTCGGCCGTTCCCAGCCCTTCGACCTCCCCCGAAGGCATCGCCGTCGGCCCCGACGGCAACATCTGGTTCACGGAGTCCGTCGGCAACCGGGTCGGCCGAGTGCTCACCGGCGTCTCTCTCCCGCCGACACCAACGCCCACTCCTCCGCCCGGCGTGACGGTCCTTCCCAGGCACGCCACGCCGGCGCCCCGGCCCTTTCGGACCCCGTGAGATCCGCGAACGGACGACAGGTCTGCCTGCGTCGGAAGAAGGTCGGGATGAATCGGTACGTCGACGCCACGGAGCAACTCGTCACCGAGATCCTCGTCCGGGACATCCGGCGCTCCACCGAGTTCTATCGCCGGATGGGCTTCGAGCTCCTCCGCGACGGCGGCGATTTCGTGGAGCTGACCTGGGAAGACCACCGCCTCTTCCTCGCCGAGCTCTCGGCCTTTCGAGACGCCGGCCCGGTCGAGCCCGGCGCTCCCCCGCCCTTTCCTCTCGCCAACGTCCGCGTGATGGTCCCCGACGTGGACCGCCACTGGCGGACGGCCAACGAGATGGGAGCGCGGATCGTCGTTCCCATCGGCAACCGCTACTACGGCCTGCGCGACTTCACCATCGCCGATCCGGACGGGTTCGGCGTCCGCTTCGCCAGTACCCTATTGGAGGAACCATGATCCCGAGCAACGCAACCATCGTCCGCAAGGCATACGACGATTTCGCCAGGGGCGACGTCCCCGCCGTTCTCCAGGCCTTTGACCCGGCAATCACGTGGCATGTCCCGGGTCACAGCCCGCTGTCGGGCGATTACAAGGGCCACGACGAGGTCTTCGGATTTTTCCGACATACCTTGGAGCTCTCCGGGGGGATCTTCTCCATGGACGTTCATCACGTGCTCGGCGACGGAGACGTGGTCGTGGCGCTCGTGACGGTCAAGGCGGAACGCAACGGCCGCGCCGCGGCCTTTCCGGAGATCCACGTCTGGCGGCTCGTGAATCAGAAAGCCACAGAGTTTCGCGAATTCCAGGGGGACGAGCGGACCGAGGATCGCTTCTGGTCTTGAGGAGCGCGTTACAGTCGCTTTCGAGAGAGGAGATAGCAATGCAAGAGCTTCGTCCTGGTCGACTGGTTCTGATCCTTCTGGGAACGGCCCTCCTGGGCGCGGCGCTCGCCCAGGAGCGTCCATCCCCGCCGACGGAGAACAAGGGCATAAAGGCGCCGGTCCTGACCTCGCTCGACCTGGGTCCCGAGATCGAAGGGATGCAGGGACGCCAGCTTCGAATGCGGCTCATGACGATCGAGCCCGGCGGCGCTCTCGCGATGCATTCCCACAAGGATCGGCCGGCCCTGGCGTACCTGCTCCACGGGACCTTGACCGAGACTCGGGAAGGCGGCGAGGTCAGCGAGCACAAGGAAGGCGACAGCTGGGCCGAGGGAAAGACCACGAAGCACTGGGCGGAGAACCGGGGCACCGTCCCGGCCGTCGCCGTCGTCGTCGACGTCTTCAAACAGTAGCGGAGCGAGGGATTAAGAAACGTCGAGACCGCCGGAAGGTAGGATCATCTGACGGCTTCGATGGCCCAGGATTTCGAAGGGCTGGTCCGGGACTACTCGCGCGTGGTGGCCGGTGCGATCCGGCGGGTCTGCGCGCTCAAGTACCGGTCGCTCATCCCGGACATCGAGCAGGAGGTCTACACCGCCCTCTGGAAAAGGCTTCAGGGCGGGAAAGAAATCGAGCATCCCGTCTCCTACATCTACAAGACGGCCTTGACGACCGCCCTGGCCGTCGTTCGAAAGAACGTGCCCGAGACAGTCTCGATCGCCGCGCGGGAAGAGTCGCTGCCGGCCGAACCGGACGGAGCCTTCGGGGACCTTCTGCCCGCCGAGCGCTCGCGGCTCCTGGCCGAGATCCTCGAAAAGCTCCCGCTGGAAGAGGCCCGCGCCATCCGAGCCCACCTGGCCGGCTTCAACCACACGGAGGTGGCGACCCTGTTCGGATGGAGCGAATCGGTCGCGCGTCACCGGATCTACCGGGGCATCGACGCGCTGAAGAAAGAGATGAAAGTGACCAAGCGTGAGCCGGCCGCCGGGAGAGGCTGAAGAAGCCCTGACCCGGGCCTACCGGGACCTTCAGACACCGGGCTCGGAGCGGTGCCTGGACGCCGAGGCACTGGCCGATCTCGCGCTGGGAGAGCCGCCGCCTCTGGAGCAGGATCGCCTCGCCGACCACGTCGTCTCCTGCCGGCGATGCTCCGAGAACTTCCAGATCCTGGCCCGAACGCATCGGGAGGTCTCGCGGGAATCCCGTCCCGCCCGATCCGCGCGCTTGCGATGGGCGGCTGCGGCGGCAGTCCTCGTCGCCGCGGTGGGCGCCGCGCTGCTGTGGCGCTCGTCGGACCGCGAGGAAGGATTCCGAGGCCGCGCCCGGGAAGGTCCCGGCGTGACACCGGCCGAGGGATCCAATCTTGCGGGCCCGCCCGACGCTTTCGCCTGGCCGCCGCGGCCGGGAGCCGAGGGTTATTCCGTCAGGCTTTTCGCGGCCGGCGGCGACCGGCTCTGGGAAGCCGACGCGGGGACGGCGCTTCGAGTCGAGCTCCCTCAGGCAATGCGCTCGCGGTTGAAGCCCGGCGAGGCCTACTTCTGGAGCGTCGAAGTCCGCATGCCGACCGGGGCCGAGCGCCTGGGGCCTTTCTCCTTCACGCTGCGCCGCTGAGTCTCCGCGCGGAACGCCGCCGCCAGGCGAGGGCCGCAAGCGCTCCCGCGAGACCGGCGCCGGGCAGGAGGTACGTGGCTGGCGGAAAACCAGGCTGGCGGGCCAACGGGATCCTTCCGAGTCCATCCCCGAGCAGGACGAACGGCGCCCAGTAGCGCGGAGCCAGGTCCGGTTCCGCGGCGAGCTGGTCGAGCTTGGCCTGCCGCAGCGATTCCGCCTTGGAGAGTCCCTCCGACAGGCGGCGGTAGAAATCCTCCATGAAACCGGCGGTCCGGGCGTCCCGCACGTCCCAGAGGCTGGCGACGACGGACTTCGCGCCGGCGTGGAAAAAGGCCTGCGCCAGCCCCTCGACGCCTTCACCCGGCAGGATCCGTCCCCGCGCCGTCTGGCAGGCCGAGAGCACCACGAGCTCGCTCGAGAGCCGCAGCCGCTCGATATCGCGCGCGCGGAGGAGCCCGTCGCCGGATTCGGCGTTTCCTTCCCCGGCCAGAAGGAGAGCCGACTGGGAGGGCGCCCGCGGGTTCAAAAGCCCGTGCGTCGCGAAGTGGATCACTCCGAACCGCTCGAGCGGGGAAGTCCGCACCCACCACTCCCGCGCGTCCCTGCCGATGCGCGTCTGGCTGCCCGCGCCTCCGAATGCGGCGACCCGCCTCGCCTCGCGGGCCGCGCCGGGAACGGGCGTCAGATCGAAGGATTGGTCGTCGATGGTCCCTCCGGCCCTGGAGATCGACGGCGCGACCTGCGGGCTCGCGAGAACGAGAAGGCTCGCCGCGGCGCCGGCCGCGGGGACGCCTCGCGCCGCGACCAGTTCTCCCAGCACCGTCGCGGACGGGACATAGGAGATCGCGTAGCCCTCGACGAGGCGGCGCGAGCCCGGGCCGCCCGCGACGAGCGTCTCGAACGGAAGCGAGTGCAGAGGTCCGTCGGGCACGATGATGAGCCGTGCAACCGCGGGAGCCAGTCGCTCGCGCCAGGGAGCCACCAGGTCCGCATAGAGCCGGGAAGCCTGCGCTCGCCAGCCGTCCCGGTCGTCGCGCGAGATCAGGCCGACGTAGTTCTCCACGCGCTCGGCGAGGGAAACGCGGGAGAGTGGGAGCCGATACCCGTCGAGCCTCTCCTCGGTCAGAACGAAGACCGTCGTCAGGTCTGCACCGACCGCATACGAAACGAGCGCGGTCCCGGCCGCGAGCAGCTTCCGGGCGGCGGGAAGGGAGATCGGCTCCGGATACTCGACCGCCGCCGAACGCCGGCGCCGCAACTGGCCCATCAGCCGTTCCCACTCCTCCGCCTCGCCGAGTCGTCCGCCCTCAGCCGGCCGGCCGGCCTCGAGGCTGGCCCTGTCCCGCGGGTCCTCGAGGCGACGCCTGGCCGGAGGGTCTCCCGAGAGATCGAGGCGCCCTTGCGCGATCGCTTCGGCGAGCGCCCTCGCGCGGCCCCGCTCGGAAGCCTGGAAGGCCAGCGCTCGGAAGCCGGCGTCCGGCCGGCGCTCATCCAGGCGGAGGAGGACATCCACCGCGATCTCGTAGGGACCCTGTTCGGACGAAAGGAATGACCGGCGCAGGGCCGGCTCGGCGAGATCTCCGCGGATGGACTCGAGGAGCTCGACCGACCGGCCGACCGCTTCCCTCGCCGCGTCGAGATCACCGAGCGAGAGCTGGAGACGAGAGATCTCCGCCAGGGCGAGGGCCTCGACGCGGCGGTCTCCGCTTCTTCGAGAGATGGCGATCGCTTCCTCCCACTCCTCGCGCGCCTGCTCGGGACGGCCGAGCTCGACGTGGCCGCGTCCGAGGTTCAGAAGCGTCGCCGCCTCGCCGGAGACGTCGCCGGTCCCGCGCCACAGGGCGAGGGATTCCTCGAGGTCCGCGCACGCGCCCTGGCTCTCGCCCAGACGAAGCCGCTCGAACCCGACGCGGTCGAGGGCGGCCGCCTGCGCCGCCGGGTGGCCGATCGAGCGCGCCAGCGCCAGGGCCTGCCGCGCCGTCTCGAGCGCCTTGCCGTGGAGGTCGAGCGACGAGTACGCCAGCGAGAGGTTCCGCAGCATCCGCGCCTGCTCGTCGGGCCGCCGGGCCTCGCGCCAGAGCGCCAGCGCCTCGCGGAAGTGCGGGATCGCCTTCTCCGGCTCGCCCAGCTCCTGGTACGCCAGTCCGAGGTTGGTCAGCGCCCGGCCTTGCGGCTGGACGTCCGGGATTCCGCGCATCAGGGTGAGCGATTCGGTGAAGGAGTCGAGGGCCCTCTGATACCGGCCGAGCAGCCAGTAGGCCTGTCCGAGAGCGTCGACGGCGAGGGACTCCTCCTGGGGGTTCGCGCGCGCCCGCGCGATCGAACGCTCCAGCTGAAAGAGCTTCAGGGCCTCGGCCGGATCGCCCGCGGACAACAGGAACCTTCCGAGGCGGAAGAGAGCCCTGGCCTCGATCTCCCGGTCCCCCGAGCCGCGAGCGAGATCCAGGACCTTCCGGTCGGTCGCGTGGGCGTCGTCCGTCGCCCCGACGAACTTCTGGACGCGGGCCGCCCCGAGCAGCGCGATCGCCTGTTGCCGGGCATCGCCGGCCGAGGCCCAGAGCGAGGCGGCCTCCTCGTAGCGCCCGAGCGCGAGCCGGGCGGACTCAGCCGTCCTCTCGTGATCGAGCCGATAGGCCTCGGACCAGGCGGCCTGGGCCGCTTCGAGCGCGGAGTCCCGCGCCGTGGTCTGGCGCAGGTCTTCGACCCGGATCTGGTAGCGCCCGTTCAATCCCGCGTGCAGCGAGCGGACGCGGATCGAGTACTCGCCGTTCTGCCGTGCGACCAGGGCCGCCCGCTCCTCGCCCCAGGCGCCGAGCGGAGCGTCCATCTTCCAGAGCGGCCGGCCGCCGGGATCGGACGCCTCCAGGACGACGTCGATGCCTCGCTGAACGAGCACGATCGTGGCCGACCGCCCGGCCTCCAGATCGATCCGGTGCTCGTGGACCTGGTCCGGCGCGAGCTCGCGTTCGAGGGCCCGGCCGGCCTCCAGCCGCAGAGGCTCCTCGGCGCTCAGGGACCCCGCGAGTAGTCCCACGAAACCCGCAAGAAAAACGCGGCCCCGCATGAAGCTCGCGGCGAAGTCTATTCCGTCTTGACCCTCCGGACTGGCGGCCGGGTGGGAAAAAGGCGGCTTCCTCCGACTCTTAAGTGGTAGCCGAGGGTCTTCTCCGGCGGGAGGGTCCGATGAGTTCGCTTATCGCTCCGGGTTCCCGGCGGTTCTCCGTCGCTGCTTGTCTCGTTCTCGCGCTCCTCGGAGCGGCAGACCCGTCTCGTGCCCAGCAGGTCACCGAATTCCCGGTTCCAACTGCGGTGAGCAACCCGTTCGGTGTGGCGGCCGGACCGGACGGCAACGTATGGTTCACCGAGAGCAACTCGGGCAAGGTGGGCCGGATCACGCCGGCGGGCGTCATCACGGAATTCCAGGTTCCCGGCATCCTGGCCGGGCTTCTGGCCATCGTTTCCGGGCCGGACGGGGCGCTCTGGTTCACCGGGGGGCTCTTCCGGATCACGACGGCGGGCGTCGCGACCAAGTACGGGACCTTCGGAGGACAGTTCCTGACCACGGGGCCGGACGGGAACCTCTGGCTCACCGGGACCCCGAACAAGATCGCGCGGGTATCGCCCTCCGACCCGAACACGGTCGCCGTATTCACCGGGGTGCTTCCCGCGACCACGTTCGGAGGGGTCACGGCGGGGCCGGACGGGAATGTCTGGTTCACCGAGACCGATCACGCGTCGAAAACCGCCCGGGTCGCGCGGATCGACCTGACGAAGCTCGACGGGTGCGCCGCGAATCCGTCGCTCTGCATCACGGAGTGGACGATCCCCGGGGAGAACAGCGACACCCAGCTCACCGGCATCACGCTGGGCCCCGACGGCGCGGTCTGGTTCACCAGCACCGGCAAGGTCAATCGCATCACGCCCGGCGGCGTCCTCACGCAGTTTTCCGCGGCCAGCGCCTCGACCCAGGGCGGGATCACCCTGGGGGCGGACGGCGCGCTCTGGTATGCCGGAACCGGAGGCAAGATCGGGCGGATCACGACCTCCGGCGCCCTCACGGAGATCTTTGTCTCGGCCGGGTTCACCAGCCCGCGGCAGATCGCCGCCGGTCCGGACGGAAACATCTGGTTCACGGAGATCAACGCCAACAAGATCGGGCGGGTCACGACCGGGGTCGCGCCCGGCTGCGTCGCCGCGGTCAACACGCTTTGCCTGAACAACGGGCGGTTCAAGGTCACCGTGGCCTGGCGGGTCCCCTCGCAGGGGACGAGCGGCGCCGGAAACGCCGTCGCGCTGACCGGCGACACCGGGTACTTCTGGTTCTTCTCCGCCAACAACGTCGAGCTGATCGTGAAGGTGGTAGACGGGCGGGCGCTGAACAACCGGTTCTGGGTCTTCTTCGGCGCGCTCTCCAACGTCGAGTACACGATCACGGTGACGGACACTCTGACCGGCTCGGTCAAGACGTACTCCAACTCGTCGGGCGACCTGACCAGCGCGTCGGACACCGACGCTTTCCCGGGGCTCGTGTCCGAGCCGCCGGACATCGAGGCCGCTTCTCCCGCAGTCCCGGCCGATCGAATCGTGCAGAGTCTGTCCGGCGCGGACGCGGGGTGCACCCCGGACTCCACCACGCTTTGCTTGAACGGCGGCCGGTTCCAGGTCCGGGTCGAGTGGAGCGTACCGCCGCAGGGCACGAGCGGCGCCGGGATGGCCACCGCGATCACCGGCGACACCGGCCACTTCTGGTTCTTCTCCTCCAACAACATCGAGCTGATCGTCAAGCTCGTGGACGGCAGGGCGGTCAACAACAAGTTCTGGTTCTTCTCGGGCGCGCTGACCAACGTGGCCTACACGATCACGATCACCGACACCCAGACGGGCGCCGTGAAGACCTACACGAACCCCTTCGGCACCCAGGTCTCTCTCGCGGACACGTCCGCGTTTTAGGTCAGACGTCGGCGGCGTAGCCCTCGCCGTAGTACTTGCTGGTGATCCGGGTGTGGAAGGCGATGGCCTTGACCGGCGAGTACTTCGGGTTCGGGAGGCCGGGCAGAACCTCGAGGATCTCCTCCTCGCGCAGGTAGACGTTCATCGGGAAGGAGACGCGCGATTCGCCCCGCAGACGCGCGTCGCGGGGCTTGGAGACGCGGTGGGTCGTCGAGGGCAGGATGTCGTTGGTGATCCGCTGCATGTAGTCGCCGGTGTTCAGGATGATCGTGCCGGGCGGGGCGTCGAGGCGGATCCACTTCCCGTTGGCGCGGTTCAAGACCTGAAGCCCCTCGACCCTCGGGGCGGGCAGGAACGTGAAGAGGTCCACGTCCTCGTGTCCGAGCAGGCGCGCCGCTCCCGAGGCGTCGTCCTCCGCGCTGACCGGCGGGTAGTAGTTCAGCCGCAGGCCGAAGTTCGTTTTCTCCAGGCGCGCGTCGTAGAGGTGGGGATCGCAGCCGAGGTAGGCCAGGAGGCTCTGCATGATCGGCGCGATCAGCTTCTCCTGCCCGAGGCACATCCGCCGGAAGACGGGCTCGGCCTCCGGCACCGGCCAGAAGTCCCCGACCCGTGCCGGCTCACCCGGCAGGTCGAAAGCGCGCCGGCAGAAGACCCATCCTTCGACGAGGTCGGGATGGATGTCGCTCGTCTCCTTGACCGGGAAGTAGCCCTGGTTGACCGAGCCGTGCCGGGCGGCGCGGAAGCGCAGCTTTTCCTGGAGCGACGGGCGCAGGAAGACCTCGGGCGTCCAGCGGGCGGCCTCCTCGTGGACGCGCGGGTCGATGCCGTGCCCCTCGAGGATCGCGAAGCCGATCTCGCGGAGCGCGGAGCCGAGCTCCTCGGCAAACCGGCGCTTCCCCTCTGCTCCGCCCCGAAGAAACAGGCCGAGGTCGCAGGTCCGGATGACGAACTCGTTGTCGAAGGCCTCGGCCTCGGCCGCCTCGGCGAGGCGATACTCCTGCGACTTGGCGACCTGGTCGAAGCGGACGAACTCCTGGTTGGTCGCGTCGATGCCGTGCGACTTCGCGTCCGCCATGCGGGAAGAATAGTCTAGGCCGATGGTCGTCGAGCTGGCCGGCGGCTGCCGGGTCTTCGGGCCTCGTGAAGGGACGGCGTCCCGCGAAGGAGCGGTCGCCATCCGGAGGCTCGTCGGGCGGGGGAGCGGCGCGAAGGCGATCTCCCTGACCGCGCTCGAGCTGGACGCGGGTGCCTCGGCGTCGTGGCGCAACGGCGCCTGCGACGAGGTCCTTTTCGTCCTCGCCGGAGAGGGACAGGTCCACCTCGGCGGGAAGCGGCACGACGTCGTTACCCGGACCGGCGTTTTCGTCCGCCCTCACCAGGAGATCGAGATCGCGAGCTCCGGCCGCGAGGCGCTCCGCCTGCTCGATTCGCGCTGTCCCGATCCCGGCCCCGGCCTGTCCTTCGCGGCGGCGACGGCCGCCTCCCCTGGCAGCGGGGGCGCAACTCCGGTCGTGTGTTTCGAGGACCAGGCGGTCGAGAGGGCCGGCGACGGCCGGTGGTTCCGGGTGCTCGTGGACGCGAAGGTCGGCTGCGACCAGACGACGCAGTTCGTCGGGTTCGTTCCCCCCGGCCGCGCGCCGGACCACTTCCACGAATACGAGGAGGTCGTCTGCATCCTCGAGGGAGAGGGCCGCTTCTGGTCGGGCCGCGAGTCCGCGCCGATCGCCGCCGGAAGCTGCCTCTACCTGCCGCGCCGGCAGCCGCACTGCGTTGAGAACACCGGCGCCGGCCCGCTCTCGCTCTACGGCCTCTTCCACCCCTCCGGAAGCCCCGCCGTCCGCTTCGACCCGGCCGGGATCGCGAGCGGATCAGAGAAGCTCTGAGAGGGTCGCCAGCGCCTCCTCGACTTCCTCGTCGGTGTTGAAGAAGTGGGGCGAGACGCGGATGACGCCGGGCCGCCAGTCCACGGAGACCCTTCGCCGGGCGAGCTCCTCCTCGAGCTTTTCGGGATCGGCCGCGCCGATCATGACCGAGCCTCCTCGGTCGGCGGCGTCGCTCGGGCTGCGAAGGGGCCAGCCCCGTTCCAGCGCGAACTCGACCATACGCTGCGTGCGGCGGCGCGACTCCGCCGCGATCGTCTCGGGCCCCACCTCGAGCAGGATGTCGAGCCCCGGCAAACACGAGTAGAGGCCGGGCACGCCGGGGGTGCCCTGCGCGAACCGGCGAGCGCCGGAGGCGTAGCGGATCGGCCCCGCGGCGAAATCGAACGGCTCCTCGTGCGCGATCCAGCCGGTCAGCCTCGGCCGGAGGTCCGGCGCGAGATCCGGATGGACGTAGAGGTAGCCGCAGGCGGGGCCGCCGCAGAGCCACTTGATCGTGCCGCCGACGGCGAAGTCCACCCCCCATCGGGCGACCTCCAGCGGGAGGACGCCGGCGGACTGGTAGACGTCGAGCAGCACGAGGGCGCCGGCGCGGCGCGCCCGCTCGACGACGGGACCCGGATCGAGCCGGTGCGAGCTCCTGTAGGAGACGTGAGAGATCGAGACGAGGGCCGTTTCCTCGTCGATGGCGTCGAGGAGCTTCTCCATGGGCGTCGTGACCCCGTCCTCCGACGCGACGACCTCGAGGCGCGCGCCGGTTCGTTCCTGCTCGCGCCAGACGTACTCGGTCGTCGGAAACTCCAGGGCAGTCGTCACGATCTTCCGACGCGTCCCGGACGAGAAATCCAGGCAGGAGGCCGCGGCCGACAGCGCGACGGACGCGTTGGGCTGGGGCTGCACCGAGCCCGGCGCCGCGCCGAGGAGCCGCGCGATCCGGCCGCCGACTTCCGCGGAGAGGTCCCACCACGCCGCCTTCCAGGCGTTCTCGCGCGTGTAGGCCTCCCAGCGGTCGAGGTAGGACGCCATCGCCTCCCTCGCGCCGCGCGGCATCGGGCCGAGGCTGTGCGAGAGCAGGTGGATCCCGGCGGAGAGCGATGGAAACTCCTCGCGGCGGCGATCGATACCGAGGAGACTCATCGCGCACGTCCCCGGCGGCCGAGCGCGTAGAGGAGGGCGCCAATCAACCCCCACGCGGCGCACAGCTCGACCGCCGTGACGCGCCCCTGGGCGAGGCGCTGCGAGAAGGAGAGGCTCGAAAGGGTCGAAAGGTCGTCGGAGACCTGCAGGACGATCAGGGCGGCCATCGCGAGCATCGAGAGGATCGCCCCCGCCCGCTGGAGCCACAGCGGGACCCGGACGGTCACCTGCGCGAAGAGGTCGGGGTTCCTCGACGGCAGGACGAGCAGCGTGAAGCTGTGCAGGAAGTAGAGCACGACGAGAGCGAAGACCGCGATGTTGAGGGCGAGCGAGACCTGGCCGCTCGCCACGAGCAGCACGGCGACCGCGAGCGTCAGCGTCAGGCCGGTGAGCGGAGTCCCCGTCGCGGGAGCGACCGCGCCGATCCACCCCGGGGCCAGCCGGTCGCGCGCGACCATGACCGCCAGCCGCGAGGGAACAAGCATCGTCGAGTTGAGCGAGGTCGTGATCGCCATGAGCGCCCCGAAGATCACGAACCA
>Ga0126379_10000403_pt1 | contig 23734 bp, 22 predicted proteins | sample PanSoiMetPlot_24_FD_92640 | JGI IMG/M metagenome (GOLD analysis project Ga0126379, IMG submission 92640) | Tropical forest soil microbial communities from Panama - MetaG Plot_24 | ecosystem: Environmental > Terrestrial > Soil > Tropical forest > Bulk soil | place: Panama | collected 2016-02-17
ATAATGCCGGGCCTGGCACCTTCCCGGTTGGCGAATGCGCCGTTTGGGTAAAGTGATGGCAGCACTTCCAAACACGAATCGTTTGCGGAATCCGAGCCGGCGCTCCTTTCTGTGGTCCTTGGCGAGCTTTGGCCTGGCCAGCAAAGCTCGAAAATCGGAAAAGCAATCCGAGACCGTTTACCGCTTCTTGACGCCGGAATGCGAAGTACGAATGACCGTCGAATATTTCGAGAACTCCCAGACCAAAAGCCTCCGTTTTCGTGAGCGCCTCTCAAACCGCGCGTTTTGTCTCTCCGCGAGCGGAGAGGAAGACAGGTCGTGCCTGGAACGCTTTTCCGGCTCGTTGGCCATCGCGCGCTACGACTTCCGCTCGCGCCTTCACTCGCCAAGGCCCTTCCATCTGCGCGAGCGCGTCCTTACCATCGATCATGACAGCCGCCTGGCTCCTCGCCCTCCTTTCGAAAGGGTTCTCGTCGTTGAACGAGACGTCGCGAGCGACATCCAGGCCTTTGGTTATGACCGGGACGATCCGCAGCAGGCAGGACCTGGCGCCCGGCCCTTCACCCTCTGGTGCCTGCTGCGCCAGGATCTTTACCTGAACGAGCAATCCGCCGCTTTTCTGATCGTTCACTGGAAGCACACGTTCAATTTCATCCGTCTCGTTGATGTGATTCCAGGTGATCAAACCGAGTTGATCGGCGAGTGATCGGCCGCCGGCCGATCGCAACCGGCCACTTATCTTCTTGACCTCCCCTGCCATTACTACTACAATGTATTCCTAATTATGCTGGGCGAATTCGAATACCTCCTTATCACCGCCGCCGCTACGCTGGCCGACAACGCTTATGGCGCTGCCATTCGCGAAGAAATTGAAGCCACAACCCATCGCCGATGCTCCATGGGCGCGCTCTACACCACCATCGATCGCTTGGAGACCAAAGGCCTCCTGAAGACCTGGATGGGCGACTCCACGCCACAACGGGGTGGCCGCGCCAAGCGCATGGTTCGCGTAACCTCCAAGGGTGTTCAAGCGGCAAAGGAGTTCTACGACGCCGTCATGCGCGTCAGCCGCGGCGCGTCGTGGGCCGAAGAGCAAACAGGGAACTTGTCATGACTCGGATCGCCTGGCCACTTGTGGAACTTGCCTCGAAACTCCTCGAACCCGATGAACGCGAGGCGGTCTTGGGCGATCTGCTCGAAGCAAAGGAAAGCGCCGGCCAAGCCTTGCTGGACATTTTCGGTTTGGTGCTCCGTCGCCAGGCTCTCCTTTGGAAGAACCCGCAGCCATGGTTCGCGGGATTCAGCGTGGCGCTTCCCAGCACCTACCTGCTTATGCACGTTTCCGTGTCTGTGACCGCAACCTATGAAAGGCTCTTCCACCACAGATTCTGTGCGTCCTGGCCGACGGGCCACGAAGGCTTCGTGCTGTTGTTCTGCCATTTCTTCCTGCTCATGGCCTGGTCCTGGGCCGGCGGCTACGTCGTCGGCTCGGCCTCGCGGCGCACCCTCTGGGTGAGCGTGGCACTCAGTGCGCTGGCCTGCGCCTTTTGCCTGGTCACGTTCCACGTTGAGGCGCTGTCGAGATTCTCTTCCTTCCTCTTTGTGCTGCCGGCGATCCTCGGCGTTCGCCACGGATTTCGAAGCGCGCATCTCTCGTTGGCCGGGGCGTCCCTGCTCGCCGTTACCGTCACCGTGCTGATGATCTTCGCGTGGACTCACCAGGCTCTGTGGGTCCTCAACTGGGCGCTGGTTTTGCCAGCCTGGTATCTGGTCGCCGCCGCGCGCCGTTCGAGGCAGGAGGGCCCGACCGGCTCCTGGTGGCCTTTCGATCACGCACCGCTCTCCTCGGCCTTTGCCCGCAAAAATCACTAGCCTCGCTCCGCTCGCTTCGCATAGAGTAGGGCCCGGATTCACGGGCGGGGATCGCTCTCTCCGGCAACATGCCCTGTTTAATTGACCTTCCGCCGGCGCATGCTCGCCGCACGACTTCACTCGCTCGTGTCTTCATTCACCGCTTCGGGAGACAAAAATGAACAAATATCTTGTGGAGCTCATTGGCACCTTCTTCCTGGTGCTCACCATTGGCTGCACCGTCATCGACAAGGGTGCCGGACCATTCGCTCCGATTGCCATCGGCGCGTCCCTGATGGTCATGATATTCGCCGGCGGCCACATCTCCGGCGGTCACTATAATCCGGCCGTCACGCTCGGTGTTTGGATGCGCGGTAAGTGCGACACCAAGGACGTCGCCCCCTACTGGGCTTCTCAATTCATTGGCGCCGCTCTCGCCGCTGGCGTCGTGAAGTTCTTCAAAGCCGGCGCCGTTGTCACTCCCGCGACCCTTCAGACCGTCCCCGCCTTGCTCGCCGAATTTCTCTTCACCTTTGCACTGGTCTACGTCGTTCTCAACACCGCCACGGCCAAAGGCACCGAAGGCAATTCCTTCTACGGACTTGCTATCGGTATGACCGTCATGACCGGCGCTTTCGCTGTCGGCAACATTTCTGGCGGCGCTTTCAATCCCGGCGTGGCACTCGGCATCACCATCATGGGCCTGTCCGCCTGGTCTAGTATCTGGCTCTTTCTCGTTGCCGACTTCCTCGGAGGCGCCGTCGCCGCTCTGATCTTCAAATTCGTCAATCCCGTCACGTAGCGGTCTCGGGCGAGGGATCCTTCTCTGTCTGCTGCGGCCACTCTTTCTCGGAACGCCGCGGCCCGGTTTCCGCCGGGCATGTTTTGCGAAGCGCCGGCGCTTCCGCGATCTACATTCGCAATCGCACACCCGTCATCTCGCTGGCCTTGAGTTTCGACGGGCTTTCGCTTCAGGAAAAATCTCTCAATTCCCGGAGAACCTGAAGACTCCGCGCCTTCTTCGCGTGCCCGCCTACTCCCTCCTGAAAAACTGCCCGAACCCCACCCTCACCTGGATGGTATTGATCCCCGGATTTGGATTCGTCATCCCGGCATTCGAAATGTGCATGAACCGCACCTCCGCGCTCAAGTTATGCTTCTTCCCCAAGAAGTGCGCCCCGAATCCCGCGCTGGTCGTGAAGTTGATCTGCGAGGTTCCCTCCGGAACCTTCGTATTCGTAAATAGCGTTCCGCCCTCAATCTCGAAAAACGGCTTCACCTTTTTCGGCGAGTCCAGGATCCATTTGAACGCAAAGGGATTCACGCTTCCTCCATAAGCCGTGTTGGTCTTCTGCCAAATCACCCACACCGGGACCAGGTCGAAGGCATACTCCAGTTGGCCCCGCAAGAATCCGGGACCGTGTGGCGAGGTCAAGATCAGTCCGTAACGTGCTCCGAGGTTCCACACTCCTGTCCCCGACTGGCTGCCGTTAATCCCGTGCCCGCCCCCGGTCCACACCTGCCATTCGCGTCCCGCTCCTTCGGGTCCGGCCTGCGCTACAACTCGCGTCGCGCTCCCAAGGGCCATCACGGCAAACAAAACTCCGACGCCCGTTTTGTTCACTCCCACCCTCCGCTCCCAAAGCCTGCACAATAGCCGAATCCCCGCGCGCGCACAATCGAACAAAATTCCGTCGCCGATGGAGTGCGGCACATTCCTGTCCCGCGAGCCGCGAAACGCTCCTGCGCTTCGAATCCCGCCTCAACGCGTTGCTCTGACGCACAATCGAAAGTGACTGCCATGCTGAAGCCGCGTCTTTCGTGACGCAAGGATAGGAACATCCGACCTCCGCAAAACGCCGGGATTAGGTTGGTCGTGTTCGGCAAGCGGTTTTGGGGAATCTCGACAGACAAAAAAAGAAGGGAGGCAGGCCAGGTCTTCCCGCCTCCCCGTTATTCCCCTTTCGGGGAATCCGATTAGCCTGACGGAGGGCGGCTAATCGGTCGTGTGTTGGCCTACCTAATGAAACCCCAGGAACGGGAAAAAAGTTACAGCGATTTTCAAAAAAATGACTAAAATCAGTTCTGCTCCGCTCCCTCGCTCCCAGAAAGGGGACCCCTTGATGTCCCCCAAACCCCAGCTCAGCCCGGATAACATTCTGCGTTTTCTACAACTTAGACCTGAGCCGGTGGCCCTCGAGGAACTCTCCCGCTCCTTGCACCTCAAGAAGAATCACCGCCGCCCCCTCCTCGATATGCTCGCCAAACTCAAGAAGCGCGGTCTCGTCGAGGAGCTTTCGCATGGCCGCTTCCTCCTGCGGCAGTCTCCGCGATCCGCTGCTCGCGACCAGCGTCGACCCGCCCCTCGAGAGTCGGCTGAAAAAATTCCCCAACACAAAGCCGCCCCCAGGGACGAAATTCGCGGCCGCCTCGTCCTCCATCACGACGGCTACGGCTTCGTCGTTCCTGACGTTGCGCTTCCGAACGTCGACGGCGATCTCTTTATCCCTCGCGACTTCGTCGAAGACGCCATGCATGGCGACTCGGTCATCGCCAAAATCACCCGCCTCAGCGGTCTCGCCGGCGCAAGCCGCGCCGAAGGCCGCATCGTGCGCATCATCGATCGCGCGCATCCCTCCGTCGTTGGTCTTTTCCGCTACACTTCCCGCGGCTCGGTCGTCGTCCCTTACGACCCGCGCGTTCAGCACGAAATCGACCTCCTGCCCGGCGACGAAATCTCTGCCCCTCTCCGCGAGCAACTCCTTCCCGGCGCCAAAGAGCAATCCACCCGTGGCAAACGATTGCCTCACATCCCGAGGCTCGACGGCGCGGTCGTCAACGCCGAACTCATTCGCTACGGCCGCGGCGGCACCGCCCCCGCAGGACGCGTCGTCGAAATCCTCGGCCGTCCCGGCGATCTCGGCGTCGACACCGAAATCATCATTCGCAAGCACCACCTGCCCCACGCGTTTCCTCCGGATGTCATTTACGACTCCGATCAGGTCGCTCGCCCCGTCAGCGAAGCCGACCGCGCCGGACGCGAGGACTTTCGCGAGCTTGCGATCGTCACCATTGACGGCGAAACCGCGCGCGATTTCGACGATGCCGTTTACGTCGCACGCCGCGACGACGGCGGGTGGCTGCTACAGGTTCACATCGCCGACGTCGCCCACTACGTTCATCCCGAATCGCCCCTCGATCGCGAAGCCCGCCTCCGCGGCAATTCCGTCTACTTCATCGACCGCGCCGTTCCCATGCTTCCCGAATCCCTCTCGAACGGCATCTGTTCCCTGAAGCCCCGCGAGGAACGCCTCGTCGTGAGCGCGATCCTGAATTTCGACGCCGCCGGACAGTTGCTTACCGCCGCCATGGTTCCCGGCGTCATCCGTTCGGCCGAGCGCATGACCTACACCAACGTCAACAAGGTTCTCACGGGCGATCCCGAAATGTGCGAACGGTACGCGCACCTCCATCACCGCTTCCGCGCTATGAGCGGGCTCGCTCTTCTCCTCAACGCTCGCCGCGAAGACAACGGGTCCATCGACTTCGATCTTCCCGAACCGGTCATCGAATTTGACGAACAGCAGCGCATGACCAACATCGGCCGCAGCGAACGCAACCTCGCTCACCGCATCATTGAAGAATTCATGCTCGCGGCCAACCGCGCCGTCGCCCACTACCTGACTCGCCGCGGCCTCCAGGCCCTTCATCGCGTCCACGAAAAGCCCGAGGTCCGCAAGATCCTCGAATTCGAGGAACTCGCCCGCGCTTTCGGCTACTCCCTCGGAGTCGAGGATCTCTACCAGCGCGAAGTCGCCGTCCGCCACGGCAAGGTTGCTTCCCCCGCCAAGGCCGGCCGCCCGGAAACCCGCGGCCACGGCCGCGAGCGCCAGCAGCGCATCGCGCTTCCGGGCTCCGATGTCAACGTCACGCCAAGACACTACCAGCGCCTGGTCCAAAAACTCTCCGGGAGGCCTGAAGAACGCATCGTTTCCTACCTCATGCTTCGCTCGCTCAAACAGGCTCGCTACGCCGCCGATTCTCTCGGCCACTTCGCTCTCGGCTTCGACGAGTACACACACTTCACTTCGCCCATTCGCCGCTATCCCGACCTCATCGTTCATCGCATCCTCAAATGGGCCATCGCGCACCCCGAAGACAAGCCGCCCGCGCACATCAAGACTGCCGTTGGCGAGGCGTCGCTCTACTCCCAGAAGCATCTCGAGGAAATTGCCGCTGAAACTTCCGAAACCGAACGCCGCGCCGCCAACGCTGAGCGCGAACTCATCAGTTGGAAGACCGCGCAGTTCATGGAGCAGCATCTCGGCGACGAGTACGACGGCCTCGTCACTTCGGTCCAGAAATACGGCTGCTACGTCGAGCTCCTCGACATCTTTGTGGAGGGTCTGCTGCCCATCGACGCGCTCGAACGGGCCGTCCAAGCCCGCTGCGTCTATCGCGAGAACGATCACGCCATCGTCGCTGTGCTCGGGGGAACCCGCGGCCGCGGTTCCGGCTCTGGTTCTCGGTGGGGCAAGCCGGGCGTCACCTGGTCCTGGAAACTTGGCGATCGCGTTCGCGTTCGCGCCGAGCGCATCGACCCCATCCGCCGCCGCGTCGAATTCGCTCTCGCCTCTTCTTCTTGACGCCACCCTGGCGTGGCCGACCTTACCGCCGCCGTCGAGCCCCTCCGTCTACTGCCCCTTTGAGCCGCGCATTTGCTTCTTCAAACCGCTCGGCCATCCGCTTCGGATCGCAAGGCTGTTCGAGGAGCGTCTCCGAATCCCACTCGCTCCGCCCGGGCGCGAAGAAATCACCGCCATAAACATGCAGCGCCCCCGTCAGTCGCGGCAGCGGGTTGCTCACAGAATGAATGATGTCCTGGCCCAGCGGCACGACGTCCTTTTCCGACAGCGACTTTGCTCCCGCTGCTTCGACGCGTTCCTCGCTGTCCGGCAGGCGTCGCCAGAAAATGTTGTCTTCGCGACCCGTGTAGATCCCGATGACCGCCCACATGCGGTGATTGTGAGGCAGGAGGTTCATCCACGGCGCCCAGATGACATTCAGGATCGTGAGGTCGTTTGCGCGGTACAGCGTCTGGATCTCCCCTTGTCTTGGTTCCCGAAGTCCGGTCAAAACGGACCCGGGCAGAGACACGGCACGCGCTACCACTTCGCGGACTGAACTCTGCGAAGGCTCCTGGCACAAGGCGGCCCGGCAATCGGAGATAAACCGTTCGAGCTCAAACATAAGTCTCCCCCCTTACGGCGCATTCTACGCGCCTTTGCCCTGACCTCGGCCGTCGAAAAATGGCGGCGAAGTCGGTCGCCACCTTCAGACCGTGCGTGCCGCCACTGTCTTCCCGCAAAATCACAGGCCGCTACCCGAAACCCAAGCACGCCTGACCGGTCGGCCGAATCCTGAACTTCCGGGCAGGAACCAGCAAGGTAATGCCGTTTAGGCGGCCGTTGTCCGACGCCCTTCTCCGCGGTGGCGCGCCAAGGGGTAACGTTACTAAAGCGGGCATTTCCTGTATGGGGCGCCGCACGACGGAGGTCTAGCGATTTCATGAATCAAAAGAATTTTGGCGTTCGCGCTATCGCAGTTTTGCTGAGCGCGGCTTGCGTGGTGGCTGCTCTTGCCTTGCGCGCTTCTGCGCAACAAGAGTCCTGGCAGGTAATTCGCGCTGATTATGGCTGGCGGCAGCAGCGCACGGATGTAACGGGTCTTCTTCGCGATCTCCTTTCTCGCGGCGGCGTCAATGGCCGCGTGGCCGTCAACAACCAAACCATGGGTGGCGACCCGGCGGTCGGACGGGACAAGATCCTCCGCGTATTCGCCCGCAATTTTCGCGGAGAAGAACGCCAGTTTGACTTCCCGGAAGGCGGATTTCTCGACGCCGCGATGTTTCAAAACCAGCCGGCCCGGGAGTGGGACGATCGCCCGCGCGACAACGACCGCGATCAGGATCGCGACGATCGCTTCCGCGGCGCCGACCATGACCGGACCCGACATGCCCTCGAGATTCTCTATGCTTTCTACGGCGTCCAGCACCGCACGGTGAACGTCACCGACGTGCTGCGCACCCGCGCGCGGGAAGGCTCCATCTTCCTTCACGTGAGCAACGATACGATGGGCTTCGACCCCGCCGTCGGGGCCGACAAGCTCCTTATCGTGGTCTATCGTTTCGAAGGCCAAGAACAGGCTGTCGCCGTCGCCGAAGGCTACAACCTCGCGCTGCCGTAGAGGCCTAGAACGGTGGCCTCGACAAGGCCAGGGTGACGCGCGCCTTCCTCTAGCGTTCGCTCGTCTTCTGCGTGCGGACAGGCCGGCCCAAAGCTAAAAAAACGGGCCTTTGCGCACCGGAAGGCGCGAGCAAAAATACGCGCAATCTCTCAAGAAAAAAGTCGCGAAGAGCTCAAGGAAACATCGAGACTAGTCCGCACGGCCGAAGAGGCGGTCGCTCCCGAAGGCCTGTCCCGCGGTCAGCGATCGCCGGGTCGTAGCCGCTTCTGTTATTCTGGGGTGCGGTCCCGCCGCCCTGGTCATCGCTCGGGAAGCGCCGCAATTTTCTTGCGGAAAGGTCCTAAACGAACGTGAGTCTGACGACTGCAGTTACGCGCACGAAGCGCGCTTTCAATTTTAATGCCGGGCCAGCAGCGCTGCCGTTGCCAGTGCTCGAACGAATTCGCGAAGAACTGCTCGATTATCGCGGAACGGGCATGTCGGTGATGGAGATGTCGCACCGTTCACCGGAATTCGAAGCCATCAACAACGCCGCCGAACAGAATCTGCGCAAGCTGCTCGCGATTCCCGACGACTACGCGGTGATTTTTATGCAGGGCGGCGGGAGTATGCAGTTCTCGATGGTCCCGATGAACCTCGTGCTGGCGGGGAAACCGGTGGACATCATCCACACGGGCGCGTGGACGGCGAAAGCGATCGGCGAATTGCAGAAAGGCACGCTTCACAACATTGCCGGGTCGACCGAGGCGGAGAAGTTCCTGCGCTTGCCGCGTCAGGACGAGCTGAAGCTTTCCGCCGCGGCTTCCTACCTCTATATCTGCACGAACAATACGATCGAGGGAACGCAGTACCACGTGCTGCCGGAATCGAAGGCGCCCCTGGTGGCCGATATGTCGTCGGACATTGCCTCTCGGCCGGTGGAGGTCGGGAAGTTCGGGCTGATTTTTGCTGGGGCGCAGAAAAACCTGGGGCCTAGCGGCGTGACCGTGGTGATCGTGAGGAAGGACCTGGCCGAGCGCGCCGACAGAAATCTGCCAACGGTGCTGCAGTACCGCACGCATATCAAGGAGAGGTCGCTGTACCACACGCCGCCGACGTTTGCGGTGTACGTGCTGGGGCTCGTGACGGAATGGATCGCAGCCGAAGGCGGGCTCGCGGGGATCGAGAAGAGGAACGAAGCGAAAGCGCGGCTGCTCTACGACGCGATTGACGGCAGCGGCGGATACTACCGGTGTCCGGTCCTAAGCGCTTCGCGCTCCCTGATGAACGTGGTGTTTCGCGTGGCGGGCGGCGACGAAGCGGCGGAGAAGGAGTTTGCGAATGGTGCGGCGGCCCGGAACCTGGTGGGTACGCCGGGACACCGGTCCGTCGGCGGGATGCGCATTTCGCTGTATAACGCATTGGGCCTGGACGCGGTCCAGGCGCTGGTCGCCTTTATGCGGGAGTTTCAGCGCACGCGTGGATGAGAGCGCCAGGCGCGATCGGCCCGCCCTTCCCGCCTCGCACGCCGGGGTTCGGTCCGGAAAATAGCAATCCCGAGGGCGGGGCGGGTCCGGTAAACTAACGGCGCTATGACAACCTACGCCATTGGATTGTTTTTCCATTTTCTCGGACTGGTCGGGCTGTTTGTAGGTTACGGACTTGAATGGACCGGATCGTCGCTGTTGCGGCGTGCGACTTCCGCGGACGAGGCGCGCGCGGCGCTCGGACTCTACCGGTTGTCGATGCCGATTTCAGGGCCGGGCTTGCTCGTGCTGATTCTGAGCGGCGGGTACCTTGCGTCGCTTACCGGAAGCATGAAGCAGGCCTGGATTTCGTCGTCGCTCCTCGCGATCCTGCTAGCTTTGGGAATCGGGTTTGCCTTTATTCTGCCGCGCGTGCGAAGCATTCGCGCGGCGCTGCCCGCGGGGAATGCGCCGTTGCCGGAGACGGCGCTCAAGCGGGTCGAGGATCCCCTGGTCGTGACGCTGATCCGCGTGCGATTCCTGCTCGCGCTCGGAATCGTCTACCTGATGACGGCGAAACCGGCATCGCTCGCGACCGCACTGTTTATCCTGCTCGGCGCGATCGTGATTGGGCTATTGTGCGCCGCTCCGTCGTGGACGCCGCGGCCGAAAGCCTCCTGAATCGCGATTCGATGGGTTCAACTGCCGATGGAGCGGCCCGCCCCTGGTCCTCGGTCAGGGCAGCCCGCGCAGCTCGCGGCCGGCCGGCGACGGTTTGTCAGGCGAGGTCGAAGAGAAGGATTTCGGCCTTGTCGACACCGCGCAGTTCGAGCGCTTGCTCACCGGAGATTCGGGCGCCGTCGCCGGTTTCGAGCTTCTTGCCATTGAGCGCGACCGAGCCGCGGGCCACCTGAACATAGGCGTGCCGGTCGGTCCGGAGTTCGTGATTGACGACTTCGCCCGGTGCCAAGACGGTGGCATACAGTTTATTGTCCTGGCGGATTTTCACGGAGCCGTCGCGGCCATCGGGCGAGGCAACCAGGCGCAGCTTGCCGCTCTTTTCGGTTTCGCCGAAGTGCTTCTGGTCGTAGACCGGCTTGTAGCCTTTCTTGTCGGGGAACATCCAGATCTGGTAGAGGTGCACGGTTTCCTTGTCGGAAGCGTTGAACTCGCTATGCGCCACGCCGGTGCCCGCGCTCATGTACTGCACGTCGCCTGGACGAATGACCGAGCCGCTACCCATGCTGTCTTTGTGAGCGAGGGCACCCTCGAGAACATAAGTGACGATTTCCATGTCCTTGTGCGGATGAGTTGGGAAGCCGCCACCGCCCGAGATGCGGTCGTCGTTCATCACGCGCAGGGTGCGGAACTGCACGTGTTCCAGGTCAAAATAGTCGGCGAAGGAAAAGGTGAAGCGGGTGTTGAGCCAGCCGTGGTCGGCATGGCCGCGGTCGTTGCTTTTGCGAATGGTGATCATCGCAGGACCTCCTCGGAGTCGTCACTGTGGAAGAATAGTCGTTATCACGACAATTGTCAAGAGGTGTATCTGGCCGCGCTCGCACAAGCCTTATCTCCTTCGAACTCAATATCTTCGACGGCCGCCAGGGCGTCGCGGCGGGATGACCCGCATTCCCCCCTGCGTTTCTTTGGTGTACAGTGGTATCCCTACGGCCCCTTTCCCTTTTCTGAGGTGTTTGCATGGACTCTGCACTCCCAGCAACGCAATTGAAATCGAGCGACGCCGAAGCCACAAAGCGCGACACCCTCACGATTACGGACAACCGCACGGGAAAGTCCTACGAGATTCCCATCACCCACGACACCGTCCGCGCGAGTGATTTTCGGCAAATCAAGGTGAATCCGGCGGACTTCGGAATGATGAGCTACGACCCGGCCTTCAACAACACCGCGGCGTGTATCAGCCGCATAACCTATATCGACGGAGACGCCGGAATATTGCGGTACCGGGGTTACCCGATCGAAGAAGTGGCCGAGAAATCGAATTACCTCGAGACGGCGTACCTGCTGCTCCACAGCGAACTGCCGACCACGAACCAACTGAAGGACTGGCAGCACCACATTGTGCACCACACGTTCATTCATGAAAGCATCAAGAAATTCCTGGACGGGTTCCATTATGACGCCCATCCGATGGGCATGCTGATTTCGACGATTGCCGGACTTTCCACTTTTTACCCGGATGCCAAGGACATATTCAATCCGGAATCGAGGAAGAAACAGATCTACCGGCTGATCGGAAAGATGCCGACGCTGGCAGCCTTCGCCTACCGGCACACGCTCGGGATGCCGTACGTGTATCCGGACAACGATCTGAGCTATACGGGGAATTTCCTGAACATGCTCTTCCGGACCAGCGAGACGCGCTACCGGCCGAACCCGACGCTCGAGCGGGCGCTGGATGTTCTGTTCATATTGCACGCGGACCATGAACAAAACTGCTCGGCGAACACGATTCGGGGCGTGGGCAGCTCCCATGTCGACCCGTTCTCGGCGTCGGCGGCGGCGACGGCGGCGCTCTACGGGCCGCTGCACGGCGGTGCGAACGAAGAAGCGCTGCGCATGCTGATGGAAATCGGATCGGTCCAGAGAGTGCCGGAGTACATTAAGAAGGTAAAGTCGGGAGAGACGCGGCTGATGGGGTTTGGGCACCGCATTTACAAGAACTACGACCCGCGCGCTCGGATTATCAAGCGGATTGCGTACGAAGTGTTTGACCTGATGGGCAAAAACCCGCTGCTCGAGATCGCGCTCGAATGCGAACGCATCGCGCTCGAAGACGAATACTTTATCAAGCGCAAGTTGTATCCGAACGTGGACTTCTATACCGGCCTGATCTACCAATCGATGGGCTTCCCGATGACCATGTTCCCGGTGCTGTTTGCGATTCCGCGCATGTCGGGCTGGCTTGCGCAGTGGGAAGAGATGCTGCTGGACCCGGAACAGAAAATCGCGCGGCCGAGACAGATTTATCTGGGGCAGGAGACGCGGCCGTACGAACCGATCGAAGACCGGCTGCCCGCGGACCCGGCCGCGGCGCGCATCGCCAACCAACCGGCGCATGGCAAACCGAAGGCCTAAGCCCTGAAGCTAAAGCCGAGCTAAGCCTGGCAACTACGGCTCGCTCCGAGGAGACCGCGAACTCGGGACAACCTGCGGGCTGCGGTTCGACACCAGAAAGACGAACGTACGTGAATAGGAACCGCTCATCGGGAGCGCAATGTGCCGGCTTGCGTCCGTGTGTTCTTTGCATACCGAGAGACTGGTTGGCTATCGACATTCGTTTGGCCAACGGTATATTTGAGGAGTAAGAGGTTCCATGGCCACGACGCCGAATTCCCAAAACCATCCAAGTGCACGCCGGCGAAGCCAGCGGGTATTGATGCAGGTAGCGGTGAAAATATGCGGCACGGACGCACACGGCAGGAAGTTTGAAGAAGAGGCCTCCACCCTGGCCATCAACGCGCACGGAGCACTGATATTGCTGCAGGCGAGGTTGACGAGCGGCAGCGCCGTGCTGTTGCAGCACAAGCATACGCAGGAAGAGCAGGAATGCCGCGTGGTGTTTCTTGGCCCCGTGCGAGGGGGACAGGGGGAGATCGGGCTGGAATTTTCCGAACCACGGCCGGCATTCTGGCGCGTGACGTTTCCTCCGGAAGATTGGTCGCCGCGACATCCCGAGGCGCGCATGCTAATTTTGCCCGCATACCCGAAAAAGTAAAAACAGGGAGCTCCCGGCGAAAACGCGCCTCACGAATCGCTTCGCGTGACAGAAAAGCTCCTTCACGCGCAGGGAAGCCCTCGAAGCTCTTGGAAACGGCGCCCTCCGAAGCGTTATTTATGCCCTGCCGGTTAGACTTTGCGGCCATGCGCTTTCGATACCTTGGCGCGGTCGTGTCTTTGGCGGCCACGGGAATGTGGTGGTCGGTCGGATCCACGGGTGTGGAGTCGAATTTGCGTGGCGTCTCGGTGATCGTCGACGCCACTTTCACAGAGAAGACGACCATATGGGTTAGCGGCTCGAAGGGCACGATACTGCGATCGCTGGACGCGGGAAAGCACTGGGGGCGGCTTTCTGTGCCTGCTGACGATTCATTGGATTTTCGCGGAGTGGTCGGGATCGACCGAAACAGTGCCTACCTGATGTCGAGTGGAGAGGCCGAGAAGTCGCGGATTTACAAGACGCGCGATGGGGGAAAAACGTGGCAGTTACAGTACACGGACCGGCGGAAGGCGTTTTTTCTGGACGCTTTGGCGTGCACCGACGATGGCCATTGCTTCGCGCTGAGCGATCCGATCGATGGGAAGTTTCTGCTCGTGCGCACGGAGGACGGGGAGCACTGGGCCGAGATGGCGCGGGAGCACATGCCCGAAGCGCTCGCGAAGGAAGGGGCTTTTGCGGCCAGCAATTCGAGCCTGATTGTCAACGAGCACGAGCTGTATTTCGCGACCGGAGGCGGCGCTCACGCCCGTGTTTTTCATTCGCCGGACCTCGGGAAAACGTGGAGCGTTTCGGAGACCCCGGTGGTGAGCGGAAAAACTTCGGCGGGAATTTTTTCGTTAGCGTGCCACGGGAGGCATCTGGTGGCGGTGGGAGGAGACTTCGAGGAACCAACTCGGGCTTTGCGGAGCGCGGCGGTGTCTGACGATGGTGGCGAAACCTGGAGACTCGCGGTTGTTCCGCCGGGGGGTTATCGCTCGGCGGTCGGAAAATATGCCCGGGGGTACGTGGCGGTTGGTCCGAGCGGGACGGAAATCAGCGCGGATGGATTGCGGTGGGAGCCAACCGACGTCGTGAATCTGAACGCGGTTGGTTTTGCCGACGGGCAGGTATGGGCGGTGGGTCCGAAAGGCTCGGTGGCGCGTTTTTTGGATCACACCCAGCAGCGGATCGAAAACTTGGGGCCGCTTGGTTTCCTTCTGCGATAAGGGCGCGACGCTCCCAACGGGTCCGGCTCCCTTCCGCATCAGGGCAGGCCTCGCGGCTCAGGCAAGCCGAAGACGGTCCGGCCCGGCCGGAAGACATTGCCTGATTCGACGCGGCGCGGAAGGGCAACGCTTCCGGGCGCGGATGCCGTAGAGTAATCTCGCGCTGTGTTTGCCTCGTGGAATCCGGCGCAACCTGAAATTACCGATTTGATCGTGCAGCACGATCCCTACACGCTCGCGCGGGTCCGCGTGCGGAAGCAAGATGTGCTGGAGGTGTTTGGGAAATTCGGGAACCGCAAGGCGATCCGGGCCGTCGAGGGGCTGCCGGAACGGGACGGCTGGCTCGATGAGAAGGAGATCGACCGGCTGCTGGTGAGGACCCACTGGGAAATGCAGCGGCTGGGGGAGGAGTTCTACCACGGGCCGCGCGTTTACGAATTGCTGCGCGCGGTGATCGCGGCGATCCGCAAGGGCGGTTTTGAAGGCGAGTTGAAGGTGGTGGACGTCGGTTGCGGGATCGGCTACGACATCCGATGGCTCGCGGCGAGAACCGAGCTGGCAAAGAAGGGAGTGGAGCTGACGGGATTCGATCTGAATTCCGCGTTGATCCATGAGGCAAACCGGCTTTCCGCCGCCGAGCAGTTGCCTTGTCGATTCCTGCACGGGGATGCTTTTTCGCTCGATCATTCGGGACACATTTTCCTATCGACCGGGGTGATTCATCACTTTCGAGGGCAGGGACTCCGGGAGTTTCTCGAGCGTCATGAACGGCCGGAAACCCAGGCGTTTTTGCATTTTGATTTTCAGCCGTGGTTTCTGGCTCCGTACGGGTCCTGGTTCTTCCATTTCTTGCGCATGCGGACAGCGCTGGCGCGACACGATGGTGTGCTTTCGGCGGCGCGGGCGCATAGCGCGGGCACCCTGGCCGAGGCGGCGCGCTGTGCGGCTCCCGGGTTTGCCTCGGGCATTTACGGGGCCAAGATCTGGAACACGCCGGCGCCGCGAGTGTTTCATACCCTGCTCGGGATCCGGCGGCCGTTGATTGAGGCCCTCGGAAAAGCGTTGGGGCGGCGGGCGTGGCGACTGGGGGAACTCCGATGACGCTCCTGTGGCTGTATCTGCTGGCGCTGCTCGATGGGTTGCTGTGCGGCGGGCGCGTCTCGATGGGCCGCTGCGCGCTGATTCGCAAGAGGGGGTATTACGCGCGGGCGCTGGTGCGGGGATTGCTGGGAGCGCAGGTCATCAGCACCCTTGCGCTGGTGGCGCTGCTTTTGGTGGACCGGTTTTCGCCGCATCAGACAGACTTGGTTCTGGATTTGGAGGACGCGGCGGAGAGGATGCTGTGGGTCTTTCTTCCGTATGCGGTGGCGGTTGTCGCGAGCCTCGCGTTGAGGATGATTCCGTCGACGGATCTGCGCAGTGCGACGAGTGTGTTGGGATTGGGCCCGTTTACGGCGATACGTCCCTTTGTGATGGTGGCGGGAGTGCTGTACGGAATCTGGAGGAGCCAGTTGGTCGAGACGCGGGTGCTGGGCTTGTTTATTTTGGGGTTGATGTTGTCGCTCGAGTATTTCTTGAACCGGGGGGCGGCGGCGCGGCAGCGGAAAGAGATACGGGAAGTGGTCTGACCCGCCCGGCAAAAACGGCCCCAAGGGCACCGAAGCGAAGAGCATCCCCGCTGGCCTCGGGATGGCGAACGAGGGGCATTCGTCGAAGCAGGTTTATTCGTAGCGTAGGGCTTCGACGGGGTCGAGTTTGGCGGCTTTCATGGCGGGCCAGACGCCGAAGATGAGGCCGACGCTGACGCTGACGACGATGCCGGTTACGGCAGCCCAGATGGGAACGCTGCCGGGCCACTGCAAGGTGAGACGGACAAGCAGAACCAGTCCGTTGACGAGAACGAGGGCGATGAGGCCGCCGATGCCGGTGAGGGTCATGGCTTCGAGGAGGAATTGCCAGATGATGTCCCTGCTCTTTGCGCCGATGGCTTTACGCACGCCGATTTCGCGGGTGCGTTCGGTGACGCTGACGAGCATGATGTTCATGACCCCGACGCCGCCAATCAGCAGGCCGATGGCGCTCAGCACGACCGTAGCAATCGCGACTTTGCCGACGATGTTGTGAAACTCCTGGACCTGCTGTTCGGCGGTAGCAATGGAGAAATTGTCCTTTCCGCCGAAGGGAACATTGCGGCGGCGGCGAAGAACCTCGGTGGCCTGGTCAACCGCCTGATTCAGGAGATTAGGTTTCGCCTGAATGCGGAAATTCATTTCCGTGGCGGTCGGAAAAGTCTTGCGGAAGGTTTGCAGGGGAATGAGCACGCGGCGGTCTTCGTCCCCCATGCCGAAACCACCCTTGGGTTTTTCGACCACGCCGATGACCTGGAAATTTGAGCCGTCGATCATGACTTCTTTGCCGACGGCATGGCCCTCGGGAAAGAGAACGGGCGCGACATTTTCACCGAGCATGACGACCTTTTCCTTGTGCAGATCGTCGCCTTCGCTGATGAAGCGCCCTTCGAGAGTGGCGGCGTTGGCGTAGACGATTCCGAAATTGGCCTGAACGCCGCGAAAATCGATGCCCGTAACTTCACCGGCTTTTGTGCGCACGGTGTGGGGCACCTCCCAATCACTCATCAGGAAAGCAGTGACGTTTTTGACGGCGGGGCAGCCCACTTCGATGGCGCGGGCGTCTTCGAGGGTCAGGGGCTTGCGCTGGCGCTCTTCGATGGGCGGCGGGCCGTTGTGGCGGCCCTGATCCCACTTGGTGATGAAAGCGGTGTCGGCGCCGAACTGCTTGACGTTTTCCTGGACCTGGTGGTCGAAGCCGGTGATGAGAGCGGCGACGAGCATGATGACGCTGACGCCGAGAACCACGCCGAAGACGGTGAGCGAGCTGCGGAGCTTGTGGCTACGCAGCGCGTCCATCGCTTGTCTCAGGTTTTCGCCGTTTGCTTGTGGCATAGTCGTCGACCTTACGCTTCGGCGCGCAAAGCTTCGATCGGATCGAGCTTCGCCGCGCGCATCGCTGGAAAAATACCGAAGAAAAGACCAACCGCCGTGGAGATAGCGAGGGAAAGGATGACGGCGGAAACGGGCGTCTCCATCGGGAAGGAGAAAGCGGCCTTGACCAGGGTGACGGCAAGATAAGCGGTTGCGATGCCGACAAGCCCGCCCGTCGCGGCCAGTACCGCGGATTCGGTGAGGAACTGAAGAAGGATATGCTTCTTCCTTGCGCCCAGAGAGCGGCGCAGGCCGATTTCGCGAGTGCGCTCGGTGACGCTCGCGAGCATGATGTTCATGATGACGATGCCGCCGACAACCAGAAAAACGCTGACGAGTGCCAGGGCCACAAAGGCGAGGTTGCCGGTGAGTTCATGCCAAAGGGCCATGATGGAATCGGAGCCCAGAATGGCGAAGTTGTCGGGGGCTTTGTAGTCGAGGTGGCGCCAGGCGCGCATGAGCATGCGGGCTTCGTCTTCACTGGCCTCCATGAGCTCGGCGTTGGGAGCCTCGATGAAAATCGTGGGCCAGTCGATCTGGCGATGCCAACCTTTAAGGAAGGTGCCGATGGGCATGATCATGTAGTTGTCTTGGGACTGGCCGAAGGCGCTGCCGATAGGCGCGGCAACACCGATCACTTCGTAGGAATGAGCTTCGGCGCGAATGGTTTTGCCGATGGGATCGCTGTTGGGGAAGAATTTTTGAGCCAGGTCGGGGCCGATGAAGACAACGTCGGAGCGGTGCTCGTCGTCGGCCTCGGTGATGAAGCGCCCGGAAGCGACGTTGAGATTGCGGACATCGGCGAAATTGGGTGTGGCGCCCATGATCATGGTGTTCTCCATGATGGCGTCGCCCCGGCGTGTCTGGACGTTGCGATCTTCCTCGGCGGCAACGGCCTTGGCGAGCCGCATGTTGTCGCGAAGGCGCGCGTAATCGTCGAGCGTGATCATGGGGCGCTTTTGCGCCTTGAGGAACTGGTCGCGGCTGGTGATGATGCCAAGGCGGTCGACGAGGAAAACATTGGCTCCGAGATTCGCGACGCGTTCGGCGACGTACAGGTTCAAGCCGGCGATCACGCTCATGACGAAGACGAGGGTGGTGACGGCGAGGATGACGCCGAGGAGGGTTAGAAAGCTGCGCAGTTTGTGGGCACGCAGGGCATCGAGAGCGAGCTTGAAGGTCTCGGCGAAAGTGATCGAGGCGCGCTTGAAGCGCTCGAGGCGCGAGGGAAGCGCGGCCGCGGCACCCGATAAGGGCGCGGGAGCAGCAAAGTCGTTGAAAGACACGGAACCCACGATGTTCTCCGGTATCTACTGAAGAGACGAAGGAAGGGCGGGTTTTGTTTCACAGCGCCCCGTTCAGAGGCTTAGACGCAGGAAGGAAGCCTTTGTCTTCAATGATTTCCGATCAACTTTAGAATCTCATGACAGCGGGGAAATGTAAAATCTGGCGTCACTTGGAACGCACGGCGCAGGGAAAAGTGTTTCTCGTGGAACAGCAAATTGTTGAAAACGCGGCGGGGGAGGCTGGAAACCTGCCTGAGCCGGGGCGGGCCCCAGAATGGAGGACAGCAGGAAGGAGCTACTCATAGCGCAGGGCTTCGACGGGGTCGAGACGGGAGGCTTTCACAGCCGGCCAGACGCCGAAGATGAGGCCGACACTGACGCTGACGGCGATGCCCGTGGCGGCGGCCCACAGAGGCACGATGCCCTGCCAGGAAAGGGTCATGCGGATCAGGACCACGAGGCCGTTGACGAGAAGCAAGGCGATCAGGCCACCGGCGCCCGTCAGGGTCATGGCTTCGAGCAGGAATTGCCAGGTGATGTCGCGGTTTTTGGCGCCGATGGCCTTGCGCACACCGATTTCCCGGGTGCGCTCCGTGACACTGACGAGCATGATGTTCATCACACCGATGCCACCGACGAGCAGCCCAATCGAACTCAGGACGACGGTCGCGAGCGCGACTTTGTCGACAATGTCATGGAACTGCTGCACCTGCTGCTCGGCGGTGGTAATGGAGAAATTGTCGGTACCGCCGAAGGGAACGCCCCGACGCCGCTCGAGCACTTCGCGGATCTGATCGACGGCTTGTTCGAGCATACCGGGATACGCCTGCGCGCGAAGATAGACGTCATCGGCGGCGGGATAAATCTTCTTCATGGTGTTGAAGGGGAGGAGCACACGGCGGTCTTCTTCGTCGGCGCCGAATCCGCCCTTAGCCTTTTCCAGAACGCCGATGACTTGAAAGGCGGTGCCATCAATGAAGGCGTCCTTTCCGATAGCACCACCTTGCGGGAAGAGCACGGGCGCGACATTTTCGCCGAGGAGCACGACTTTTTCCTTGTGCAGGTCGTCACCTTCGCTGATGAAGCGGCCCTCGCGCAGAGTGGCGTTGGCATAGACGATCCCGAAATCGGCTTGCACGCCACGAAAGTCGATCGCCGTTACCTCGCCAGCCCTGGTGCGAATGGCATGCGTCGTTTCCCACGCCGGAGCGACCCAGGCGGTCACACTTTTCACCGCCGGGCAGGATTCGCGAAGGGCGGCAGCATCCTCGACGGTCAGGGATTTGCGTTGGCGTTCCTCGAGAGCAGGCGGGCCGTTGTGGCCGTTCTTCCACTTGCTGACGAAGGCGGTGTCGGCGCCGACTTGCTTAATTTCTTCTTCGATTTTTTGGTTGAAGCCGGTAATCAGCGCGGAAACCAGCATGATCACGCTGACCCCGAGGACGACACCGAAGACGGTGAGGGCGCTGCGCAGTTTGTGCGTGCGCAGGGTGTCCATGGCTTGGAGGAGATTTTCGCCGTAGGCCTGGGGCATACGGTGCTCCTAGGCCTCGGAACGCAGCGCTTCGATGGGATCGAGCTTCGCGGCGCGCATAGCGGGAAAAATTCCGAAGAACAGCCCGACGGCCGTGGAAAGCACCAGGGAAAGAATAACGGCGGCGATGGGCATTTCCATGGGGAAATCGAAGACGCGCTTGACGAAGAGCACGATGGCGGCGGCCAGCAGAATTCCCATCACCCCGCCGGCGGCCGCGAGAGTGGCCGATTCCGCGAGAAATTGAAACAGGATGTGCTGTTTTCGGGCCCCCAAGGATCGGCGCAAGCCGATTTCATGGGTGCGCTCGGTAACGCTCGCGAGCATGATGTTCATGATGACGATGCCGCCGACAAGGAGAAACACGCTGACTAAGGCCATGGCCACCTGCACGAGGTTTCCGGTCAAGCTTTTCCAAAGTTCCATAATGGAATCAGAGCCGAGAATGGCGAAGTCATCTTCCGCGTTGTAGGGAAGGTGGTGCCAGGCGCGAACCAGCAGGCGCGCTTCGTCCTCCGCGGCCTGCATTTCTTCGGCGCTGCGGGCCTGCGCGAAAATGGCCATGGAATCGTTGGGCTGGTGCCAGCCCTTCAGGTAGGTGCCGAGGGGGACAAGCACATAATTATCCTGGGAGCGGCCGAGAGCGCTGCCGATGGTGGCGCCGACGCCGATGACTTCGTAGGTGTGGGTTTCCGCGCGAATGGTTTTTCCGATCGGATCGACATTGGGAAAAAACTTTTTCGCAAGATCGGCTCCGATGAAGGCCACCTCGGAACGGTGCTCGTCGTCGGTGTCCGTAAGGAAGCGGCCCTGAGCGACGTTCAGCCCCCGGATCTCCCCGTAGTTCGCGGTCACTCCGACGACGGTTGTGTTTTCCATGACCGTGTTGCCGCTGCGCGTTAATACGCCATTGGGAAAACGATCGTAGCCGGCGACGGCTTTGGCGAGTTGCGACGTCTCCTGGTAGCGTTGCAAGTCTTCGCGAGTGAGAATGGGGCGTTTCCGCGCTTTTACGAAGGCATCGTTGCTGGTGATGATGCCGAAGCGATCGACGACGAGGACATTGGCGCCGAGATTGGCAACTTTGTCGGCGACATAGAAATTCAGGCCGGCGATTACGCTCATTACGGAGACGAGCGTGGCAACCGCGAGGATTACGCCGAGCAAGGTCAAAAAGCTGCGCAACTTGTGAGCGCGCAGACTGTCGAAAGCGAGACGCACGGTTTCCGCGACGGTAACCCAGCCGCCGCTGAAGCCGTGGGACTTGGCCGCATACGCCTGGACGCAGTCCGCCACACGCGGGACACTCGCCAGGCCATCCATGGGGGTTACGCCCAAACCACTCGCTCCGTAAAATAACAAGGACGATATACCGAAATGGTCCATTCGCAAACTGTTTTGCAAGCCAGCGGGACATTTGGTGATTAGGGGAGGGCGCGGTTGAGGGTAGAATTGGGACAGGCTCGCCTGAGATAGACGGCTCCTGTGGAAGGGCATCAAAGCTATATGGTTTTCTTTTGTATAAGTTGGCTGGCTAAAAAGCGGAGGCAGGGCCGGCGCTTTGTCGGCGGGGAACGGGCGGCGCTGGTTGTAATCCTGTTGCTAGGAGGAGCGCTGTGCGTGGCTCAGGAGCCCGCCGAGCCCCCGCCAGCGGAACAGCCCGCCGAACGGTTCCATCGCATCATCAGTAATCAAAAGCGCAACGAGGAGACCTTGGATCTGTTCGAGCGCGTGCAGAGGGTGGAAATTCGCAAGACGGCCAGTGACGCGACGCCGTCGGAGATTAAGGTCTGGCGACTATTCCCGACCGGCGCGGGCATGGACAAGATCCCGCTCCCGAGCGAGGCAAACTCTTCGGGAAATGAAGCGACGAAGGCGGCACTCGAGAAACTCGAAAAATACCTGAGCTGGATCTCCGAAGACGGCGCGGCGCAGAAGGAGGCTTACGCGAAATTCGAGCGAAAACGGAGAGAGAAGTTTGAGCTGATCCAGGCAACGCATGACGCTTTCATTTTCACGCTGGAAGGACACGAGACGAGGGAGGGGCGCTCGCTCGCGAAGTACAGCCTGGTACCGAATCCAAAATACAAGCCCACCACGCGGAATGCGGTTTTGTTTACGAAGGTCCGCGGTACCTTGTGGATCGATGAGCAGTCGTCGGAACTCGCAAAGATCGACGGAATCGTAACCGAGGACGTGTCCCTGGCGTTGTTTCTTGCGAAGGTGTACAAGGGCAGCCACTTCATGCAGGAACGATACGAGGTCGCGCCGGGGGTGTGGGAACCGACGTTCGAACAGTACGATTTTGATGGCCGAAAGTATTTGATCCCGTTTTCGATCCACGAGCGGACGTTTTATTCCAACTACAAAAGGGTGGGACCACCCAGAGAAGCGCTACAGGCGGTGCGTGCCGAATTGGGCAAGACAGGAGGAAGCCGCTCGGACCCGTGAAAGGGGGTTCGATAGAATGAGCAGAGACTCGATTCAGGCTGGCCCGCACGGAGGTCCCATGCACTCTTGGCTCGCAGTGATGCTGCTCGCTATGTCCGCGGGCGTGGCAAGCGCGCAGGATCCCGGGACGCAAGGCACGAACGACGCCAAATCGGCGGCGCCGGCTGGTTCAGGCACGGCAAGCACGACGGCGGAGGGAGGTCGAAAAACAAGCGCGCAAGACACCACCGAGAGGAAAAAGCCAAAGAAGGTGTGGACGAACGACGAAATCGGGTCGGTGAAGGGAGGGGTTTCCGTGGTCGGCGACGGGAAGCAGGGAGAGCCGTCGCGCTCGGCAGCGGAGGAGTCTTCCGGGGATTCCCAGGAGGCGAGTGCGGAGAGCGTTCGAAAGTACCGCGACCAGATTCGGCAGTTGCGGGATCAAATTGCAGCGGCCGACCGCCGGATCGAACAACTGAAAGGCTTCAAGGGAGAGAATACGAGCCCATCGGCCGGGATCAATATACACCAGGGCTACAACATGGTGCCGGTGGAAGAACAGGTGAAACAGCTCGAGGAGAAGAAGAGGAAACTTGAGGCGAAGATCGAGGATGTGGAAGTAGAAGCAAAGAAGAATGGGGTTGCGCCGGGGGAATTGCGATAGGGGAAAGCCTGCGTCGGTGGCCTGCTTCTGACCATCAGATCTCGGAACGGCTTTTCCTTCCGGGACATCCCGAATCCATCCGTTTTTTGAGCCAGATCGAGCGTCCGCAAGCAGAGCGGCGGTTTGCGGACGTTCTGCCAGGTTTCACGAACCGACAAAAAAGCTACGCCCCTACTATTACCATTATAATAATATATAAATACTCTAATACTTGCAGGTCAGGCCGCGTGTTGCAAGGCAAGAAACAGGGTCAGATAGCGTTTGAGATTCTGGGTAATCAGGAAGTTTTCCTTTACGTGAGCGTGGCCCTGCTCACCGAGGCGCGCGGC
>Ga0126379_10000404_pt1 | contig 23723 bp, 28 predicted proteins | sample PanSoiMetPlot_24_FD_92640 | JGI IMG/M metagenome (GOLD analysis project Ga0126379, IMG submission 92640) | Tropical forest soil microbial communities from Panama - MetaG Plot_24 | ecosystem: Environmental > Terrestrial > Soil > Tropical forest > Bulk soil | place: Panama | collected 2016-02-17
CTCATGGGAACATGGCCGCGATCCTACACCGCATGGGTTGTCGCGGTCTCGCTCGTGTATTTTGCCGTTGCCGATCTTTTATATCTTGCCCGGACGGCGGCTTATTTGATCGTAGCCTGGCCGGAAGGTGAGGGGGCGGGCGTAATCGGGGATCTTCAACGAGCCGGTGGGCAGCCCGCGGTTTTCTGACAGGATGGGCCTTTACACGCTGAAGCGAATCGGGCAGAATTGTTCGTGGAAGACCAATCCATTGTCATTCTCGACTTTGGTTCGCAGTACACGCAACTGATTGCGCGGCGTATTCGTGAGCTGAAAGTTTTCTCGGTCGTGCTGCCGTGCACGGCGTCTCTCGATGAAATCCGAAGCTACCGTCCGGCCGGTATCATTCTGAGCGGTGGGCCGTCCTCGGTCTACGATTCCGACGCGCCTCCGGCCGACGAGCGCGTGCTGGCTCAGGGCCTGCCCGTGCTCGGCATCTGCTATGGGCTCCATTACATCACGCATAAGCTGGGCGGGAAGATTGTGCCCGGGCCCAAACGCGAGTACGGTCACGCGGAAGTCAACGTCTCCGGCAAGTCACAACTGTTTGCGGGACTGCCGGCGGACTTGAACGTCTGGATGTCGCACGGCGACGAAGCCAAGGCGCTGCCGCCTGGATTCACGATCGTTGCCAAATCTTCGAACGCGCTGGCTGCCATCGAGGACGAGTCCCGCCGCATATGGGCTGTGCAGTTTCACCCCGAGGTCCACCACACCAAGCGCGGCGTCGATCTCCTGCGCAACTTTGTCTATAACATCAGCGGCGCCCGTGGCGATTGGACGCCCCAGCACTTCATCGAGGAAAGCATCAGGCAAATCCGCCAGACCGTCGGTGAGGAGGGCAGGGCGATTTGCGGTCTCTCCGGCGGGGTGGATTCAGCCGTGGCCGCGGTGCTGGTGCACAAGGCTATCGGACGGCGATTGGTCTGCATCTTTGTCAACGCCGGCGTGCTGCGCAAGGACGAATTCCAGAAGGTGCAGCAGAGCATGCGTGACAAGCTGGGCTTGAACCTGGACGCCGTAGACGCGAGCAAACGCTTTCTCGCCAAGCTCTCCGGTGTGACCGATCCTGAACAGAAACGCAAGATCATTGGCAACACCTTTATCGAAGTCTTCGAGGAAGAAGCCCACCGCCTGGAGAAAGAAATCGGCAAGGTCGAATGGCTGGTGCAGGGGACACTTTACCCGGACGTGATCGAGTCGCGCAGCGTGCGCGGTCCGTCGCAGACCATTAAGACCCACCACAACGTTGGCGGCCTGCCGGAGAAGATGAAGCTCAAGCTCATCGAACCCTTAAAGGACTTGTTTAAGGATGAGGTGCGGCGCATTGGCCGCGAACTGCGTATGCCGGAGGAGATTCTGCAACGCCAGCCCTTTCCTGGCCCCGGCCTGGCGGTCCGCATTCTCGGCGAAGTGACGCCCGAGCGGATTGCGCTGCTCCAGGAAGCCGACGAAATCGTGGTGGATGAGATTCGCCGGGCCGGTCTCTACACGCAGATCTGGCAGTCGTTTGCGGTGCTGTTGCCTGTGATGTCGGTAGGCGTGATGGGCGACCAACGCACCTACGCGTACACGTGCGCCATCCGCGCTGTGCATTCCGAAGACGGCATGACCGCCGACTGGGTTGCGCTGCCCTACGACGTTCTGAAGCGAATCTCCAACCGCATCGTGAACGAAGTTCGGGGCATCAACCGTGTCGTGTACGATGTGACCTCGAAACCTCCGGGAACGATTGAGTGGGAGTGATTGGGATCGGGCGATCGGGTGATCGGATCATCCCGCAGAGCGGGATCGGGTGATCTGACTTGATTGTGTGGCACAGGCACTCTTGCCTGTGCAGGGTATCATTCTGAAGGTTAGAAGCACCGGCAAGAGTGCCGGTGCCACAAAGGCTGGAGGAGAAACAGCAGTGGCCACACGGCTACGCCCATTGGATGACGAGTTAACCGAGATCCGCCGCCGAGCCCAGGATCTAGTTCGCGATCTCACGCCCGAGCAGATGACGCGCCGTCCTGAGCCTGGCAAATGGTCGATCGCCGAGTGCTTGGCCCATCTCAACATCACTGCCGCCACCGTGCAGCGGCTCATAGCCAAGGGCATCGAACGTGGCAAGCGAGACAAGATCTTGGGCCAGCCTCCGTTTCCGCTCGGCCCCAAAGGCCGTCTTCTCATATGGCTGGCGGAGCCGCCACCGAAGATCCGCTTTCGAGCCCCCAAGGCCGTCGCGCCGCCGCTCGAGATCCCGGACTGTTCCCAGGTGCTCAGCGAGTTCATGCGCGCACAGGACGAGTGGGCGCGCTTGCGGAAAGACGCTGAGGGAATTGATCTGGGAAGAATCAGCGTTGGTCCCCGGTTCTCTCCGTTCCGCTGCCGATTGAGCGCGGTATTTCCATGGGTGATGGCCCACCAGCGCCGCCACTTGTTGCAAGCGGAGAATGTACGACGGCAAATTGTCTCGCGTGTTTCCTCAACCCAAAGTACGTGATTCCATCGTTGAGGCAAGTTCGTGACGATCTTTTGGAGTTCACCGCTGCTTGAACCGCAGTCCTTTTCGATACAAGCCGTCGCTGCCCACATTGAACACCCGGTTGTAGCGCGCACGAAAGTTTTCCTGGGCTGCGCTCGCGGTGAGTTCGATCAATTCTTCTTCCGAAAAATGCCGGCCAAGTTCGGCGTAAAGCTCATCGCTCACATTCGACGGTGTATCGGCCAATGCGTCCGCCATGCCGAGCAAAGCCACCTCCGGTGGCGCGAAGCCTTCGAAATTTCCGCTGCGGATCGCGGCGATCTCGTCATCACTTAAGCCGTACATTCTGCCGCCGGCAGAATTGGCGTCGATTCAGAATGGGCAGCCGACACGCACCGCCGTGCGCAGCAGCACTACCGAACGCAGGCGTTGCGGCACTTTGGCTTTCTGGCCGAGTAGCCATTCGGTGAGCACAGTCGCCCAGAAAACGCGCGGGACCCGTGCCGCGATCTTCTGCGGTGTCAGATCGCGGCCTAGCATCTTACGGACCTTCTTGAACACGTACCGCATCAGGAACGGAGTCTGCTTTGGATCAACACCTTCGATTCTTGCCATAATGTTCCGCTGTATCGTGCGGCGCTTATGCCGAAACCCCAGGAAATGACCTGCGGCGGCGCCTAAGCCGCCCAGGGGACTGCTCTCTTGTTCCAGGGACTGTTCGGATATTTTTGCTTCAGCGCCGTAACCGTGTTGCCTAGTTCATGGTGATCGTTGGTCTTTTTGTAGCGCGACACGCCCAGCCAATAAACCGCAGCCGGCGCAATCCCTGTGTTCGGGTATTTTTGCAGGACCTCGGCATAGAGCCGTTCAGCTTCATCCCACTTCTTGTTCATGAAGGCCACGCGCGCCAGCCCCATGATGAGTTGGGCCGTAAACTCGTCTTTGGGCAGATAGCCTTCAATGCGAAAACGCTCCTTGCCATTCTCGTCGAAGACCAGAACCGTCGGCGTCCACAGAACGTCGAAACGGTGGAAGGCTGCGGGATTCCGTTTGATATGGATGGTGGCGGGAATGAAACGTTCTTCAATGAACTTTACCAGTTGGGGGTCTCCGTACGATTCGGCTTCCAGCCGAGCGCATCCGCTTCAGGCGGGTGCTGCGCTGAAGTCGAGCAGGACGGGCTTATGCTCCGACTTTGCGTTGCTGAATGCGCTGTCTACATCCTTGACCCAGTTGACTGCCATGAATGCCTCCTTGCTTTGACTTAACCGATGTTGTGATGCTCGAGGAACGAGCCGCGATTGAATCTTATTTCTCTCTTTCCTGCAGGCTGCGGGTAATGGCTGTGACCACCTTGCGCGGAGTAAAGCGCACGGATTGAGCAAGCATGCGGTTCTTCAGACCGGGGATGATCATTGTCTTGCCTTGCAACATGGCTTCGTAACCGGCGCGGGCGACGTCCGCTGACCGCATGGCTCCCAGCTTGAAGAGACGGGATGTCCCCATGTCGGCTCGCGCTGCAAACTCGGTTTCGGTTGCTCCAGGACACAGACACGTCACTGTGACGCCGCTTCCTTTCAATTCGTTGGCGATGGCTTCTGAGAAAGAAATCACGTAGGCCTTGGTCGCGTAGTAAACGGCCATCAAAGGTCCAGGCTGGAAGCCCGCGGTCGAGGCTACATTCATGATTCTGCCGTGCCCTTGTTGCAGCATCCCGGGAAGAGCCAGCTTGGTGAGATGCGTGACGGCGGTGACGTTGACCTGGATCATCCCCAGCTCTGATTCGAGATTCGTCTCGGCAAATGCGCCATAGCTGCCGAAGCCGGCGTTGTTGACCAGAGCATCCACGCGCAGGCCTCGCGAGCCGATTTCGGCAAAGAGCTTGGCTTAGGCGTCCGCTTGCGCCAGGTCCGCGGGAATAACGTGCACGCGATTGCTGTGCTGTTGTTGGAGTTGCGCCGCAACCTGCTCCAGCTTGACCTTGTCACGCGCTGTGATGATCAGGTCGAAGTCCTGGGCCGCGAGCCGCGCCAGATCCAATCCAATGCCCGTGGAGGCACCGGTGATCAAAGCGATTTCGCGCTGGTTGCTGGTCTGATGGAGAGATCCTGCAAAAGCGGGGATGACCATGGTTGTTCCTCCTGGCCGGGAGAACCAGCTCAAAGCATTGGATACGCGATGGATAGAAAGGACGGAAAAAGTTACGTTGTTCAAGCCGCGTCCGGGTCGATTCACGGAACTTTGTTTCTTTGCTCACCGTATCAAGACTGGGTAAGCAGGCTTATAGGAGGCAGGAATGAAGATCTGCAATTCGTTAGGCGCGATTGCGCTGATTTTGGCGACTCAGTGCCTGATTGCACAAGACAAGAAGCAGCAGGATTCGAACAAGAGCGTCGGCTTCATCCTGAGCGGGGATGCGACAGAGAAAGATCTGGGCTTGCCTATTTATCCTGGAGCGCGCCAACACAAGGACGACGCTCAGGAAAGCCCTGGACTGACAATGGGCCTCTGGGGCGGTTCTAGCGGCTTCAAGCTGGTGCTCCTGAAGCTGGAATCCGATGACGCTCCGGAAAAGATCGCCGCCTACTACCGCAAGGCTTTGGGCAAGTACGGACAGGTCCTGGACTGCCGCAAAGGTTCCGCGAACAGCGACAAGTCCGGTGAAAAGTCGAACACGCTGACCTGCGACGCTGATGAGCCCGAGGAGGGCGGCTTGACCCTCAAGGCGGGTACGAAAGAGAAGCAGCATCTGGTAGGGATTCAACCTAACGGTAAACACAGCCTCTTCCAGCTGGTTTATGTCGAATCGCCTAAGTCGGAGAGCAAGAAGAACTAAAACAAGATTTCGCGTCATCACCGAATCTAACTATTCACCGCGGAGGCGCGGAGACACGGAGGTAGGTCCCGTAATCCAAATCATGGGTAGGTCATCGATGATTCTGGCCCCTGGGGTGCCGCAGCCCGTTTCTCTCCGCGCCTCAGCGTCTCCGCGTTCAAAACAGAAGCATTCGTTGTCAGCGATTTTTCCTTTTACACGCTGGCCAAAGCGGGCTCTTTCACCTCATAGAGTGAGTACCAGGGGGTCGCGCCCTTCAGGCTTTCATTTACGTTCTCGATGTTCCTCACACCCTCGCTTTGCAGCCATTGTTCAAAGGCCTTAGCGCCCTGCTTACCGTAAACCGGAATGCCGTCTTTCCAGGTGGCGCGCCCGCAGAGGACGCCGTTGAACTTCACCTGGGCTTCGGCTGCAAGCACCAGAGACTCGTTGAACTCAGCATTGCTGACGCCCGCAGAGAGATAGATGAACGGCCGGGTAGCCACGGCAGCGGCTTTGCGGAAGTGCTCCATGGCTTCCTGCTTGGTGTAAGCCTTCTGCCCGGCGAAGCACTTGGCGCCTTCCACATACTTCATGTTGACCGGAACTTCCACCTTCAGCACGTCCACGCCGTATTTGTCTTTGGTGAACTCGGCCATCGACCCGATGACCATCTCCGGCTTCTTCCGGGCGAAGTCGAATCCCTTTTCGTCAATCCCTTCCTCGTAGGCCACAAATTCCAGAAAGAAGGGAATGTCGTTGGCGCGACATTCGTCGCCGATGCGCTCCACCCAGGCGTGTTTCTTGTCGTTGATGGCTGGACCGTCAGCCGGCGTGTAGTAGAGCAGGACCTTCACGCAGTCGGCGCCGGCGCCCTTCAGGCGACGAACCGACCAGTTGTCCAGCAGGTCAGGCAAGCGGCCGGGACCGGTTTTGTCGTAACCGGTTTTTTCATAAGCCAGCAGCAAGCCGGCGTTCTTGGAACGGCGCTTGGAGGCGGGGAGTCCGAATTCCGGGTCAAGCAAAATGGCGCTGGCATGCGGCGTCAGCACTTCCGTCACGATGGACTTGAACTCCTCCATCATGGACGGCGAAATGTCAGCCCCTTTTTCCTTGGCCAGGGATTTCTGCAGCGAGCCGCGTTGGTCCATGGCGGCGGCCGCAATGACGCCGCGTTGGTTGGAGACGGCTTTCATTCCAGCAAGTTTTCCAGGGGTAAGCTTCACGGTGTCCTCCTTGGTGGTGAGCAAAGGATTCTATCGAGCAAGGGTCAAGCAAAGCACAGCGAGTGATGCGTAGCAGCTACGTCGCGTTACCCAGCAATTGTACTAGAATTGCCCCACTGGGCGGCCCATGAAGGGGAAAGGAGCCTAACGTGGAACCAACAACCGATGCCACGCACGCAACAACTCCATACGCGGATGTCGCGGTCGCGATAGTCGTAACGATAATGGCTTGCGCCGTGACTCTTCGCCGGTGGGGGACCTATGGCTGGTCGGAGAGGGGATTATGCCTTATCCTTCTTGTGACGATGGCCACGTTCCCGGTCTTGGCAGTAGTGCAAAAGAGGAAGCGGGAGCAACGGTTGAAAGCGATAGACTCGGGCCTGACCCTTGGTTACCTCTGGGTGATGCTGCTGCTGTTCCTCTTCAAAGCTATCTAGGCTCCGAACCCTTTACTGCCGCAACGGCATACTCTTCAGCACGCTCTGCTGCTTGGCGATCAGCGATTCAATACCTTTGCCGGCGAAGTCCATCATCTTCTTGAGCTGGGCTTCGTCGAAGGGATGTTGTTCCGCTGTGGCTTGGACTTCCACGATCTTGCGCCCACCGGTCATCACGAAGTTGAGGTCCACTTCCGCCTGGGAATCCTCTTCGTAGCACAGATCGAGCAGCACCGATCCTTCGACCATGCCCACGCTGACCGCGGCCACGAAGTCGCGAATCGGCGCGGCGGTGAGCGTGCCTGCCTCCACCAGCTTTTCCATGGCCAGCCCTAGGGCCACGAACGCCCCGGTGATGGACGCGGTACGTGTGCCGCCATCGGCCTGGATGACGTCGCAATCGAGCGTGATCGTGCGCTCGCCCAACTGTTTCAGGTCCACGACCGCGCGCAGGGCGCGACCGATGAGGCGCTGGATTTCGTGGGTGCGTCCGCTTTGCCGTCCGCGGGAGGCTTCGCGCGGCGTACGCGTGAGGGTGGAGCGGGGAAGCATGCTGTATTCGGCGGTAACCCAGCCTTTGCCCGAGCCTTTGAGAAACGACGGCACGGTCTCTTCGATCGACGCGGTACAGATGACGCGCGTGTTGCCGATTTCGATCAGCGCTGAGCCTTCGGCGGTGGAGATGAAATCCGAAACTATGTTGACCGGACGCATCTGGTCGGGCGCGCGATTGTCGGAACGAAACACCATTTCTTTATTTTTCAATGTCAATCAGCTCGACGTTTTGAATTGGGCAACCCAGAAACTTGCTTCCCAGCCGCGCGAATTTTTCCGTTGAGTCGGTAGCATAGCAGCGCAGGCTGCCAGGCTTATTTTCGCCGCCGGCCTTGCCGGTCGCCAGCAACTCGGCCACGCTGGCGGCGGTAGATTCGGCGGAGTCCACGATCTCCACGTGCGGCGGCACGATGCGGCGCAGCAGGGGCCGGATCAACGGATAATGTGTGCACCCCAGCAACAATACATCGGCGTCGTGGGCGCCGTCGCGAAAAACTTCGTCCATGTAAATGTGAGCGACGCGCTCGGTTACCGGATGGTCTACCCATCCTTCTTCGACCAGAGGCACGAACAGGGGACATGCCTTCTCAGTAGCTTCCACTTCCAGCCGCTCGAGGGCGCGCCTGTAAGCATGGCTGGAGACGGTGGCGTCAGTGGCGATGACGGCGGCTCTTCTGCTCTTGGAAATCGCAGAAGCACGTTTCGCGCCAGGCTCCACCACGCCCACCACAGGGACCTTCACCGCGGCGCGAATGTCGTCAAATGCCAGCGCTGTAGCCGTGTTGCAGGCCACCACCAGCATGGCAATGCCGTGGTCTTCGAGAAAGTGCGCGCTGGCGATGGCATACTTGGCCACGGTGCGTGCCGACTTGGCGCCGTAGGGCAAGTGGGCGGTGTCGCCGAAATAAAGATAATCAGCGCCGGGAAGGGCTTTGCGCAGCGCGTGCAGCACAGTGAGCCCGCCGAAGCCGGAGTCGAAGACGCCAATCACCGGCGGCATTCTATTCGAACTCCTTAGCCAGTTCGTCGACCGCGGAGGTTTGATAGAACGACATCAAGTCCACGTGGCCGGCCAGCGTCTCGCGCTCCTGCCCGTTGACCAGGAATTTGACTTTTGTCACGCCCGGCACATTGGCGGTGAGAGTCTCAATGAGGGAGGCGATGGTGAATTCCTCAAGCAGGATTCCGGGCGGGTGGCCATCGGCGAATTGCGGTGTAGTGTCCACGACCATGGTGTTGTCATTGATGAGATAAACGGTTCTGATGTCGGCGCCCTTCCCCAGCGGATGCGGCGAGGGCGATTGCAAGTACTGGGCCAAGACCGCGCGCATCACCGCTCGCGCGCGCAAGCTGCGGTCCGCCGGCATGAATGCGTCCATATCGCGCCAGCGCAATGCCTGGTCATCATCGTACGCCACCAGTACGCGGATACGTTCCTGTTTGCCCTCCAAGGAAGGCGTAGCCGTGGCAGCTTGCAGGTTCTGGAGTGACGCTGCTTCTTCCCGGCGCCGTAAGCTGATGATGTAGATACCACTGAGCAGGATGGCCACTAACAATAGACCCGTGGTGATCTGGAAATGACGGGGAATCATGGGCGGCCTCCCGGCAGGCCGCGAGATTGGGCGATTCCCTCAGCGATCGCGGACGCGAGCGTGCTCCTCATCTTCAAGGTCTCTTGCAGTTGCTGTACGCCCGGCGCCAGCTCCACGGCGATGGCCGGGGCTATCACGTTATTCAGAGGACGCAGCGGGCTGGCCAAGACCGATACACGAAGCCCCTTCTTCCGCAGGGCGGGCGCAACGAAGCGAATCAAGGACCGGCTTCGTTCCAAGGATCCACCCTGCGCGCTTTCCCACGGTAAGAACCGTCCCGCGGCAGCCGCGGCCGGAGGCAGCGCTGAGGAGTAGACCCGCACGCCATTACCCGGCTCGCCCGCATGCAGGGCAACATAGAGGGCGGCATGATTCTCGTTGGTGATCTCGGCGCGCCGCTCCACGTCCAGGTTCATGTCGGTGTCGCGCAACAGGCGCGCTGGAATCCCCCGGGCCAACAATTCCTTTTTGAGTTCCCGGGCCAGGGCCAAGGTGAAGTCCTTTTCCAGAAGCTTGCCGCCTAATGTCGCGCCTTTGTCGTCGCCCCCATGGGCCGGGTCAATCATCACAAAGGATCCCTGCGTCCGTTCGCTGGTGTCGCCTGCGGCTCGTGCCGCGGGCGCTGGAGCAGATTGTCCCGCGGCGGCAATTGTGGGCGCGCCTGGCGTAAGCCCGGCGAGACAGGCCAGACAGAGGATCGTAGCGGCCCTGTCCAGCAACAACCCTCCCTTATTCCAGCGCATAGACGGTAAGACCACTCAGCAGTTTGGGGTAAAAGTCCGTGGACTTCTGCGGCAGCACTTCGCCCGCAAAAGCAATATCGCGGACTTGTTCAATTCGCGCCGGGTTCATCAGGAATGCGGCGTTCGCGCCCTGGCGGACGCGCGAGATGGCTTCAAAGGCGTCTCTTTCGTAAGCGATGTATTCCTGGTTGCGGACCGACTCCTCGGAGATCTCCAGGACTCGCTCCAGCATGATCTTGTGAAGTTTTACCACATCCAACTCGCGCTGCCGGGGAGAGACGTGGTGCATGGCCGCCTCGACAGCATGTTTCTTCGCGCGCAGGAGATAGGGCCCCTGGCGCGTGACGATAACGAATGCTGTTCCGTTTGCGCCCGCCTCGTGAAGCAGGGTGGTCGCGCTGCGGCTTTCGGCCCGGAGATCGATGCGATCCACACTGAAAAATGCTCCGGCCTTTTCGAGCATGCGCTCACGGTCATAGTCGGGCAAGTTGTGGACCACGCGGTGCGTGGGCAGAATCACCAACCCACGGCTCTCCATGCGCACCAGCGTCATCATCACGAACTCGTGCGGCGCATCGGGACCGGCGTTCGGAGATCGTTCCCGGCACTCACTTCGATAGGCCAGGGCCGTCTCATAACGATGGTGTCCATCAGCGATCAGCAGTTTTCTGTCGTGCATGGCGGCCTGGGCTGACGCGATGCGCGCGGGATCGGAGACCCGCCACACGCGATGCAGGACCTCATACTCGTCCAGCACGGAGATCTCAGGTTCTTCTTCAGCGGACGGCACCAGCAAGCGCTCGACCTCGGCTTGAGGATCGTTGTAGAGCATGAAGATCTGGCCAAAATGCGCCCGGGTGGACCGCAAGAGGTTGAGCCGGTCCTCGCGCGGCTTGGCCAGGGTGTGCTCGTGGGGAAAGACCACGCCCTCGTTGTAGGGAGAGAGGCGGCACAGCACAATCAGCCCGCGGCGCTCCGCCACGTCGCGCGTGCCAGGAACCGTAAACGTCTGCGAATAGAGGTAAAGTGACGGTTCCGGGTCCTGCTGCAGGATCCCGCAGGACCGCCAATCATGCAGATACTCAGCAGCGCGGCTATAGACATTGAAACTGGGAGTGTCTGTCTCCTGCCGCCTGCCGAGAATGATGCGCACAAGATTGTGGGGGCTCCGTTCATAGTATCGGGCCTGCATGGCTTCCGTGATCTTGTCGTACGGCTGTGTGACAACGTCCTCCAGTTTCACCTGGGGGTTGTAGCGAAGCGCTTTAAAAGGAAGGATTTGTGCCATTGGAGCCAAGGAACCTATGACATTTTACCAAGGCGCGGAGAAAACCTGGGTCATCGGCCAAACCATCCAAACGAACAAGGGACGCAGCCCCAATAGGGCAGCTACAGAGGTGCGCAAGTTCCCTGTGTCCAAGTTCCAGGCCGCTGTGGTAACATCGGCAAAAATGAGGTCCCGTATGACCCGCTATGCACGGTGCGGGTGTGCTGTATCCCGTTCCTTCGATTCGTTGATAAAGCCAGCCCTCAGCTGGATGATGGCGCTGGTCGTTGTGCTGGGATTGACCGGGTACCTCTCTGCGCAGGACCAGGATGTACATATTGCTCCGAGGCCCTCGCCTACACCCACCCCCAAGATATTTGAAGATCCTGTCGCAAAGATGCCCGGCGTGGCTACCGATCCCGGCATCAAGGTTAATCACGGCAAACCCATGCAAGTGGACGTGGACCTCGTCCTGGTCAACGTCACGGTCACAGACGACTGGAACCGGATTGTGACCGGGCTGGACAAGGAGAACTTCGCCGTCCTGGAGGGCAACGAGCCGCAGCTGGTCAAGCACTTTTCGAGTGAAGATGCCCCGCTCTCGCTGGGTGTGATCTTTGATATGAGCGGCAGCATGTCAGATAAGATCACCAAGGCCCGAGAGGCAGTCGTGGAGTTCATGAAGACCGCCAACCCCCAGGACGAGTTTTTCATGATCACGTTCAATGACCGCCCGCAACTCCGCGCCGATTTCACGACCTCAGTAGAAGAAGTGCAAGGCAAACTGGTCTACACGGTGCCCCAGGGCCGCACTGCGCTGCTGGATGCCATCTACATGGGCATCAACAAGATGAAGGATGCCCACAACAGCAAAAAGGCGTTGTTGATCATTTCTGACGGCGGCGACAACCACAGTCGCTACACGGAGCACGAAATCCGCTCGATGGTAAAGGAAGCCGACGTGCAGATTTATTCCATCGGCGTGTTTACGGCGGGCGTAACCCAGCCGGAAGAGGTTGCGGGACCGGCTTTGCTGACGGAGATCAGCGAAGTGACTGGTGGCCGCATGTTTACCATCAACAACCCCAACGAGCTAACCGACGTTGCCACCAAGATTGGCATCGAACTGCGCAACCAATACGTGCTCGGCTACCGTCCAAGCAACAAGAATAAGGATGGCCATTGGCGCAAGATCAAGGTGAAACTGATACCTCCCAAGGGCCTGCCGCATCTGAATTTGTATTTCAAGACGGGATACTATGCACCTTCGCAGTAAAGCGGTCGCTGGAATTATCTCTAGTTCATTACTGATCGCGTTGTGCTTCGTACCCGGTCACTATGGGCTCCAGGCGCAGGACAAGCCCGGCCAAGTGCAGGCCACGCCTTTACCCAAAGACGTTGATCCCAACGATCCCGCCCTTCCGGTCTGGATGCGTCCCTCCGGCGGGACCTCAGCAGCGGCAGCCACGGCCAGTTCCACCCCCACGCCCAAGGCGCCATCTACCGCCGCGCCGGGGGAACAGCCGCCACCTTCAGGTGCAAATGATGTCGGTGAAGTGAAGAAACAGGGCAACATATTCGTCTACCGCAAGCAGGTGGATGAAGTCACCCTACAGGCGACGGTGATGGACGCGAAAAAGCATCTGGTCACTGACCTGGCCAGAGACAATTTCACCGTGTACGAAGACAATAAGCCGCAACCCATCACATCGTTCATCAGGCAGGACATCCCGGTTTCTATCGGCATTGTGGTGGACAATTCGGGCTCCATGCGTATGAAGCGTGCCGCCGTCACCAAGGCGGTGGTCAACTTGGTGCAGGCCAGCAATCCTAAGGACGAGGTATTTATTGTCAATTTCAATGACGAGGCTTGGCTCGACCAGGACTTCACCAACGAGATCGCCCAGATGCGCGAGGCTCTGGACCGGATCGACTCACGCGGCGGCACCGCGCTCTACGATGCGGTGAGCCTTTCTGCTGAACACCTAGGCAAGGGCGCGCAGCGCGAGAAGAAAGTTCTGCTGGTGATCACTGACGGCGACGACAACGAGAGCAAGGAAACGCTGGAAGAGGCCATCCGCTCGGTGCAAAGCGACAATGGGCCAACCATTTACACCATCGGCATCCTGGGGGAAGAAGGGAACACCCGGCGCTTCAAGCGGGCCCTGGAAGCGATGTCGGTGCAAACCGGCGGCGTAGCGTTCTTCCCCAAGACCCTGGAAGAAGTGGATGAGATCAGCCGCGCTGTGGCGCACGACATCCGCAACCAGTACAGCATCACTTACAAGCCGACCAATCCCCGCGCCAATGGCGGCTACCGCTCGGTGCGCGTAGAAGCCCATGCGCCGGGATATCACGACTTGCAAGTGCGCACCCGCAGCGGCTACTACGCCAACGAACAACAGAAGACGGCTTCCACGAACAATTCCACGAATAGCAAGTAAACCCCGCCCTAGTGGTTAAGCTTCTTCCACTCCGCCAGGACTGTTTGTAACTGCCCCAGCGCCTGTTCTGCGGCGCGGCTGGCTTGTGACGTGGGCGCGGCATCAGCGCTGTCCACCACGGACACCAGCTGGCTCAAGGTACCGGAGATCTGCGATAGGGAAGGCGACAAGGGCTGAACCGCGCCGCCGTCCTCCTCGCTCCGACGGGCTCCAGCAAGCTTCCTTTCCGTTTCTTCGCTGATGTGGCCTGCGGTTCGTGCCTCGTGGATCTCACGGGTTGCCCGGTTGGCTTGCTCCACGCCGTCCACGAGCATTTTTTCGAGCGCGAATTGTTTTTCCAGATCTTGCGTGGTCACCTTCACGCGCGGGTCCATGGTCAGAGTGAGCGGCTGCACGTAACTCTTGCCATCAACGGTGAGCCGGATCTGATACTTGCCTGGCAGGGCGAACGGTCCTTCCGGTTCCACGGGAACGCTGCGGCCAAAAACGGTCGCCATGCTGTAGCCACGATTGGTGACTGAGGGAGCCGTGTACCGTAGGTCCCAGACAAAGCGATGCATCCCCGCAGCTGTAGAGAGTTGCTCTGGGGGGCGGAACCAGTACTGTGGGAAGGGTGGAGGTGTGGAAGGAGAAGACGGTTTGTCGGCACTGGAAAAAGCGCGCGCCACCTGACCCCGGCCATCCAATACTTCAAGCCTCACTTCACCTTGTGCCGCAGACTTCAAGTAATAGTAAAGGATGGCTCCAGGAGGCGGGTTCTCACCTGCAGGCAGTTCCGGCGTTAGCGGCGTGTCATGATTGGTGCTGGCGCGCACCCGCACGGCCGGCGCAGGCTTGAAAAGGTATACAGGCGCAACTTCTAGATCGGCAGTGATCTGTCGAAGCGGCGAGATGTCATCGAGAATCCAAAATGAGCGGCCATGAGTGGCGATTACCAAGTCATTGTCTTTGATTACAAGATCGTGCACTGGCGTGACGGGCATATTGAGCCGCAACGGCTGCCAGGAAATACCGTCGTTTAGAGAGAAATAAACGCCAAGTTCAGTGCCCGCAAAGAGCAGCCCTTTGCGCACCGGATCTTCGCGGACAGCGCGGAGGTAGGCGCCCTGAGGGATGCGGTCGGCGTGGCATTGCCCTTCACTGCCATAGTTAGTTATGCGGCAGAAGTAAGCCGAGAAGTCGTCCATCCGATGCCTGTCGATCGCAACATAGGAGGTTCCGGCATCGAAGTGCGAGGCTTCGATCATGCTGATCTTGCCCCAATTCTGCAACTTTGGAGTGAGACTTCCGGTCACATCGCGCCAGGTTTTGCCACCATCGGAAGTGAAGTGAATGCGTCCCGTGTCTGTGCCAGCCCAGATCACACCAGGCCGTATCGGCGAAGGCGCAATGGTGTAAACCACGCCATGCCCGCGCGCTATGGCGTTTTCCAACGTCGTGGGGCCTTCTCGGCTGGCCTTGGGGTCCGTGCCGGTCAGGTCCGGACTGATTTTCTCCCAACTGTTGCCCTGGTTTGTGCTCTTTAGCACGTACTGCGATCCAAAATACAGGGTATGTGAGTCCTGCGGCGAGAACACCAGCGGTGAAGTCCACGTGAAGCGGTACTCCGTCTTGGTGGGATCGCTTCCGAAACTGCGCACCGCTAGCGGCGCGATGATCTGGGCCTGCCCGGTGCGCTTGTCGTAGCGAAACACTTCACCGTAGGTCCCCCCGCCATAAAGGATGTTGGAATCAGTGGGATCCACTGCGATATACCCGCTCTCGCCGGCGCCGGCAGGATGCCAGTCGCGGAAAGTAATGGATCCATCATTGCCGCGGCTGGTGGTGTCCACGCTGCCTGAGTCCTGCTGAGCGCCATAGACGTGATAGGGGAACCGGTTGTCCACCACTACGTGGTAAAACTGCGCCGTCGGTTGGTTAAACCAGCTGCCCCAGCTCTGGCCGCCGTCCACGCTTATCCCTACGCCCTGATCGCTGCCGAAGAACATGCGCTGCGAGTTGGAGGGATCGATCCACATGGCGTGATAGTCGTCGCCGCCTGGCGCGCCTTTGAGCGCCGTGAAAGTCTTGCCTGCGTCGGTGGAGCGATAAATAGAGACGTTGGGAAGATAAACCGTGTCAGGATCCTTGGGGTCGGCCACCACTTCGCCGAAATACCACAGCCGTCCGCGAATACGGGGGTCGGTCCCGGCCAGGACCCAGGTGTTACCCGCGTCGTCGGAGCGGAACAAGCCGCCGTCTTTGGCGTCGATGAGCGCATACACACGCTGCCCTCGAGTGCCGCGAGAGACAGCCAGACCTACCCGGCCCCATTCGCCGGGAGGCAAGCCGCCACCGGTGATCGGCTTCCAGTTCACGCCGCTATCGGTGGACTTATAGATCGCGCCGGAATTGGTCGTGGGCGCGTAAATGCTCCACGGCGGACGCTGGTCGTGCAGCAGGGCTGCGTACACGGTCTGGGGATTGTCGGGATCCGCTGCCAGGTCAATCGCGCCGGTATCGCCGTCCTTATAAAGGACTTTCTGCCAGTGCGCTCCGCCGTCCGTCGTGCGAAAAACGCCGCGCTCCGAGTTAGGACCATAAGCGTGGCCGAGAGCTGCTACCAGGACTACGTTGGGATCGTGCGGGTCGACCAACACGCGCGCGATGTGGCGCGAATCCTCCAGACCAATATGGCTCCAGGTCTTTCCACCGTCTGTCGATTTGTACAAGCCATTGCCGTAGGTGAGATTGGAGCGAAGAGTGGCCTCGCCCGTGCCGACATAAATGATGTCGGGGTCCGAAGGAGCAATGGCCAGTGCGCCGATGGATGCGATGGGCTGCGAATCGAAGACCGGCTCCCATGTCTCCCCGCCGTTCGTGGACTTCCAGACCCCACCGCCGACTGCGCCGAAGTAGTAGACGTTGGGCCGGCCTGGAACGCCGCTGACAGCGTTGCTGCGTCCGCCGCGAAACGGGCCAATCATCCGCCAGCGCAGGCCGCTGTATGAACTGGGATCAAGTTGCTGCGCTGCAACGGAAATAGACAAGAGGGCAAGAGCGGTAAAAGTCAAAACCGCGGACACGAGTGTCCGAGCGAGGGAGCCTGGTTTGTGCATAAGAAAAGCATTGTATAAGACCGGCATGCTGGAAGCACCCGAGGCCACACAATTCCCGGCTCACCCGCCTACACGGCTCTTTCTATGGTCTTCAATTCCGTTCCGGCAGTAGGCTGGCGTTGGCAAAAGTTCGACTTCTTCCAAAGCACTTTCTGGTGCGGCTCGGAGTTTGATAAAGTGTGCAGGACAAATTTCACAGCAAAGGGACTCCATGGAAACCAGGGAAGTTAGTGTGCCGGGGTACGAAAGGGTTGTGTGGGGGGTGGAGGGAGCATCGGGCTACCACGGGATTGTGGTGATTCATTCGACTGCGCTGGGGCCGGCTGTGGGCGGGACCCGCTACTGGAAATATCCGGGTGAAGCTGCGGCGCTGACCGACGGACTGCGCCTGGCCCGGGGTATGACCTACAAGAACGCGCTCGCGGGACTACCCTGCGGCGGCGGCAAGTCCATCATTCTGCGTGACGGCTGCCTGGAGCGCGAAAAGGTTTTCCGCGCGCACGGACGTTTGGTGGCTACTTGCGCGGGCAAGTACATCACGGGCGAAGACGTCGGTACCAGTCCGGCCGACATGGAGTTCATTCATAAAGAGACGCAGCATGTTGCCGGTCTCCAGGGAAAATCCGGCGATCCATCGCCCCACACCGCACGTGGCGTGTTTCGCGCCACCCAGGCTGCGGCACAATTCCACTGGAGAAGCGACGACCTGCGCAACAAGACCGTGGCTATCCAGGGCTGCGGCCACGTGGGGTACTATCTGGCCGGCGAATTCCATCGTGCAGGCGCCAAGCTGATCGTGGCTGACATGGACCTTGGGCGCGTGGACCGCGTGGCCCGCGAATTCGACGCCACGGCGGTTACGCCTGAAAAAATCTACTCCGTCTCAGCCGACATCTTCGCGCCTTGCGCTCTGGGCGGCATCCTGAATGATCAGACCATTCCCTTACTTCAGGTCGAGATCGTAGCCGGCGCGGCCAACAACCAGTTGCTTGAGCCGGAGCACGGCTACTTGCTCCAGCAGCGCGGCATTGTTTATGCGCCTGACTACGCTGCCAACGCGGGCGGTGTCATCAACGGTACCTGCATTGAGCTGCTGGGCTGGGATGCAAAGCGAGCGCAAGACAAAGTTGAGGCCATCTATGACACGCTGCTGAAGATCTTCGAGATCTCTGCCCGCGAACAGATTCCCACATCCCGCGCGGCAGATTGCCTGGCCGAGGAGCGGCTGACCCAGTCGGTCATGGCAAAGATTTGAGCAACCGTGGAGAGAACGGTTTGTTTCGCTGTGTTCAACATTGACTAAAAGTTTGTCGTTTTACTTGTAGGGCTCGAACCGTCGCTGAACTATCCCCAAAGGGCTCTTATCTATTAGCTCCGGTTAGGTCGCAGAAATATTTACTAGAATTTACCGATAACATTCTTGTCTAGTCGATACAATCTCCCAAGTCAGATCTGATCGCAGATCTCTTTTTTTGCTGGAAATGAAAGCTCGAAAGAGCAGAAAAGGAGCTCATCTATGCTACGTTCGTCCGTGCTTAAATCTCTTATCATCTTTTGTTTTGTTGCGCCGGCGTTGGCGCAGACAATTGTCGTTACCGGCTTTGAGACACCCGAGTCTGTAGTTCACGACCCAATAGCTGATGTCTACCTGGTCTCCAACGTGGGCGCCGGCGATCCGGGCGCTCTCGATCACAACGGTTTTATCTCGCGCGTCAGCCCGAGCGGCGCTGTGTTGCAACTCAAGTGGATCCAAGACGGAGTCAATGGCGCCGTCCTCAACGGCCCCAAAGGCATCGCTATCCGCGGCAACATCCTTTATGTCGCCGACATCGACACTTTACGTGAATTCGATCGCGTGACGGGAAACCCGGTGGCGGCGATTGCCATCCCCAATCCTTTCGCGCCAACCGCGCTTTTCTTGAACGATGTAGCCGTCTCTAACGACGGCACTGTCTTTCTGAGCGATAACGCCAACGGCGCGCTTTTCATGGTGGACCCCAGCGGAAATCCGTCAGTGATCTCCACCAGCGCCAATCTCAATTTCCCCAACGGTGTATTGAGCAGCCAGGGCGACGACAAAGTCTTCTGGGTCACGTGGATCGGCAACCAGACCCTGCGCCTGAATGGCGCCGGCAAGATCAAGGTTGTGGCAACCATTCCCGCTCCGGATGTCTCGTCACTCGGCCTTCCGCCCAATACGCTTCTGCTGGATGGTTTCGTGCGCCTCCCCGATGGATCCTTCCTGGTCTCAAGCTGGGTGACCGGGCACGTGTATCAGATCAGCGATGACAGCGAGAACATTAAAGTCATCGCCTCCTTCGTGTCCTTTTTCGACAACCCCAACAACCCGGATGGGCCTGCTGACATCAACGTTGACCTGACGCGCCATCGTTTACTGGTCCCGTTGTTCGATGTGAACCAACTGGTCATTCAGCCGCTTCCCTAGGTTCGATCCGCCGATCGTGGAGAGGCCGTTCCCGGCCTCTCCGGCGGCGGGGTGTTCTTCTTGCGAACGTACAGAAGCTTGTCGATCTCCGCTACGACGTTGCCTTGCTGGTCCGTGACCTGGACTTGAAACACAGGTTCCACTCTGCCTTGTGCGTCGGCCTGCGCGCGGATTTCGTCGATGCGTTCCTGCGAGACGTGAAAGAGCGCCTTCACCGTTCCTGTGCCCGGTTTCTTGAAGCGAATCGTAGCGGCCTTGTCCCACACGATGTAATCTCTGCCCAAGGCGTTGATGAGGATCAGCATAAAGAAGGGATCGCACATCATGTAAAGCGATCCGCCAAAATGGGTGCCAACAGCATTTTGGTTCCAGAAGTGCAGCGCCATGCGCACTTCAACGGTGCGCATGTCCTCCGACACATGCGGGATCCTGATGCCTGCGCCCAGAAACAGTGGATAGCGGTTGAGGCGTCTTTGAAATTTCTTACTCTTGATTGTGAGTGTAGCCGGCATAGAGTTTTCCTCGGCCCTGAAGTCTACTTTCCCTCCCTTGCCTCGACAGGAGCTTCCGCCGGGTTGGAATGATTCATATGCACGATGCGCCACCGTCCGCCGGTCTTCTGGCAGAGCGCCGTACCACGCGCAGTCAGGATATGCTCGCCGAGGGTGATGCGGAGATCGTATTCCATCCAGATGGCGTCGCCAATCGGGTGATGCGCGCGCGGCACAATCAAGAGCTGGGCCGGCGGACTGTGATCGAAATAGCGCTGGCGATAATACGCCAAAACAGCGTCGCGTCCATAAAAGTCTCCGCCCGCGGCAAAGACGATCACTTGCGGATCAAAGCATTCTCCAAGCGCAGCCTCGTCCGCCCGGTTGAAAGCCGCGCCGCAGAAGCTCATCTGCTGTTCTATCTCGGCTACGCGGGCGTGAAAATCCCCGGGCTCCACCAGCAGCCGCGGCGTAGGCCCCTTGAGATCTAGGCTGGCGCCGAGGGTCTTCAGGAGGTCGATGCCGAGGATTCCATCGATGCTGCGCCCGCACGCGCGGCCGATGGCGGAAAGATCGAGGGCAGGGAGGCGCAGGTTCTTGAAGTGATGCTGGCCGACTGCCAGATCGCTGATCGTGATTTCTTGCGCGACCGCCTTCACCGTGCCATTCCACGAAGTAACTGAGATTTGGCGGGCGTCACCATGTGCGAACGACTTCAGGTTCATCATGGAGGTCGCTGCCGTGTCCACCAGGAACAAAAACTTCATTCCGGAGATGCTGACCTGGACGACGGGAAGCCGGTCGCAGGTCTCGAGGGGAATCTCCTGGCCGCGCAGCACAGTGCATGTCACCAGGACGAGGAATAAGAAAATGGAACGAAACCCAGGGCGTGAGCCAGGATGGAACATGCAACGAAACGCACGACGCAACATCGGGCCTCCGAACAGCGCCAGAATAGTATGGCACAAAAACGAACGTTCGTGCTATTATTTAAATGAAGGATATATTAAAACGCGTGCCGGTTTTTATTCCAGCGACGCGACGGGCTTCTATGGCTGTTGCGAAGAACCAGCGTGCCCGTCTCCCGCTTAAATCGTCGGCCGGCGGCGCGCAGATGCCGCGCCCTCCCAAAGGAGAGCGCACGCGCGAGAGCATCCTGCACGTTGCCGTCAACCTGGCGTCGGTCGAGGGGCTGGAGGGCGTTAGCATCGGCCGCCTGGCCGATGAGTTGGGCATGAGCAAGAGCGGGTTGTTTGCCCATTTCGGTTCTAAAGAAGACCTGCAGCTGGCAACCGTAGACATGGCCCGGGAAATCTTCATTGAGCACGTGGTGCGGCCCGCCGTCGCACAGGCGGAGGGAATGCCCCGGCTACGGGCCTTGTGCGACAACTGGCTGGGCCACGTGGAGCAGCGCGTGTTCATGGGCGGATGCTTTTTCACCGCGGCCTCGTTCGAGTTCGACAGCCGCCCCGGACCCGTGCGGGACCGTATCGTGACCGTGATGAAAGAATGGCTCAATGCTCTGAGCCAAGCCGTGGAAGGAGCAAAACGCGCCGGCCATATCAAAGGGTCGGTGGATCCCCGCCAACTTGCTTTTGAGATCTACTCGTTGGCCATCGGCGCTCATTGGGGCTTCCAGCTCCTCGGCGACAGGCGGGCTCTGAAGAACGCACGTTCCACGATTCTTGCCCGCATACGGGCTCTGGCGACGCGGAAGTGCCCGCCTCTGCGTCAAGACTCCTCCCGCTGACTGCCCACCCCCGAGCCCTGTACACTGAATCCCCAAGCCATCAGGAGGATTGCGTATGCGTCGACTTGTTACCTTGCTCTCGATCGTTTTGGCAGTTGTTGTTCTAGCGAAGGCGGCGGCGGGGCAGGACCGTAAACACATTGTGATGAAACGTCCGACGGTGACAGCGACCAACGCGCCGTTCAGCGAAGCCGTCCTGAAGGGCGACACCCTCTATCTGAGCGGTCATATCGGCCTCGATCCAAATACCAGCAAGCCAGGGGCTACCCCTGAGGAAGAAGCGAAGCTGGTGATGGAATCGTTCAAGCGCTCCATAGAAGCCGGAGGCATGACCATGGATGACCTGGTCACCGTAACTGTCTATTGCTCCGACGTGGCCTACTATGACGCGTTCAACGGCGTTTACCGGTCTTATTTTCACGGCGACTTTCCCGCGCGGGCTTTTATCGGCTCCGGCAAGCTGCTGTTTGGAGCGCGATTTGAGGTGCAGGGAATAGCGGTAAAGAAGTCACGGTAAGTTTGGGAATATTCGCAAGTGGGTAATTGAGTAATTTGGTAATTGCGTAATTGAACGACACAGCCGTAGGTTTCTTCGCAATTACCCGATTACCAAATTACCCAATTACCAAATCCCAGATAATGCCTTTAATGACTTCAGTGCATGGTCCCTATTCCGCGGTCGTGGGATCGATGGTCGTCTTGATCTCCGAGATCTTGTTGGCCGGGAAGCCGCCTTGCGCGGCGTGTTCGCGGACTGCTTTCTCATCGGGCGCGATGTACACGCAGTAGATCTTGTCCTGGGTGACATAGCTGTGCACCCATTGCACTTGCGGGCCGAGTTTCTTGAGCACGCCGCACGATTTCTGGGAGATGGCCTGCAATTCCTGCGGCTTAAGATTCCCGGCTCCAGGAATCTCGCGTTCAATCACAAATTTGGGCATGAACCTTCCTCCTTGGTTTCGCCTAGCAATTCTACGATAGACTAACGCGAACAGCTCCCTCCGAGAAAGAGGAGTATGGATTCATTAGCAAACGCGTCAGCTCCCGGTTTGGCAGATACAAGCAAGGTGCATTTATATGTCGCGCTGGCTGTGGCAGCAGGAGCAAATCTAATTGTCGCGTGGGTGTTCGGTATTCAATGGGCCGATCCAGGAGAATCGCTCTCTTTACAACTCCGGTTGCCAGCATGGGCTTTTCTTGAATACGGCATATGTTATGTCGTTGTTGCATGGGATCTGCTGGCCGCGATTAGAAGCGGGTTCCTCATCACCACAGGATTCATTCTGGCTTATGCTTCGGCAGGTCCGGCAACCCTGTTTCTCATATGGCAGACTGGCCGATACGGGAACCACCGATATGGATGGCCGTTCCCGCTGCTGTTGTTGTTTTCTGCTGTCGCCAACGTGGTGCTTCTACTCAATTCATTCATCCATGCCTCGCGCATTCGTTATTGGACCACTCTCTTCGGGGTGGCAATTGGGGTGGTGGCGGCCATCGCATTGCCATGCATGCTGTTTGCGTTGTGGAAGCGGCCAGCCTGACATTACGGTTCGGCCCCGACGCGGCCAACAAAAGCTCCCCGGTGGTAATTCATCAAGTCTCCAATACGGTCCACACTGATGTCGGCAGGAGGGAACGTAGCGAGTACCTGCGGATCATGGGCGTAGTGTCCTTGCTTGGGGAATACCGTAGTGACCTTCGCGCTCCAAATTTTCTTCACGGCGGAAAGGATGCGCAGCTTGTCGTCAATGAGTACGTAATGATCGGCAGGGAAGCGGCTGGCCACGTCGTCGAGCTCCTGCTCTTTATGAATATAAATGAGCACGTTGCCGTCAACGGCGTCGTAGATTCCGGAGCGCACAACCTTGAGCGGCTGAAAGACCACGTCGCCATCCGAGAGCACTACAGCCGTTCCCCACTGCTTCACTCGCTGCACCACGTCAAGGGAATGGGGATAGAGGCAGGTGGCGAAGGGATAGTCCACCAGAAAGCGCGAAATCGTGAGCACGCCGGGTTCGCGCGGGTTTTCCACGCGATAGCGTTGTAAGGCGCCCAGATAGTCGGCGTAACCCAACTCCGCGCGTAATTCCTCGAAAATATCCCAATAGCGCTGCTGCCGCTCCGGCCCGACCTGCTCTTCCAGGTGGCGTTTCAAATCAGCGGTGACGCGGTCGTTGTCGAGCAGCGTGTTGTCAACGTCAAAGAGGAAGACCAGCCGGTTATCAGCAGACATAGTTTTGGCGCCGCGGCGTATCGCAGCAGATGGCAGTCAAGCGCGATTGTACGGAATACACATCGTGCGCTGCCATTCCATCATCATAATGATGAGAAGGCAGGTTGACCATGATCCGCA